>Ga0265780_10004958_pt1 | contig 17006 bp, 15 predicted proteins | sample P1T30metagenome_FD_192432 | JGI IMG/M metagenome (GOLD analysis project Ga0265780, IMG submission 192432) | Plant litter microbial communities from East Loma Ridge, Irvine, California - P1 T30 | ecosystem: Environmental > Terrestrial > Plant litter > Unclassified | place: USA: California... | reverse complement strand
GCTGGTTGAGACATTCGATGGCGACACCCCGATGAGTGATCGCAACTATATTCGAGATGAGGCACGCATCATCTTTACGAATCCGGATATGCTACACATCACTATCCTGCCGCAAGAAGATGCCTGGAGGACTTACCTTCAGAACCTAAGATTTGTGGTAGTAGACGAACTGCATGTTTACAACGGACTGTTTGGAGCACACATGGCGTTCATCATGCGCCGTCTACGCAGGATATGCGCCGCGCTGGGAAATCGCCATGTCAAGTTCATTTCCTGCTCGGCTACAGTCGCGAATCCTGAAGAGCACATGAAGACTATTTTCGGTGTTGACGAGGTCAAGTTGACGGACTTTGACGGGTCACCTTCTGGACGCAAAGAGTTCCTGTGTTGGAACACGCCGTTCAAAGATCCAAGTGATCCTACATCTGGACGCGGTGATTGTATGGCGGAGACGGCAAAATTGTTCTGTCAATTGATGTTGAGGGGCGTCAGAGCTATCGCCTTCTGTCGCGTGCGGAAGCAGTGTGAAGCGCTGCTTGCTGCTATCAAGACTGAACTTACCAACCTGGAAAGAACGGAGGTGATTGCTCGGGTTATGTCGTATCGAGGTGGATATACGCCGCAAGACAGACGAGAAATCGAGCGAGAGATGTTTGACGGCAAGCTCTGCGGTATCGTGGCTACTAGTGCGTTGGAACTTGGTGTCGATATCGGTTCCCTGGACGCTGTCGTCACAGTCGGATTTCCTTATACCATTGCCAACCTGCGCCAGCAAAGTGGTCGTGCTGGACGGAGAAACAAAGACTCGCTATCCGTTCTAGTCGGCGACTGCTTTCCTACCGACCAGTACTACATGTCGAACCCAGACGAGATCTTTACGAAACCCAACTGCGCACTCCAAGTCGATCTTGAAAACATGCTCGTCCTGGAAGGCCACGTCCAATGCGCCGCCCACGAGATGCCCATCAACGTCGAGGTAGACACCTCCTACTTCGGTCCCCTCCTCCCCAAAATCGCACGAGAGCGCATGCGCTGCGACAAAGAAGGTTTCTACCACGTCAACACGCGCTTCCTCCCACAACCCTCACGCACAGTCGCAATCCGCGACACGGAAGAAGACCACTTCGCCATAATCGACGTAACCCACGGCAAAAACACCGTTCTCGAAGAACTCGAAGCCTCACGCGCCTTCTTCACCCTCTACGACGGCGGCATCTTCCTCCACCAAGGAAACACGTACCTCGTCAAAGAATTCAGCCAAGAGCGCATGCTCGCAAAAGTCGAATACGTAAAAGTAGACTGGACAACCCAACAACGCGACTACACGGACATTGATCCCGTGGAAACAGAAGCTATCAGACGTATCCCCGGTTCCAGGTCGAAAGCTTTCTACGGGCCTATCAAGATCCAACAAGTCGTGTATGGCTTCTTTAAGATTGATAAGAAAAGGCGGATTTTGGATGCTGTGCAGGTTGATAATCCGCCTATTATATTGTTTAGCAAGGGCATGTGGCTCGACGTGCCGAAATCCGCTCTCGATATCTTGAGATCGAGGAGGTTGAATATCGCCGCGGGGATTCATGCTGCTGAACACGCCGTTCTGTCTCTCATGCCCAACTTTGTGATTTCTATGCCCGGCGACGTCCGCACGGAATGCAAAGTCCCCGAGAAAGAGTTCCTGGCGAAGGAATCCACAAGGAAAAGACCGGCGCGACTTACCTTCTACGACGCAAAAGGCGGTGCGAGCGGCAGCGGGATCAGCACCAAAGCCTTCGAGTTCATCGACACGCTGCTTGAGCAAGCATGTCAGCGCCTCACATCCTGCCACTGCCTCGAAGGCTGCAACGAATGCTGCAATGACGACGCGTGTAAACAGCATAACCAAGTCATGTCGAAAGCGGGTGCTATGGTGATAATCATGTGTTTGCTCGGCCGCGAACATAAAATCGACATCGATGCGTTGCCGTGGGGTGAGGAGGATGTGGAGGCGGGTTTCGATACGGTGGTTGAAGCTGTGGGTGTGAGGATGGCGGAGGGGAGGACGAGGGATGGCGGGGTTTTGCCTGGGGAGGGAGTAGGTGGGGAGATGGTGGATGGGAAGGGGGAGGAGATGGTTAGGGCGAAATTGGTGGATGGGGTTTGGATTAAAGAGGAGGAAGAGGAGGAGGATCATTTTAGTAGGAGTATTCATATGTATAGGGGGGAGAGGACGTTTATTGGGGTGCATAGGAAGTAGTATTTATGGTAAGGGAAAGTTGCTATGACATTTGCGTTAAATTACCTTGTTCTGGTTGTCGCGATCTGCCCCATCATGATTAACCCCCTTGTCCCTATTACCTGTGAATGTATATTACCAAGCTATCAAAGCGTTCGTTGGTCTCATCAGCCTTCGGCTTCTCCCCCGTGATCTCCTGCCTCAGCCGTCGCGCCTCCTCCATCAACTTAGCCGCGTCTGCGAGTTCGTTCTGCTCACGCTTTGCTATTGCCAGCCAATATGTAGATCTTGCGAGCTCGCGTTGTGCGTCTAAAGAGCCAGCGAAGATGTTGTGGGCCTGTTGAAAGGCATCTTCGGCTTCTTTCCACTCACCCCTATCCGCTAGGATACGGCCCAGTTTGTGCAACGATACGCCGTAGTAGAATCCACTGTCACCTACTAGCTCTTTCCTGATCTTCAACGATCTAGTGTGGTATTCGACACCAAGTACGTCGTTCTGGGCCAAGTAACAGTTGCCAATGGCGTATAGGTTAACAGCACCAGACTCGCTCCTCTCTTGGCGTAGACCATTCCCGAATTCATCGCCTTGATCGAAATGAAGGGGAAGCGCTTTTTCCGGCGCTCCTGCAGCTTCGTACGTTCGAGCCATGTTGTGATTGATGTGAAACCTCATGTCACGGCGCGTGAATTCATCCGTGTTCAAGTCGACGACGGCGAGGCCTTGTTTCTGGAGCGCAATAGCCTCATCGTACCTTCCCTGGGCCGTGACAGGTAATGCGACATCCTGATATCCGTGGGCAAGCAGTATGTCGTCCCCCTTCACGTTGTCGAGGCGAATTTTTAGTGCTTGACGGAAGTAGTCTTCCGATTCCACATATCTGGAGCACTCGAACAACACGCACCCGAAACAACTCAGGACTCTGGATCGGATGAACCAATCTACCTTCGCAGATGGGTTGTCGCATATCTTCTTGGCGGTTGTCAACAACGGAAGCGCTAATTCTGGCAGGCGTTTCTCGTACAGATACCAGCTTCCATAGAGAAACAGCTCGGCTAGGCGACAATCTGGTTCCAACGATGATGAATGGTCGCATCTCGAGTTTAGTGCCAGCAGATGAGGGAGTAGGTTTTCACACTCTGGCCACCTGTGCATCAGGCGATAATTTGCTCGGGTTGGATGCGGATGCGATTGGAGACACAAGTCCACGGCGCTCGAAAACGTCTTGTTCTGGCTGGTCTGATCTTGCTGATGGAATACAGTCTCTTGGACTAGTCGATGAACGACTAGACTGCGCGCAGCCTTTTTGCTCGAAGTAGAACCGTTGGGATCCTTTTTCGTGACACTCTTGGATATGAGACCGTTGCCCATGAGCTCACCGACAGCCTTCACGAACGAAATTGTGCTGCTGAGAAACTTCAGTTCCGGGAAGGCCTTGGCTCCATCGCGCGTCAGGGATTCTGGCACACCATCGGGATCCAGACACGATAGTATCCTTAACAAGGAAGTCGCGTTGGCTGAGAGGTTTTTGAGGGAGATTTTCCAGACAGTGGCCAACGAGTGCTCATAGAAGAGATCCCCTACCATCGGCTCTAGCTCACCAAAGGTTTCATCAGAGTTGAGCGATTCGCTGTAAATCTCGTAGAAGTCATCTACACTGCATTCGCTTTGGACCATGTAATGCGCGACCTGGTTGATCGCAAGGGGAAGGTAGCCTCAATATCGTTAGCTCCAGTGCATTGACCAAGCGTACGTCAGCGTGCAATAGCTTACCGAGCTTCTCGATCACCTTCTTCACCCATTCTCCCTCCTCATCGTCTTGATCGACCGTACTGCCTGGCTGATTGATGATGGACATGAAGAGTCGCTCGCCATCGTCCACTGTGAAGGGCTTGATCAGAGCGCTTGCCTTTGTCAAGAACACAGCTGAAGGGTTCCGGCTTGTGATGATGATCGTTCCTCGGTTGCCCGCTGGCCAAAATCCTTTGAGGACATCCAGATCGTCTGCGTTATCGAACAACATCAGCCACTCTTCCGTCGCATCCTCCATCCACTCTTTAAGCGCTTTGGAGACACTTTCAGCGTCTCGCTGAGAGTCGGCCTCCTCGAGCTCGAGCTTCTTAGCAGCCTCCACGAACGAGCTTTGCAGCTTTTGTCTGGAGTCTGCAGCCATCCAAAAGATGGCCGAATATGAGTCGTAGTGATCATACACAAACTTGAGCGCGATCTGTGTTTTGCCGACGCCGCCCATGCCATGGATGGCCATCGACTTTTGCTCTGACTTCGACGAGTTGAGCTCGGTCTTCATCTGTTCCAGTACATCTTTCCGTCCAGTAAAGCGTGTACTGACCGGGTAGGGTACGATCCTGCAGGGCAGTGCGGCCTTTGGTTTCATCGAAACTCGAGACAGGGTGTCCTTTATCTCTTCGTGCCACTTATAATGCAGCTCCATATTGGCGGCCTTTGCTTCATCTTCGACGTTCTTCTTCAGCCGATCAATTTCCTTCAGCCTCTTGTCCACCTGGAAAGGCTCCGGTAACGGCTTCAGTCTGGATCTCGATTTGCAACGCTTTATATATTCGTTGACCTCATAGATGCAGTCAAGCGTTCCGCTGTACAATTCCAAGAGAGCTGTGCTGACACCTTCCATCTCTTTGAAGATCCTCTCATACGTCTCCAATCGTGGTGCGGAGACACATATCCCTTCGATAAGACTCGCAGCCATCTCTTCAAGCTGACGCGATCCGGCTGACATCTTTGAAAGCCATCGTCAGTAAAGTTGTCCGGTCCAGAACAGTTTCTGCAAACACTAACCTGGTGCATTAGATCTATACTGCCCCAGAGCAGAGAAGAGGTCTCTGGCAGAGCTGCTCCAAAGACGGATAGAAGCACGCCATACTTCTCCAGTCCCGATTCGATCCTCTCGATTTTCACTTTCCCCATAAGCGATGGGTTCTTCGACATCTGCAGCCGCTTTACAAGTTCTTGCCGTTGTGTCAGGCTGAGCACAGCATCTAGATCGGCCTTCGACAGCTTCTTCTTGTATCCCTCTACGGCTTGCGCCCAAACCTCTGAGGAACTCCGCGGAGGCATTTGCAGTGCCATGTTGTCTGGAATCGGACAATAATCGAGCTGTCGGTGTCTTGTTGTTGCTCTGATGTGACAGGAAAAAGCCCGGTAATTTAGATGTGTGAGTGATCAGAGGTATGCGCGCGCAATGATGCACGATTATGAAAGGGATCTACATTGCTGCCTGACCACTGCATACGATCTTGGTGGCTGTGGCAGTGTAGTCGTGGCGAAGCTGGGTGCTCATACTCTACATGGTCCGCCTGCGATGTGACGTGGATGTGCTTACTTGACGCTGCACTACCAACCACCGTATCCTATCGCACACCCGTGTGTGGCATGGGGCAGCCAATCGAATTCATCTTGACCCGTCTATCTGCAACACTAAGTGTCGCACGCCTCGTCTCTTGCGAGAGGCGTACTCCGAGGTACATTATACCTAGGTAGGATTGACCTTTTCAGCTCTTCGAGTCGATGTAAATATGCTGTCACGTCTTTCACATTTCCTGCGGCAACGCGCTACATTTCTCTCGTTTCTACAGCCCTTCCAAGAACATGGCTTCCACCGACAACTCAGATCAGCTTGTGGTTGGAGATGATAATTTGTACGGACTTGGAGTGCGTGCGGGGTTTTATCTCCAGTGGGCGGCTCTGCTACTCGCATACTATTCGGTGCCTTCAGAATTTGTACTCAGCCTGCGCGAATATTACCGGTTTACCCGCTGACCATACACAGAAAAGTACACTCAACACGATAACGATCTTCCAAGTCGCCCTCATTATTACCCTTGTTTGGAAAACAGTCACGTCCACGGCTGAAAGCTCATTGTTCGATCTTGAAGCCTTCCTTACTTTGATCTACGGGGTGGGAGGCGGCTTCGGGACATTCATTTATGCGCTGGCCCAGAGATCGGGGAGAGTGAAGATAGGGAGAGCTCAGGATCTGTGCGTAAATCTCATAACAGTATCCTTCGGCATATACGGAATCTGGTTTTGGTTTGTTGGCATAAACACACTGGTAGGTTGTATCCCTGACCTTCTGCGCTGTGTACTTGCTAATAGATGCAGCCTCGCTTGCCCTTCCCAGCCACTGTCTTCTTCTTCTCCAGGGTCCCGTTGCACGGCTGGTTCAAAACCTTCAACCAAGTCATTGTGGTATTTACCACATGCGCTTCTGTGGCAGCTATGTTTATGAAGGTTTTTGCGTTGTACAGGCACTGGGGACATCTTAATCGATGGCTTTCTGATCCTGTAGTTGGAAGAGGGACGGGCGGTACAGAAACCCGCACGATGAGAGTATGTGTGTTGTGCGGTATGGTAGTAGCTTTCGCAATGCTCATCGTCATGATTGAGCTCACCATTGTGTGGAACACGCTCTCCGGGGTGAGCGATCTACGTAGTACGGGACAGCTGATTCCACTGATCATCGGCCTCACAGCTCTAGGACAGATGGCATTGTATCGCAAGGCAGATTCTCTAGTCGATGAATACGATACATAGAATCATCGAACATGTGCGGCTAGAGCGGCACAATTCCAATCAAGCGTCGGACGTGTGAGGGCGATGCGCCTTGTATTGTTTCCCCTCATCAGCACATGAACCTTGGAAGGCCAAGAGGACTTTCGAGTGGTGAAGAATGCTTCGTTCGAGCGCTTATTGGTCGGGAACTGCGCAGCTTACCATGCGATACCGAGATCATGATCTCGATCTGGGTGAGTGAAGAGTGAAGCGCGCTCCTCCAGACATGCTGGTAGTGAGGCACTTAGCCGGGCGCGTAACAGGGTACTTTTTGCCGTTGTGAGTACTACACCATAACCATCGCGCATCCTACTAAGCCTCCACAGCGCATCAGGTGTGCGAGGTCCTTCATGAACATTGCTTGCTATAGGCCGTGAAGTCTACCGACTGCGAGAATACTCCGACACATGTCAGCGTGATTAGATTGTTCGCTTAGTTGTCAAAGTTCCATTGGGTTTTGGGGATGGGGTATGCATATTGTGGCGTTACCCCACTCGGGTTTGTTTTCGTGGTGCATATCGGTTGCAGCAAAATGCTTGAGGCAAAGATAAGAGTTTGCCTCGTTTCAGGCAAGTCTCAACAAAACGCATGCTGTGCGAGGGGTTCAAAAGTTGTGTCCAGCCTGGTGTCTGGCAGCTGAATTCTCTAAACCCAAAATACTCAAGCATATCGATACCAGCCTAATACACTTTGAACATTCATCATGTCGGAAGTTCAAGTGAGTACCTCACAAAGATCTATTTACTTAGCTAAATCGTTCAGCAGCACTGCCCCGTCGAACTCAAAATTGTGGGTCAAGACAACGATACCCGCGAGCAGCCTTGGAAGAAGCTCATGGCAGCCGAGAACACCGATGGCGAGCGTGGCCGTCCTTGGGTGAACTGGAAGCCTGAGGAAAACTCCCCTTGGGCGAAGCCATGGGTGCAGTGGCACCATGAGCTTGAGCGAGACCTTTCTCCCACGCAGGGCTCTTGAGCATATCAGTAATAACGTACGGGTATCTTTGAGGGTGTATACCCGTGAGACTTGGGTCAACGCCAGATGCAAACGCAATAGTATCTGAAATGTCAATCATTCGCTTGCATACTTCATCGCGTGAGATTAGTGAGCTCTACATCACGATTGAAGTGAACGGCTTCCAAGTACATGAGATTCTGGTGCAAATCAAGCTTCAAGGCCTTGAATTCAAGGCTGAGAATGAATGTAAACTAAACTAATAAACAACAAACGCTCGCACATCAATACTATTCCGTGGTGGTCCGACTGCACCAGTCACGTCGCGGAAGGAAGCATGAGGACAGACTGGTCGCATCAGCAGGCTGAAAAGAGAAGCTGATGATGTGACTTACATCGAGATTCGTTGGTTTCGGAGTCGTAAATCTTCATGATCAGAGGCTCATCTGGTCTCTGTCCACTCAGGTAGTACCATTGATGCTTGGGGTTGCGTCGCAGGTGGTAGATCTCATTCACCCTGTGAGGAAGCACCGTATCTACCGATTCTAGGTCTTCTTCTGCGTCAACAGTTCGTGAGTCGCATACGGCGAGTGGCCAGTCCGTCACTGGGTGATCGAGAGGACACCAAACACTTCACATCAGTCAGCTGGACATCTACCTTTCGCAATGCATCAGTCCTTCGGAATCTTACGTGTAAGCTTGCCATCTTCCAAACTTGAGGTCTTTATAGGGTTCCAAAGCTTCCTGGAACCGAAACTGCGCGTTGCGTGCTGAGTGATCTGGGATGGTGAGTGGACGTCAGGCTGTTAGGTCAGATCGCGCACCAATGTGGACCGAAGTGGCCGGCTGGAAAAAGTCCAAGTTGCCAATGCGGCGTACCTGGAGAAGCTTTAGTGTCGATCATAGAGATGGCTGAGGGCTGCAGTACGTTACAGTCATACACAACGACTTCCTTGGGCTTCAACAGATCTTTGAGTAGCCGCACGACCTCGCCGATGAATGGATGGGCAGGACCATCAACGCTTTTTTCTGGCTTTGCTACAAACTCGTGCTGGATGTACTGGAAGCCGTAAACTGGTAGAGTAAAGTTCTTTTCGCTTCCACGAACATCGTGAATTGACACCTCGTGTTTGGTCTCGTCGATGTTGGAGTTGGGACCGTCCGCAACAAGGAAAGGTACGGACGCGATGAATGGTTTCTCTCGAAGATACAGGTCAGATCTGTTGAGATATGATATTTGCGCTTGAACTTCAGCCATCTTCCTGCCTGAATGATGAAGAATAGAAACTCAAGTTAGTTTGAGCAAACGTGTCCGAACGGGTTTTGGAAGGGACGACTATCTAGGTAGGAGCGCGAGGCTCAGCTTAGCGTTACTAAAGTATAGTACTAACAGCTGGGTTGTCGCTGCGGGGGCTGAAACCCGTGGACACGCGCATTATCTTTATAAGCCACATATGCACTCATGCCGCATGATACGGTGCGGGGCTTCTGGGCATGGTTAGCCTAGCCCATTCCGGTGAACACGCTCCTGCCTACGTGTATTACTGCCTATTCGCTACGGGTCATCCCGCCCGTGACTGTCGTTATTGACTTCCTCGCCTTCTCAAACACGTTGCCGTTCTATTGGGTTCTTTGAACAGTAAAGCTACCCGTTTCTAGCGTTTGCCAAAACGAAAGTCGCTCTATCACTGTCACTTTCAATCCGCGGATAAGCCATGGGCCGTATCACAGCAGCGACGAGGTAAAGTCACTCTAAAGACACCGATACTACAACGGAACTTATACTGATGCTGCAACAGAGTACGGGCTAGTCTTCCCAAAGTCCAGAAGTTGATAGACCTCACTGGATGCCCTTCTGTCTCAATCGGCATCATGCACGAGGGCGAGATCATCCTCCAGCACAGTCAAGGGTTTAAAGATGCATCAGAACCTGACGAGGTCAATGTCGATACTCTATATATGATAGGGTCATTGACAAAGGGCTTTATTGCCGCTTCATGTGGTATGCTTGTGGATGAGGGCAAATTGAGCTGGACTACGCCGCTGTCCACTTACATGCCCTTTACACAAAACAAAGACCCTGTCATAGCCGAGCGCATGAGTTTGTCGGATGCACTGTCTCATTCCAGCGGGTTCCCTCAGATTGATATCTCGTGGTATGGCGCCAACGGCGAAGATTTGCTGTCTCCAGAAGATTTGCTGCATGTCACTGCCAACATACCAGTCTACGACACGTTTCGATCAGAACTCCATTATTCCAACTGGCCATACGCTGTGGCGGGTAGAGTGATCGAAGCGGCGGGTGGCAAGGATGCTGCAGATGGCTGGGGGGCGTTTGTGCAAAGGAGAATCTTCGATCCCCTCGGGATGAAGAGGTCGACATGTTGCCGTAGTGATATCGAGAGCAGCGACATAGCTGAGGCGCATACGGTCTTAAGCGACAGGCAACCAGCACGTTTACCTGTGCCTCATGTTTCACAGAAGACTATCTGTGGAGCGGCAATGGCGATCTGGTCGAATATTCCGGATATGCTCACGTGGTCTCGAGCAGTAATGGAGCGGTTGGAAGAGGAGAAGAAGGGGAACGATACCGCCGCGCCCAGTCAAGAAGCCAGCCTCGGCACAGGAGAATACGAAGCAGTACTCTGCGACAAGTACACAGATGGGCAGAGAGTCTCGAACAACCCGCTAAGACAAATCAGTCAAATCACGTCCCACAAATTTCGTGTCACAGATGATACCATCAATGAAAACACTTACGGGTATGGATGGGCAAGACATGTGATTCCTTCGACACAACTCGGTTGGTTGTCTACCAATGGTCCGCAGAAGGACGATATCATCGGGCGAGAATCGCGGCCGCGACTAACACTATACCACGGAGGGCAAGTGACTGGGTATCTGAACTCAATCTATCTCTTCCCTGAGACAAAATCAGCGGTGGTAGTCTTGACGAATGCGCAGAGTGCAGGAGACTGCTCCGATCTCGTGGCTCAGATGCTCGTCCAGTCGCTCTTCGAAATGAAACCGGAAGTAGATTTCGAAATGAGGGCTGAGAAGATATCTACCAGTAACCTGAATCAGTATAGCAAGATGAAGAACGACTTGGAGCAGAACCGGAACCCGAAAACAGCATGTCCTGAACTCGAAACCCTCGAGGGATCTTACTGGAACGAGGACTTGCGTGGGCTCATTGAGGTGTACAAGAGTAGTGAAAGCGCATCTGGACTGGAGATGAAACGCAATGGCATGGAGACGCAGTGCCATCGTCTTTCACACTACCACTACGACACATTTAGCTTCATGCCCGAATCTAGAGACGAGATGGAGCGGAGATGCTTGGTAGACTATGCGATCTACGAGCAGTTTCTCGTGGCTTTCGTACGCGATGAGGAAGACAGAGTTGTGGGTCTGGACTGGGTGATGCAGGAAGGATTCAAGCCATTGCGCTACAACCGCATGTGACGGAGAAGCTAATGTAGCTAGATTATAGAGTCAAGTCGTTATGTCTAGAAACTTTGTAAATTCGAAGATACTGTTTGGTGTCTTGATAGTTATCGCGTCAGCTTTACTTCAGGTGCCAGTGTCGCTGCCAAGCCCCCATCGGCCTGTGGACGGCTGGCCAGGGCCGATGCACACGATGACATGTGGCTGCCAGATTGAGCCCCAACATTGCAAACAAACAATTGTCTTCTTCCCACTTCCCACTTCAGCGCGCGAGCCCTCCCTTTCCAAACCCAACACCCCCGTTTCACGCAATCTGTCCTTTCCGCGCAAAAACCCCCGGTGACGTCGTCTCTCGCTCCACGTACCACATCTCCCCAAGACACGTCCGCTCCACCTCCGCCAGGCACCAACTGCACGACCTACCCAACGCCAGATCGCTACTTCCCTAAACCTACTCTTCGTCGCTATACCTCACACACTCGCATATCAGACAATGGCGCAATACGGCTACGGACAAAACCCGCAATACGGCGCTGGGAATGCGCAGAACCTCCAATTCTACCCGTCGTCATTTTCGAACCAGCCGGTATCTGGCCATTCCACACCATTTCAGGCAAACTACGGCGCACCGGCGAGTCAAGCGTACCCCGCACAGTATGGCGCGGGGTTCGCAGCACCGGGCGTGAGTGGGCAGATGGGTATGGGTGTGTCGGGGCTGCGGACAGGATGGCTCGCGGCTTTTGGCACGGAAGGATACGATGGAGAGCCACCGCTACTGGAAGAGTTGGGAGTGAACTTTCGGCATATACAGATGAAGACGTTGGCTGTGCTGAATCCGTTCGGTCGGATCGATCAACATATCATGGACGACAGCGACGTGGCAGGGCCGATACTTTTCTTCTTGATCTTTGGGACGTCGTTACTGGTATGAGACACGATATCAAGAAAAGAGATGAGAGCTAACGTGGGGTAGTTGTCTGGAAAGCTTCATTTCGGTTACATCTACGGTAAGTCAAACAGCTGCTTGGAGAAAGACAGTAGCTAACAAAAGTAGGCCTGGCATTCGTTGGCACGATCCTCCTCCACCAGATCCTCTCGCTCATGTCCCCGCCTGTCGTCGAAGCGACACCTGGAGACCACGGTCATCCACACGGCTCACACCTCGGCTCCTCGTTAACGTTCCCACGATCGGCATCGGTGCTCGGATACTGTCTGCTTCCTCTTGTTCTGGTATCGATGTTTGGAATCATCGTGCCGCTTGACGGGCTATTTGGATATCTTCTGACCAGCCTGGCCATCACATGGTGTTCCTACAGCTCCAGTTCCATGTTCACTGTTGTTGGTAAGTCGGCCTTCCGATGGGGTTTTAGATGGGAACTAACACATCTCGTAGGACGCATGACTTCTATGCGAGGACTGGTAGCATACCCCATGGTTCTGTTCTATGGCAGTTTTGGTATCATGGCTATCTTCAGCTCGCGGGGCACTGGTCAGTTGGCAAAGGCGGCTGGATCATAAAAATCTGGTCGAGCACATTTCAAGGCGCCTTGACCAAGATATGTAGAACATTTGCGCATATGCGTACGATATCAAGAACATACCCCAAAATAAATCCAAATGTAGCTTCCAAATCGACTTTCACTACATTGAGGTGTCGAGCCAATCGGAGTACGCCTAACGCACTTAGAGCGATGACGACGAGGACCCTGCACGAAATTGTTCTTCCCGACAATCTCCGCCACCCGTCACATCTTCTTCAGCCCTATATACCCTGGCTTGCCTCTTCTTTTCGCCGTACTACGCTTTCTATACGAACACTCACCATGGGTTGGTTTTGGGCAGACACCGCACCCGCCGCGCCTGCTGCACGTGTTGCGCCGCACGCCATGCCTCGAGGCAGCATGAGCAGCATGGAACCTCCAGTACGCCCTTCCACTCCCCATACACACACCCTCACCACTAACAACCCCCCAGCCAGAATGCCCGATGCACAAGAAACCCGTCCCGCCCGTCGTCGCGGAAAAGAAGACACCCGCAGGCGCCTGCCCCTACGTCCCACCCGAGAACGGCTCAGAGCCACCAGCAAAGCAAGGCCTCCTCTCGCGTCTCAACCCCCTCAACAACATGTTCTCCGAACTCTCCAACGAGCGCGCCTCCACCCAATCCGTCAACCTTCCCCTCGACCGCGAGACTTCCACGATTCCCAAAGGCGACGGCTCCCTCTGGGAGTACCCCTCCCCCCAGCAAATGTACAACGCCATGCTGCGCAAAGGCTACACGGACACGGATATCACGGCTGTAGAAAGCATGGTTGGAGTACACAACTTCTTAAACGAGGGTGCCTGGGCGGAGATAATGGGCTGGGAGCGCCGTTTCTCCCGTGGCCTCAAAGAAGGCTATGAGATATGCAAGCAGGGCGAAGAGGTAGCGAACTTCAAACTCGGCACGCACGACGACCCCTTTGATACGACGACCTGGGACCATAGAGACGTCCAACCCCCCAAACTCCTCCGCTTCACCGGCCGCCCCACAGAACCAACACCGAAAGCTACAATTATGCAATGGTTGGGTTACGTCATGCCCGAGAAGTTCGGTACAGCGCCGCCATTTGACCGCCACGATTGGTTCGTCGAACGCTGCAACGAAAAGGGGTGCAAAGAGATACGCTATGTGATCGATTATTACGAGGGCGCGCCGGAGGAGCAGGGCGACGACGAACAACCAGTTTTCTTCTTGGATGTGAGGCCTGCGGTTGATGGGCCGGTGAGTGCGGCTGAGAGGCTGATCAGGACTGGTACGGATGTTTGGTGGAGGGCCAGTGGAGGCGTAGCGCGCGAGCTGAAGAAGTTGGAGGCTGAAAAGGCGAGGAGGGAGGAAGAGTGGGCGAGTAAGAGCAGGAGGTATAATTAGTTTGGAGATGGGGCTTGAGATGTGTGTGATGCATTGCGCGGCGTTTATGGGTTGGGAGCTGGGTCCTTGTATGATCGGGTTGTACGCGATATGGGCTTGCTGATGTCTTGATGAACTGGACTAGGAGCGTTTTCTTCAAGGGCTTGGTCTGTTACGCTGGTATGTTACTCTACTCTAGCTTTCTTTCTGTTGTAGTTATCTCTTGGGGGATTTCTTTGGATATGAATGACGCGCAGTTTGAATGCGAACTTCTTCCTCTCTACTTACAACTTTACTACTGAGTGAAGATCCCCATGCACTTGTCGGAACAATTTATCTAGCTCGATATGCTTGCGGCCATCAACAATGTTCACATTCAAAACCACAGTAACGCCTCGATTTCTCTCATAAATAAACATACACGCATTCCCAATCACACTCCCCAACTCATTCCCTACGTCTTGTGAAAACTTCGCCCTCAGCGACATTAGGATCATGGTGCCACCTCAAGAAGGAAATACGATCATTCTGAGACTCGAAATAGAACCGGTAGAACGTATGCGGCCTGCAGTACTGCGCCCTCTTGACCGTTTCGTCGTAAGACAGGTTCCACGCAAACACATCATAGTTGTAGTGGCGCAACTTGTACTCCTCATCCAAGCGCCCTTGAAACCTCAGGAACAGTTCTCCGGACTCGTCCAGCCCGATATGGATGACCCAGTTTTTGATTGCGTTCTCGTATATACCCGTGTATTCCTCCAGGGGTCTGTGATCAGTCCCAGATTCTCGCTCTTGCTCCAGCTGTTCTGCCACCTTTTCCATTCTTGACGCCCCGTTCTTCGTCGCTTCTTTTGCTAGCGCTACGTAGTCGTGTTGCGGTTGGTCCAGAAACAGGCAGTCTAAGAGCAGCTGGGCTGTCAGATCTGCTGCGTCGCAAAGGCCTAGTGAATTTTGCATGACGACAATTGCGGTCTGGGTTTCTGGTAGCAGGATTGCAGCTACTGTACTACCAGGCATGTTTCCGCCGTGCCAGAGTGCTAGTTTCTCAGGGTACCCTTTCCCAAAAAGTGGCATTGCTGCCACGTTGGAGGAATTCCACCCAAATTCAAGTCTTCCGGGGAGCTGCGTTCGGTTCCATCCTAGCGCAGAGGTTTGTTCGTACAAAGTATTGCTACTTCGCACGCTGTGTGGACGGAACAGTTGGTGGGCTTGCTTGATCGGATTGGTGGGAGAGGCGTCAGTCGTAGTGGTGGAAGAGCCCGACCCGGTGACGAACCGATACCATTTGCTGAGAACACCCGCATCTTTCGTTTCGTTTGAAGTTCCACCAGGGACCAGAGCGCCTAGCCTTTCGAGCATGGCTCCATACAGTTGAAGGATGTCAGCCATGGTGGTGCGGACGGAAACGGCAGAAAACATTATCGTGTCAGATGACGCTTCTGAGAATGGAATCTGGAAAGGAGTTCCATCACTCAATATGTTGTATGGAAGCGCCACGTTGGGGTCGTCTGGGTTCTTGGTGAAGGTGCGAGTCATTTTCAAAGGGTCGAAGATGTTCTCCTGGAGAAACGCACCGTAAGACTGCTTGGCTACTTCTTCGATCACAAATCCGGGGATATTGTATGCGTGATTGTTGTAGAGGTAACCGCTACGCGGAGCTGCCACTGTCGGTAGATATTGGAATGTCCTAGGGCTTTCGCTCTTGGGTAACATGAGGTTGTTGTTTGACTGCAAATAGAGGGCGTCGCCCCATGTAGTTCCTGTCCTGTGGCTCAAGAAATCTGGCATGATCAATTTGGACTTCTCAGAGGGGTTCTCTTTGAAGAAGGGTAGAATTTGGTCCACTGGTGTGTTCCAAGAGAGATCGCCGCGGTCGACTAAAATACCCACAGCCGCAGCAGTGATGGCTTTGGTCAATGAAGCAACATGGAAAATCGTATCTCTATCGACTGGAAGTTTTCTTTCGACGTCTCGTAGGCCGTAGTAATCCTCGTGAACAATCTTGCCATTTTGGTACACACCGATAGCAAGCCCAGGTGAGCCGCTTATCTTGTGAATGCTTTCAACAATGGGTTGGCATTTCCGAAGCTTGTCGTGTATCTGCCTCATGGTGGGTCTCGTGGATGTCAGCGAGGAGCGGGAGATGAGGAGATGAGGGGCAGATGGTATCCTGCAGATTAAGTAGCAGGCTACCCTGTGAATCGCTTACACAGGCCGTGCAGCTGGCCAATGGCATGTGCAGGGTAAGTTGAACGATGTGCAGGATGCACGCCGCGTCGATGGATTCGTTTGATCTATGGGATGGCCTTGAAAACAGCGCTGCCAATGTTACACTGGCGCCTCCTAAACCAGAAGCTGAGAGATAGTCGATTGATCGATGAGCTGGAGGATAGCCAGCGCACGGGGCCGCGCTGCGCTGCGAACGCAGCTGGTCATGAAGTAGTATGAACTGGATCTCGAGATGTTTGCTGTTCGCGCTTGGACTGGAGTCGGCCTAGCGCAATAATTGTTGATTCTACGATGAGTGTGGAAGCTTGTGGTATCTAGTTCTAACATGAAGAGGGGAGTCATAAGTCATAAATCATAAATCCACATCCCAGCAATAGCTGTGGTCGTAAACGCAGTGCTTTCTGGCGCCTGGGAATATATCCAACTTCAGTACATCTCCCTGGTCCTCCGCGAGGTATAGTTGCACCAGTCGCACTGTAGATGGAGTTAGCGACGTTGATAGATGGCGTCGCGCGGCACTGACCAGGGTGTCGGAAGACGCGTCGTTATCCTCACGGCAGTACTCGTTGTTGCATTTCCTGCAGGTGCGGATGAAAAGCTCCTTACAGCTTATGCAGGTATGGCCACAGCCAAAACAGTCACGTCTTACGCCGATAACCTGTGTTTCTTCACGTCAGCATACTTCTT
>Ga0265780_10004956_pt1 | contig 17009 bp, 14 predicted proteins | sample P1T30metagenome_FD_192432 | JGI IMG/M metagenome (GOLD analysis project Ga0265780, IMG submission 192432) | Plant litter microbial communities from East Loma Ridge, Irvine, California - P1 T30 | ecosystem: Environmental > Terrestrial > Plant litter > Unclassified | place: USA: California... | reverse complement strand
GAATGATGGCTGGCAGTTCAGAGACCTGGGTATGTCGGAAACTGCAAAGGCCGCTGAGGAAGCTGAGGGTATTGCGCAAAAGGAGGACGACGTGCCGGCTATCGCAAGCTGAGAATTTCGATCGACCGTTTAATGATTGTATAAGTAAATGTATGATATGAGGTATGAGACGCTAGCATCATCGGCGTTGGTAAGTTGAATGCATAGCGCGGTGTCGTCGCTCCTTCCTCCTTTGCCATCTCATCTCACTTCTGGCTGCTGTCTATCTTATCGTCGCCGGTCATACCTTCCGCCGCTCCGTGCGCCGGCCAAAGCATCTCTCTACGCGTTACTCTCAGTCTCTTTCACCAGCGCAACGAACAGAACCCAGAGGGACCACGCATTCTCTTCCATTGCTGGTTCGCTCTGTCCCTTCAAATATGAGGGATTATGCGCCAGAATAATCTTTGTGCCATCTACCCAGTTCGCTCTTTGACTGTAAAACGTCGAGGAGTGGAGCTTGGGAAGGGGCATTGAGCACCTGCTTTCAGACCTACCTGTATTGAGCGAGACTCTTCTCCTGGTAGACTAAATGTGGGGGTACATCAAAGTGGCTATAATTGTCGCAGACTCGTTGCGTTTGGGTATCTAGTTATTTACAATTTACATCCTAATCTTCACCCAAGTTCATAACTCTAGCTGCTCCTCATCCTGCATCTGCCGCTCCTTCTCCCTTACCTCTGTCGCCTTGAGAATAAGGCGACGGTAGTCTAGAACAGCCTGTTCCAGCTCCTTCCTCTTCAACGCCTCATGATCTGAGTGCGCGACGAAGATGGAGCCGGGACCGTACAGGTACCTCTTGTGGTCACCAGAGAGGTGCGGCACATCCGTTCCGTAGTTGACAGTCAATGTCTCGAAGCCCTCAATGTCGCAGTTTATGTTCACCACGCCGTATGCCTCGCCGCCCCATTGTACGTCCAGATCGCCACCTTCCTTCTGCGCAAAGGCTTTGACGTCTTTGAGCGCGTCGAGGATTTGTCCGCGTATGACATCGGGGGTGCCGGCTGCGATGCGCGTCGCGATGTTCGCGGTTGCGGTTTCGGCGACGACGTTGGCGGCGACTCCGCCTTGGATGCGCCCGAAGTTCATGGTTGTGTTCCCGTACTTCGTGCTCCATGGGAGGTGTTCTCGTAGCTTCAAGAGCTCGCCCAGTGCTTGTACCATGATGTCGTTGGCGCTCACGCCCAACCACGGGTATCCTGAATGTGCCGCTTTACCTGTCGCTTTGACCTCGAAGCCTAGCATGCCCTTGTGCCCGCATACTAGCTTTGCCTCGGTGGGTTCGCCGAAGATGACGATCTCGTGCGAAGATGGGCGTTTGTCCCAGTTGCTGAATGCGCGCATGCCGTCGCCACCTGTTTCTTCGCCGACGACGAAGAGCAGGGATATGTCATCCTGTAGGTGTTCTTTTATGCCTTGCGCTGCGATTATCATGGGTGTGACGCTGCCCTTCGCGTCCACGCTGCCTCTGCCGCCGATTACGTCGGTCGTCTCGTTATAGTAGTACGGCCAATAAGGTGGCACAACATCGATGTGCGAGGATAGGAGGATGGTTGTTTCGCGCTTGCTGCCGTAGGCTAGTAGGTTGTACCGATCTTTGGAAGCTTCTTGTCTCTCGACGGTCCAATTGTGCGCGCGTAGGTATTCGGTGAGCCAGTCCCCGACATTCTTCTCGTTTCCGGATATGGATTCAATCTCTACGAGTTTGCGATGGAGATGCAGAAGGTCTTTTGATGTGGAGGGCTCGAGGATGGTGGGCGAGAGAGCTGCCTGAAGTAACGGCACCGCAGCCAGGGCGCCGATAGCCAGGGAGAGGATCGGGAGGGTTCGGCGCAACATCATCGATGCTGCGGCAAGAATCGATGCCACTATTGAGCGTTGATGGTGAGGTGATGTTGGTTGGACAGCTCGGTACTGTGAGCTGAAGCTTTGAGCTTCGCTATCCGCTAATGACGATCTCACCAACACCAGCACCATCATCTTGCAATTTTGAATGTCTAAACACGGTCGATCATCGCAATCTTTCTGATAGTTCCTGAGTTATTATCATGTCACTAAAGCTCGATATCTATACAGAAGCAAGTGGTTTTGGTTGCCCTGCATTGCAGTACCACCCACAAGACAACAGATGCTGTACCTGTACCAGGGGAAATTACTTCCTTCATATCGTGAACTAGCACGCTATCTTAAGCAACACCCTCTTAAGGCATGTTCACGGAAATTTATAAAACCAAGTAAGGCATCGCTGCATTTGAGATACTACTTCGATAAAGATGCCATCTGCGTATTCCATGGCGGGTGTCTCAACGTGAACTTTACAAACTGCAGTAGTAGTACTTACTGTTACCCGAGATATGTAGCATTCCCGATTCGACCAACGACGCAGCAATGGGCGTATTTCGCTCTCCTACACATCATATCTGTTGGTAATGCGTTGAACACAAGTAGAACACAACATGCACTTTTCATTTAATTACCGGGCCACCTCACTACGTCAATGTGACCTAGGGATCACAAGGTCTGACTCTCACACCGGATTCCTTCCCGCCATATAGCCAGTGAGTACAGTTTTCTCTGATGCTCAGCCGCGGACAACGTTTGCTCAGACGGCTGCGTCCTTGTGACTATGACAGCCCGGGTGTCGATCCCATGACCACGTAGATCTAGTAACTACACTCAGATCATTTGCTGCTTCTTTGACAAAATTTCCGCTCGCAAATAACGGGACTTCACGAAGTACAGTGAGCTACTGTCCACAATCTGAGCAACAATTGGCAGTTCTGCCATCATGTATGACTTGGGAAAGACTGGTGCGACAGCGTTCCGTCACGCGGGTTGATCTTCTTACTCCGCTCTAAGTTGCTGGGAAACAACTACTACCTCCGTTTTCATATACCAAGAGCATGCTTTCATGATGTCTGTGGCACATGTTCCCTTCGACTTTCTGATAAGCGCTACTTTGTTGTACGTCCTGTTACATCCCACGCAGCTCGTTGAGAAGCAAACATGGCGTGTCTTCTGCTTCTTCGACCCGCTCTCGATCACTCGCAAAAGTAACAAACAAGGCAGCTCCTCAAGCACATTGCAACAACGCTGCATTACAACTCAACACTCTTTCTTGAGACAAAACTATGGAGGGACTGCTTGATTCTCATTCTTTGGTTCTATGTACCTAGGTATCTAAAATTGGAAGTAAAGAATTTGTTTCAGTGGTAGAGCACCGCACCAGCTACAAGATAATTTCCAGTTTTCGCCAGCTAGCTGGAGGACACGTATCTGTTGCGATACCAAGGTACGGAGAGATCTAATAAAAGTTTGGCCTCGGGAGGGCTCACATGTAGGCTGCCGAAGCAAGCGGGCTACCACATGTGTAATTCTTGCTGTAAGCCGTAGGGACTAGTATATTTGGGAAACAGGGGTGGGAAGCGACTTGGAGTTATAACCTCGCTGATCTCTGGTTTTGTGGGCATGAAATCATGATAAGCAGGTCAAATTTGACTTGAATACACTGCTCGGAAGCCAGCCGACCTGCGTGTCTGTGGGCCCAGCCGAAGTCCGAGGTTGCTCTCGCCCTGGAGGGCTTTGTCGCATAACCGCACTAAAGATAGGCTGTCGATCAGTTGTACCCATCATCTTGTCACAACTTGTGTCTGAACAACGAGACCATTCCTATCAAAGCTGATTAAGTTCTATACCACGACACCGCCTCATCTAGCTCGGACACCCTATTCGCGATGATCTTTCCCTTGGCTGCAATTGGTTGATGTTTAACTTGATCATGAGTGACTTCACACGGGCACAGCAGATAGAGACCTTAGTCCATACCAGCACGGTTTGATCCTCCCGTTTCTCAAGTGAAGATACTCTACTGGCACGGCTGTTGGCCGGAGTAAAAGCAAGCAAACAAAGCGCATCTATGCCGATGATTCGTCCGACGCATTGGCAATAATGGTAAGGCGTTGTCGTGGACGCCCAAGATACAACGTGGATATAAGTATGGTCCCTACGTTATCGTGAGAGGTTGAGTCGAAGCGCCTGAATCTTCTCCAGGATACTTCCAAAATTCCGTTGCGGGGCCGTCCAGGGTTAGGAAGGCAGCCAGTCAGCAACGCTAAGAGCAGGTAGGCGCCCCCCGACTCTGTCGCATTTGAGAGCCTCCATCAGCCATGTAGCTCCGCTATCACATTCTTTATCAGCCGATTCTGCATTATGGCAAACCATCCCTTCAAGACCTCGGAGGACTTCAGTGCATGCTATGCGACACTTTGCAAGAGACCGGAACTTCACTGTTGATGCAAACAGTACCCAGACGGCCTTAATCGTGCCCGTATCAGCGTTCCAGAAGGCATCGAGACAGCATACATCGGGCACCGACCGCTAGACAATGTTAGCTAATCGTTATGTAGACAAATACACCTCCCCATCGATTGCGACGCGCTCGTATGTACCTCTGTATCCAACGATCCGACGTTTCGTCCGCAACGTGCTTTGGCCCCAGTCTACAAAGCGTATCCAGATATGTTGAACCCGATCACCATCTTCCGAGCACACATGACGCGCGTGAATGAGGACACATCGCAAGAAGATAGAAACCAGACGCAAGACCGGACACTACTCCGACACGATATTGACTTCGTGAATGCCGGTGGTCTATACACGTGGGCTGATCGCGACAATCTCGGCCTTGATTTCTGCCCTGGTTCGAAGAATAGTGGCAGCTGGTATCCTGAAGAGTCTGGGCGAATTGAGGTGTCTTTTCCACTACCTAGGCCGTCCTGGATTTTCGTGGAAGACTCTAAGTCACCTCCTAGCATCCGGACATGCGCTGTAAGTCATTGATGTCCACCGTCATAGATGCGGGAGAAATGCTTACGACTTCAGGCGAAGAAAAAACATACCTACGTATGGCAGTGCTGCTACTGTGGATATCCGTCTATACCGTACCGAAGCTCTGGCTGTCCTAAATGTGGGTATGGTCGTTGTGGGAACTGTGTGGTTACTAAAGTGCAGACGAGATGAGGAATACCTGCGCAGCTATTAGTGTCGTGTCTACCGCGTTACATGCCTACCTTGGGCTTCTTCTTTACAATCTTATAGCTGTATCTCGCTAGCTTGACACGTACATAGATAGTTCTAGACTTCCTAGAATGAGTTCGAACATCTACCTGTCCCGCAAGGCCCAATTTCGCAAACAAGTGAACCTCCAGCATGAATACTGCACCCTGTTATCTATTCTCTAGTAGAACAACTCACCTGAATCAATAAGACTCGCGATCTAATGCAAGGTTTAAGGATGTTTGGGGTTGACTTCAGATTTTTCGATGGTAATACACGCTCAATGAGGTCGAACTTGTTATATAAACGAATCGCAAGAGCTCTCTGTACTATGCGCACATAACTTTGACCCTAGCAGGCTTGCGAAGCGCGAGAATGTTGCAAAAGCGACCTATTAAATAGCAATACAGCTTGTCTATATTATGTACATAGAATACCAAGAACCTAATGCTATTATACTCCTAAAGACTACTAAGATAGCCTATGTACCTGATTTCCAGGTACAAGCACGAATTACTGATCCCATATAGACTCACATCGTAGCTATCGTCCGTATCAACAAAACCCAATGTATCGCTGTCAAGATCAGCCTGCTACTCTTACTAAGTTGCAGGTTTTGTAGGGGCTGTGAACGCTATTAAGAACTATCTACGAGTGCAGTTATTTCTATTGCAATTGTGCTCACTTAGACTCTACAAGAACCGTAACAGCCTAACATATTTTACCTTAGTTGTTTGATTCAAATGACACGGCACTACGTTATCTCTAATTGGTAATTGCCAATGTATCTCGAAGAGGGGTGGTCATTACTTTGCTTCCATGGCTGACTCGCGAACTGAAGTGACTCGGCATATATGTCTGGCGGCCTGCATCACAACAGCGTAGCAGATATGAGGTCTATACGGTTATCAAATAGCTGGAGTGCCTAGCGCTACGATGTACACCTGGGCATGTTCAATAGGAAATGTCGTTCCCGAGGTCTGTTTGCTCTTGTGGACAAACACAACCTTGCCCAGGTGGTTCCGCATCGCGTGCGTGCATGTAGCTTTATAATGGTATGGTTCCGAACCCTGTCCCGGAAGTTTCAGCCTTGGTAGTGTGGCGTCGTGGCATCTATATAGGTAACATGAGATCTCAGGGTGGTCCGGATGAATATTGGTACCCATGAAAACACTGGGGTAGCATATTGCAGTCATCCATATGGAAGACCGTATAGATTCTGGGACGCTACCATTGATGTCGTTCTATACAAAAAGCACATGAACGAAGTTCAGGCCGTCGACGGCGCTCTCAAACACCTACACTATACCTGGGTAGGTACGCTATGTGTTATGTCAACCTTGGAATCTTCCGGTTCTACCGTCTCTCTATACGGATGTAGATGAGGAAGCTGCAGCCAAGCCCCATTGTGACTAAACAGACTTTTTATGCGGGTCATAGTACTCAGTTACAGCAACCATGATTTATCTCTTTATCGCAACAGGCACTAAACACATCGACACCTACGTACCCAGGTATTTTAGGACAGTGTTCATAATCTAGCTCAAGCTAAACTCAACCTTATGATCAGACATACATTGCTGTAAAACTCGAGTTCTAGCGAACTGCAAGATTCTGTGATGCGTGGTACATAATAGCTGATCGTTCGTTGCTTCTTACCTGCCTACCTGGGTATCTAGGTAGGTATGCGCATGCATGATACTGCAGTGCGAACATGCTGCTAGTTCAACCGTTACCCCATGTATCAGGGACCCGATTGCACGATAATGAACACAGCGCTAGGAAGACATCTGAGAAGTGTGGCTGCACCATATGATCCGGACGATACGAGAGACATCCCAAAGCCCAGTAGATACATCGTAAGCGATCATTGCTTGATAAGAGTTCTTTCTTGATAGGCATTATTTGCAACGACCATGACAGTCCTTGCGCAAGGGTTTCGGTCAATCTCGGCAGCGACTGCGGTCTGTTTCTTGATGGTAGGACGGACAGACGCTGGCGTAATCTTCTCGTCCCCATTTTGTCACTGGTGTCGTAGCCCCACAAAGTTAGCTTAGGCTTGTGCTGCAAAACTCACAGAGATCATCTGGGATTTAGGTGAAGATCAAATGATAAGCTCATGCAGTACAAATTTGGCGCATGATGAGAAACGCCTGATGCAGTAGTTTGGAGATCGAAGCCTCCTGAAGGTTCATTGATTTAGTCTCGAAGCCTCGCATGGCCTGGTATGTCTCCTTCGATTCGATATCCTGCCAACGAACGTATTCTACCTAGGTAGCGATATCGGCGCGGTTGGTAAGTCCGTCTAATGTGCTGTGCTGTTATCATGCACACCGCCAGTCTCAGGTCTACGAACAGGCAGAGGCTTTTCGATTCTTACCGTCATACTTAGCATCGACATCACCATGCATCATGCGGTGGCTTTGGGGCCGCCGGTTCCGCTGACAGCTCAGTCGACAGTGTTGCGCCCACACGACCGAAACCATGTGCTAGAATGTTAGTCAATGCCGCGTGCGTATAGCTCATACACCAACCTCAACTTAGTCCAGAAGATGCGTATAATCGGCATTATCCATGGCAAGAGAAGACTGTACCTTTACAGTGTAGCTAGTTCACCTAACCTATCTACAAGCTACCTACCTAGGTACTGCCATATTCTGTAAGCGCTCTCATGCTGTGATCGAGTGCGTCCCTCCCGAGGTCACATTCCGACTGGATCGACATGGCTTCAGTCGAGGAGTATCTGTGTGATACATCCTCTGGGAAAGCTCGCAACACAGCCGTACTCGTGTAATCCTGCGATAGGCTTACCGTGCATGGTGCGGAGAACAAGGAGGCTGCTGTGGTTTAGGTTGAGCCATGGTTTTGTTACATTCGCGGCATCTATCACCCCTAACCATGCGCGTGAAAACTCTGCAAGTGTAGAACACCCCGCCAGAAAAGTACGACGAACATAGACTGACTAGTAACGACGTGGATGTGGTGAGCATGCATCGCAGCCCTGGATGCTTTCGCCTATTCACCCAAGCCCGGAAAGGTGCGCCGTCTGCTGTTATCAACACACACACACACTTAAACTCCGGATAGTATACTCGACTGCAATACTGCGGTTCACCTTTTCCTCGATCTCTTGTACCACTATAGCGTTCCGACGCACGTGTGAGTACCCAGGTACGTTTCGCGTATCCGTGCACGGTCTCGTTTTAAAAATGGACCCTGCCTAAAATCGCTCCCGTCCTTCTCCACACCGAGTTCATTTCCCCAAGCCCATCTTGTCTCATCCTGCTTCGATCTCAACTTTACGAGACTTGTAACTCCAGCCATGCCGCATCAACTTCAGCGTCTCTTTCAAATCTTAACGACCAGCCCGGATCAGGGCCAGAGCGCAGTCTGAGTCAAAGGCGCACTCTATTCATCTAGCGACGGCAGTGACAATGCATTCTGACATAAACAGTGCCGCACACGATTCTTGTGTCAGCGCAAGGCACAACAACGCCCACAGAACCGCACAGAACTCATAACGTCCTCCCGGGTAGCCCTAGACTGTCGAGCCGAGGCTGATGTCGGCTGTTGGCGTCCGATTCGTATCCTATGGACTCGAAAGAAGCTCCTGGCTGGCTGCGCACTGTCTTTACGAAACGACGGCATCACACGGCTCGTGTTGCGCAGGGCTATCGAGACCATTCACACCGCGCTCAACATCGATATCGAACCGCTAAAATACGAAGCGACAATGAATGCGTCGGCGAATGTGTATTCGAAGCGGCACTCTGGGCAGCAATGGGATGGACGATGCGAAGCCGACGCAAATATACACCTATATACACACTTGTAAGCGGCAAGGAGGGCTTCTTGCGGAAGCAGTTTATAGTCGCACTGACTTACGTTATCAGGCCAAGAAACGATACACTTATGTCTGGCAGTGTTGCTATTGTGGTCGGCCAAACATACCATATCAGAACCAAGCTTGTTCTACTTGTGGATATGGACGTTGTGGCAACTGTTGTACCACAAAGATACAGCTGAGATGATGGTATGTCTGGCTTATGCGACAAGGCCCTGGTGGGAAACTAGAAGGTAGAGAACATGTTAAAGAGCTTCCGCCCCGGCACAGGCCTCGGTCGTTGAACGAGTGGCTTGACCGTTTCTTTCGAACGACAATACTCTTTCATCCCTTCCTCGCTGTATTCGCCAGCCACCAAATGTTCGAGCATCGGAACTCACTCAAATAAGCCGTCTTCTTGATACTAAGATTATCAGCCGTTGCACTTTGTTACGTTCACTCGATCGGATCGCACATAGATGTGAAGTGTCGACCGTGAATGGGACGTTGAAAAGCCTGGGATGGAGGCATCCCGCTTAGTGATTGGTACCTACTGATAATTCCGAGCTCGCAAGAACGTACGTGTCTGTGTACTCTTGCTTTTGATGAAGTCCGCCTTGGACGTCCACGCACCACCCGCACTTCTTTGTGATACCCCAAAGCCAGACTAGGGTGTGTCTGATAGGTATTGCGCCCTCCACATTCACCGATCAAGCATCATTTGATCCCATGACCTACATCATTCTCTAGGTCCTCCTAGATCATTTCCGTCTCGAAGCGTTCAGTCTGGCAGACAGCCATCATATCGCATACGCTAGCTAGCCTCCTCACAGATCAGTTCCGGTGAAGGCAGCTGGAACGCATTCGTTGGGCATGTGGGAGGAGTAAGAAAATGCTTCGACGTGTCTTTCAAGGAATGGACGCAACCACAATATCTACTAGACGCTAAAGTCGTGCTACCAGTGTGAGGCTCATCCGCGAGGCAATCTCTCAATCGAGATCGCGGAAAATTGCTCCGAAGTTGTCCCAGTATTACGTCGTGTATCCTAATCAAACCCCTACAAGAGTCCCCAAGGACGGCAGACCTTAGGTTGACCCACCCGCCATCCACTCTATGCCAAGTTCACGAATGTTCGTCATGTTTGCAGTCTTACCCTCAAGGTTAACTATGTGTGGCGCTTCTAATGCGCTGGCGCACGTATGCATAGAAGCCCAAAGCAGGCAAACATCTGCCTGATATTGAATACCTAGCTAGCTTCGAATGTCTCGTAATCTATGGTAATCCAATCTTTCCGCAGCCGAATGACCGAATGAACGAATTGACAACGGCATATAAGTCGTCCATCATCGAATCAACCGGCCCGCCCGATGTGGCAGGTCCAGCATAGCCTCATTCATGCTAGGCCTGGATGATGCAACGCCCTCAATCGCCTTCACGACCTCTTCTGTGACGATTCAGAGGTGGAAACGTGTCGCGCGATGGCCGTTCAACCAGTCTAATGAACAGTAAATCGTGGACGATAGACGAAGCTGTCGGCAAGGTGGATGATGCATTGGGCCTCGCAAGACTGATGAAGTTGGTTATAGAGAGATGAGAGAAGCCGCATATTGCATTGGAGCTCCAGTTTACCTCCCTCTTTCCACCATCTGACCTTGCCCAGTTCTCTTCAAGGTTAACTCGCATTGGGGAACACGCTGCACTCGCATCCGTCTAGGGTTATCGGGAGCATGACCTGGCCTTTTTCGAGCCTGACCAATTATCGTACCCCCCATTGCTGCTACCATCGCCTTTTAGGCTGTACTACCACTATCTAGCACGCCAAGGACTAGATGCAAGGGCTAAGAAGTTCCCCACCAAAAAGAGTCCCTACGAGATTATGGAACCCCATACTATCGACGTATCGACCGCTGGAAGACCTCCCACTTGTCTTGTTCATAGACAGCATTCCGAATTTCGAAAGAGAGACGCTAGATTACTTTCTCGAGGATGGCGAAAGTACCATTCCGTCGTGGAAGGCAGAAGCTTTGCAAGGATTCCTGTGCTCGGGCTCTCCCACTAGCTTACAACCGGCGCGGGCGAGGTTGGATGATCGCGCATATAGCACTGGAGAGCGTCGCAACTATGGACAAGAATGGCTGACACCAGAGGTGTTGAGGGACTTGTTACTCGCAGACGTAGGCTCCATCCCAAGCCCATGTTGGCTTAGCTAACGAAGACAGCGTTTTGGTTGTTCGACCGGCGACAATACAGGTGCGCCTGACGCAGATCGGCGATTGATGTACGTTAATGTTGGTCCACTTCCCGTTCCCGAACCCCGATGTATCTTAGCGACCCAGCTAAGATACAGTAGGGCTATCTTCAACTTCGTTTTACCCAAAAGCCGTTCGTTTAGTCTTTTACCACGCCGCTATCTGTAGTCAAAGTCACAATGCAACGAAAGAAAAGGCTGCGTTATAGATTTTGCAGTCTCGAAGTTTCTTGCAAGGATGTTATCGATACTGATTATACGCCAGTTACATCAATCAGTTGAGCCCGGAATACATACTTGCACTCGTGGATACAGTTCATAAGCATCAGATGAACCCTCTGCGCGATGCCATCGCTAAACATGTCGAATTCGAGACTTCAATGCGCGTGCACATGTGGGTAAGTAATCATGAGTAAGCAGATGAACTTCACTAATGGTGACACTACGCATAGCCACTTCATGTCTTCAACTTGGAGTTGCATCTCCCCTTCCTAATGCTGCGAGAGAGACCTGTAACGGCGAGCGCCACTGATCCGCTACACCACGCCGAAAACACGGTAGACTTGCTGGACGTTTCCTATCTTCAGCACCAGCGTCCTCATGCTCGTGGCCAGCAGAATTCACGAAGCCTTGTAATCCGTGAGGCACATACCTCTATTGTAATTTGTGGCTGGGACAACTTCAAATGGGTCGGCTGGGCATTTGTCAATGCGCCTTTAGGACCGAGGATGGAAGAAAATGAAGAAGAGGAAGAAGAAGATTGTGATGATGATGAGGGGCAGGAAGACGAACCTGAAGACGTGGAAGAGGATTACTTTGCTGTTGATGGCGACGGTGGAACATATTCAGTCCAAGACGCAAACTCGCCTATTTGGGATCCGCGATGCTACTGGTTGCGCATAATCGAGCTTCGTGTCCTCCGGATTCTGGAAGAGTGGGCTTCGCTCGTCCGTTTCTTCGAGAAAGGCGTTGAGGCTTGCGTGTGTGCACCCCAGAGCAAAACATTGATCATGGCTGACGCAATTTAGGAAGACAAACGATTTCGTGAGCTCCTTATTAAGTACAAGTCGAGTGACCAGACTATCATCGAACAAAAGTTCGAAGAAACGGCTAGGACCATACACATCCTGGGTAAGCTGCATAGAACCATTCAGGGGACCCTACGTGTTTGGGCAATATTCACTGCACCCGGTGGAGATTATCGCTACTTCCTCGAATTGACAGATCCCGTTTCTCTATCAGCCATCCAGAACTTGAAGGCTGCATTCAAATCACTAGACGATCTGCAGTACAAATTGAAGCAGCTAAGTGAATTTTGCCAAGAGTCGCAAGTCATAGTATGTCTTCTCTTATACTGAGTTTTCATTTTCTAACAGTAGACTCAGCTATCAATGCATCAGGAGCGTGTGAACCATGACCTGAGTTGGCAGAGCCAACGTCGAGCCGACCATGCGCATGAACTGAATCGCCAGACCAACGAAATTAGTCACAAAATACATATACTCAATCGCACGAGTACTGAAGCTGCCAAGGAGACAACTGAAGCTGCCAGGGAGACAAGTCGAGGTACACGCGTGAACGTTCTGGTTAGTGGATGATCTGTGTCTTCCGAAAAAGGTTATTAATGCTAACATGGCAAGCTCTTTGGTATCACCACACCTCTCGTCCTTGTTCTGCAATACTTTGGAGCTGACCGAGATATCTTCCACTTCGATCGTACGCCTAGAACTTTTGCTATCTCGTTAACAGTGATGATCCTTGCGCTTACGGCCCTAACCTACCTGCTAAGCAATCTGGATCGTCTCCATCGCCTTGCCTTGAGAAAGATGGGTAGAAGAAATGGCAATGATGGGTATGGTGATACAGGTTAGTAACAAGGAAAGATTTGACTGAAGCGAACGCGTAATAACACTTCCAGACGATATTGAGCTTGTACCACCAGCTGTTTGACACATTTACCCCCGTTCAAGGCTACAGCGTAGGATATGTGACGTAGAGACTCAGTTCCGTTCTTCTACCATGATGAGATGAGGCACGGTGGCATCGAACGCCTAGTACCCGTAGGGAGGATATGTAGACATCTAGCGGCGAGGTTTTCGGCTTGGACCATTACAAAAACCAGTATCGCAGCACGTTTGGGTCAAGTTGAAAGATGCTGCAATGTACATTACGCGAGAAAGAACGACTTTGTACAAAAAAGAATTGAAAAGACCAACCTACCTGCAATGACCGCTACCGCCCGAAGGTTCTAGCGTACCTAGGTAAGAGGTGATATCGTGCCGCAATTTTGGTAGCCTTGTCCACTAATAATTGACAATTGAAATCGGTTGAAACGATCGCGCTTTGCAAACAAGCAACTCGATGTGACTCCGCAGGCGAGGTTCAGGATAGGATCGTTATGCATTGAGGCTGTGAGACTAAATCTCGCATGAAGCAGGGCATGTGCATCATGAGAAAACAAGGGCTTTCGAAAGCTACGTCAACCGTGCAGTCGGCAAAGCGTCATTTGCGACTACCGTAGTACCCGTCGGATTGCGGGGAGTTCGTTGGTTGCCTACAGCCTGCATGTATCTGAAGCTCTCATTGATCGCCATAAGCGCGCCTGCAGGAGCTGTAGGCCAATTGCGACAGACCACGACAACACTGCCTCGTCACTAAGATTGTCGTCTCCTTACGACGAGGCTATGAAGAATGTGTATATACACTCGGTAAGAATACTGTACTTCGACGTTTTAAAACACCGTGAAGCCGTCGCAGATTCAACGCTCCCCAGGCCCCGAGGTCGTTTTGATACGAGCCTGGAGACTGTGCCCATCCCACGGCTGCTAAATCGCGAACTGGAAACCAGTAACACTCATAGCCTTGCGACGCGGTGGGTAAGAAAAAGTCGTGCCAACTCACAACATCAAAGGGAAAATCATGGAAGCGCTCGAGGGGTGCATGGCTTCTTTAGGCTTGGACAGTTCTCTGCCAGAAGTGCCGGCGGCGAGAGCAGAAGCTAACCCACTGGACTTGTGTCGCGTACATCTGGCGACAATCTTGGTGGGTATATTGGACTGCGATATGGGGCATACATTCAAATGCATACTGTGGCCCAACGACATTTGCAGCGGGGATCTGGCCGTGGTCCTTCCGAAGCTGCGACCAGGGATGAAGGCTGGTGAAGTGGCTGCTGAGCTGATGCAAAAGGTACGTTATGTCATGCCCTTAGACTGCGGAACGTAGACGAGACCAACTTGCTAAAGATCGTAGTTTCCGAAAGACGACCCACTCTTTATCCTACCCTTTGTGGATGGGGTTCACTTTCGCGTCTTTCTCAAGGTCACGTCCGTGCCACGTCTCCTTTTGCCGTACACCTCGATACGAAAGAGTTCCTATGGCTCTGCCACACGTGCCGCCGACGCGAACGACGCGACTAAGAAGCTCGTCATCGAACTCTCCTCCCCAAACATCACCAGCGAATTCCAGGGAAAGCACCTGCGAAGCACGATCATCGGCGCATGCATCGGCCGACTTTACGAGGCGATGGGATGGGACGTAATGCGGATCAACTACCTCGGTGACTGGGGCAAGCCGGTCGCGTTGTTGTACGTTGGGTGGTCGAAGTACGGCTCGGAAGAAGCGTATGAGGCCGACCCCGTCGGACACCTCCTGGAGGTCTACCACAGGATTGAGGAAGACTTCAAGCCGGAACAAGCGGCGAGCAAGGCGGCGCGTGACGATGTTGCGAAGGAAGGCGAAGACAAAGGCGAAGCGCAGGCCGAGATCGAAAACCAGGGCATCTTTGCAGAACGCAACGAAGCTTTCAAGAAGCTGGAAGAGGGTGATGAGGAGCTTGTGGCCTTTTGGAAGCGCGTGCGAGATGCCAATATCGACAACTACACCAAGTTCTACGAGCGACTTGGCGTTCGCTTCGATGAGTACTCTGGCGAGTCGCAAATCAAGCCTGAGAATATGGTGGAAGTTGAACAGATTCTGAAGGAGAAGGGTATCTCGGAAGAGAGTGGAGGATCTCAAATCATCCACATGCAGAACATAGGTGCGAAGGCTGGCACGGCCATCATTCGCGACCGGTCCGGTAGCAGCACGTACCTTCTCCGAGACCTCGCCGCGGTGTTGGAGCGTTCGAGGAAGTACTCGTTCGACAAGATGGTATATGTGGTTGCCAGCGACAATAGCGTCCACTTTACTCAACTCACCAAGGTCTTGGAAGCGATGGACATGAAGGAGATCGCCAATAAGCTCCAGCATGTCAAGTTCAGCGAGGTATCTAAGATGGCGGCGACGCTTGGTAAAGGGTACAAGCCGCAGGGGATATTGGACGCATGTGAGGAAGCGATGACTGCGTTGTCGGATGCCGATGCCGAGAAGCTCGAAGTGGTAGGTGGGTTGGATGATGTTAAGGAAGGACTCGCGACATCGTCACTGCTCGTGCAAGAGCTCTCGACTCGCCTGACCACAACACATGCATTCGATACTGGTGCGATGGCTTCCTTCAAGCTTGGGTCAGGCCCGGATCTGCAGTACTGGCTGGCTAAAGTCCGCCAATTGCTCAAAGGCGCTGATGCCGCAGTTGAACTCTTGGATGAAGATTACGAAGTGTTAGCTGAAGAAGACCCGGCCAATCTTCTGCGCATTCTGGCTCAGTACCCAGAGGTCGTGAATGCGACCTACCATTCGCTCGAGCCGGCTGGTGTTGTCACTTATCTCGCTAGTGTAACTGAGCAGCTTGCTGAATGTCTTCCGGAGGATGCTGAGGGTGATCATGATGCGAAGGTCACCTCCGGTCTGGCTGCGCTCTATGAGGCGACTGCAGTCGTGCTGGAGAATGGCATGAAGCTGCTAGGACTGGCGCCCATCGCGCAGTCATTGCCGGAGAGAGCGGATACGCCGGTGATGGGGTGATGGGATGGTTCTTTCGTGTCCAAATTGTCAATGTGTGGGTTCGGGTTGCTGTGGGATTGTCGTCGACGCTGTTGACCTTCAGCCTACTTGGGCGTTTCTGGGCCGCACACTGCGCTGCTGCTTGATAACGACGTAATGAATGATGACCAGTTTTTCTCTAGCCCGTACGATGATGACTCAACGATGGATGACTTGCTGTCTAGCCCGTGTCGGTCTGCAAACTTTTCGTGTCCGGCAAACTTCAACCCCTCAATTTTCCTTTGGAAAGCTTTACTGAGGTTATATATGTTTGATTGTCTTCTCCTTCCATCAATTTCCGATATGGTCTAGTGGCTAGGATTTGCCGCTCTCATCGCAGAGTAAGCTCGCTGTTGCAGCGCAGTGCCGGCAAGGCCCGGGTTCGATTCCCGGTGTCGGAATGTCTCTTTTTGCCATTCCAAAAGATATCTTCCTTTTTGCCGTTTGTGCAGAAGCGATCTCTTTTTTTGCCCAACGATGCAGACACCCATCACGGGCGTGGACTTCTTTTTTCCAACTGTTGTGACACGAGTGCGGCTTGTCAGAGTCGGTTGTTGATGCGTCACAACCCCAACCTCGCACCCTTCATCACCACACTCTTTTGCTCCCACCGCCTCATGCCAAAAAGAAACCAATGGACTACGCTCGAGTCTAAATTGGCTGGAAAAGAAGCAAACAACGTCCTAGAGCGATGTAGACACGTCCAGGGCTGGGTCTGGTCTTTCCTCGGATAGAGTGCCACCATGCTACCGTAACATCTTTGTCACTATGAGTCGGTCACAGTTCAGCCACGCGCGCCCCTGAGCTTAGGAAGCAACAATCCAAGTAGCGCGTCTCGCCGCCTCTCGTATTTGCTGATGCATCATCACCAACGCCAGGCACACCGCGGTCGCGATTCGTCGCCTAACATTGCAAGGCAT
>Ga0265780_10004955_pt1 | contig 17009 bp, 20 predicted proteins | sample P1T30metagenome_FD_192432 | JGI IMG/M metagenome (GOLD analysis project Ga0265780, IMG submission 192432) | Plant litter microbial communities from East Loma Ridge, Irvine, California - P1 T30 | ecosystem: Environmental > Terrestrial > Plant litter > Unclassified | place: USA: California... | reverse complement strand
GATTGCGCTTGTTTCTTCAGTTGTGCAACAAATCTTGGCCCATCAGGTGCTGGTCAGGGGGTTGGTTGATTGGTACAGGTGGATGTTATGTTTTTCCGCCAACGGCCGGTTAACATGCCTCATCTGTTTTAAGTCCAAGTAGCAATGCGCAGAAGCAGTCGTGGGATGCTACATGTGACGGCCGCGCATCTAGCAAGCAAAATGCTTCGAGGCAAAGCGTTGCAGATGAGAAGAAGGACTGTACAAAGTCGAAGAAAACACAACCAAGGACCTAGCCGCGAATGGCGCATGGTGTAGCCTCGACTAGTGGGCAAGCTGGCAACAAGCAAAGTTGAACAGGAGACACCGTTCATGATGAGCGATACTGTTCATCCTCGCAATCAACCGCAATGAGCTGCCTCCATCTCCTTAAACGAATAAACACCGTCCACGTGATGGGTGTCGCGTGGTGACAGGGATAATGTCGCAATGGACTCGTTGGTGTTCCCCGCATACGTTGCGCGGTATGATTGCCATGCCGTCTTGTTCCCTGCGGCCGTGATTACGTGAGTAGAGACGTCGAATCCTCTGTTATTTTCTCGCATCTCCGTTGACGATAACAAGCGCGCAATGTAGGTGGCGACAGAGGAGTGACGTCATGGAATGGCGCCACAGGCCAGCTTCGAATCTTGTACCCCAGTCGGCGAGACTCGCTCACAGTCTCTGCATGGCCAGCTCATCGCATAGAGACTTGATTTCCCAATGCAGGACGGTAGCGCTTGTAGTTGCAACTCTCTTTAGAACATCTCCAGTTCCCGCATGACGTACGCTAAATCCGGCAAGTGGCATGCGGCTGATCAGTCTAGCCTAGGCTCTTGAATCGGATTCCACTTTTTCCCAAGTTCCAAAACAACGCTTGTGCTTGCATCCTTCCACGGCGATCCCGGATGGCTTCGACAACAGCAACATTTGATACGACATCTGGTCCAACAGTGACTGCACAAGAGGAGGGCAAACGACCACATGTAGCGGTAGAACCGATACAGCTACGATGGCTTTGCATCACCCGCGACCCCTTGAACCAGCCCATAATGGCAACCCATCCTTGCGCCACGTCGGCATGCTGGATTTGCTAGATCGAGATCCGCGGCCTACCTTTATTGTTGATGCTACACCAGCCAGCATCAAATCCGAAAACGGGAGTCTGCTGGAATACTGGAACTCGGCTATGGCCTCTGCCAATCCTGCACGTGTGTTGCAACTGATAGGCCGCAAAGGCAGTATACACGGTAGCAACGGGAAGGATAATGCTGCTTTTACAAGTTTTCAAACTTGGTCTCTAGCACAGGATGTAACCAGCAAACCTTTGCTCTACTCCGGCTATATTTGGACAAAGGTGCTGATTTCTAGCCGCTGGAACGTCATAAGTGCCATCTCCGACACCACGTGCGCAAGCAGCGAACCCCACGGGATGACTTCTCTCACCAGGAAGATTTCCAAACCCAAGGCGCCCAATTTCGATTGGACGGATGAACTTCCTCCACTACGTCTAACGCCTCATACGGCATGGGCGCGCAGTATTGACTGGGCATCGACGCCCCTGGGACCCATGTCCTCCTGGCCATCGCAGCTGCGTAGTATTGCCAATTTGGTTATGCAAGACCCGCGACCAGCCGTGGTATTTTATGGGCCAGAACTTATCATGATCTATAATGAAGCAGAAATAGAGCTTTTGGGCGGGTTCCATCCATGCATGGGCGCCAGTGCTCGCGTGGCTCTTGCCTCCGTTTGGGGGGAATATTTTGAGCCCATCATAGAGAAGAACCTCGCGGGAGAGACGGTGGAGAAAACGAACACTCCAATTCACATGATGCGTAGCGGCTTCATGGAAGAAACATACTTTTCTTTAAAGTTCCTGCCGATACTAGACTCTGAAGGTGTCACTGTCGGTCATTACGAGCCACTTGTAGAAACGGTACGTCCACACTTCCCTGAACGTGATAAATTTCTTTAGGCAACACACATAGACAATCGCACATATACTAACATATAGACAGACTAGAGAAGTAATTGCACAGAGACGCTCGCGCACACTCCTGGATTTGAGCGAAGAGATCCCAAGAGCGCGCAACACTGATACATATTGGCATCTTGCAACTCAAGTACTGTCTCGCAACGCCAAAGACATTCCGTTTTCTTTGTTGTACTCTGCTGAGGCGGACGGTCATGGCTCGGAGTCCAGCAGGACGCGGTTCTCTGACAATAACCAGCAGCATTGCAAACTTCGCGGCTCCTTCGGGCTACCCAAGGGTTCGCCAGCTGGGCCTGAGCATCTGGACTTTCAGCAAGATCACGGGTTTACGCCCTACTTCCGACAGGCTCTTTCGGCGCGAAAGCCAATCATACTCCGATTCGACCAGGATCCGATAGCTGCAGAGCTGGTTCGAGATATCGAATGGCAGGGCTTCGGGGATCCCTGTAGGGCGCTGGTTATCTGCCCCTTGAATCCGACATCTTCAAAGGATAACATTCTTGGCTTCATGGTAGTAGGATTGAATCCACGCCGACCCTTTGATGAAGACTATCTCCAGTTTATCTTAGTCACCAGTAGGCTGCTTTCTACATGCCTGACATCTATATTACTACATGAAGAGGACATTGGGCGTCGGGAGCGGACTATAGCGAATGCTGAAGCAATGAAGTACCAACTCAAAGAACAGCTGACGTTATCCCAGCAAGAGGCTGAACGAAACGTCTCCAAGTTCAAACGCTTCGCTGAGCGTGCCGATGTTGGCATCTTTCTCATTGGTTTGGACGGGGTTTACTCGTACAGAAACAAAGCTTGGTTCGATATCTTAGGCACAGTGGAGGAAGACATTAGCCTCAATGAGGCATGGGACCTACTCATCGCTGAAGATTGCCGTGAAATGGGCCAAAATAAGTTCAAGGAACTGTTGGAGACAAAGCAGCACCAGTAGGTACGAGTGAAGTTTCGCTAAGCTAACCTACTGATCATGTCAAGGTTATTTGAACTACGTCTTAACAGGACGTGGAACGCACCAGTTCAGGACATGGACGAAGATTTCCCCGAAGCACATCCTATGTGGGTTATAACCTCGATATTTCCCGAACTCAATGAACAGGGTGAGGTATTGGAGATTGTCGGCTGTTGTACAGACATTAGGTATGGGTGCCCTTGTTCTTTGCTTTGTAGATTCTTACAGTCACCAAGCCAGCAAAAGTGGGCCGAGAAGCTTCAAGCAACGCAGGCTTCAAGAGCTCAGGAGTCTAAACGGTAAGCCGATCATCATAGGATGATGCACATAACCCCGCTGACCGGTTTTCAGGAGTCTAGAGAACTTTATTGATACTACTTCGTGGGTTCGCAAAGAAACACACTCTGTTACCTGGTACTAATCCAATATCAGTCACGAGATGCGAAATCCTTTATCGGCAATCGTTCAGTGTGCTGACGTAAGCGATGGCTCTCTGAAAGTACATGTCTCAAGCTGACTGGCCTGTAGAGTATCATTTCTGCGCACAAAGATTTCGGCTCATCAACAGACTACCAAAAGGTCTATCAGAACATCCTGGAGACTACTGTCGATGCAGCCGAAACCATTGTTCAGTGCTCGAAGCATATGAAGACAATTGTTGACGGTATGCACTGTTCCAGAAGGGATGATACTAGTCTGCGATGGCACAATTGACTCTTCCAGATGTTCTCACCATGTCCAAACTCGACTCCGGCTTGTTCGTGATGACCCCAGTTGACGTGCAGCTAGATTCGATTGCAAGAGATGCAGTCAAAATGTTCGAGGGCGAAGCGAAGTCAGCTGGCGTGGATCTCCAGTTCGAGCTCGAAGACTCCTGCAAGAACATCAAGGTTGAGTATGTCTCGCTCGATCCGACACGAGTGTTGCAGATTCTTATCGTAAGTACGTACTTAATAGACAGAATACACCAACTAACAACCAAGAATCTCATCACCAACGCCATCAAATTCACACGGCTCGAGGAGGTCCGTAAGATTTCCGTCAGCTTGGGCATATCTCTTGAGCAACCAACCCACAGCGTCAGCGGAAATGTACCGTTCTCACGTACATCGGAAGCTTCAGAGGCTCAAACTTTGCAAGCCGATTGGGAGAAGGGACAGATAGTATGCGTCTTACACTGCATATTCCGGACATGCTGCTAACAGAATAAGGTTTATGTCATTTTCTCGGTTCAGGACACTGGTCGTGGCCTGAGCGACGAAGAGCATGAGCTTCTCTTTTCTCGGTTCTCCCAAGCATCTCCACGTACACACATTGACTACGGTACGTCATCTTCTCAACAAGAGATGCACACCTCGCTCACCAAAACTCAGGTGGCTCTGGCCTCGGCCTCTTCATCTCACGCCGACTAACCGAAATGCATGGTGGTGCCATCGGCTTCGCATCCAAATCCGGTGTCGGTAGCACCTTCTCCTTCTACGTCAAGAGCCGCAAGTGCGCCTTCCGACCCAAATTCAATCGCCATGCAAGCAACACTGCAGTCAGCGTGAGCATACGAGCCCAAGAAACCATCCTCTCGAGCCGATCACGCAATGAAAGAGACGAACCGCCACGTAACAGCGTCAGTGCCGATGTCATGCCCAACCAGGATCTGCATGTCCTGATCGTCGAAGACAACCTCGTGAATCAGCGCGTTCTCGCCAAGCAACTGCGCAACACAGGAATGCAAGTCGCCGTCGCGAACCACGGCGGCGAAGCCCTCGACTACTTACGTACAACCAACTACTGCATCTCCGACGGTACTGGCAAGCCCCTAGCGCTCATCCTCATGGACTGGGAGATGCCAGTCATGGACGGCTTGACCTGCGTAAGAAACATCCGGGAATTGCAAAAAGAGGGCGTTGTCAGAGCTCACGTGCCCGTCATCGCAGTCACGGCCAATGTTCGGAGTGAGCAGGTCGAGGTAGCGCTCAAGGCGGGCATGGATGATGTTATCAGTAAGCCATTCCGTATACCAGAGCTTTGTGCTTGCATACATAAGACACTGGGGAATACGGCGAAGGGGTAGATTTTGGGGTTTTTTTTTGCTTGATGTTTTAGTATCAAACTAGACGTTTGCAGTGGTGTTGTGTTATGTGCACGATATGACGTGAGAATGATGCATCGTAGTCTTCTTTTTTTGTTCCAGTATATTATGGATAGTAGTCTAGGTGGATAGAAAACAAGCCAAGGAATTGCCTTATTCTCGTATCAAATTGTTTCTGAAAACGTCTACTTGAACAACTTTTCTTCCCCTCCACAACCACCCATTACCTCTCCTACTCTTTCTCCCCCCTAGCGCTCTAAACGAAGACCAGTCAAAGAAAAGAAAAGAAAACTCCGGGTATAATGCCACAACATCCAAGCCGCCGTCCAAAATCACTTTTTTTATATCATCCAGTCCTCTGCTCCTCCTTAACGACCAGGATGGGCCCCGCATCCATAACTCGCCATATACGCCGCATTAACACTCCTATGGTGCTCAACCGCATGCCTCTTGACACCCGCCCACATCTTCTTCAAGCTGGCATTCAACTTGCGCTCGTGCTGCTCCTTGTCCGCGTCCAGGTTGACAAAGTGGTGGGCGTCGTGGGCGGAGTCGTGGGAGGCGCGGCGGGAGGTGGCGAGTGGGGTTGTGGATTGAGAAGGGTTGGCCGAGATGGTGGGTGTTGGCCGGGTGGAGGTTGAGTTGCGGGGAGAGGGGGAGAAGGAGAGAGATAGGAGGCGGGGGTGGGAGTCGATTGTTGACATTTTGTGTGTGTGTGTGTGTGTGTGTGAGTGTGTGTTGGTCGGTTGGTTGATTTAGAGAAGTGGTATAGTCTTGATAAGTAACGTTGAAGTTTTCAGCCGAGATTTGTAGTAGTGATGGTCAGTAAAAGACTTGATGTCCTGTTCTACATGTATAAACCCGACAAACCCCAGACCTTTATATACCCATCCCATGATTCCCTTCCCGTCGCAAAAAAGAAAAACACAACAAACACACCACCGCAACGAAAAATTTCCTCCCCACCGCCGCCGCGCCAACAACCAGTCAACCTCTTGATCGTGAGATCCATCACACGTGCATGGTACCTGATTTTCTTTGCCAGGTGGGTCGTCTCACACGAGTCCATTGTAAACGCCAGGTTCTAGACAGCAACAACAAACACACCGGACCATATGCGTCATCACCACCGCTCTTGACATCTCTGCCCTGACTAGCCTGGAATCAGTAATGGCCAGACTGCATCAAGGTAGGCGGCATGGCAGGATCTCCGTTAACCGCTTAGCTCCCGCAACGTACGATCGCGAGTGATGTGAGAAAAAGCGTTCGGCTTGTGTCGGCTTAGCTACAAAGACTTTTTATACCGCAGGCTCCACCACACATTCCATCGCTTTGGTGTCTTTGACACACAAAATGGCCGTTAGAGGTAAGTTGTGTGTCATAGTCAGCTTTGAGCTATATTTGAGTGTTTCGTCGTGTTGCGGTGCAAGAAGAGCATTGGTGGCTGCGTCGGCCGCAGACTTGCGTGGACTGCTCAACGAATGTTCGAGACGCTGCACGTGCATGTGATGATGGCGCGACTGGCACGTAAGCTGTCATGTGAAATTGAGCATAGCCGGTGGTAAAGCGCGCTCTCTGAACCACAAGGTGCATGGGCCGGAATGACGACCAAGCAGAAAAGATGTATTGTGTATAAAACGGTACTCACCAAAACTCAAACATGACGCAAGAGTGCCTTCGCTACTTCACTAGACTAGAACGCATGTGTGAGTGCAATAAAGAATTAAGATTATAGGGAAATGTGACATGTGGTCAAGGCGTCGCAACTCGCGGTCTCTCTTTGTGTGCAAGGGCCGCGTTTTCCTCTTCATCGGATTCAAGACCTTCTAGTTCAAACTCCTCTGCATCTCTTGCTCTGCGGTCGACTCGGCTGTAGCCATTAGGATGTCCGTTGACATGGCCGTTCGTGAATTCGTTTGCGTAGGGCGCTTCAGCATCGGCCTTGCCCTCCTCTCCCCAGGCATATACAGCGTATAGGTGAATGAGCATATTGACAACTGGTATGGAGTTAGTTGCATCAGAAAGCAGCGCTGGATTGAAACTTACACAAGAATAATAAGAAAGCGATGCTGAAAAGGATCAACACATACGACACATGTGTGACGTTCGCCTCAGACAAATATTGCATCTGCTCTTCTGTGGCTCCCATGAACATGAAGCCGCCCGCCATCAGCAAAAAGGGCGTCGTATACTGGAAGCTGTTCGGCTCTGCACCATCAGTCGCAACAGAAGCCCGGTCCTTGAGCACAAAAGCTATCTCGATAATACGTGCAGCACCCGCAGCCATGAGTGTGTAACCGAAGACGGTGTGGATCATGGTGGATAGGGGTAGGTGTTGGGGATGCGCTGACATGGCCCAGCCAGTCATGAAGATGACCATACCTGGGACGAGGTTGCGCTTTGGCTGGCCGTTGCGCTTTCGGCTGAGCCAGACACCAACCAGACCTGCAGCCCACCATACAATGCCCATGGATGTGTGCTGGAGGTCATTGTGTTGCCAGGGACCTCCCCAGCGGTGTTCGGTGAAGGTATTGACGCAACCCCACGCGGCGATGACGAGTGAGTCGAAAAACTCCTGGCTCCGTCCGGTCCTTCGCAGCCACATCTGCCCGACTAGAAGCAGTATCAAAAGAATGATGCCGTATGCGATGAAGGCGCTGCCCATGATGAAGTGCGCCAGGCATTGTCCAGTATGGTCCTCTCTGCAGAAGCCCATGGCTGTGATGCCACCAAAAACGAATTGCACCCAAGTAACTACTGGCATCGCCTTGCCGACAACGCCATGCGCCGTGACGACAATGCGCCGGATCTTGCCGTTGATTCCTTTCTCGAGGTGGAGCTTCAGGTAGACGCCCATGGCAATCTGAGAGATCAACATGAGCATGATGAAGGGCACGAATTGAGCGTGGATGTTCTTGGTGAACTGTCTGCCCTTGTGCTTATGTCCGAGGAAGTATCCGACGATTGCGAGGAGTGAGCCGATCGTTTGTACAGGGACGTGCCATTTCGACCGTATTATCTAGTGACATGTCAGCCTGTCCGTCCTAAAGTCTTACTCTCGGGTGCCATACTCCCAATACCATGCCCGTGGGGAAGATGAAGCCCCATGCGAACGTCTGGATCAAGATGTGTATCCATAGAATCGAGTCCTACGCCGAACATTAGTCTTTGTCGGATTATGCTGTTCCGTGAACGTAACACACCATGGGGTCTTCGGAAATGACGTTGCCTTGTTTTATATTATCCATGTGTCCTTCATGAGGGCTAGCCTTTGCTCTTATGATGTAAAGGAGCGCCACAAGGGCCACTCTCTTTGTAACGGGGTCCATGTCGCGCCTGCTCAAGAGCAATCGTACGGTGTTGGTCAAGTTGGCGTCACCGGTGATGATTGTTGTTCTTGTCTCCGGCTTGTTGGGTTTCAACGTCGCGTGCTAAGACACATGCAGATGAGGTGGGAGGTGAGAGGTGGGTCGGTAGGCGCGGATGATGGTGTGGTTTCCCTATTCATTAGATGGGTCGTCACAATCTCTTGATTACGTGACCAGACCGCGATTGGGCTTCCGTCCCCCTCCGTCCCCCTCCGGTCTCCATTAGTTCCGACACCGACCCCCCAGCATTGCGACTTCATCCTCACATCAGTATGGCCATTGAAAAGGGCATCACAGAGGTCGCAGACTCGGAGGACGAGCCGATGACGTCTTCACCGACGGCTGTTTCAAATGAAGCTGCGCAAGACAAGCTTTGCGCAATAGCGCCTGTCTCACTCCAAGAGCGACAAGACGCCTGCCAAGGGGCAGATTGCACTCACCAAGCACGCGTCAAAAGCAATGCCAACACGACTGCAGACAATGCTGAGGGCTTGGGTGGCGATCGAAATAATGCTTCGCACAATGTCGACGCGTCCAGCCCTGATGAGACCAATGTCGAGTTTCGCGATATAGTCGCAGTCCAAGACGGCGCACATGTCCCTGCCCATGTTGCCAACACCGATTTTCAACACGAAGATGCTAACCGCGTTGCCGACGAGGATAATACAGATGTCGAGTTTGAATACGAAACAGAAGTGATGCCTGTAACTCAGTATCTCAGTGTGAACGACAATGAGCAACAAAAGCCGACAGAGGAAGATGGGCAAGCTGCAGCCCAGCCCTTGACGAGCGATTTTCTCATCGAAGATGCAGTCTGTCCTAGACCAACTTCATCTTACAAGTTTAGTCGCTCACATGAAATAGGGTCATACCACACAAGCCCTCCCGGCAATGTCACCAGATACAAGTGCACAAGCAACCACCACACGCATCTCTGATATAGCACCTTCAGGATGCGCCAAGCCGGATTCCCTTCTGACGACAGCTATGCAGGAGCATGTTCCACGCTCCTCAACCAGTAAGGCGGAGGGCTCAGAAAATATACCTTGCGATTTGCGAACAGATGTCGTTGCATGTGGGCCAGCTACCAGACTTGAAGAGGCAGCGATGTACGCGCAAAAGGCGACCCCTCTAATTTGTTTAGAGCAAGACAGTTGCGGGGAACGGCAATCCAAGATGGGAGAAACGTCAGCACTTAAAGAAGTCACCGACCGAGAATTCGATATCTCAGCCCCTGAACAAACCGCCTTCCAAACTCAATCCGACTCCTTAGCACGACCAGATGCGATGTCTGCAATTGTAGCACCCCCAAAGACCCCTCAAGAAGTTACTCTTGCTGAGCTCAAGTTGCAAAAGGCTGCACTATTGGCCTCTCTGGGTGCTCTTCCAGCCATCCAAGTGCTCATGGAAGAAACCGCATCTTCGGATGCTGAGATGGATAACGGCACGGACGAACCTACAGAGGCCGACATCATGTCAGCGGCGAACAAGATCGTCAAAGAACATATCAAACTACTACATGAGTACAACGAGCTGAAAGATGTAGGCCAGGGGTTGATGGGTCTTATTGCCGATCAGCGCGGCGTAAGAATTGTGGAGGTCCAGGAAGAGTTTGGCATCGACGCGACCGACTAAGGGCTCCTTGCACCTCCGCGGGAATAAAAAAGCAGGCGTAAGATGAGAAATGAAAGACATGTCACATAAAACTTATATCCAATGTGTATGTACTGCTTTTATCCCGCAACTAGTTAAATGGCTTCGAGGTCTATCTAGCGTGGTTACCCGCGTGTCCATACCGTTAGCCTGAGCTCCCATATACCAACCACGTGATCGGATTGACCATCCTATGTGGCCCTGTCGATGACTGGTTTGGGTATGTTCCCATCGCTATTTTGTGGGTATCCCAATCGACATGAGACTTCAGGCCCATAACTTGTCGCTCCAGCCAATTTAGTCCTCCTTTTCTAAGATTAGGGGCCGTCTCCTTTGGCTTGACACATCCTTTGTTGCACATTAACTCTCGGCAGCTGAACAACATAGATTGGCGAGATGGCGCCTCATAATTGCGTCGTCCAATATGTGACTCATGTCACGCTTGTGGGCCACGAGCTGATGCACATCATCTCTTTTAGTAGTTGGTAGCGAGAGCGTTGGCGCACGAGCTACCAAGCCGTGTTGCACGAAACGCCTTCGGTCAGACTGAGGAATGTCAATGAGAACACCGATTGGACAGAAAGCCCACCGGAAGGACTCTCCCACTTCTGATCCAACTGCCTTTGCTTCCCTCAACATGATAGCTGCCATCTGTTTTCTTTATCAAAAATCGTGACTAACCAAACGGCTTTCTCTATCCAATGTCGTAAACTTCTGCACACGGCGCCACCCCGGCAAATACCGGCCAGCCACACAGCCGCCGCAATTCAGTACGACAGCTAGCCTCAAGTATAACGGCAGTATCGTGATATCGCGGCTCTTCTTCGGTCGTTCTGATCGTCATCATCAGGGGCCCCCACGGAACCCACAACGACTGCCCAAGCGCGTCAGAGTCCTCAACGACCCCGCCTCCCAAGTGATTTAGCTCAGTGTATGACAGTATGATGCGTTCCTCTTTGGTTCCGCACAGTCCCGGACATTGGGCGCTGCATTTCCATCTCTTCGCCCTAATCGATGGCCACCGTTGCAGGTAAGCAGAGAGATCAACGAATAACGTCCCGAGAGCCCTTGGAGGTTGATCACTAACCAAATGGCGATGGGTCACGCATCTTTATTGACCTTGGAAGTGGAGCCTTATGCTATGCAATACTGTATGTAGCATGGATAAAAACTCAATATACGGTTCAGAGTTCGCCATCACCATGATACGGGCTTACATGTTGAAATCCAGGCGATCGATAATGATGATCAGCGGGGCTGTAGGAATGTAACCTGGAGGAGATCTCTCGGTTGTCACATTTCAGTCTTTGTGCTGTTTTGCAAACGAGCCATTAAGCTGGTGATTGCGATATTGAGGTGTATATTGTGAGATTGACCCTGTTTAATAACTTTGAATTGCTGTCAGCCTGTGATTGATTGTACGGTTCAACTTCAAATGAGTAACAAAATTGCTTGATGGCTCCGGAGATCTTATTGTAATGCGGTGACTCTACTAAAGTTATGCGAACATATAAAGAATACTCCTGCTACTACTTTGGTATAGACTCTATCAAACACCTCCAATATCTAAGATAGTAACTCTGTACAACTACAGATCTTTAGTCATGGACCACTATCTGCACCAGTTCCCTGCACCTGCCTACCATCCTATCGATACCTCAGCGGAAGCGATAGGACGGTAGGTAGGTGCAGAGAACTGGAATAGATAGACGTCACAATCCAGCTTTCGGAACGACTCCTTGTGACATCCAAGTTTTCCACGAGTCGTGTTTAGGGAGGCTTACGTCCTCGGCTTAGCATGCGAGAACAGACATCAACAGCTGAGTGAGACCGACGAATCGCAAGCCACCCCTTTCTTAGACATGCGGTACGCATCCTCGGGCTCTGATCTACAGGTACAGTCATATACCAATACTAGATCTGCTAACAGAGTTTGACAGACATAGTCGGCATCGGCGGCAAGGGTCATAGTGCTCACACTAGGCACCCCCTTCATGCCGGTCTGGGTAGGGTTTTTCCAAGCGACCCTACGCACAGACGCATGCGAGAGCCTCCAAGACAGGTTGTGCCTCTAGTGCAAGGTACACGCACGTGGAAGATTGGTAGTTGCGAGTATCTAGGGCTTACTAGGGTCTGTGTATCTACGATGTTCACATGGACGATCGACGGCACATGGCGTTCCCGCCCAGTACCACCTCATGTCTAGTCACTTCGCCTCTTGTTAGTCCCAACAGCAGTTTTGTAATAGATCCACTGACACGGATTTGTCTCCTTTCCGGGATTAGAAACGATATATTGTTACTCTAGGACCCCGAGTCCTGCTCGTGGGAGTTATCTGGCCGGACTCCTCATTCCCTAAATTCGGTGCAACCAATTCTACATCATGTCGGCTACCGTCCAGGACTACCAGCTTGCGGCACTCGCAGCTGGGTTTACGCTGGGGTTCGGGTTTCTGACGGTATGGGAGGCGGTCAAGCAGACACGGCGAAACCAAAGCCCATTGCGGTCGGCTTACATCTACATGATATGGGGCGAGATCTTGGTCAACTTCATCATTGGTATCATCGGGTGGTTGTTTCTCAACGGAATGCTTGGGCCTAGGTTAGTAGCTCAACCCCCCCATTTTTCTGGTCTGGCTAACATGTGTATGTGCGTGTGTCCATAGCGTGCCTGTCTTGTTCTCCATCCTGTTCTTCTGGGTATTTGAAATCCAACTGCTCATGCAAATCATCATCAATCGCATCGCACTCATAGCAGAACACCGAAGCACCATATTCAAGCTAAAATGGGGCACCGTGGTCGTCATCACTTCCATCAACATTGCCGTCTTTTGCATCTGGATCCCGTCACACACCGTCCCACCCGTTAGCAAGCTGTTCGTCGACATCAACAACGTCTGGGACAAGATATCCAAAGTCATCATTCTCATTGTAGACGCAGGGCTAAACTGGTATTTCCTGCGAACCGTCAAAATCAGACTGGTACAACAACACGGCCTCACAAAATACGCGCCGCTCGTAGGCTTCAACGGCAAGCTAATGGTGCTATCCATCGCCATGGACGCGCTGCTCATCGGCCTCATGTTCCTGCCAAACCAGGTTGTATACATACAATTTCACCCCGTCGTCTACATGGTCAAACTCAACATTGAAATGTCAATGGCTTCGCTCGTCGTACGCCTCGCCCAGGGGAAGCCGCAGAATGACATGGACCCCGAAGTTTTCGGTAGCTCCAGCTATCCAAACTCACAATCGCTATCTGCCGCCACACCCTCCCAAAAGCGCGAGTCTGTTCACTTTCCCACGCGATCGAATCCTCGGTCGACAGGAGGTCAGCATGGCCTTGGACTCAGCCAGATTGATAGCGATGAAAATCTGGAGCGAACCATCGGGTGCACGACCAAGGTAAGCGTCAGCATCGTACAACAGGATAAAGAGTATGTGGATAGGAGCGAGTCCATGGGCACCAGCCCAAGGTGCAGCAACGAGGCACCGACGCCGGGTGCATTTGGGGATGAGGTACCCCTCCAGAAGCATGGCTAAGTTTATAAGAGAAGTGGATCATTTCGAGCGGCTTTCTCATACCAGTTTTTCTCTTCGAACATGATACCCGTAGACCAATAAATCGAATCTTAATACTTCTAGTGGCTGCTGCATTTGTGTGGCAAAATTGAAAACGTGGGCTAGTGTTGACGGTGGTATACATGTATTAACTGTTGTTCCGCCTACACGCATGCTCATCTGTAATAAATACTCTAAATTGCTTTTATTGCCACTGCTTCCTGTTTCCCTTCGACTAATACCTCCTTGCCCGTGAAACTAAAAGTTAGAGAGAGGACGATTTACGGTATTATGCCTCTCTGTCTTGCTAGAAACGATAGGTTAAGAGTAAATTGTAAGAGCAAGTACAGAATACAGTGTAATAGAGAAGAATAGTGATAAAATAGATGCTTGCACATCGCTTTTGTAAAAGTAATCAAGCCTACCGCTAGACGATTCGGATATGGACGAATGGATATGTACGCAAACAACCTCCTATAACTTGCAGCTTGCAATGCCATACTACGCTCGACGTTCGACGCTCGACGCGCTAATCTTTCACCCCCCTTCCAACTATGCTCAACTCTCTAGATCATACAACAAACACCCGCCAGTCCTAAAATTATACACAAAAGCCTTGCCCACAGCACCCTCCCCACCACCTTCTAGTGCCTTACTCTCCAGCCACCTAGTACGATACCCTAGCAGCAAATCATGCAACTCCTGCAGATACTTGCGCTCCGCAAGCGGCATCCTTTGGATAAAGTAACGCCAGGATTCTGGATCGCTGAGGCGCGTCTCCTTTATTAGGGTCATTACTTCTTCCTTTGACTCGATTGCAGCAATGGGGGCGGATTGGAAGGCCGAAAGGAGTTCTGTGGAGCGAGATTGCGCGGCTTCGACAATAGACCATTTGTTGGACTTTTTAGAGCGGTGCTGTGCGATGAGAACGTCGACGGAGGATTTGGATGTGTTTGCTGTGTTTGTGGGTTGGGGCGTGGCCTTGATAAGGCGGGCGGCTGTTCCCTCGCGCTCTTCGCGATCGCGGAGCTCGTTGCGGAGGTAGTTGAGCAATTCGGCAGAGCGCATGTCTGTGTCTTCCTTTTTAGCAATAGATTTGACTTTAAGCTCGGGCTTGTCGGGTGCGACGCCATGTTTGATGACAATGACCCAGCTGTGTCTGTCCTCGCGATAGTGACGCAAGATGTCTTCAACGGAGTGGGCGTCGACGGCAAGCTCGGCGGTGTAGCCGTGCGAGATCAGATCTGCGACCATCTTGACGCCCGTGGAGCGAAGGACGTTGGGGTCGAAACTAGCGACGAGGCAATCACAGCGGCGTGGCATCCAGGATATCGATGGCGCGTCTTCCTCGGCGTGTTTTCGTAGAAAATTTGACCTCTCAGGTTTCTTGATGTATCGGTTCATGGAGGCAACGAGTCTGTCCCAACCTAGATTAACGCCGACAGCATGGTATGCCGGTGTAGGATGAGCATGGCTTGGGCCCCGTGGTCGGTATTCTTCGATCAACTTGTCGTACCGTCCACCTGCTGCAAGCACCTCTCGTTGCTTGGTATCGAACAAGCATTGGAATAATATGCCGCCCGAGTAGTACCTTTCATTGAAGCTACTGAGTACGCTTATGTAGACTTTGCGTTTTATGTTCCACAGCTTCATGTAGTCGATAACGGAGGTGAGGTGCGCAAATATGGCATGTGTCCTGTCGATGTACTTTGTGCCTTCAAAGAGCCGCCGTAGCTTTGCAAAGGCCTTCTCAGGCGTGTCACGCCAGTCGAATCGTGCTAGGTCATCTAGTGATGTAGATGGAATACCAATATCCGAAGAGCGCAAATCATTGCGGATAGACTGCCAATTGTTTTTGCCAATATTCAGCTTGCTAAGCACAGCTTTGACTGCCGCACGTTTTGGCGCCTTGATCCTGCAGAACTCCATGATCATGTCCAGTAGATCGGCGTGATTGATGTGAAAGCACATCTGTGTCGACCGGAACGAAGGAAACTCATCAATGATCTCGTCGACGACCTTTAGTACCTCGGCTTCCTTAAGAGCCAGGTCAAGTGTATTGTATGATACAATGTCAAAGTCCGCCTCTCCATTACTCCGCGGAGCACTTCCAGTAGAGTTTTCACGGTAGACTTGACCAATTGTGAACGTCTTTTCGAGGAATGCGCCCCCACGGCCGATGCTTCGCGCATAAGGCAATGTCAGATCATAGGGGAGTTGAACAAGAGTGCCGGAAGGGTCGAATAGTTTCACGACATTGCTGTTCGCATAATGATCTGACCAGGGCAATATCACCTGGCGTTGTATCTCGACAGCCCCGTGGCTTCGAAAGACCATTGCCAATCTATCCCTGACAAGGTTTTGTAGTAAAACGTCATTGGATTTGAGGACCTGCGTTGTTGCACTTAGATCCCAGGCATGGTCTCTCGCCTGCGTATCAGGCTTTTGCGAGAATAGCGCGGCCATCATCTTGGCGTAGTGTGGAGAATTACGGTCAGAGAGCGCTTTGAGGGCCTCCTTAATGGCCTCGTCTTCCATCTGAGCGGGTACTTTACCACTTCTTAGAAGTTCGGTGCAGCCAGGTCGTTCTGATGGTCGGTGGCTGATAAGAGACATGATGATGCTTCCTTGGAGTGATTTTTCTGGGGTTTCAAAGTCCGGCGGAAGGACATGCTTCCGCTCCCGCAATGACCGAATCACTTTATCTCTTTCCATAGCCGTCTTCAGAGGAAAACACATCTCGAAGAAGATGATACCCATGGAGTACATGTCAACCTTATTGTTGTAGTCACCAGTAGCACTGGAGCTTATCTCAGGAGCCACATAAAGCGCCGTTCCGACGCTCCGCGTCATGTCGCTACCATCTTGGGCACCACTAGAGGACTTTGTGTCAGGTCTCTGGTACTGTCCACTCGTCGCCAGTCCAAAATCACCAATCTTAGGGATCTTAGCCATGTCAATGAACACATTGTCCGGTTTCAAGTCGCGATGAATGATTCCATGCCCATGAATGTGAGCAAGACCTTCCAAGATTTGGCGAAACAATCTCCAGTATTCATCGGGATCATCATATAAGCCAGTACGAATGAGATCGCGAAGGGTTTGCTTCTCGCAAAATTCCATCTGGATGTACAAAATCGACTTTGATGGTCTTGTCGGATTTGAATCGGACATTGTGCGTTTTTTTACCGCTGGTGAATGTGGTCCAGCACTTGGCGTTCCTGAATCGTCTTCTTTGTGTGTGTCAGTATGAGCTTAGTAGATCTTGGTTTGCATGGTGCGTACCTGAGTCGGATCCAAAAACAACGGCACCATCATCACCATCTGATTCCGCATCTGATCCAAACTCTATCTTAGGATATTCACT
>Ga0265780_10004954_pt1 | contig 17010 bp, 26 predicted proteins | sample P1T30metagenome_FD_192432 | JGI IMG/M metagenome (GOLD analysis project Ga0265780, IMG submission 192432) | Plant litter microbial communities from East Loma Ridge, Irvine, California - P1 T30 | ecosystem: Environmental > Terrestrial > Plant litter > Unclassified | place: USA: California... | reverse complement strand
CACCCTCCGCGGGTGACGATTGAGCGGTGAGGGGACAGCCCGCGGAGTCGGCCGTAGCCTGATCTCCTGTTTGACTTCCAGTACAAAAGCTCTCCATCGCTTGTGCTTGTTCTTCGGAATAGTCAGCCATGAGGTCAAGCTCGCGAAGTATGAATAGTGGGATTACTTGGTATGCGGAGGTTTGAAATTGTGACTGATATTACTGACAAGCCTCGAGCTTTGCTAGCGAGAAGGACAAGTATAAGTGGAAAGTACTGTGGAATGTGTTGCAGCGTGGGAAGTGCGAACAGTCAAGCTGAGCACCATTGTTTCCTGGCACAAAGGATCACAAGCTTGCATCTAATGCCCAGAGGGCCAATATCTAGATACCACTGAGATCTGAGGAGAAAGGTTGGCATAGCTATGGGATATGAGGAGAGCACTCTTTCCTTTGGCACAACTCGGCCGCGGCGATATGAAAATGACCCTTGGCAGTGGATCATAATGGAGCTTCTTTCCGCGGCCCCTGCATCGCGGGTGTACCAAGCTGCAGGACGCCCGTATACTGCAAGGCTGTAGATCAATGAATCAGAGTCACTGCTCTTTATCGTCATCTTTCCCAAAGGAGTCCTTCACCTAGACAAAGCAGCCTGACTGTCCAATTACTGACGCAGGATGATACTCTCTGGCAGCCGGTACAAGCGTCTGCTGGAAATGCCATCTTAGCTGCCTCAATTTCACGTTCCCAGAGTCGCTCATCACCAATAAAGTCCTTGACGTCTTGTGTGGGATATGGGGGGTCCACCTCCAGGCATTTCCTCCCAACAGACCCTTACCCTTGAGCCGTCAGTGGTTTTTGGAGATCATCCCACATCCTTCTCCACCATTCATCAGTCCGGGCTATCGAATCGAAGCAACCCGGATGTGGAGTTTGAGTCCACCGCCCTGCTTAAAAGTATCTGACCAAGGGATCAATCACCTCACGCCACCTTGGTAGGACGCGTTGCGTTGTATCTCATATGCGAACGACGCCTCGTCGATCCGGTTGATCTCTGGATAGGGTGGGATGTTGTGTCCAGCGAATGTTTCGTGGATGATTGACGTCGCAGGAAGACTCTCATCAAAGGGTATCGAATGAGCTCGAGCATCGGTGTGAGATTCGTCCTTCGAAAGTCCACCATCACTAATGATATTCGACAGGAGAAGCTGATCAGTCGATGCAGGCATGACGGTGAGAGGGCGGACGGAAGCAGGTCGAGGGTCTAGTAATAGTTCCCGAACGCAGAGCGGTGTATCATCCTTTCAGCGATGCTGTTAGCGAGAGTCAAGGTCTTGTCTTTAACGTTCCGCTAAGATCGTCCGCCCATCAGTTTGCGGCTTACCTCTTGCGTGGCATAGAACGGCTTAACTCAGCTGACTCCGATTAGCACATCTGCCGTCCTGGTGCGCCCGATCCTCTTCTCGCTTTCATGGAAGGTCGCATGGAAGGTCGCATTGGGGAGTCAATAATCAGGTGTCAGGATGTAACCACTGCATGCAAGTCCTAACAACAACAAACTACTCCTTCAGAACCAAGAGTCCTATCTGATCAGTGTCATTCTCCTAGCCACAAAGAGATGAGAAGGGGGAGATAGGATCAGACAAGGATGTTGCCCTCCGAAGAGGGTAGGTTCGATTCCAAGGGATTGTCGACATGCAAAATATGCGAAGAGGGAGTCCCATGATCATCAGGAAATAGGGTGTGATATGATGGTGTGGATGTCGGGACAGAGACTTACGCAGTATTGAAAGGGTTCAAGCGCGAGGAGTTTATCGGGTCTTGAAGTCTGCCACGTTAGCTCTAATCCCGTTCGCAGAAATTCAAGTGTAACATACAGTCGAGGAGGACCTGGAGGGCGGGGGAGTCCTGTCCGTAGTTGGTGATAACGACACATGAACATCCGACGACCTTTCTGGGCTTGCCCTCTCGGTCGATCTTCTGTTACGTTGTTAGCTATGTCGTGGCCTGAAAGTATAGTAGACTCACGGCCAAACCAGCCCACTGTCCGAGGACCTTGGCGTCAGAGACCTTGATGAGCTGGATGTTGTGCTCGGCACAAAGAGCCTCGATGAGCTTGAGGTACTCGGCTAGATCCATCAGTAAACATTCCATCTCCTTTTCATATGATCACTCACCCTCGGTGACGGTCTCGACCAAGACACACAAGTGAGCCTCCTTCTTGTCGAGGGCCTTGGTGCACTCCCTTAGACCTCGAGCGAGACCATCGTGGACCAAAGCGGTCTTGATGACGGCCTGGAGGGCGTCCTCAACAGACATAGGTCCGGACTTGTCGGCAACCTCGACCTGCTCCTCGACCTCTGCGGCGGGTACATCTTGAACTTCGGATCCAGCGTCAGACATTTTAGGTGATTTCTAGTCTTCTTCCACTGGTAATAAGGGGAGAAATATAAAGGGGTTTTTGGGATAGTAGAATAGTAATGACGGTGGAGGTGCAAATGACATTTCGGCGGAGCGGAATTATCGGAGTTTTGTAATTTATACATGTGGCATTTCTACTATGTATATATACACATATGCATGAGGGCATTAGACAAGCATTATAAGTCATGGTGGAATCGTAACAATAGGCTCGACACTCCTAGCAGTGCTCCACACCCTCAATCCTCCTCTACTATGAGGGTCTGGATGAATCGAATCAATCATGGTCCTGCCATGCCAGACCTCCTTATAACCCATATCTCTGAGACTATCCTTGATAGTAGGCCCGCCTTTGCTCGACTCTTTTTCGCCCATATTAAGCACCGCGTCAAAGGCAATGACATGCGAAGGTCGATCATGGCCGGTGTACGCATACTGAGCCGCATAGGTCTCCATATGCTCATTAAAGGAAGCTAGAGGAGCGTCAAAGAATATTTGCGTTTCGTCCCGATATGTCGAGCGGTCGATGCTATCCCACATCAGATTGCGTACTTTTCGGGCATTGAAGGGGGTGTGCTTACCTTCGGTCCAAGGGCGGTTCACACCCCAATCTCCAATTTGGGACATCACGATGTAGATGACTCTGCCATGGAGTAGCATAACAGCTAATGACCACCGCAACCCCCGTGACATCGCCAACCTCCCCACGCCGCAGTACGCTCATGACCTCGACTGGTGCCCAATCGTGCACGGCGTTCAAGTAGATATAGATGGGTATAGGTGCGAGCATGATGAGATAGAATGCTCGTTTCGGGAATCGAATATATTGTCGAATCGAATCTCGAAAGAGGTACGCGCCGATGACTGTCGGTGTATACCCCTTGAACAGCGGAGGTAGAGCAAAGAGGAGTAGGGAAGGTAAGAAAGGGTGTAAGAATCGCCATTCAGAATGCGGCGACCAAGACAGGACAAAGATGGCGAATGCGATACCTCGAGCTAGAGCTCGCATACCTTCCGGAGCGTCGAGCGATTTGAGTGCAGTCGGAACGTATCGTCGTGGTAAGAGACACGAGATGAAACCTTGACCCCACCAGTACCATATCGGAAAAAGGAAGATGGGTAGTGTAGAAGTGAGGTGGTAGATTGGACTTGTAGCACCAAACACTGCGGAGATGTACATGTTGACTCGAACGAAGTTCCACAAGGCAAAGTAAAGTTTACCAGAAAAGTAGTAGTCGACCATAGTAGAGCAGGTCAAAGCTATGATACTGTTATATCAGCTATGTCATGGCAATGTACTTACGCTGTCAAAGCACCTTTGACGAGATCACGAATGATTCTGACTGGATTTCGAGTACCTCTCAGCCTGAGCAAATATTCGACACCGAGGTAGAGCCAGAATACGACGGTGGTAGGCCGCATACAGATAGCTACGCTCGCGAAAAAGACGGCCAAAGCAAAGCTCTCGTGAACACTGATCGATCAGTAATTAGCTTGACGGACATGGACGTACTTTTCATCGTCGAAAGCAGGTCCACCACGATCCATCGCAACATAGTCCAAGTCCTCCACAGAGATGACGGGTTTTGGCTCAGCCTCCTTTTGCCCAAGGGAAGAGTCTTGTGTGGACCGGTCTGAATCTAGCGCTATCGATTCAGCGGATCGTCGACCGCCTAGAAGGGGGTCACTAGCTGGACTTGGCGGTGGGAGGGGGAAGTAGACGAGGGCGAGTGTAGTCAACATTGTTTCTGGCGAATTCGAGAGCGAGCGAGTGAGGGCATGGGCGTGAAAGAGATTTGTCGCTGACAAGAATATCTGATAATCAGCTTGGTCCAATCAAATCTAAGTAGCTTACAGCTCCAGCCGCTGAACCTGGACCTAGCAGTTTGGAAGATAATCGATAAGTTGCCCAATCGGTGACGGCAGCCACTACAACCCCAACCATACGGGGCATCAGCACCTGGCAATTAGCTCGTTTATACCAAATATACAGGTGACACACGAGTAATTTCGTATCATCAAGTCCAGTGACTTGCAAAAATCGATAAATCATTACGAATACTCCAGGCCATAACCAACCTCTAAGTCTACCTCCATCTGGTAAATCCCTCCATTCCCAAGTTAGAAATCCATAACCAAAGACATATTCATGAGCTACTTCTAATGATTGCCAGTACTCGTCGGGTTGAAAATATGTTTGTGGGAATAGCAAGGATATTGACCTGAATGCTAAAGCCAGTAAGAGCGGTTTGGGCAGCATTGCCTATGGTATTGAAGAGGATTGATAGAGCATGGACATGGGACTAACCTTTCCTGGTATAGAACACGTAAAGTGGAGGTACTTTCTCACGGTATCTGAAGTACGTGAATCGATTAGCTATAGTAGTAGTATGTCATTTCCTTTCCCTCTTCGCAAATAGACAAGTACAGTATAGAGCTAGAGCAGCTAGATCAATATTCCAGGTCATAATGGTGAGCGCGATCTCATATCTGATGCAATGGATCGGGGCAAGCTGACAGACAAGTCGCTCTCATACCTCCTGCAAGAATCTACGGCCCGTAAGTCACCCCTAACCACTAATCAACCACTAACCCCCAGTCCACCCCGAATCAATCTGGGCCCTCTCCTACACACCAACACACCTCATCTCAGGATCCTCAGACGGTCACCTCCGTATATTTGATCCCTCCTCACTAGCAGAGCCACTACATGATATCGCATCCCACCCTCTCGCCATTACCTCACTATCAACTACTTCCGATGGGACATACGCCCTAGGAACGAGTCTCGATGGAACCGTTGTTTTAGTCGATACGGTCAATGGCAGTATTATTGAGAAAGTAGAGACTGGCAGGGAAAAGGCTGCAGAGGGGGAGAAAGGTAAGCTTGGACGTCCCCGTAATGTTCAAAGCTGATATTCAGAATTACCAGGATATGCAGCTTCGATCCACCCAGATGGGAAATGTTGGGCTTGGTCAGGTAGATCATCAAAGCTCGGTATACGTCAAATCAGCTCTTTGGGCGCGGAGAACGGGAATGGCGAGTCGAATGGAGAAGCAAGTCGTGGACCACTAGCGGGTACTGGGAAGGTAGTAGATACAGGAAAAGGAAAGTTTGGGATGGACGTTCAATTCGTAAGCTACTCCGTCCCAAATGTGAGAAAACGCTCACGATCAGTCCCCAGATGGACAGTCTGTCGCTGTGTCTACGGAAGCTGGACAGATTATAGTAGTCGATACGGAAACTCAGGAGGTGACTGCGACATACGCATCACACGCTATGGCAGTCCGTACCATCTCCTGGTCCCCTGATTCACAGGTATGTCTTCTCAGAGTAGTGAAGCTGTGACGCTGATGAGAAGTGGCTATACTCAGGAGCGGACGATCAGAGAATAGTCCTACATGACGTTCGAGCGGGCTCGAAGACTGGAGCAGGCGGTAAGGGAGAAGGAGCAGTAGCGATTCTCCAGGGACATCAGAGCTGGGTCCTCAGCGTGGCCGCATCGCCAGATGCCAAATTGCTAGGAAGCGGGTGAGTTCTTTCCAATCATAGCTATACATAGCTGAACAAGCAGTGGTGCCGACAAGATGATCAAACTGTGGGATGTCGGACAGAGAGCTTGCGTTTCGACAAATACAACCACGGCCGAAGTTTGGGGATTCAAATGGCAACCAAGTGGAAATGATTCATTTGCTGTCGGCAAGCAATTTGCTGTTGCAGGCGATGATAAGGCTGTATCATTATACAGGGCCGCAGGTAGTTTGTAGTCTCGTAGGGGATTGGGAATAGACAAAACATGCTATAATGTATAGTAAAAGAGCACATGCATTCATTCATTCACTACTACCTATACAATTCAGACAAACTAGCCAGCATGTTCAACAATCTCCGAAACGACTTTCCCACCTTTAAATACACTCTTGATCTGCTCCGGCAAGGCATTCTCCCTGAAATCACCTTCATCGCCAGTTGGGACTGAGATGTTGATACTGCTCGTTTTGGAAGTAATGATTTCGACGATCTCCATACATTCTTTCGAGAGGTAGACTTGTCCGCTATCGGTGGTGTCGACTTGGACTGTGGGGACAGTACCTGTGATCTGGACTTCGAAGGATGGGGATGAGGTGATGGAGAGGGAGGAAACTGCTGATTCCATCACTAGAGCTGTCTTTTTACATCCGACTGGTTATTAGCTACATACGCCCAACAAGTAGGCCACAGCTTACCCATACTAACGGCATTGATCTTGCCAATGATCCTAATGGTCGAGTTGGTACAGCCGAAAATATGTACAGTGTACTGCAGTCCAGTTTGATCAATGACGATATCTCGATTACCATCTTGGTTTTCCTATTCATTAGCGATGTGAACACATTTCGAGAGCAAGATGACATACAACCATCCACTTGTTGCCATCCTCCAACTCGAACTTGGGAGGCTTCTTGGTCAAAGTAGCAGGTTTCTTGCCAACAGCAGGAGGGTCCTTCTTCTGATTATCAGGGACGACTGATGAACTTCTCAATTCTGGGTTCTTGTGAGTCATCTGGGATGGATCCACCTTCTTGAGACCGGAAGTGACGGATCCACCTTTATTGAGAGCGGCTAGGAGAGCTCCTGCACCTGCGGCACCTCCGGCGGCAGCACCAGCTGCTTTGGGGGCTGAAGATGAGTCGGTAGGTGGAGGTGGGGGTGGAGGTGCCGCTGCGGAAGGGGTGGACGAGGGGACGGAGGATGGAGCTGGATCGCCCTGATGTAAATTTTCGGTACGAATTAGGATGTAAGAGGACTTACCTTTGGATTCCAGGTTACACCGGTAGTGTGATATTGCTTGATGTATTTCTGCAGAGCGTCGAGGAGCTCGGAGAACGATTTAGCCCAAGCAATAGCGGCTGGATTACTACCCATCAGCTCTATCCAGGGCTTACAAGGCTGACGTACGTTTCCTTGAATTGCTTGGTAACTCGATCAGCCCAGAACTGAGCTGCATTCTTCATTTCCCCAACATAAGGAGCTGGAGCAGGTTCCTTCTCATCAGCCTTGGCCCTGGTTCAATGAGGAACGGACATACAACCTGTACCCAACCCCATGCACCGACTCCCTCACCAACAACACTCAAACATGCTCCCCATTCCCGACCTTCCTTGGACCTGTTGAGAGTATCCTTAGCTTCCATGACCTTTGTGATTGCTGCTCCCTGCGGACCTAGGAGAGGGCCAATGGCTGATGCGGCTGGTTTGGCGTGGTTTGAAGCTAGTTGAAGGTAATCGAGTTGGGCTCGGCATAGAGGTTCGAGGAGAGCGGTCTACCGTCAGCGCAATCCCTTTTCATCTAGACTGGGCCATGGTCCGAACATAGAGCCATCAATAGCGACTGCGTATTTGAAGATAGGACTCACATGCTGCTCAACGATCCCCCCAATCTCCTTGGACCTGGCAAGACAACTAGCCAAAGCCCCATTGACAATCTCATCCTCATAAGCTTTAACAGCAGGAGACATATCCTGTCCTCCACCACCTCTAGCAGCTTCAGGAGCTTGAGCAGAGGGAGCAACGTGAGCAGCTACAGCATCGTGAGATCCGCTCGTGGGCGATTTGAGTGCCGGGGACGATTGTTGGGATAGTGCTACGTCTTCCAAGCGAGATGTGACAGCTATTCATCAGCTCCTGCCGTTTACTGAGGCGTCCAACTGACCTTCGAGCCGTTTACTACGTGGTCAGCACGGTAATAGATCCAGAGTGGGGCACTTACATGATAGTACTGAGGTTGACGTTTGAAGCCATTATGCAAACAGGCCTGACCTGATCCTTCAGCTGGCATCGAGAAACTGCATCAGCTGAGTACGTACCTAGAATAAATTCAAGATAGTAGAGTGGGGTATAACAGTAGTCGCTGTTTAGCTATGTACCTGCGTCATGCATTCGCGTCTCGTCGTCGCCCTTGTTGCGGAATCAATTCTATACAGCGGACATCACCGGTTAGATAGCGATTGACCTGATTACCCCTATAACCATCTCTGAGGATCATTCACAGGCCCAACTTGAAGTATCAGGATGGACGCTATTCGAGTTGCGAAAGTAGAGAATGTCCATCTTGATCGCTTCATCCCCCCAACCAACGCCAATTCCGCCGTCACGAAACAACGTATAACGATCACTCTCCACTTGACACCTCATCACCTCATCTTCTCCCCCGCCGAACACTTCTCCGAGTTGACAACTTCGAAATCTATACAAAATCCTACGGTCAACACGGATGAGATATGGGTGCCTTACCCCAGTATCACGTTGTTGACGAGATTACCGGCGACTATACAAGGGTTGTACCCTTTACAGATCCGGACGAGGAACTTTGAGAGCTATGTTCTTTATTTTGAGAGGGATAGAGAAGGGGGTGCAGAGGACGTTTGGCAGAGTGTGAAAGACTGTGCTGTTTCTGGTGAGTTCCTTCTGAGTAAGTGACATTGAGCAAGCTAATTGGTAGCATCGGTTGAACAGCTCTATGCCTTCAACTATACTCTGCCTTCAGTGGCTTCATCAAGCAAGAATACTTTATCCCCCACCTCCCGCTCGGCTCGGGTAGTCAGCTCTCCCCTCTCGACACGGTACGATAATGAGGAACCAGATTTAGCGCCCTCTCCCGAGCCAACACCGAGCGGCTGGTCAGTCTACAATCCCCGTACCGAATTCACGAGACAAGGAGTTGGTTCTAGGACACGAGGATGGAGGTTCACCGACATCAACAAAGACTACTCGTTCTCGCCAACATACCCAAGTAAATTGGTGGTACCTAGTCGGATTGGAGATGCAGTATTGCAGTATGCTGCCAAATATCGGAGTAAAGCTAGGATACCAGCTTTAACATATCTCCATTGGGCCAATAATGCGAGTTGCATATGACACGTATTGTGCAGAGCTGATGAGCAGGCATCAATAACACGATCATCACAACCGATGGTAGGGCTAAAAGGAGCTAGGTCGGCACAGGATGAACGCCTTGTCGAGTGTATCTTTTCATCACATCAATCTCCGGAAGATACATATACCTCCCCCGCGCCTACACCACAAGTGTACGGATCAACTTCTACAAATATGATTATCGATGCACGACCCACTACGAATGCAATGGCAAATGTGGCTATGGGAGCTGGTACAGAGAATATGGAACATTACAAATTCGGAAAGAAAGCGTACCTCGGAATCGACAATATTCACGTAATGCGTAAATCACTCAACACGATAACTGAAGCGATTGCCGAAGCCGAATCATCGGGTAGTATCGATAGAGGTTTATTGAGGAAGAGTAATTGGTTAAGACACATTTCGACAATCATGGATGGATCTCTTGTGATTATACGGAATATCCACTTGAACGCCAGTCACGTCTTGATACATTGTTCGGATGGATGGGATCGAACCGCTCAATTATCTGCGATAGCGCAAATATGTCTTGATCCATATTATCGAACTATCGACGGATTAAAGATACTGATTGAAAAAGATTGGGTGTCTTTTGGACATAAATTCCTTGATCGATCTGGACACCTGTCTTCGGAAAAACACTTTACAGTGACGGAGCCAGAGGATGAGTCTGATGAAGAAGGAGGTGGAGGAGGGGGAGCTTCAAAAGCAGCACAAGCATTCTTCGCATCTGTTCAAAAACAATTTACATCGTCCAATTCACATCAGAAGGAAGTATCACCCGTCTTCCACCAGTTTCTCGATTGTATCCGACAGATTCAACGACAGTCGCCAGATCGATTCGAATATAACGAACTTTACCTTTTGGATCTACATTATCACCTCTACTCTTGTCAATTCGGTACAATGTTGTTCAACAATGAACGCGAGAGGAGGACTCCACCATCTCTAACGACAAGCCCATATTGCGAGAGAACAGTATCGATGTGGGATTGGGTCGACCTGGACCGATCTAGATATATCAATGATACCTTCAACTCATCCCTTGACGACCGGGAATCAAGAGATCCGAATTCCGATCAGGGTGTCTTACTCCCCGATCCCAAAGATGTTCGATTCTGGCACGCCCTCTTCCGTCGAGGCGATGAGGAAATGAATGGATCCAAAATAGCTTTATCTCAAGCTCAAGGTGCTGAGGTCTTGACCGTTCAAGCGGGGCAAGTGGATCCAGGAACCCCAGACGCTCTCCTGAACACTACAGAGAACCCTCTCACCGCGCCCCCACCACGAACTTTAACTCCCGTTCCTCGTCACGTGCAAAGCCAAACGACCAGCAGACCACAAACTCCTCCCAATTCACTTCCTTCAAAATCGGCCCGTGTACCCACCTCGAACGGATGGGGTTGGTCAAATATCTCAAGTGGGGCGTTTAATGCTCTATCAGTAGCTAGTAATCAGATCAAGACGATATCGACAGAAGCAATGGCGCAAATCCGACAGGAAGCGAATGAAGGTAGGGAATTAGGTGGATTGGGTAGGGCGAATGATTATGGCCAAGGTCAGGGTCAAGGTCCACCACAGGCGAAAGGGAGGGGAGTGAGAATACCAAGCGAAGCTAATCCATGGGATGACGTCCTCAGTGATTCGGGGGCGGGACATACGAAAGATATTTCGACTGGTAGTAATTGGGATGTCGATCCTTGGGGCAATCGGATGGGAACGATTAAGGGCAATCAGTCGACACCGGCGCCTGTTTCGTTGGATCGACTTTCGTTAACGGATGATCCGAGAACGAGTAGAGGACCATCGCCCAAACCTCAATTACCACAATCTATCCCAACACCACAGAAGATTAGGACACAGACGAAAGAAGAGAAAGAGTTGGAAGAAGCTGCTCTGGGTGGGGATCAAAAGGCGTGGGATCCGCTGGGTGCTCTATAATATCCCAATTGCGATCCCTTGAGAGGCGTGGTTCCTGTCTGATCAGAACTTGAATGAGATCACTACACTACACCACATAATGACACGTATGAATGAGTAATGCGCATGCATATTATCTGCAAAGAACCACACTTTTACAACTCCCTTCTTCCGACTCAGAGCCCAACAGAGCTGGGAGTTTGCATCCCACTCTCCTCCTCATCCTCAGCTTCATCCTCATCATCCGACATTGTCTCTTTCAACATTTCCAACAACTCATGAGCCTCACTTAATTGAGCTACTAGAATAGCTTGACCTTCGGGTATACTTCCATCGTCAGCGTGGAATTTCCCATCACGCCTGATTTGATCAATTTGATGGAGAGCTAGGTGGTAGGGGTATAAATCTCGGGGTGAGTATGGACCACCGTATTTCAGGACTTCGTTTAGACATTTCTTGATTGTGGATAGTTTGTTTGCCTGTTTGTTAGCTATCCCTCGGACAACGGAACACAATTAGCTTACGATTGGCATGAGCTCTTCCGAGATCGGTTCGGATTCTGACATGAGACGATAAAGGAGACCATGGCAGCGGCGCAGGAGGAAGAGGAGGGCGTATTGTCCTTGCGCCTGTTGAGTTAGCTATATGACCTCATGATGCGAGAGGAGCTAGCTTACCTTGTTACCCTCGGCATCAACGAATTTACCATCTACCCTCTTTGAATCGATCTCCCTCAATGACATTGCGTAACTACTATCAGCTTGGTCTCATCGCAAGGCGCAGAAAGCTCACTTGTAGAGATCGGTTTCTCGCAGTGTCCATCGATGTGTGGCGGCTATTAGTCAGCTTTTGACACTGGAAAGCGGCATGGAAAGCTGACAGAGCTGGTCCAGCTGACTCTTCATTTCCGATAATCGGTCGTAGATGGGTTTGATAGATGGCGAGACATCATCCTGGGCATCTCGACCTTTGATATCCTGCGACATCTCGAATGCACTGTCCAATAGACCTGACAATAATTCTTGTCCTTCTGGGACGGATGATCCACCGGGGCCAAGGAATTTACCGTCCACTCGTTTTCTACTATCAGCCCTGATCAGGTAATGAGAACGGAGACATACTGATCGATCTTACGTAGTTCCTCTAAGATGTTCCTGAACTCCGCCTTGTTGAATTTAGGTTCGGCAGACATGACCGACAATTGCTTCCTGAGCGCCACGATCTTTTGATGCAGCGGTACAAGCTCCACAGATAAAACCGAAAGAGAAGCTTGGAGGTCATTGAATTGACGTTCTGCTCTGTCAGTATACGAATTTGCAAGAAAATAGGTAGACGCACCGACACCCTCTAATTTTCTCGACATGAGCCTGACGATTGGTTCTGGGTGTTTCCCATCTGCTGAATCCCTCTTCATGATCTCTTTAAGGTTTGCAAGTCGTTCACTGAATGGTTCAAGCATTTCCTGGGTATATGCTCCAGTTTCAGACATGTGCAACATGATTTGCTATCCATCAGCTTTCCTTGGCTCACATCATGTATCACTGATATTCGACTTACTCGCATACCGACAATCTGACAATATGTAGCAGGGGTCTCTCGACTTTTTCCAATAGTCAAGAAGAACAGACTGAGGAGAGCGAAGACATCTGACAAGATGGTATCCACTCGATTAGGATCAGGTGGAGCCTGAGATCGAGAAGAGGAAGAAGCTCCTCCATTGATTCCGGATGAAGAAGGATGCTCGTCTCGGATGGAGTTCAATTTGGTGACTATCTCATCAGCTCTCGCTCGTCGAGATAAGTAAAGGAAGCTTACCCTGCTTCACGACAGCGTTGTAAATCGACATGACATCTTGAGATTTGATAAATCGGGTCGTGTCCTATTTGTCAGACAAGACAGCCTTTTCGAAGGCTCAACTTACCATCTTCAAAGCCGTAAGACGGTTTCGGATACCGATGAACGCCTCGAGGACGGGTAATTCTTCCTGTATAGTCAGCCCGTGTTCCAGCTTCGGCCTCGGCCTTCTATGCGGTTCCACCGGTCTGGTCTGCAGCGGAACCGGCTCGCTTCTCTTCCTCCAACATGGCAGATTGAGCAGCTGGATGAGAGAGATTCATACTCACAGATGGTACCATGTTTACCGATGCTTATTCCTCGGAATTTGTATTGTCCGAAGTGTCAATGCGTTCAAGGGTTGCGACTTTACTGCTCGATGATTGAGCTGTTGGAATATCGTAGTGTGATTGCTGGAAGCGTGTATGAGTGAATGAAACTTGCAAGATCTTGATGCCCTCTGGACGTATGAAAATGAGTTGTTGTAGAAGGTGTAAAGTAAAGTATAGATTATCAAGATTGATAGAGTCAGACTAGAGTGGTGAACCGGCGGCCCCGGGTTCAATCAACTGCGTAGCTTCTTATTAATGGGTAGAATAGGCGTGCCAGGGCCTAGATTTAATGGGACCTGAATTAGATCCTGAGCCATTAGCAAAGTGCCACACCCGGTAACTCCTAGGGATTAGTTGAACGCGTGGCTTGAACGCATTGACCCTCTGGTGTTGCCCCTTATGACTGCCACAAACCCCCCTTAATCACTCAACACCCACTCACCCCCGTTCCCAGCTATCACCCAATTGCTTCCTTTGCCTTCTACAACTCCATTCATCACTCTTATCTTCAACTAATAACACCTATTACCGTGAGTCAGTCCCTCCTTAATGGATACATCAGCACCGTAGGGGCACTGTGGGACCTTGGACAGAGGCTTGAACGCGTAACAGTGGGGCAGGAAAGCAAGGGAATCGAGGGTTGACTAGGTGGATCAAGCGGTGTCATCACCATGGCGCGTAGTCATTACGTGCATTGGATTTGAAACACTGTGTTTGGAGATCATAGTCAACAAAGTCAACAACACCTATTGATCCCCTTCCTTTGTTCTATCCCATCCTCGCTCCTCTCTCCCCACGCTATCGTCGCCCGCTCCACCTAGATCATCTATTGTGAAAGGAAGATAGCTGACGCCGAGCCTTTTCCGTCTTTCCTCACTACGATCACCCATCGATTCCTTTCCTTTCCCAACTGTCACTCTATCTCTGCCTACCACGCGTTCAAAACAATACAGTTACCAACACTATCTCTTATCAGCATCCGTGAGTACTTGGTTTCACACTTTGCATCGCCTCGTCATCTAGTCGCGTGCCGGTGGTGTTGGACACGGACCCCACAGCGCGACTGTTTGATTCACATCCCATTGATTCGTCACCCACACCATGCTCCGCTCCGCTCCACATTCACATCACAATCAAGGGAGACCTTGGCGATACTGCCCCACCGGTGAATGCTCCTGCACCGCCGCGAAGCCTGGATCGTCCTGTCTCTCCCTCTTGTTGTTTCCCATTCATCCCTGTACATACCGAACGAACACTGCTGACGCTATCTTCCCTTTGCATATATATACCCTACCCTATCCGCTCTTTCCAATCTACATACATCACTACAACCATGTCCTCCAAACCTCCCGATCAACCATTTGAATTGACCGATATGTCCACTATGTTTGGGGCCAATCAAATACAGTCCACCATGTCTACCCCCAGCCGAGAAGATTCCGTCTACCTCGCCAAGCTTGCTGAGCAGGCTGAGCGATACGAGGGTGAGTCTTTTATCCTATCGACTGCGCTTTTCAGTACTGATTGGTAGAAATGGTCGAGAACATGAAGCAGGTTGCTTCTTCCGACCAGGAGCTCACTGTCGAGGAGCGAAACCTCCTTTCCGTCGCCTACAAGAACGTCATTGGTGCTCGACGAGCATCTTGGCGAATTGTATCCTCCATCGAGCAGAAGGAGGAGAGCAAGGGCAACGAGCCCCAGGTTGTCATGATCAAGTCCTACAGGGAGAAGATCGAGAACGAGCTCGCCAAGATCTGTGAGGATATCCTAATGGTCCTCGAGAAGCACCTCATTCCTTCTGCCGCCACTGGAGAGTCCAAGGTCTTCTACCACAAGATGTTAGTGATCTCATCGTCGCCTGATTTTCACCGTGCTGACTACTCAGGATGGGAGATTACCACCGATACCTCGCCGAGTTCGCTACCGGTGACAAGCGAAAGGACTCTTCCGACAAGTCCCTCGAGGCCTACAAGGCCGCTTCCGATGTTGCCGTCACCGAGCTCCCCCCTACGCATCCCATCCGACTTGGTCTCGCACTCAACTTCTCCGTCTTCTAGTTAGTCTACCCCTACCTAACATGACCTCTTGCTGATGATTAGCTACGAGATCCTCAACTCCCCCGACCGAGCTTGTCACCTCGCCAAGCAGGCCTTCGACGACGCCATTGCTGAGCTCGACACTCTATCTGAGGAGTCTTACAAGTGAGCTGCTTGCCTCTTGGATTCGAGGAGTAGCTGACAGAACAGGGACTCTACCCTCATCATGCAGCTCTTGCGTGACAACCTTACCCTCTGGACCTCGGACATGAACGAGAGCGGAGGTGAGTAATTTTATCCTTTCACGCAGTATCATAGCTGATGGCTGCAGAGAAAAAGGATGACGAGGAGGTCAAGGACGAGCCCACCGCCGCCGCTTAAGTAGAGGATAGTCTGGTAGTAAATTTAACTCCTTTTCCCATATACTCTAAATACCCTTTCGTCCCCGAGTCTGTTTGTCTATGAAACCATTTTCCAAACCGTTGCCGCATGTGTGGTCGTAGTTACCGACTTTGCTATGTTTGCAGCCTTGATCTACGTGCTTTCCGCTCAGTACCTGCATGCGTCGTACCCTCCGAATTGCCGTTGTCAGTCCAGTTACTCGGGTTTCTGGATCTCAGGAACCGTGTCTGAGATTTTAAATGATCAACCTAACCTTGTTCGCGTTTCTTTGTCACTTGTAGCAGAACATGCCAGTATCGACATAATACATATCAAGTAGTGCAGTAACGCACCTATCCAATCATCATGTCCGACCAACCTCAAGCTCAACTACAACCTCAAGAGCAGTATCATGAACCTCTTTCATCCGAACTCCTTCCCCAAACAGACGCAACGTTGACTATTCGAATTATAAAGTCTTTCGAATTTAGGACACAAAAGTCTATGGTCATTAAAGGTGTTAATCTGATCGAAGAGACTGTCGGGGGTTTGATGCAGAGAGTTAGAGATTGTATGTCTATTCTTCTCATTACACCTATATCAAAATCAGGGAGGACGGAAGCACGGTGGGCATGATGGGAGAATTCGAGACTGATGTGTAGTAATTCAAACCACTCCTGGATATAAAGTTTACAAGACTTTGGAACTTGATGCTTTGAAGTTATACACTCTAGCTCATGGACATAAGGTATGTCCCTTTCCTTACAGCAGTGCGTCAAGGTGAGGAATGAAGTCTGTCGGATGTCGGAAGAATGTGATCTCTGGTTGCTTCAGACTACGGTCCCCAGGAGAATAATGGATGAAAGAAATGGAAGGAGGATAGGATCAGGCGTGCTTATCACAGGAAGAGAGGAACTGATCAGTAGACGACTAATCTGATTATCAACTTGGACCACGATGAATGGATAATGTCAGATCACTCAAAGGATAAAACCCTTTCTGAAATTGGAGCTCGTAAGTCATCTCCCTCTCTGAACTATATCCTATCTCCGTACAATCGTCTGGTGGCAAATGGGTATTCAGAGGAGGATCGTGCTGAACATACGTAGAAAACGAAACTGAATTTTCAATGTTCAACAGGGAGGCTTATGAAGCATTCAAATTAAATCCAGAGGTCAGTACTCTCTTGATC
>Ga0265780_10004953_pt1 | contig 17014 bp, 18 predicted proteins | sample P1T30metagenome_FD_192432 | JGI IMG/M metagenome (GOLD analysis project Ga0265780, IMG submission 192432) | Plant litter microbial communities from East Loma Ridge, Irvine, California - P1 T30 | ecosystem: Environmental > Terrestrial > Plant litter > Unclassified | place: USA: California... | reverse complement strand
GTTTTTGGCAATCGTGTTTCGGCTGATTCGATTTACTACAAGTATCCGTTCTACTTCCCTTGAAATACTAGCATTGAGATCCACATTCTCCGCATATGTTCCAGTGAACTGCAGAATTAACTGCCCCACAATTTGGGCATTCCCACACTCCCTCAGCTGGTCGCACCGATCCGACGAGCCCTTCCGAACCAGTCCAGAAGAGGACGAGCGATCTGAACCCAGCGTTAGCGGCAGTCATGATGTTGAATTAGCGATCTGTAGTACTTCTTAGCGCAACTTGAATTCTGCAGTGACTCGTCAGACAGCGGAAGTCCTTGTAGGAAGGACACTTGCAAAGTCGCTTCCCGATCGTTTAGAGGAACAACAGAGCTCTTTGGATCGACTAGCAAGTCGGCAATGCTGCCGCTATCATAATCGCGATGCGGAACATCTCTAACAATGGTAGCCATGACACGGCTAAGAGAGATGTGAAGCTGAAGTGCAGCAGAAGTGAGATGAAATTGCAGCAACAGACTGTGGATTCAGTCGTGAACAGCAGATCGTTCTTCAGTGACACGGGGCGCCATTTCGCCTTGTGCGGGGTATGTAAAAGGTGCAAGGCGCAGCGTTCAATGAATCTTGCCTTGCTTACATCGCTGCCTGATGTTGGCGTTTTCGTCGCACATCCATTCGTTGAACGATCCTAGCATCTTATGTACGGAGCCTAATATCAGAGTGCCACAGCTGCGCAAAAGATCAAATTTGCCTAAGACCAAGCTATCGTGTTGATATAGGATGGCAAGGATCTGAATGTGCGTTTATTTAACGGGCATCACTTGAGTATCATCGATAGCTTGCTTCACTTCGGCAAGGCACTTTCTGAGTGGAGATGTGGCTTGGGGTACTGTAGGCTCTACAAGAAAGAAGAAAACTGTCGACACGAACTTGTTGTTCATTGCTTAGCCTCCTCCTCTGGCGGTGCACCACCAGTCGTCGGGAGACCCATGAAGATCTTGAAGTAATCGTAGACTTTACAATCGTTAGCATCGCCGTTACCATTCCCTTGCAGCAAGACTTACTCATCCATTGCAGACCAGTCAAAGTACCAATCATCACAATTCGAACTGGCAGGCCATTCCAGAGTCCACCGAAGCCAATGTCCTTGTAGATGCGGCCTGTAGCACCTCCAAAGCTCTCGCCAGGCTTGCGGGTAGCGTTGAGTTTGGAAACCATCACATCAGCGGGGTGGCTGACGATTGCGCAGAGGATACCAGCCGCGTAACCTCCAGTGAACGATACAGCGGTCTGCGCACCTTTACCATAGTCGCTCTTCGAGCCGGGGAGGTAGTTGTAAATGGCTTCTACAATCGTCTCGAACGACGCAAACTTCATCATCGTGTACGGAATCTGGCGGCCCCAAAGCGGGTACAGTCCCTTGTACAAGCCACGAAAGCCTTCCTTCGCAGTGACAGTCGAAATCCCACTTAACGTCCCTGTAGCAAATGGAGGAATGGTCGTCTGCATCCGCACCTTGACAGCTTCGAACGGACACAGCCCAATATCCGCAATGAGCTCCGCCGACGCCGATCCCGCCAAATAGATGAAAGTCTTGTACTTCTGCGCATTCTCTTCACCCGCAAGATCGCCATAGAACTTCTTGAAGAACTCGTATCCCCCATACTTCAAGCCACCCTGGACCGAATAGCCCCAGAACGTCGGGCCCCAGCCCGTCATGATGCCGCGGAACCCTTCGGCGCGCGCGATCTTGCCCCAGGCTTCGAAGTTGCCTTTGTACATCTTTGAGTTCACTTGGCGACGGCATTTTACCAGATCGAGAGGTGTCACGGCCGTGTGCGTTAGGCCGCAGGCCATGATGCCCCCGAAAGTACATGCTGCGTAGTACCTGGGCGAGTATAGCTCGATGTGGCCAGCCTTGTCCTGGGCTTTGTGGCTCGCCTTTTCAAACTCGGCTGTAGCAGCGTCGGCGAGCTTCAGTGCCTTGTTCTTCGCATCCTCCGTCGCACTCCATGCGGGATAGAGCTCATGCCGGGCCGTCCATTTTGACGCGCCGGTAGGTTTGTTGTCCGGCAGACGCTGTGGTAACGGGGAGCAGCCGGCAAATGCCTGGCTCAGAGTCGCGAGTGTCGGCAGCATGTTTCACACACCCCTGATGAGCATATGATCTGGTGTGTCGTCTTGGCGCAGTTGATGTTTGGAAACCGACGTCGTCAAACAGGTGTCGTAATGCGCCCTCTCGGAGCGCAAAGTGTCTGCAAGTGGATGAAGTTGAGAAATAAACAGAAAGTCACAGCTTGGAAGGATCGGAATGCCGCGCGAGGCTTGCAGCTTCCCAAAACATGATGCTCAGGTGGCCCTACTACGTCACAATCCTACGCCCGGGATTTGTTGTTCACCACTCTCCGAAACCCGATGGTGGATAACAACACAAATAAGGCGAGACAAAAAAAAATTGTGGATAGTGCAAATTGGAAAGAGCATTAGAATGAATTAGACGCGGCGGAGATTAGAAATGGTCGCCGTATTTACGAAGACCGGCTACTTTTCCGAACCCCAAGTTGCGGCACAAAAACTTGGCTAGGATTTAGTGCTGACACGCAGCTGCCTTTCCATGATTACCTCGTTTCTCAGACTTGCAATGTCGCTTTTCCGTGTCCGTCTCTTCAGGCTCTCAGACCCTGCTCGTCACTTGGCCTGACTCCTTGACCTTCCTCAGCGGATCGTGCTTGTACCTTACTTTGGTCTGCGTGCTTCGCTGGGTCGAAGACATATATTGGGAACTCCAAAAAAATCGTACGTTTCAAGATGACTGGCAGCTTCTCGTAGATTTGAGGTGGGAAAGGAATGAGGATGCTGGTGCGGTCGAGGTAACGTTCGTATGCTTGCCAGTTTGTTCCATTTTCATATCGCTTCTTGGCGCCTGGACGCTCTTGTAGTGGTAGACCAGACAGAAACATGAGGAGTGCTGTGAGGAAGAATGGTCCAAGGATCGAGGCGTACAATGCGGCGTAAGCACCTCCTGAGACGTAGTTGTTTGCTGCTGGCGCAACGGCGATGGTGAAGATGCCTGAGTTGTTTAGTGCGGTTCTTCACCGTAACGTTTCTGAGTCACTTACCAAATTGTACCATAATTTCACCAAAGTAATTAGGATGCCTAGTCCAAGCGAAGAAGCCCACGTCGCATACTGATCCATCGCTTCCGTGAGCGCTTCGGAAGCGGAACTTCTGGGCGTCGGATACACTCTCGATGATGAAGCCAATCGCGAACATGATGATGCCTGCGATATCACAGCCAGTACCGAAGTCAGGCTGAGGGAACTGGGTCACATTTGGCGAGTTGAGGATTGTGACTGGAAGCGAGCAAGTCCATACCCAAAACATTTGGAAGACCCAGAAGCCTAGGAAGGACCAGAACTTGTCCCGCTTGTCATCGAACCTGTCGTCTTTTCCGGTCTTTAGGATTCTGAACAGCAGGAAGCCACTCAGTCTTGCGGCCCAAGCCATGATGAATATTGAAGCCACGACATTGCGCGCTTGGTCTCTGTTTCCGCTACATGCGAGCGTGAGGATGGCGAGAAGAACAAAATTGGTGCCTAAATTTCGAGGTACACAATCAGTGCGTGTCTCAGGCACAGGATTGTATTTTACTCACCACCGGCGAAATCGGTAAGTTTGTCGAATTTCAAACTGTAAGCCCAGGCGAAAAAGAATAGCTATGGCAGCAGAGATGCCCATGTCAGCGGCGCCTTCTATGTGGGTCACGTGACACAAATCTGCGAACAGATTGTTCAATGTTCAACGTGTAACCGGGATCTTTTGCCAGGGACATACCTGATACCCAATAGTGACTAGAAATGTGATGGCGAGGTAATAGTCATCGAGGACATGAATGACGCGTCCCATGGTGTCGATCGCTCAGCGTATCCTTGACGAGTGAAGTCTCGTCGCGTCGCACAGTGCAGGGCAGGCTGCCACATATAACAAACTTTCGCGTCCGCTGCGCCCCGATGCACTGCTCATCGACAAACAATCAGACCGAATAAGGATGACCAAGAGTGTGCACTGGCTCAAAAAGGGCTGGGAGACAGGGTCGATGACCTCATTCGGCTGCCAAGTTCGATTCAGAGCTTGTGACTCTGGCCCACGATCTCCCAACTGGAGCACAGCCCTCTCTGACTGCACGTGAACTCTGCATAAAACAGCGTCGGCGCGCATTTCTAGTCGTTCTGCGCGGATCTTCTCATCTTCTTCCCATCGATATGATGATCCTCTTCCGCGACCTGAAACGAAGCCGGTCTGAGCGCCGTCGCTTCTTGCACCTCGCGTGTCAGACTTCACGATCCTCGCACTAGCCAGACCATGGTGGACACGAATCGCGCACAATGTCTCTGCCGGATGCTTCATCCCTTCACAACTGGATCGTGACTCGTTCCATGCAACATGGGATTTGTGCGAGTAGCCGCGGGAACGGGTAAGATTGAAACCCAGCGCCTTCTTGTAAACACAATGGGGCAGCGTCTCCGTTTTACCCATACATAGCATGATGCTCGCACCAGGCTGCGTTTGAAGTTTTGGGCTCTTCGTCTCGATCCGCTCTTTCGCTCAACCCTCTTCCATTCTTGCTGGCTGCTGTGTTGGTCGCGCATGTCTGCGACATTGCCTTTGTGATTCTACGACAGCTGCGCTGTTCATGCATTAATTAATAACTTTGTTCTTTTCGCATCGTGTCTTTGATAGAAACTTCACAAAGACATCCGGGTCATCACTATGCGCACAATCAGACCATCATGGGCGATACTCCTGCTAATCGGAGCAGTACGTGCGGATCAACCGAGGACCTCTTCATGTATACTGACCTGTACGCAGGGAGCCGCCGAAGCAGGACTGGATCTTACCACTGTGCCGCGGATTGCAGAAAAGAGACTGGAGCATGTGGTAGCTGGACTTGAAGGAACGCAAGGGAGCAACGTGGAAGGAGTCGCAGGACCTGAAATCGTGGCACGAAACCCATTGGATGCTGGCGCTTTACTGAATGGCCTCGGTCAAGGACCAGAGGGCCCTACAGGCGGAAGCAACAAGCCAAGTACCGGCAACGTTGGCGGCGACCTCGCGAATCAGATTTCTGGTGGAGCATCTCCGAGCCTGGATCAAATTACTGGAGGTCTTAACGGACAGGGGCAGAGTGGTGCGAATAACCAGAGCACGTCACAAGAGCAAGGCAAGGCGAAGGGCGAAGGAAATACAGGAGGTCAAGCGGGCGCGCAAAGCAGTGGCGGGAACGGCATCGTGATCCAGGTCGAGAAGACTACCATCATGGAGGCAAACGGTCAACAGATCCAGACAGATGTCGTCAAGGAGGTGGGAAAACAGTCTCCGGCGCCAGCACTTGCCGAAGCACCACCTGGAGCCCCACCCGCAGGAGCTCAGCCAACACCTCCTCCAGCTCCCAAGGGGGAGATGCCCGCTCCGCCGTCTGCTCCCATGGCAGAGATGCCATCGCCAGAAGGGAAGCCAGCACCACCACCAGGACCGATGGGCGAAATGCCTCAACCCGGACCCGAAGGAATGCCAGCACCGCCGGCTCCGATGCCTGAGATGCCGCCTCCTCCCCCTGAAGCAAAACCAGCACCACCTCCAGCCCCAATGGCTGGAATGCCTCCTCCGCCTCCCGAGGGAAAGCCAGGTATGGCACCACCATCACCGCCTCCAGCAGCTGAGGCGCCCAAACAATTGACAAACAGTACCGCTTTGGCAGAGGGTGCAAAGTCTCCACCGGAGGCTCCTATGACCACGGTAGGTTCAATCGCTTCAATCCAATTGGTTACTTGCTAACATGACTTCCAACAGTCCGCTCAGGGAAACAAGGCCGAAGCTTCGCCAATTCCTTCATTCGCCCTAATCACCTCAGTCCCATCTTTCACCCTGGCGCTTTCTTCAGCCAATAGCACCATGGCCGCCGGCGTTACTGTTTCTGCGGGCGGCAACTCAGCGGGAGCCCCTCCAGCTGCTATTACTGTAGAAGCCGGATCTGGATCGAATGCTACGTCAACGAAAGCGGGATCTCCACCAGCGGCTATTACAGTCGAAGCAGGATCCCCACCAGCAGCTATCACCGTGGAAGCTGGAGTAGGCGGTAATGCTACGTCAGCAAAAGCAGGAAGTCCTCCAGCAGCAGTCACAGTTGAAGCTGGATCTGGCGGAAGCAGTGCTTCAGCCAGTAAATCATCTGGGGGCGTAACTGTCATCGCTGGCTCGGGGTCTGGTAACGGAACGAGCAAAGGCGAAGTTTCGGCTACTTCAACAAAGTCTTCTGGCGGTGCAGCGGTGACTGTTAGTGCAGGCGCTGGGGGACAAGCAGACATTACCAATGCAGAACAGGCTGCTAATAACGGTGGCTGCGCTTGCAAGTGCAGCTGTCCTGCAGGCTCGTTCCCAATGAATGCCCCAGCTCCTCCGCCATTCCAGCTCGGCTCCATGACGTCGTCTGGGGCGAGTACCATGCAGACTCTAGTATCTGCGTCGAGCGCGTCTAGCAGTGCCACGCAAAGCGAAGCAGCGACATCAGCAAGTGAGGCCGTTGCAAGCTTAGCCGTTTCCACGACAAGTGAAGGCAGAAGCGTGCCAGCACAATCGCAGATCCAGGGCAACACAGGCGCTGGAACGACAGCTGAACCAGCACCTCCTCCAGCCGCACGGCCAACTCCCGCGAACGGGTTGCCATTCAACATCGAGACTGTGGAGCTGCACAGTCGAGTAACGGTCAATCTTGGCAAGAGGATTGCGCAGCCTACGCAGAAAAAGAAATGGTGATGGTCGGAGAGAGGCATGCGTGCTGGGCATGCTGCCATGGTGTGAGGCAGTGTAGCATATGTAATAATCCGTCGATCTCATTCATAGTACAAATGTATATACTTTATGTTTCCCACGGATACATGTATCAAAATGATTGGAATCATTGCAGTGGAGGAGAATGATTTACAAATGAGCTCAATCATACCTGACATTGTAATCAGTGAAGAGGAAAGGGCTGGGAGATGGCGAGTAGCCCCAGAGCTGCCGAGGTACAGCACTTGATCCTTGGCGGGCCGACGTCAAGCTGCGCGCGACAACAGAGAAACAGCATTGATTGATACACTTCCGACACGTTGAGACATTGCTCCATTACACCAAGATGGACGCGCCAAATGGTGTGCCCCATGCACGCAAGAGGCGGCGGAGAAGACGGCTCGACGGGCCAGCGATTTCGGCGCGCCTGCTGCTCGACGACGGCATCAAGGGCGAGGTGGGAGTGCTTTCCGAGGACCTCTTCACCGACCTGTTCGCCGGCTTTAGGGCGTCTGGTATGGAGTGCGACTGGGGAATACAATCAACACGTCTGACAAGTGCAGAAATCAACCGAGACTCGCCAGACTCGGATCGCATCCAGCACGTCGCAATCACGCCATGGCTCCCGAGCTCTGTCGTCGCTTCCCATTCCGTTCCATGGACCATGCTTGCCGTGCGAATCGCCGAGAAAGACGAGTCCTCTACAGTGCGCCCGCATTCGTCGCTCCGCATGCCCGCCTCCTCGCTCGCACTGCAGTCCTTCTCCCAGGTCCTGCACACCCTCGCCCCAAACCGGACCCAGCGCCGCGACGCGCCCATTGAAGTGCGCATACACGACGTCGTGCCCATTGGCCTGGACACGGTCTACGTCAACCTCGACACGGAAGCGCTGCGGAAGCTGGACGAGGTGCACGCCAAGTTCGGCGGCGGCTTCACGGACAGGTCGAATGGCTCCATCCGGGGCCCGAAGAACCGCTATCTCGACGTGAACGGGACGAAAGGGAAGGCGCCAAGGGTCCATCAGGCTGCACAAGAGCACGTCTGGAGGAATGCCGTCAGGGACGCTTTGCAGTCGCCCACGGTGCTGCACACTGGTGACTTGCTTCCTCTGCCGCTGCCCGCGCATCCCATTACTCATGCTGCACCGCCGCCGGCGAAGATCACTGCGTGCGAGCCCGTGGCGCAGGGTCTTTTGCTGCCGAGCACGCGGATTGTGGTGCTTCAGTCGCATCGCAGCACTAAGCAGGCTGTCATCCTACCTCCTTCGAGACCTACGCCCGCAACCAACGGCTTCGGCGACGATGACGAAGCGGACGATACATCCAACGACACTTTCTACTCGGCTGCCGAGGACAGATCTGAGTCCCGCACGACTTCGCCGCCAGACGCGGAATCGACGGATAATCTAGACTCGGACATGTCGGGCACAGATGGAGAGGGCTTGTCGGATGAGGAAGACATCATCTCGCTGAGTGCGCCGCTATTGCCACCGCAGTCGTCAGGCGTGCTCTCTTCATTCACGTCGGCTACACCGCGGCCTGGTAACTATCTTGGTGGCAGGACCAATGGTATTGCGACGCCTGGATCGGTGTATTCTAGCTTCACTGCGACGACCGCACGAGGGCCGACATCGACCAAGAGCAAGGTCTTCAAAACCCAAGGTCTGCTGCAAAGCATTCCAGATGACTTGGTCCATCCAAAGCCTGGCGGCGACGACGACGACGAGGCTCGTGTATTTGTTGACACGAACACACTGGTCAAGATTGGCTGCTTCTCTGGTGACTGGGCCAAGGTAGAAGCCACCGAAGAGCCGTCTTCACATCCCCTGTTTGGCATTGGGTTCTTCGGCGGAGCAATAGACGACCAAGACAACTCCAACTGGCGCCCCGTCCGCGTCTATGGTCTACCAGAGAGCATGTCGAAGAAGATTGCGCGGTACCAAGTACACAAGACAGCCGACCGCGAGCGAAGATCCAGCGTTCCGACATTCCCATCATCGAGCACTTCGCTGCAAGCTTACCTCTCGCCTATCCTTCTAGCAAACTTGGACAGTCCTTCCCATATACGCATCACACCGCTAGCTCCTCATCACTCGTCACTCCTACCTCGAGGTAGCGCTCTAGCGAAGCCCCGCCTCACGAGTTCCTCTACACCGCCCTCCGCCAAAGAAGTCACACTTCTCAAGGTTTCCACGCCGCTATCATCCGACCGTCTCCTCCAACCCAGCTTATTTGCTGCGCTGAAAGAACATTTTGAACAGAGGCGGCGAGTGGTGAAGAGCGGGGATCTCATTGGAGTCTCCATAGACGAGTCGCTTGGCCGCGCCGTCTTCCAGACTGCAGCAGAAGAGGAGGCTGGTAGCGAGGAGCTCCTTGCTGTGTCTAGGAAGACTGAGAGTGAAAACAGCACCAGTGGCCAAAGCAAAAAGATGGTTGCATGGTTCAAGATCGGCAATGTTTCCACCTCATCTCAAACACCGCGCGATGGCGAAGAAGCCGACCTTTGGGGCGGTGCGGCGACAGTCGATGCTGCCAGCACTAAGATGGAGATGAATGGAAGCGAGCAGGGAAAGACTCCTGCTCCCATCAACAATGCATGGCAGTACTACCTCGGAGCCAAGCGACCACCGGTTACCAGTGCTCAGAAGACAATGGCACTAGATGAGCTGCCGAAGCCATACGTGTCATCACTTCGCAGACGACTGCGAGAGCTAATGTCTGTTGCGACTAGCCCAAGAGCCATTCATCTAGGACTGCCGCCAATAGCAGTCTTGATCACGTCGACCCAGCGTGGCATTGGAAAAGCTACTGTAGCAACCAAAGCATGCGAAGATTTAGGCCTTCACACCTTCTCCATCGATGCGTTCGACATCGTCACGGAAGGCGGTGCAGGAGGTGGAGATGTCAAGACTGAAGGCTTGTTGAAAGCAAGAGCTGAGCGAGCCTTCACATGCGGTGCTGAATTCACTGCTTTGCTCGTCAAGCACATTGACGCGCTCAATGCTGATCGGATGAACACTGCACTGAAGGAGATTCTGGCCGACTCTCGTGTCTTGGTGGCCACGACGACCGAGATTGACAAGGTACCCGAAGGTATTCGCGGACTGTTCACACATGAGATTGAGATGTCAGCTCCAGACGAAGGTGAAAGAGAGGGCATACTGCGGAGTATCATTGATGATGCTGGCATCAGACTGTCGCCTGATGTCGAACTGGGCAATGTAGCTGTCAAGACTGCAGCTCTCGTAGCAGGCGACCTCGTTGATGTCGTCGATCGAGCACTTGTGGCAAAACGCACACGTGTAGAGGAACTCGCAGCAACCGCAACGAAAGCTGCTTCTTCGTCGCAGAGCGTCACAACACGAGACATCGAACTCGCCGGCGGCCACTTCAGCAACAGTCTTACCAAAGCAGATCTCGACAGCGCCGTCGATGCAGCACGCAAGAACTTTGCAGATGCCATTGGAGCACCCAAGATTCCGAACGTCGGCTGGAAGGACGTCGGTGGTCTAACCCACGTCAAAGACGCAGTTATGGAAACCATTCAACTGCCCCTCTCCCGCCCCGAACTCTTCGCCAAGGGCATGAAGAAGCGCAGTGGCATCCTCTTCTACGGCCCACCCGGTACCGGAAAAACCCTCCTCGCAAAAGCCATCGCCACAGAATTCTCCCTCAACTTCTTCAGCGTCAAAGGGCCTGAGCTGCTCAACATGTACATTGGTGAATCTGAAGCCAACGTGCGCCGCGTCTTCCAGCGCGCCCGCGACGCCAGACCCTGCGTGGTGTTCTTCGATGACTTGGACTCTGTTGCGCCTAAGCGTGGTAATCAGGGCGACAGCGGCGGCGTCATGGACCGCATCGTCAGCCAACTGCTCGCCGAGCTCGACGGCATGAGCGATGGCGGCGAAGGCGTCTTCGTCATCGGCGCAACCAATCGTCCCGATCTCCTCGACCAAGCCCTCTTGCGCCCTGGTCGCTTCGATAAGATGCTGTACCTAGGCGTGTCGGACACGCACGAGAAGCAGCAGACCATTCTCGAGGCGCTGACGAGGAAGTAAGTCTTAACTCCCATAATCAGCTGTATATCTCGGGCGCTTTGCTAATCAGAGATAGATTCACACTCCACCCCTCCCTCTCCCTCGCTCGCGTCTCCCACGGCCTGCCGTTTACATACACCGGCGCAGACATGTACGCGCTGTGCTCCGACGCCATGCTCAAGGCCGTCACGCGCCAGGCCCGCGCCGTCGACAAGAAAGTCGCAGAGTACAACAACGCCCACGATCCCAAGATCACGATCGCGTACTTCTTCGACCACATCGCGACACAGGAGGATACAGCGGTCATGGTCACGGAGCAGGATTTCGTCGAGGCCCATGGCGAACTCGTGCCCAGTGTGAGCGCGGATGAGTTGCGCCACTATCAGCGGGTGAGGGCGCAGTTTGAGGGCGCGGGGAAGAAGGAGGAGAGCAATGGGGATGCCAAGGGCAAGGGCAAGGCGAGGGCGATTGAGGAGGGGAATACGCTCGCGGTGGGGATTAATGGGGGCGCGAGCGATATGGGCAAGGGCAAGGGGAAAGCGCCCATGCAGGGCCCGGGTCATGCGAGTAAGAACAGCGTGGATATTGCGGAAGGCGGGTTTGGGGATGCGGTGGATGACGATGATTTGTACTAGTTGGGTTGCATGTGGTCAAGGCAGCATGTATCTGCATATATACCAAATCTATCTATACATTCGTGTTCTGACCCTCTGCTGCTTATTTTCGTGCTGTCACTACCTTGACATAGCAGACTTGGTCACGCAGACTCGTCTTAGCGTTCAGAACGTCCAAAGGCAGAGAGAGGTTGCAGCGAATCTAAATGTGCGGGTATCGCATCGACGCAGACTCTTTGCCTACTCGGCTACACGACATGCGCCACGCGAGTAGAGAAGTGCGCGTCACGGAGAAGCGAAGGAAAAGCAAAGCAAAGCTGCAGCCCGAAACGAGGAGAGGTCACCAAGAGGGTGATTCAGCGGTGAGAGAGGTTGAAGCATGTGCTGTGTTGCTTCACGACGGCGCCGATCCCCCGGCCCGACGACGAGTGAGGAGATTCCGATTTCTCGCGACTCCAGCGTCAGAGCCTTCTTGTCTGCCACACAAGACCCACCGTTCCGCTCCGCCTCTCCGCTATGCGAATCACAGCCATGGGAAATGCGACGGTTGCTGACTGGGCACTCTAGTTGGGTTTGGTCGACCCAAGAGCGCTGTGCGCATCGTGAAGACGCAGCTCGTCGTCGGGCAGCTCCAATGCGCCCACATGTCCGAAACCCGTCACCCCTTTTGCTTTTGCGCGGCATATATTTCTTGATCTGGTTGCTTTTCACCTGCATTGACCGACCAATCTCGTCCATTTGCCATCACTGGGTGCCTCCTTGATTCGCAGGGCCACGGTCGAGAATTGATCGCAGCACATCCTTGTCTCAACAAGAAACACGACGTTTCTCACCGTCTACACGCCTCCTAGACCGCCTACGACGCCAAAACGACTTCACCGTACAGACGCTGCACCATCATCATCTGCGGTTCCGCCATTCGCTCCGCAACAGCTAGTACGCTCCACCGGCGCTACGTCATTCTGCTTGCCCCGAAGTCAATTGCTAGCCCGCAATTCAACATCGTGGGGTTTCACATGAATCCTGAGAACCTCTCCTTCAAACGCTTTCCGCAATTCGACAAGTCGCTCGCTGTGTGGGAACCGAACTACGGTGATTGGTGAGTGCCATGTCGGTTTTCAGCTGAAGAACACCATGAAGCGATATGGTGAGCACATGCGAAGAGATGGCTAACTTTGCAACAGCCCCTCGGACCACAATTGAAGTCATCGAAGCATTTCTGCTCTTCGTCCCGACGTCCATCACCCTCCCTGTACAACCCAAGACCCTAAAGGCCCTGTTCAAGTAGCCACAAGGTTCAGCATAACCTTTTTTGCATGGCCTTGGCATCCGTCTAAGCTGTCATCAGTACCACACTTCTGGCATGCGACACATGCAAGTCGTGTGCACTCATATGCTTCCGGTCCCGCCCGATTGCTTCCCCGCGTGCGCGTGCGCGTGCGCATCCGCATCCGCATCCGCATCCGCATCCGCACACAATCAACACTAGTCGTGCCGAATCAGCAGGAGCTGATCGTTGTTGCATCCAATAACATTGGCGATTGATCCGACCCATAAGCTCGGAAGAAGCGCAATATACACATGATGGCACCGACAGGACCTCCGAGACGTTTCAAGGTGGAGCCTATAGAAACGTCCACGTCGTCTTCCAAAGACAGACATGTAGTGGAACAGACAGAGAGGCCAAAACTAGTCCGCACATTTGCACCGGAACCAGTTGAGACAACACAAAGGAACAACCGTAAATTCGCACCCGAGCACGTCGAGGCCAGCCAGAGCACGAATGCTCACACCACGTCTGACCCTCCAGAGATTGTTGTCAAGAGTCCGCTGAGTCCTAGCCGCCAGAGGTTCGCTGAGGAATGGGGCCAACAACCATCTCCAAGAAGGTTCAAACCAGAACCGTTGGGAACCATATCGACGAGCAATCGCAAGCCCAAGCCTGTATTGAAGCGTGCTCCGGGGAAATTCTCTCCACAACTTATTGAGACTGCCCAGCGACATCGCAAAGCATCGGACAACGCCCCGGCTTTATATCCCGCAGACAAAACCGACGCCACCCCTGTTACCATAAGTCGTCGTCGAGCGAGAATCTTGGGCATCTCACCGAGTGCACCAGTGAACTCGCCATCCGTTGATGTGACCCAGAATCCCTTGTTTCTTGAGGTTCAGAAGGGATACGCATCTTGTCCACTAGCACGGCGGCGGTCCTATTTTAGCTCGTCCCAACATTCTTTCCGCATTCCCGACCTAGATCCCATCGAGTCGTCTGAGTCTGAAGCCTCCACGCCGTCGTCTCCCTCGACGTCACCCCTCAAGCACGATCACTCTTTCATGTACAAGGAGGTTACTCGGAGAAGAGAGAGTGTCGACGATACATCGGCCGGATATTTATTGGAACTGGCCGCTAAGACTGCGGAAAAGCAATTGCGAGAGCAAGCCATGGCCGCCTTTCCGAACGACGATTATCATGAGCCGATTGCGCACTACGTGACTCGGGATTCAGACGAGCTTGACTCACTCGGAAACGGAGGTCGATCATTCACCGAAATCAATTGGGAATTGGAAGCCATGCAGAAGTATCAGGAGAACCAAAAGGCCGAGAAGGAAAAAGAGAAAGGAAAAGAACCACAAGTGGACCAGCCAGAAAAACCTGCATACAACCCATTTGGCAATCCAGCTGGCTTCTTGGATGCTGCCACAGCTAAGAAACTTGCAAAAGATGCGGGCAATCCTGACATGGCTCGCATGCGGAAAAGTGCTCGTCCACCGATGCTTGGAAGCGACATCAGATTCCCAAGATGTGACTCACCAGAGCCTTCGCGCTTTGATCCTACACAAGGGTGCGATGCTGTCAAGACTGCCATGTGCTACCTCTCAGAGCAAACAAAGGCCGCTTCAGAGAAAGGAGAGTCTTTGTGGTGTGGACAGGGCAATGGCAGGCAGACCAGCACAACCCCCTCGCTGTGGTCGACTGCAAACAGTCGAGCATCGAGCACGCACGGTCTTTGGGGTGGAATGTGTGTCAGCACTGGTGATAAGTCGCCACGTGGACCTACAGGCATTTTGACACCAATGCACGAGAAGCCAAACCCCATGTCGCCCTTCCCCACACCGTCGACAAGCTTGCTACCACCAACACCTCCCGCATCAACAACAGACTTCAGCAGCATTGACGAAAAGCTTGCAGTCGAGCAAACAATTGCCGACGATTTCTCAGACGACTTCGTCACGCAAGTCTACAACTACTTGTCACTTGGATACCCATCCATGGCCAGACCTTTTGATACCGAACTGTCCAAGATATCTGGCATTCCACTCGTCGAACTCCGGCAAGACGACCACCTCGCTGCGTCAAGAGGATACATCCGTCTTGGCAAAGACGGCAATCTCACTGAGAATGAGATCACGGAAGAGACATGCTCCCGCTGGCGTGCGCTTCGAGCTTATATTCAAGAATGGGCCAGACAGCATCCAAATATGGCCGAGGAAGAGATGCTCTTTGGCGGCCGTGGAACTGCTGTCCGCAAGGGAAGCTGGGCCCTTTGAACACCCCATACATCATGTTTGACATCAGCTGGCGTTCATTCTGGTATCATCTAACAGCCTGGTGCGGCTGCGACATGCGATTGATATCTTGTTGCATCTTTTTAGCGCTTTATAGTACATGCAGCGTTTTTTTTTCCATCCTTAGCATATATTTCTTTAGGGATAGCCAATTTGTAGACTGTATTAGAGAAGTAAGATATCATGAATCAAAGTTAGAATCACAATACCATACCAGCTAGGCAAATTGAAATGGCGATGCATATCTTCTCTATACTGAAAAAATGCGTATGCTTTTAATAAGCAACTCACCAAGTCATTAAGCTTACGCTGACCAGTCTAGCTTCGTTCCGGTAAGATCTGCCGCCGCCTACCGCTGTGAAGTCCATAGATGATCCTGCATTTCTTTACACATCGTCTCACCATGCTTACCACACTTAATTCGACTTCCATAGCTTAAACCGACCGCTCGCTATCGCACGCAGCCACAACACGAGCCCTCCTGCACGCGCTCGCACAAGAAACGGCCTGATCAAACCACATCACCGGCGCAAAATTAAACAGCGTCATCGTCGCACTGAATCTGGTAGGTAGCTTCGCCATTCCCGGCTCTCGGTATCTCCCTTCGGCGCGCCCAGCACCTAGAAAACTCTTGGTACACGCCGACCTTCCCAGCAGTGTCAAGTCCAGCGAGAGCTATCAGTGCCAAGTTTGCCGCTGCTCCGCAACGCAATCTGCCAAGCGACACCCGTGCTCCGGCGTCCTGTTCGACGGATACTGCGATGCGCGCGCACGACAGGGAAGCGCATAGGCGTGTCCGAGTGGCAGTGTGGAATTTGTGGTGCGGCAATGAGGGAGCTTCCTGAAGCGGTAGTAGTGCGGATAGACCGAGCTGCCTAATACAGCAAAGCTGCCGATGCAATACTCGAGTGCCCAGGCTCGAGTAGATAATTTCCAAGGACGTTTGGCTGGGAGCTTCGAGAGGATGGAGTGCCCGTAGAGGCGAATTGAACGTGGAGAGAAAGAGGGGTGGCGCACCTGCTTGTATAAATATGCTTGCTGCCAATCCAACCTGCTCAAACCTGCTCATCTGCATCTGCAATTGCTCCACTGTTCAGCCGCCAAGATGAAGTTCTCCCTCGTGACGCTGGCCCTGCCTCTTGCGGCGAATGCTGCGTCCTTCTCCAAGTCGGAGTATGCTTCCGGCGCGGTGCATCAGAAGCTGATGAAGCTCAAGACTGAGCAGTGGGATGTTGATGCGGCCGAGGGCAGGCAGGATTCCAGGCAGTGGGCTTCGTGGCATGCGAAGCCTGGGCCCAAGAAGGATCGTGTCGAGTGCAAGGATGGTGTTGCGGTTGTCCAGGCTGGGAACAGCTCGGAGACTTTCCGATGCAACAACGTGGGTATTTTCCTTGGCTTTGATACTGAGAGCAGCTGGCTAACGCGATGTAGATGGACTTGTACGACTTCATGAACCATGCTGATATGGGTGGTCCTGAGGGCCGTGGCTCTTCGAGCTGGGGCTGGACCGCTAAGAACGGTCGAGAGTTTGGTATCGTCGGCCAGTGTATGTTTTTGTCGATTCTACAACTTTGATCCAGACGGATACTAACTTCTGTCTTCAGTCAGCGGTGCTGCGTTCGTTGAGGTTCTCAAGAACGGCAAACTTCAATACTTGGGACGTCTCCCAGCACAGAGCGAGGGTTCGAGGTGGAGGGAGATTCGTGTGCTGAACGATTTTGTCATCATTGGCAGTGAAGCCGTTGGCCACAACGTTCAGAGTAAGTTGAAACATGCCATACTCTCCTCAAAGTCGGCGAAGTACTAACCTGTTTCAGTCTTTGACATGAAGAAGCTTCTTGATGTTGACCCCAAGAGCCCGGTCACATTCGACCCCAAGAAGGACCTCGTTGGTCTCTGGGACCAGCTCCCCATCGGACGTACCCACAACGTCGTCGTCGACTGGGACAACGAGTACATCCTCGCCGTCGGCGCG
>Ga0265780_10004952_pt1 | contig 17021 bp, 13 predicted proteins | sample P1T30metagenome_FD_192432 | JGI IMG/M metagenome (GOLD analysis project Ga0265780, IMG submission 192432) | Plant litter microbial communities from East Loma Ridge, Irvine, California - P1 T30 | ecosystem: Environmental > Terrestrial > Plant litter > Unclassified | place: USA: California... | reverse complement strand
TTTATAATGCTGCTGGATACTCCTTACCATCCGTCCTTTATCGTCATAATAGTTGACATTCCACAAGCGGTGGGTAGAGCCCAGTACGTTGATCTGGCTTACCGTTAACAGATTTTTTGTCTTAGCGCTGTATGAACCGGCCTGGTTATAGGCCGTCGCCGACGGGAGGCCCGGAACAGCGTAGTTGTCATAAAAGTTCAGTGTCAGCACTGCGCCTACGCTGGCCGGGTAAGTCTGGTAAGTGTTCGCGGCATCGGTATACCCATTACCTCCGCTCCGGCGCTGCTCCAACTGAATACTCTGGTTGTTCACATTATCCTGCAGTGTTTGCCGGTAAGAAGTGCCTGGTGTGCTGCCAGTATGGGTAAAGATCCCAGTCATGACCACCCTGCCCAGGCCATCGTATTTGGTTACCAGCCATTCCTGCCCGGTAGACTTATTCCGCTGCACGCCATCCTGGGTCATCACCACCTGGTCCAGCTTGTTGTACACCAGGTATTCCCAATCTTTACCGGGTAGTTTCTTTTCGATCAGCCTGTTCCGGCTGTCGTAGCGGTACTGGTAACAAAACCCATCGATCAGATTCTGGGCCATCGTAGTGGCACCAATTCCGGTAAAGTCATACGAGGCTTTAGCTGGTAATACATAACTCAGGTTCCCTAAATCATCATACACATAATAGGTGGGTACAGCTTCTACGGTAGAAGGTGGGCGCAGATAAAAAACACGTTTTAGCACGACACGCCCCTGTTTGTCTTTATACTCTTCGGTGATACCTGCCTTCCCGTCTGCCGGCACCCAGTTCTCGTCCTTGGTAATGGTAAGGTAGAGCTGACCGGCGCCATAGATACCAGGACTGCTCAAAGCCCGAACATGTGCAGGCTGCCCGCTTACAGGGCTGGCTTTCCATAAACGAACGGCTGTTCCGGTGGTGGCGAAAGCCGTTGAGGTATTGTTGGTGCTATAGCTTACTACAGAGGTTCGTCCACCAGTGGCCGTGCGGCTGGCGGCCGGCTGCCATACCGCTCCCGGATAACCTTGCTGCAGTACACGGTTCAGCGGGGAGGCTTCGTATTCCACAGTACTGAAGGCAAAGCCTGTCTGCGCTATTCCCGGAGCATTCTGTGCTGCCGGATTATTGTAAAAGGCCGTGAGTTCTGCTATCGCTGCTGGTTTATAAGAACCGTCGCTTCCCGATGCAGAAGCTGCATAAGGCAGGTACTTTTTCACTTCACGCCCAAATGGATCATACTGTACAGGAAGTACAATATCACGCCCCTGCGGGCTCGCCTTGACCTGCACCGTTTGTGAGAGGCGACCCAGGCCATCAAAGTATGAGACCTCCGACATCACTTCTGAAGAGGGCCTCAGTTTGATATTTTCAATGCTGGTAAAGGCTTCACGCGGCGTGTAGGTAAGGATATAATTCCGTTTATTACTGGGTATTACGTTGGCAATAGCAGGGGCTATAACCTGGAGATTAAATTGTGCTGTACCTAAAACGCTGCTGCCGGCTGATACAGTAACGGTAAACTGGGTAATTGAACTGAGACTTTGCGGGGTGCCGCTGATCCTGCCTGTAGACTGGTCAAATGTCAATCCGGCCGGAAGAGCCGGTGAAATCGCATAGGTTAGGCTGGGTAACATTTTACGCACCACATTACCCACATTTTCGGCGATGTAAAAATACCCTGTCTGCCGGTCGCGAGATATGCCAAATGGCGAATTAAAGCTAACAGCCGTACCCGTACCGTCAACTGTCGCCGCTGTTGAGGTACCTGCCAGGGTACTTACCTCTCCGGACGGACTGATCTTCCTGACCATATTATTCACCTGATCGGCAACGTAAACATTACCCGCGTCGTCAACAACGAGGTTATTGGGATTATTGAACATACTGGCAGCCGCTGTACCATTGGCAAAACCGGGAGTACCATTGCCGGCAAACGTACTTACCACTCCACCGGAAGTTATCTTACGTATTTTATGATTGCCTCTGTCTGTAACATACAGCGTGCCTGAGGCATCGAAGGCAAGCCCCATCGGATAATTGAAGGAAGCTGAAAGTAATGCCCCATTAGCTGAGCCCTGATAGCCGCTGCCTGCATAGGTTGTTACTACCTTTCCCGGAGTGATCTTACGTATCCTGTGATTATAGGCATCTGCTACATACAGGTTGCCTGCGGCATCAAAAGCCAGTCCCATCGGGTATTGAAAACTTGCAGCAGTACCAGTACCATTTGTTGCACCAGCAGAACCGCTGCCGGCAAAGGTGCTAACCAGCCCCTGGGGAGTAATCATCCGGATACGATGGTTTTGCTGATCAGAAACATACACATTGCCAGTAGCATCAATAGCAAGGAACGACGGATGCTGGAACTTAGCTGCCAAGCCCTGTCCATCTACATTTCCCGCTTGTCCTGACCCGGCAAAAGTAATCACCTGGCCGTTCGGGCTGATCTTTCGGATGGAATGATTTCCGGCATCTGCTACATAAATATTTCCCAAGGCATCCACCGCCGTATTGAGAGGATTTCTGAACTGAGCGCCCGTACCATTGCCATCACCAGAGCCGGCCGCTCCGCTTCCGGCAATGGTAATAGTGGTCTGGTTGGCCGAACTTGATTGCGTGCCGTTGATAGCGGGCACAACGCTTGCCGGGGTGCCGACTGTAAACGAAACCGACCCCGGGTAGCTGATAGTAAAAGGCTCCTCCTGCGGCTGACTGCCAACCGTAATGGTGGTCGTGATCGGGCCGGTGAGCAGATCGTATCCTTCCGAAACAACATAATAAATACCCGAAGGCAGTTCGGCTTGAATATAAGCCGCGCTTCCTGGGCACAATGACTGTGTATTATCATCACTTTCATCAACCGGATCTCCGAACTGATTTAATAAATACATATACGTATCAAAACCGGTTCCGCAATGAGATAGGGTTACCTGAGCAGGAGCCGTGAGCGTAAACTTGTAATAGATATCATTGCTGAAAAAGCCTCTGTTTTCTCCACACATGCCGGTGTTGGTACGGGTATCCGTAAATGTGCCGACCGTGCTGAATGTACCGGCCTGAATCGCGGCAGACATGCCCGAGCCGGGTGCCGGGGATCCTATATAACCGGCCAGGCTGAGATTCAAGTATATTTCCCCTGCACTGCTGCCTGCCCCCTCGGCTACAATATAATAAGTACCGGAGGGAACTTCCTGCAGAATAGACGAACTCAAACTGCCCGAGCCTCCATTGTTATCCGAGGCAATCAGGTTTCCGGATGCGTCGAGCAGGTAAAGATAAGCGTGGAAGTTGTCATAATAAATAGATGCATTCAGCTCCCAGGTTTGCGTGAGGTCTATGCGAAACCATACGTCGGGACTCGCGTTACCATAATTATTACTATAGCCGTTAGATGAATGGATATACCGGTAATCTTCGTATGTTGTATTACACATCTCCGGTATTTTTGTGGCATTACTCATTGAAGTACCAGATTGTGCGCAGGTCCACACCGGATGCATAGCAAGTAAAATAAAGAGCATCCAATAATATTTCATGTTGGTCATTGTTCTAAGGTGATTGATTGTTTACTGGCCGCTGTTTTCCATAGTATTCCGCTCTGAAGCAGGAATTACCTTCTGTTGTTGAGCAGGTGTAAGAAACTGGCTTAATTTTCGGTTTTTGTCATCCATAAGTGCGGCAATACGCAGCCGTTTAGCCGCTTCATTCATAGTAGTATCGGCCATAATTGCATAGAGAGACGCCTTGTATGCGCTTTGTATAACGGCAACCCGTGCGATCTGCTGGGAATCAGCCTGGAGCCCCCGGCGATAGTAGTTTGCCTGCTGCCTTTGCCTCTGAAGTTCTGGCTGTTGTGCGTAGGTATTCAGGCAAAAACAGGTTAGTAACAGTAATATAAACTGGCAGTATATTTTTATATTCATGGATTGGTTAAGTGCTGAAATTGAAATGGTAAGCGTAAATTTTAAAAGGATCCCCTTCAAATGTGCTTTATAGCCCATGGAAAGTCTTCACCGATTTTATCAGGTCGGAACTTAATCCAGAGCTTATAACAAGGTGGTCTTTCGAAAAAGAGTAAGTAGAAATCAGGCATAATAGTATTAAAGGCTCTTTATAATTATTGGTTAGCTGCAAAACGAAGCTTGTGATTTTTTTTATTGCTCTAATCCGGAAGATGGTCGCCGGCTTGCGGCACTTACAGTCTTACATCAAGGTATTCCGTACGTGTTCCAGCAAAGAATGCTTATTGCTTAAACATTAAGTATACACATAACCCAAGCAGATAAAAACTTCTTTTCGGACAATGGCAGGGTTACCAGACAGAGAATAATTTTCAGGCACTTTGTTAAAAATAGCAAAACCTGGCATCTTAAAGCTATTGGGGGGAACTGACGGCATATATGGCTTAGATTTTAGTATTAGTTAATTGAGTTTAAAAGAAACAAAAAATAAGATTTACAATTGGTATTAAGAAGAAAAATCACCCAAAAAACGCCCTTACTTCACATCAATAAACGTAAGAAATAACTAAATTAATTCAAAACATTTAGTAAAAAAGAATCAGAACCGGTATAATCTCCTTGTTCGGTGACAACTTAAACAAAGAAATTCCGACTATAACAGAAGGTTTAATTATTTTGTTGTTTTTTCTTTTATGTTTTTTTTACATTTACTGCAAGTGCTCTATCCGCATTCAGTCTGATCAACTGCTTTTGTAATAGAACTTACCTTTACACACAATCATTATATACCTTATGCATTTTAAACCAATTATTCACCTTAGTACGGCAATCGCTCTGTGCCTTTTCTCAGTGATCTTAAAAGGACAGGTAAAAACTATCGATGTTTCGAAAATCATTCCTCCTTCTCCCAATTCCGCTTCGCTCGGCGAATTTGGGAACAACTCAAAAGGGGCTTTCAATGGGGTTCCACAAATCAATATACCGATTTATTCCACTACTGCCGGCGGCCAGAATATCAACCTGTCATTGAGTTACGATGCATCAGGCACCCGTGCGGCCCAGGATGCAAGCTGGGTGGGATTGGGATGGTCTTTCGCTTACGGCGGCGGGGTAATTAACAGAACAGTACGCGGGGTAGACGATCTTTTTTTCAGGGGGCACCATTTCTCCGAAAATCTGCCCACCGATGCGCAGATTCTTTCAACTACCAACCCGGCACTCATGACTGATTGGAAAAGTAACTTACGCAATGGATGGACCGATGGCGAGCCAGACATTTTTTCGTTCAGTTTTGGAGAACATAACGGTAAATTTGTGTTCGACAAGACTGTCAACGGGTCTTCCATACTCCAGCTGGAAAGTACAAATCTGAAAATATCGTATATCGGCCCCGGGTGGAAGATTATCGACGGTGATGGAAATACATACTATTTCAATGCGCAGGAAACGGCGACAGACTATTCGCTAACGACAACGTCCGATCTGACATTTGATGCCCAGGCTTCCGCCTTAACCGATGAGGACATCGACCGGCATGCTATCGTCACCTCCTGGTACCTGGATTCCATAATAACCAACACAGCAGAAAAAATACGTTTTACTTACCTCGATGAGCCTAGCCAAAGTTTGTTATTCAAGTCGGAGCAAATGTTCGATCTGGTCGAAGACTTAACACCAAACTCCTGCGAAAGCCCATCGAATCATATCCAGACATTTACGGCATCAAGGCAACTTTTAAGCAACAAGATCCCACAGAAGATCCTCTTTGATAACGGATCTATAGAATTTACAACCAGTTCGAGAAACGATATTCAGACAGAAGGAAATCCGAATTCGTCTGCTCTTGCCAGCGTTATAGCCAGGAACAGCTCAGGCGAGCTGGTTAAAAAAGTCAATTTCTACTATTCCTATTTTAACAGTGGCGGCGGTATAGACGAACGTCGGCTGAAATTGGACTCCATCAGAGATGTAACAGGGCAAAGCCAGCTGCCTCCCCATATATTTACTTATTTTAATCCAAATTCGCTGCCTTCAAAAAACACCAGGGCGATCGACCACTGGGGATATTTCAACAATCAAACCGGCAATGCTAACCTGCTTCCGGCAGGCTTCGTTACCTCTCCCATGTACCGCACGTTTGCAGGGGGTAACCGCAGGCCAAGCGCAGACCTCAATCACGTTCAGAATGGTGTTCTGGCAAGCATTACGTATCCAACCGGCGGGAAAACCGATTTTACATATGAGTTGAATGAATATACCAACCTGTATGGCGATGACGCTTATGATATTTCAGAGGAGTCCAGATCGCTTGTTTCTGCCGGCTCTAATTCCTTTTCGGCCAGTTTTAGCATATCAGAAACACGGGAATTCACTTTCCTGTTCGAGTACCATGACCCGAATAACCTGGACTACATGGACGAATTCATAGCGGATTATGCAGAGTTATATAAAAATGGACAGTATTACGCGACGTTCCGAAATCACCAGCACGATGCCAATAAACCGTTCTATATAAACAGCCAAAAACTTATTCTGGCTCCGGGCAACTATTCTATGCACCTAAACGGGATAAGCGGATATTCCACATGGTTCGCCGCAAACTGGACTGCAAGGCAGCCAGCCACCTTACGAAAAGGCGGGGGGCTTAGGGTCAGTAAGATTGTAAACAGTGATGGCGAAGGAAATTCGACTGTAAAACGGTTCGTTTATACCCACCTGGGCACCCCTACTGGTTTGCTGTTACTTCCTGTCAAATACGACTTCATCGCAACAATTGGCGTTAATCTCCCCTGCGAGATCAATCAGACCATGTCATACTATGCAGGCAGTTATTTTTGCAGATACTCGAACTCGCTAAGCTCGCTCGGGTTCACCAACAATGGCTTGGTCGGTTATTCTAAAGTAACTGAGCTATCGGGAGATAACGGAGAAAATGGCAAAGTGGAATATTACTTCCATAACACCGCCATAACACCGCCATCCAGACCCTGGCAACCTATGCTTGCCAACCCTCTCAATGGCAAGCCGAAGACGACCATTGTTTACGATTCATCAAACGCCATGTTGAAAAAGAGTGAATATACTTACCAGGTGGCCAGTAGCGGGAACCCTAACATCATTCGTGGGGTTAAAATATTCGGTATTCCAGTTCATAATGACGCGTATGAGATCTACAGCTACCTTAATGAGTCCAAGTGGATCAAATCATCAGGAGAAACAGACACGACCTATTCCAGTGCAGGTAAAACCGGTGTGAGCAAGAACTTTTATTATGAAAACGCAGATCATAAACAATTAACAAAAGCAGAGGAAACGTCATCGGCCGGAACGCTTTTGACCAGCGTCTTCAAGTACCCCGCCGACTTAAAATCGGCCGGCGCTCCCAACGTTTATAACGCAATGTCCAACCTTAATATGCATAATCCAGTGATCGAAAAGTCGGAATATACAGGTAATAACTTCATGCAATCGAGCCGCACTGAATATGATTACTGGAAGAATTCCTCCTGGGGCGATAATACCTCAACATTAATTCTTCCACGAACAATGGAGACGAAATTATTGAATAATAACGCCGAAATAAGGTCCAGGTATATCACTTACGATCAAGGAGGAAATCCCACATCGTTTTCCCAGGAAAACGGCCCGCAAACCGTAATCATTTGGAGTTATAAGAAGAAGTATCCTGTCGCCAAGATCGAGCATGCCGATCTTCAAACAGTGAAAAGTGTATTGCTTACTGCCGGAATCAATGCAGACAATCTTGCTAACGAGCTGCAACCATCAGACAGTTATCTTCTTAATATGTTTTCGGTGCTTCGAAATGGCCTTTCCAACGCCTCAGTATCAGGATACACCTATAAACCGATGGTAGGCATAACAAGCACCACCGACCCGAAAGGCGATACCGTCTATTATAATTATGATGATTTTCAACGTTTAAAGTCAGTAAAAGACATTAACAGCAATGTTAAAAAAGCAATTGATTACAACTACAAAAATTGACCATCAGGAATCCTGTGCCCTCAGGTCTTCGGTTCCACCTACGATCTATTATAAAAGCAACGCCTGGTTCTTACAAGCCAGGCGTTTTGTAATTTTGCAAAGAGATAAATCTACAAAAACGTTAAGGTATAATTATGAAGAGTTTGTTTAATAATGAGTTTTTAAATTCCGTAGTCTGGATAAATTACTGGTGCACTATCGAGTGGAACCGTGGTGTAGTTTGGTGCGGAATATCCAATAACACAGTTTTTACTCCATTGCTGAACATTTTGTTTGTTAGTTACTTCCCAATACAAAACTTCGAAAAAATATTATCCAGCAAATCATCCGTAGTCACCGTCCCCGTTATCTCTCCCAGGTAATGCAGCGCCTGCTTAATATCCATCGCCAGAAAATCAGAGGTCACCGGATCATCAATCCCATGCAGCACCCGCTCCAAAGCCTCATTCGTCCGTTGCAGCGCCTCGACATGCCTGATGTTCGTTACCAACACATCATCCGTTCCTAAATTTGCAAGCTCCACCTTCCGTAGAATTTCGTCCTTCAGCTCCTCTATCCCTTCATTATTCCTCGCCGAGATAAACACCGGATCCAGCAACGCAAAATCATGCTGCTGCTGCGGACTCAGCAGGTCGCTTTTATTCACCACCACGATAACAGCTACATTCAGGCTTTCCAGTTCGGTAAGCTGTTCCTGAATCTGCTCATTACTTTGAAGGGGGTCTACCAGGTAAATGATGAGCCTGGCCTGTTTCATTTTTTCCAGGGTACGCTCCACTCCTTTCGCTTCGATGATATCCTGCGTTTCGCGGATGCCTGCCGTATCTATAAAACGGAACAGGATCCCGCCTATGCTGATCTCGTCCTCTATCGTATCGCGGGTGGTTCCTGCAATGTCGGAAACGATGGCGCGCTCCTCATTTAACAGCGCATTCAGCAGGGTAGATTTCCCTACGTTCGGCTTACCGGCTATTACAGCGGGCACACCGTTTTTCAGCACATTACCCTGCTCAAAAGATTTAATTAAACGATATAATACTTTGTTGATCTGCAGGATAAGCTGTTTCAGCTGATCCCGGTTGGCAAACTCCACATCCTCCTCAGAAAAATCAAGTTCCAGCTCAATAAGCGAAGCAAAATTGATCAGCTGCTCGCGCAGATGTTTCAGCTCGCTGGAAAACCCGCCGCGCATTTGCTGCAGCGCCACCTGGTGTGATGCCTGCGAATTGGAGGCGATAAGATCAGCAACGGCTTCGGCCTGTGAAAGGTCCATGCCGCCGTTCAGGAATGCCCGCAAGGTAAATTCGCCGGGTTTGGCGGCGCGGGCGCCATTCCTGATCAGTAAGCTGATGATGTTATGGATAATATATTGCGAGCCGTGCGTAGAGATCTCTACCACGTTTTCTTTAGTATAGGAATGCGGTGCCACAAAAAGCGATACCAACACCTCATCGAGGATAAGATCGCCTTCCCTTATCGTGCCAAAATGAATGGTGTGCGAAGCCTGCTGGCCAAGGTCTTTGCCTCTAAAAACCTTATTGGTGATGCTGATCGCTTCGGGGCCCGACAAACGGATCACGGCGATGGCTCCGCTGCCGGATGGCGTAGCGAGGGCGATGATGGTATCTGTGGTGGTATAACTCATGTTGCTGTACTGGCTGCAAAGGTCGGAATTTAGAATGGATTTTTCGAATCAGCGGCAGGAAGAGGCAGGCTTTACTCAGAAGGTTGTGCATAGGCCCCGCTGACGAATTCAGACAGCGGCGCTGAGTTATGCAGAACGATCTCGTCGATCTTACGGTCGACTCTTCCATTTGGAATCAAATAGCCGGAAAAGAAAAACTAAAGAAGATTTAAGGCCTTATTTCTTCAGCGGTTTAAGCAGGTATTCCAGTCCGTTTAGTTTGATCTCATACATGGTAGCCAGCAGCATACCCAATTTGCCCGGGGGGAATCCCTTTTGATTATACCATACCAGGTAATATTCAGGAAGATTGCAAAGAACAACGCCTTTGTATTTTCCAAAAGGCATCTGCATGGTGACCAGCTGCTGCAATAGTTCGGGATTCATGCGGCAAAGGTAAAAGAAAATTGAATTTACGGCGGCGGTCGCTGTAAATTCAATTTTTAATTTCAGAGCTTGCTGAAATACATCTTCTCCAGGGTCTTATCGTGACCATAGATATCTTCAAAGAAACTTACGTTGCCCTTTGCATCGGCAGATGCTGTAAAGTATACAAGGTATACAGGCAGTTTAGCTTTCAGCGGAACAAATTTTTCCTTCTGCGTACTTACCTGTTGGTTGATCTTTTCACGGTTCCAACCGCCCGGAACATTCCTAAGAAGGTATTCGGCCAGCTCGATAGGGCGTTCTACACGCACGCAACCGTGACTAAAACCTCGTTTCGCCTGACTGAACAGCTCGTCATTCGGGGTGTCGTGCAGGTAGATATTATCGACGTTCGGGAAGATGAACTTCACATCGCCGAGGTCGTTCTTAGGGCCTGGTTTCTTTCTTACGATGTATTTAAAACCAGGAGATCCGGCTTCTGACCAGTTGACGGATGATGGATCTACAGGTTCGCCTTTATTAGTTACGACTTCCATATTCGACCGTTCCAGGTAACTGTTGTCGCTCTCGATCTTTGGCGCAATCTCGTTTTTTAAGATCCCCGGAGGAATATTCCAGTACGGCGCAATAACGACGTATTCCATCATGTCGCTGAATACAGGTGTTGAGTTCATTTCCTTTCCTACGATCACTTTCATATTCATCGCCTCTTTGCCTTTTTCTACAACCCTCAGCTTGAACTCAGGGATGTTCACCATCAGGTAGTCGGGTTCAAAGCTCTTAGGGATCCAGCGCCAGCGCTCCATATTGATAATGATCTTGCGGATATTTTCGTCCACAGGTACATTGAGGGCTTTTATGGTGGCTGCACGTAATACGCCGTCCGGTTTTAAGCCATGGGCTTCCTGGAACTTACTGACCGCCGCTTCAAGCTGTTCGTCATATAAGGTGTTTGCCGTATCCGGGCCTTTACTGTCGGGATTGGATACCAGGTAATCTGCCAGGCGCTTGCGCAGGGCCGGAACTTGCGCTGAACGCTGGCCCTTTTTTAGTGCGGCACCGGCTGATATTTTCGGCCAGCCGCCTTTTGACTTTATATCCCTGTAACGCGCCAGGGCTTTTTTGAGGTTGGCGTATTCGGGGTGCAGCGGCCTGAAATCGGCGTAGGGGTATTTGCTTTCCCGGTCGCCGAGCATAGTTAAAAGGACTTTATGCAGTTTGATCTTGTTCCGCTTTACATCCCATTCTACGGCTTTGTGTTCACGCGGGATGACCAGTCCGCGGTAATAGTCGGATGCCCAGTTGAAATACGTGGCAGAGAGAGCAACGTCGATCTCTTTCTCCAGGGCGATAATTTTTGCCGTATCGCTCTTTTTCGTGTCTTCGAGTTCCTTGAATTTGGTGCTGAAGTCTACGATCTGGTAGTCTTTAGGGTCGAGGCCTTCCTCTCCTGCTTTTTTTATGACTTCCAGCATCTGGCCGGCCTGCGGCACGATCTTGTGTTCTTTGAACCAGCCCAGCTGGAAGGAACGCTCTTTGTAAAAGCTCTTTGCCCAATAGAGATGGTCTTTGAACTCTGGCTCGGCATTCATATATTTAGTAATATAAACGCTGTCCAACAGCGGCTGATCGCCGAGTTTTGGCTTACCACAGCTGGCAAGAAGGCTGATCAGCAGGATGGTAAAGGATAAAAGATAGAGGGGGGTATTTCGATAATTCTTACTTCGGATGTTCATATTTTCTTCTAAGTGCTTTTTTTACAACAAAAACCTTCTGGCTTTCGTGTTGATAACAACGGCTTGTGCTTTTGGTTTACCTGGAGTTCCGGGAGTTGAAGGCAGAGCTGATGTGCGATGAGGGTTTGGTTGCCGGCCGGGGATGGTTCGGGACAGATGGGAAAAGAGGTATGTTCAGGTAGGAAATGACGCTTTCCAAAATCTTTGCTGTGTCTTGTATGAGTCCACATTTGTATAGAAAAGCTGGACTTATTAAAGGATGCCTGAGGGATTTGAAAAGGCAGGTTGAGAATGTGTTTGGAATGTGTCCCGGACGCTTCTGGAAGGAGGCGAAAGGGAAGCTGAAGACTCCTTTAATGACGATCTGCAAAGAAATGGCGGCTGGAACGTTGAGGGTTTATGCATTGAAAATGCATTTCTCAGGCATCCGCGTTGCAAACGCGGACGATTAAGGTTGCAAACAAGGACGATTAAAAGACGATTAAAAAGTCAACTTATAGTGCCGGTTCATTATCGTCCGCGATTGCATCGCGGATGAGCGAGAGCAGCGATTGTATCGCTTTTTTATTAGCATTTTCGCAAGCCTGGTCGAAGCCGTTTTTCGATTTTCGTAATTCTTTATCCTTAGAGTAAAATCGCAGCCTGATTTTTTCTCCATAATTCTGATTATTAGTAAATTGCCGGTATCCGGTGCGGCGGGGGTATAAAGGCTCTGTCTATCCCGGGCAGGGTTAATTTAACACCTTTATCTTATGGCAGTCATTGAAAAAGATGGTGCTTTGCGTGGCACCGTTGCAAATTACGTATATAGAAGATACCGCAACTTAAACATAGTTCAGGGCAAACCCCGCAGAGTACGTCAAACCATAAACAGTAAAAAGAGCAGCCTGGAATTTGGCTTGTGCTGCACCACGGCTAAACAGCTGCGCCATGCATTCCACCCGGTGGTTACGGCTTATGACGGGGCAATGGTCAACCGGCTTAACGGACTGGTGCGCCGCAGTGTACAGGCCTGCCGCAGCAAAAAAGCCGGCGAGCGGGATTTCCGCGACGCGGAACTGAGCATGTTGCAGGGCTTCCAGTTTAACGAGACCTCTCCCCTTTCCAAAGTTCTTAAAGTGCGGCCGGAAGTTAGCCTGACTGCCGACAGAAGGGTTCGGGTGCAGGTGCCGGAATTCGAAAAATACAAAGATATTCAGGCACCCGGAAGGACCTCCTATTATATACTGAGGACGATGGTGGTTGCTTTTGACATCAGGCAGGAGTTCTACTGTTACGTAGGACACCGGGATATACTGATAAATGGTTATGTTCCGGCGCAGGACTGGCTGATTGATGAGATCGTGCCGGAAGGGCGCATCGTTATGGTGAGCATGTCGCTGCATGCCTATGTTGCTAACCAGCTGACGGATGCTGTAAGCATCAATTCGAAGGATTGGAGCCCGGCGGAAATAATGGGCTGCTGGTCTGTACCGGCACCTGAAGGACAGGTGGAAGAGCCGCTGGAATGGTCTGCGAGGGCAAGGGTATTACCTGAAGGGCAGTATGAGTTTTCGGCATATAGCGGACGGGAGTTGTTGGCGAAGATTGCCGACCTGAATAAAAAATACCCGCAGAAGAAACGGGCGCCGGCAGTGGTTAACGCTGTTAATACCGGGTTTAAGCTCCCGGCAGGGAATATTGGGTTTAAAAAATAGGAGACGGCCTTAAATGCGATACAATCGCAAATCTCGCTCATCCGCGATGCAATCGCGGACGATTAAAAGGCAGGGCGGCGCCACTACCAGCCTCTAAGGCCATTGTGCACACCCAACCAGATCCGCATCAGCTCCCCAATTAACATATCAGAAAGTGAACACCGAAGCGCGCAGGGACGACAAAATTGCGGGCCAGAGGAGATATGCGCGCTGAAGCTTAATTTTGTATGGGCTTTCTTTGGTCCATTTCTTTGCCCAAACAAAGAAAGGACAAGGCCCCCGCGGCCAATGAGCGGAATAAACCTAATCCTTCCATAAATACGGAAACAAAAATAACGAAACAGTCACCACCACCACATTTATAGCGAGCAGCACTCCCATCTCATTATAACTCACCCAACGGTCCAATCCGTCCATAACATTCTTGGAGAACTTTATCAGTACCAAATAGGAGACGGCGGTTAAATGCGATACAATCGCAAATCTCGCTCATCCGCGATGCAATCGCGGACGATTAAAGGGCAGGGCGGCGCCACTACCAGCTTCTAAGGCCATTGTGCACACCCAACCAAATCCGCACCAGCTCCCAAATTAACATATCAGAAAGTGAATACCGAAGCGCGCAGGGACGACAAAATTGCGGGCCAGAGGAGATATGCGCGCTGAAGCTTAATTTTGTATGGGCTTTCTTTGGTCCATTTCTTTGCCCAAACAAAGAAAGGATAAGGCCCCCGCGGCCAATGAGCGGACACAAACCTAATCCTTCCACAAATACGGAAACAACAACAACGAAACAATCACCACCACCACCACATTAATAGCGAGCAGCACCCCCATCTCATTATAACTCACCGAACGATCCAGCCCATCCATAACATTCTTGGAGAACTTTATCAGTACCAAATAGGAGACGGCCTTAAATGCGATACAATCGCAAATCTCGCTCATCCGCGATGCAATCGCGGACGATTAAAGGGCAGGGCGGCGCCACCACCAGCTACTAAGCCGATTGTGCACACCCAACCGATCCGCACCAGCTCCCAAATTAACCTATCAGAGAGTGAATACCGAAGCGCGCAGGGACGACAAAATTGCGGGCCAGAGGAGATATGCGCGCCGAAGCATAATTTTGTATGGGCTTTCTTTGGTCCATTTCTCTGCCCAAACAAAGAAAGGACAAGGCCCCCGCGGCCAATGAGTGGAATAAACTTAATCCTTCCACAAATACGGAAACAACAATAACGAAACAGTCACCACCACCACATTAATAGCGAGCAGCACCCCCATCTCATTATAACTTACCGAACGATCCAACCCATCCATAGCATTCTTGGAGAACTTTATCAGTACCATCAGCAGCGGGATGATCACCGGAAAGCTCAGTATCGCCATAAGCGCCCCGCTGTTGCTGGCTTTAGATGCTATACCAGAAATCATGGTGAACACACTGGCAAAACTAACACTGCCTATCAGTACCGATAAAAGATAATAAAACATATCTCCTACCGGGTTGCTGAACACCAGGGTATAAAATGCAATTGCAATAACCGCCAGCAGCAGCATAAGAAACACATTATAAATGATCTTTGAGATGATGATTGCCTGGGCGCTGGTAATGCTGTAATAATACAGCTGCCGGCCCCGGTTTTCCTGGAGAAAACTCTTGGCAATGGCATTTACGGAAGCGAAAAGCATGATGATCCAGAAAAGGGCATTCCAGGTAAGGGGATCTACTTTGCGGAAAGAAAGGTAACAAACAAAAATAGTAGACACTACATATAACAGGATACCATTCAGCGCATACTTGGAGCGCCATTCTAATACGATCTCTTTCTTAACAAGGAATTTAACCTGCTGAAGTACATTCATCGATGCAAAGATAACATTTGTGCGGCTGAAGAAACAAAAAGCTGTATTCTTGGAATAAAGCAAATATTGGCCTAACTTGGTTCCTTAGACGAACATCGAACCATGAGTAAAGAACATCCGGTAAAGAGATTTATTGACGCACAGGAAGCAGTATACCAGCATGCATTGTCTGAAATTAAAAACGGCAGAAAACAAAGTCATTGGATGTGGTTTATATTCCCGCAGATACAGGGGCTGGGTTCCAGCGAGACTTCGAAGTTCTATGCGATAAAAAATGCAGAGGAAGCTGAGCAGTATCTGCAGCAACCGGTACTGGGCAGCAGGCTGATTGAGATTTGCCGGGAGCTGCTGCAACTGGAGGAAAATGATGCCAACAGGATATTCGGCAGTCCGGACGATATGAAATTAAAGTCGTCCATGACCCTGTTCGCTTCACTGCCTGTTACAGACCCCGTATTTCAACAGGTGCTTGACAAGTACTTCGATGGAAAAAGAGACAGCAGGACGCTGGGAATACTGGACAGGCAAAAGTAAATACCGTAATTTTATCTCACTAATCTAAACTCAGATGGATTTTGTTTCTACATTAATTACTCCTCTCGGATTACTGTCTATACGTTCTGACGGGAATGAGATCAATGCTATCGGGTATGAGAATGCTGATCCGGAAGAGAATCCATGCACTTTAACAGAGGATGCCAGGCAACAGATGCAGGAATATTTTGAGGGTAAAAGGACAAGCTTCGACTTTCCCGTGGCGCAGCAGGGTACTGAATTCCAGCAGAAAGTCTGGACCGAACTGCTGAACATCAGGGCAGGCGAGCCGATAAGTTATCTGAAGCTTTCAAAAAATATGAATAATCCGCTGGCTATACGTGCTATAGCCGCTGCAAACGGGAAGAATAAACTAATGATCGTGGTGCCCTGTCACCGGGTTATAGGCAGCCGGGGTGATCTGGTTGGATATGCCGGTGAGCTGTGGCGAAAGAAATGGCTGCTTGAGCACGAGGCAAAGATGATGAACTCGGGACAGGCGGTTATGGTATTTTAGTGATTTTCGGAGTTATTTATAGGTAAGAAGGGTGTTTCATTCAGAGACACCCTTCTCTCTTTTAAGCTATTTTTTTAACCCTCTTGCCACCAACTACCATCAGCACAGAACCAATGATAAGCAAGATCCAGCCTGTCCAGCGGTATTTTACCAAACCGGCTGCTGCTGAGGCGAGCTTTTTAAATGGGATAAAGCTGAAGGAATCATTCACTTTGAAATGAACAGCAACGAGAGTAAACAAGACCACAACCAGTGCTGCCCATCCGCTGAACCTGAGCAGGCCGGGTTTGCCGTTGATGGAAGCCAGAATACCCAGGGCTGCAAATACATATACTAAAGAGGCCAGCACCACCTCTATATCCCAGTAATTCCAGTTCCCTATAATGGGAAGGTGCAGCATCGGGCTGAAACCGCCTGCTATGATCAGAAGCGCGCCTAACACGCCTGTATAATTTACTGATGTCATTTATTATCGTTGATTTATATCGGGGTGGAATTAAGCCTTCGGATTGATCTCCATTTTATCAGCAAAGTGAGCACAGTAATCGCGCAGGTCTTCGACGATATTCGTTTCACCGGTTGCTCTCAGGAAGCTGTCGCCCATGGTCTGCAGGGTC
>Ga0265780_10004951_pt1 | contig 17022 bp, 3 predicted proteins | sample P1T30metagenome_FD_192432 | JGI IMG/M metagenome (GOLD analysis project Ga0265780, IMG submission 192432) | Plant litter microbial communities from East Loma Ridge, Irvine, California - P1 T30 | ecosystem: Environmental > Terrestrial > Plant litter > Unclassified | place: USA: California... | reverse complement strand
GACGTGCGTCTGCGCCACCGTCCTTACACCGGTGCCGCGATCCGCCTCGCTGACGTTCGCGCGTAATAGCGCGGTGTCGATCGAATAGAGCGTCTTGCCCGTCAGCGCCTGGTAATACAGCGTCTTCCCGTCGTTCGAGATCGCGATACCGTCCGAGGCGAAGGCGGGCTGGCGTCCATCGGGTCGGACCAGCGGCTTGCCATCGGTCCTGACCGTCACCGTCTTGTCGATCTGTGTCGAGGGATGGCCGTCGAGCGCACGAAAGCCTTTGCCGGTCTCGAGGTCGATGACGATGATCGCACCACGCGTGCCGCTGTCGGTGATGTAACCGGTCTTGCCGTCTGGCGAAAAGCGGATGTCGTTGAGGTAGGTGCCCTGAAGCGCGACGTCGAGCGGCACCTTGATGACCTTGGTCACGCGATTGGTGGCGAGGTCGATCCGCACGAGCTTTGGCGCACCTTCGAGGATCTTCTCGTTGCCGGGCGCGCCCGGGTCGAGCACCCAGAGATTGCCGTGACCGTCGGGTACGATCGATTGCACGCAGACGAAATAATCGCCGACCGGGAGCGTGTTCGCCTTGGCGTTGCGCCAGCTGTTCCACTTCTCGTCCGGATAGGCCCTGAGCGTGCCGTCCTTCATCACCTCGGCCACCGAGATCGGCGCGTCGTCGGTCCAGCGCGGGAAGTTGACGAAGCGTCGGCCATCCGCCGTCACGGCGACGCCGGTCGCCTGGTGATCGAACTGCGCGACCTGCGTCAGGGGCGCGGCGGGACCCTGCGCCTGTGCGATACTGATCAGGGACGCGGCGACGATTCCGGCGGCGGCGATGCCGGCCAGGAGGGTTTTCGAACTGGGCATGATGCGGCTCCGGTCTGTGGGGTCTGTAGGGTCTGTGACGTCGGCGGGATCGCCGGTGAAAAGCTGGATGAGATGATGCGCGACCGCAGCCGGGTTCTCGCGCTGCGGGAAGTGGCCGACGCCGGCGAGCGTGACGACCGCGAACGGGCCGTCAAACTTGCCGGCTACGTCCTGGCTGGCCGATGGCGGGTTCACGCCGTCGACCGCGCCCCGGAGATAGAGCGCCGGCAAAGAGAGCGTTCCGGTCGCCTTCACCTTGTCCTCGAGCCACTGGCTCTGCGGATCGGGGTCGGCCTCGTCCCAGCGCGCGCGATAGCTGTGCAGCGTGACGTCGGCCCAGTCGGGGTTCTCGAACGCTCGCGCGACGCGGTCGAACGTCGTTTCGTCGAACCAGCCGGGCGGCGACCAGTTGACCCAGTGGATATGCGCAAAGCCCTTGCGATCGTCGCGGACCGCCTGCGCGCCGCGCCTCGTCGCCATGAACCAGTGATACCATTGCCGCTGCGCCTGCTCGAACGGCGGGGTGGGCATCCCGCCGAGGCGCGGCGGCGTCGACAGCATCGCCAGGCGCTCGATCCGCTCGGGCCAGCCGACCGCCATTGCTTCGGCGGTATTCGAGCCCCAGTCATGCCCCGCGACCATGAAGCGGTCGATGCCGAGGCCATCCATCAGCGCAATCATGTCCATCGCCAGCATGGCGCTGTTGCCGGTACGCGCGGCATCGCCGACGAACCGCGTCGCGCCGAACCCGCGCAGCGTCGGCACGATCACGCGCAGCCCCGCATCGGCCAGCGCATGCGCGACCTCGTCCCATGTCGAGGCATCATCGGGCCACCCATGGATGAGCAGGACCGGCTGCGCGGTCGGCACGCCATGGTCGGCATAGTGAATCGTCAGATGCTCGGTGGAAATGTCTGGCATGCGCTCGCACTGCTGCTGTGATCATCGTCACAACCCGGGCATGCGCAGAGCGTTCCGGTATAAGTCCTTGACCCCCATGGACTATCGGTCCGGCCGCCCGGTGGCGTCACAAACCGCGTCAGTGTTTTTCGTCCGGTATTAGCGGCGCATGGTCCGGGTGCGCTGGGTGTGACGAGCAGCGGCAACAGGCTGGGATCGTGCCACGCTGCCGCCACCGCGCGAGCGGATGACCGGTCCGATGGAACGGTTCGGTCGAGCGATCGTCGGGCAGGACAAGACCACACGCGATGCCCGTCATCCGGCGGATGCCCGACACAGAAGGACCCGATCATGAGCAACAATGAAACGTCGCGCCGCGGGATCCTCGGTGGTGCCGCCATCGGCCTTGCCGCGGCAGCCGCGCCGGGCGCGGCGCTGGCGCAACCGGCGGCGCAATCGGCAATGGCCGGGGGCAAGGGCGCGGCCCCCAGCCTGCGCGATCCGCGCGACAAATACACCCGCACGCCCTTCCCCGAGCAGCGCCAGCCCTGGCCCGCGCTCGCCGGCAGGATGAACCCGCGTCCCGATCACGGCGAGACGAGCTATCGCGGCGCGGGGAAGCTCGTCGGCCGAAAGGCGCTGCTGACCGGCGGCGACAGCGGCATCGGTCGCGCCGCGGCAATCGCGTTCGCCCGCGAGGGGGCGGACGTGGCGATCAACTATCATCCCAGCGAGGAGCCGGACGCACGCGAGGTCGCAGACCTGATCCGGCAGGCAGGACGCAAGGCGGTGCTGCTGCCCGCCGACATCCGCACGCAAAAGGCCTGCGAGGATACCGTCAGGAAGGCGATATCGCAGCTCGGCGGCCTCGATATCCTCGTCAACAACGCGGCCTATCAGCAGTCCAAGGCGGACATCATGGAGATCAGCGACGAGCAATTCGTCCGCACCTACGAAACGAACGTCTATCATGTGTTCCGCGTTTCCAAGGCCGCGATACCCGCGATGCCGCCCGGGTCCGTCATCATCAACACCATCTCGCAAAATGCCTATGATCCGAGCGACAACCTGATCGACTATGCGTCGACCAAGGCCGCGATCCAGAACCTGACGCGGGGCATGGCCAAGCAGCTTGCCAAGAAGGGCATCCGCGTCAACGCGGTCTCGCCGGGGCCGATCTGGACGCCGCTCCAGGTTGCAGGCGGGCAGTTGCCCGGCAAGATGCACGAGTTCGGGCAGGACACGCCGCTCGGTCGCGCGGGCCAGCCCGCCGAACTCGCATCGTTGTTCGTCGTGCTCGCCTCCGACGAGGCAAGCTATTCGACGGGGACCGCGGTCGGCGCGCATGGCGGCAAGGGATTTCCCTGACCGCCGGACCGTGACATTCGCGATCATATCACAGGGAGAGGCCGGCAATGTCCGACGATTATGCACGCGGGCGGCGGGATGGGCTGCGTCTGGCGCTGTCGATCCTCGAGGCCGAAGAGGACAAATGGGAGGCGCTGCTCGGCGGGAGCACATCCTGGCGGACCAACGCGACGCGCGCGATCCGCCACAAGGCGTATCAGGTCGCGCGCAAACGCGTGCAGACCGCGCTCAACCGTCTGCTGCCCAAGTCGGACTCCGCGTTACCGGTCGAGGTCGCATCGATGATCGATCGGGCAGGATTATAGGCGGACCGCATCGGCGCCGTGCTCCTGTTGCGAGGCTGCACTGCCCTTAGGCGTTCGACCGAAAGACATGACCTGCCGAAGCCCCGCTGCCTCAGAAGTTTACCGTCAGCTTGACCGTGCCACTATGGCTCTGGAACGCGTCGCGGATCTCACCGTCATATTGCACCCCGATGCGCAGCCGATCGCTGCGGCTGAACGTCAGGCCCGCGCCAAGAACCGCACCGTCCCTCGGCCCCCGCGTCGACGCGCTGGTGAAGGTCACCCCACCCAATATGGCGGTCAGCGGAATCGGGCCATTCACGTAATTGTGGATCCACCCGAGCTTCACCGATGGCGCAAATCGGCCCGAGCCGGTGTCGTAGATCGCCCCGCCCTGCACCCCGATCTCGTGGTTGAGCGAATCGACCGAGATCCGGCGGACCTGCATGTTCGCGGTGCCCGCCTGGCGTTCGGTATAACCGTCATTCCGCAGGTGGATCGCGCGCAGCCCGGCATAGGGCGTGAGCGACGCGCTATCCCCCAGCGGCACCGTGTCGCTCACGCGGAGGCTGCCGAGATATTGCTGCCCGTCATAGGACGCCCTGGCGGTCCGGCCGAGAAAATCGATCCGCCGCTGCTGGCGATACGCATTATAGCCAAAGCCAAGCTGCCCATCGACCGCGAAGCCGCCGTTTTCCAGATCGCCCGGTTGCCACGTGAAATAGGTGGTCGCCTGATAGCTATCGAGGCGAGTCCGGCTCCCGACCAAGTCGGCGCGGCCATTGGCGGTGCTGTTCACCCAGCTCACCGCACCGCCGACGAGCAGCGTGCTGCTGCCGATCAGGTCGACACCGGCGATGATCCCGAAGCTATCCGCCGCATAGGGCGACGAGCCGGCCGCCACCCCGCGCTTCGCGGTGTTGAACAGCAGCTGCCCCCAGACATTCCCGCGCTGGCCCTGCGACCCCGCCGACATACCGCGTTCCTCGCGGCCACTGGCATTCGCCGCCAGGACGTCCTGATGCTGCACGATCGCATTCACCGCCGGCGACACCGCCAGCGCGACGACCTGCGGCGTCAACTGGGTCGGCGAAAGCTGGACGATCGCGCGCTCCTGCTCCGCGACCGGCAACGCCGCCAGCGGGACCAGCACGTCGTTGATGACCGGGAGTGCCGCACCGGTGTTTGGACCGTTTCCTGCAGCGACGATCGCGTCGAGCGCAGCGCCGGTCCCCGCGCCGGGTCCGCCAGCCGAGATGCCGATCGGCGCGAACTGCGTCGCCGGCACGTTGTTCTCCACCGTCAGGACCAGATCGGACGTCCCGCCGCCGGTCGCGGTGGAGAAGCTGCCGTCGAACCCGGCGATGGATGAGGTCAGCCCGGTATAGGTCAGCGGACCACCGGCCTTCACCACGGTATAGGGCGTACCGGCCGCCAGCGTCGTGCTGCCCAGTGCGACGAGCCGCACGTTCGTGTTGGTAAGGCTTGCCGATCCGCTGACCTGAAGCTGGCCGTAGACGCTGGTCGAGGTGACGCCGATCAGCAGCGCGCCGCCGACCTGGCTGTAATTGCCCGTCACCCGCACCCCGTTGTTCAGCTGCAGCGTCGCGCTGCTGACAAGGCCCCGCGTGCCGAGGTTGATCGCGTCGTTGAGCAGCAGGTTGCCGCTGAGCACCAGATTGCTCGCGAGATTGGTGATGGTCCCCTGGCTGCCCGCGGCGAAGCCGGTCAGCGTCCCGAAGCTCGTGCCGCTGCCGCCCGCGATACGCAGGTCGGCGCTCGAGAGGTTCTGGATATTCCCTGCGATCACGCCGCTATTGGTGATCGGCCCCAACGTGCCGGCATTGGTGATCGCCGCGACCGCGCCGCTCAACGTGCCGGTGTTGGTCAGACTGCCGAGACTGCCGCTTGCCGCGACATAGACCGGATGGTCCGCCGTCAGGCTGCCGCTGTTGGTCAGGCTCGCCAGATTGGCGCCGACATAGTTGTTGGCGGCGGTGACGACCAGATTGGTGCCGCTGGTGCCCGACGCCAGCGCCAGCCCCGGAATCGGCCCGGTCGTGACCGACACACCCGTATAGGCAGACCCCGCGCCGCCGGTGACCAGCGTCGCCGCCGTGGTGCCGGCCAGATAATTGGCCGCGCCCGGCAGCGTCGTCGACACGGTGCCGCCGCTCAGCGTCGCCGCGCCGCTCACGTTGAGCTGTGCACCGCTCGCCAGCGCCAGCGCGCCCGACGTCTGGCTGAAGGCACCGGTAATGCTCGCGCTCGTCGCCAGGTTCAGCACCGCGCCGCTGTTCGAAACAGCGCTCGCCACGACGTCGTCGCCCAGCAGCAAATTGCCCCCGGCAAAGACGACGCCGCCGCCGGTATTGCTGATCGTGCCGCGCCCGCCATTCACCCCGGTCAGCGTGCCGATGCTGCCGCCGCTACCGCCGCTGATCGTCAGCGCCTGCGCTGCCATGTTCTGGATGTCGCCCGCAATCACGCCGCTATTGGCGATCGGCCCTAGCATGCCCGCATTGTAGATCGCCGCGACCGCGCCGCTCAGCGTGCCGCTATTGGTCAGGCTGCCGAGACTGCCGCTTGCCGCGACATAGACCGGATAGTCCGCCGCCAGGCTGCCGCTGTTGGTCAGGCTGGCGAGAGTAGCGCCGATATAATTGTTGTCGGCCGTCACCACGAGGTCGTTGCCGCTCCCGCCCGCCGTGAGTGACAGCCCGGTGATCGGGCCGGTGGTCACCGACACGCCGGTATAAGTGGAGCCGCTGCCGCCGGTGACCAGCGTCGCCGCCGTGTTGCCTGCCAGGTAATTCGCGGCGTTCGGCAAAGTCGTCGCCACGCTACCCCCCGTCAGGCTGGCTACGCCGCTGACATTGAGCTGCTGGCCGGTAGCCAGCACCAGCGAGCCTGCCGTCTGGCTATAGCCGCCGGTGATCGCCGCGCTGTTCTGCAGCGTCAGTACCGCACCGCTGTTGGTCACGGCATGGCCGGTCGCCACGACATCGTCGTCGAGCAGCAGATTGCCCGAGGCGAACACCACATTGCCCGCAAGGTTCGTGATCGTGCCACGCCCGCCGTTCAGCCCGGTCAGCGTGCCCATGTCGGTGCCGCTGGCACCGGTGAAGGTCAGCGCCTGTGCGCCCACATTCTCGATATTGCCGGCAATCACGCCCGTGTTGGCGATCGGCCCCAGCGTGCCGGCATTGTAGATCGCCGCCACCGATCCGGTCAGCGTACCGCTATTGGCGAGTGCCCCCAGGCTGCCGCCTGCTGCCACATAGACCGGGTAATCGGCGGTCAGGCTGCTGTTGTTGGTCAGGCTGGCGAGGCTCGCGCCGATATAATTGTTGTCGGCCGTCACCACGAGGTCGTTGCCGCTTGCACCCGCCGTGAGCGCCAGCCCGGTGATCGGGCCGGTGGTCACCGACACGCCGGTATAGGTGGAGCCGCTGCCGCCGGTGACCAGCGTCGCCGCCGTCATACCCGCGAGGTAGTTGGCCGCGTTCGGCAGCGTCGTCGCCACGCTGCCGCCCGTCAGGCTGGCGGTGCCGCTGACATTGAGTTGCTGGCCGGTGGCCAGCATCAACGCGCCTGCCGTCTGGCTGAAGTTCCCGGTGATCGCCGCGCTGTTCTGCAGCGTCAGCACCGCGCCGCTGTTCGCCACGCCGGTCGCCACGACATCGTCATCGAGCAACAGATTGCCCGCAGCGAACACCACGTTGCCGCCCGTGTTGCTGATCGTCCCGCGCCATGTGCCCTGGCCGGTCAGCGTGCCCATGTCGGTGCCGCCGGCACCGGTGAAGGTCAGATCCTGCGCCGACACGTTCTCGATGTTGCCCGCGATCACGCCCGTGTTGGCGATCGGCCCCAGCGTGCCGGCATTGTAGATCGCCGCCACCGATCCGCTCAGCGTACCGCTATTGGCGAGCGCCCCCAGGCTGCCGCCGGCTGCCACATAGACCGGGTAATCGGCCGTCAGGCTGCTGTTGTTAGTCAGGCTGGCGAGGCTCGCGCCGATATAATTGTTGTCGGCCGTCACCACGAGGGCGTTGCCGCTTGTGCCCGCCGTGAGCGCCAGCCCGGTGATCGGGCCGGTGGTCACCGACACGCCGGCATAGGTCGAGCCGGTGCCGCCGGTGACCAGCGTGGCCGCCGTTGTGCCTGCCAGATAATTCGCGGCGTTCGGCAAGCTGGTCGCCACGCTACCGCCGGTCATGCTGGCTACGCCGCTGACATTGAGTAGCTGGCCGGTGGCCAGCACCAGCGCGCCTGCCGTCTGGCTATAGTCGCCGGTAATCGCCGCGCTGTTCTGCAGCGTCAGCACCGCGCCGCTGTTCGCCACGCCGGTCGCCGCGACATCGTCGTTGAGCAGCAAATTGCCCGAGGCGAACACCACGTTGCCCTCGGTGTTGCTGATCGTCCCGCGCGCTCTGCCTTGGCCGGTCAGCGTGCCCATGTCGGTGCCGCTGGCACCGGTGAAGATCAGATCCTGCGCCGACACGTTCTGGATGTCGCCCGCAATCACGCCGCTATTGGCGATCGGCCCCAGCATGCCGGCATTGTAGATCGCCGTTACCGCCTGGATCGTGCCGCTATTGCCCAGCTGCCCCAGCGTGCCGCTGTTCAGGATGCCATAGGTGGTACCGGTGATCGTTCCACTGTTGATGGCGACAGTCAGCGTACCCGCGTTGTTCAGCGCCGCACTGGTGGGCGCCGCGGAGTCGAGCAGGACACCGCTGTTGTTCAACGTGCCGATGCTGCCGCCATTGTAGAGCGCGAGTTGGCCGGCGATCGTGCCGCTGTTCGTCACGCTGTCGATCTGGCCGTCATTGTACAGGCCGCGCGCTTCACCGCTGATCGTCCCCTGATTGATGACCGCGCCGATCACGCCGGCATTGTTCAGCCCCGCGGCCAGGATGGCCGGCGTGTCGATCATGCTGCCGGTATTCAGGATCGTCCCGATCGTACCGCCGTTGAACACACCGACGGTGCCGCTCATCGTCCCGCTGTTCGCGATCACCCCGATGGCGCCGCTATTGTTGAGCCCGAAGCTGGTGCCAGCAAGCATGCCGCTGTTGGAAAGCGTGCCGATGTTGCCCGATGTCGCGACGACGATCGCGGTCGATACGCCCGAGATTGCACCGGTGTTGTCGAGATTGGCGAGCGTGCCGCCGACATAGTCGTTCTGCAACGTCAGCAGCAGATTGACGGCGCTGCCGATCGTACCGACGCTCGTCGCGATCGACAGGCCGTTGATGCCCGACGCCACACCGACGCCCAGATAGCTGGAGCCCGTGCCGCCCTGCACCAGCGTGCCGCCATTGCTGCCGGCGATGTAGTTGCCGGTCGCGTCGAACTGCGTCGTGGTGATCAGGCCGCCGCTGATATTGGCAATGCCGCTGACCAGCAGCGAGGACTGGCCCAGCGCCAATATGCCCGATGCCTGGGCGTAATTGCCCGTCACCGCGACGATGCTGGTCAACTGGAGGGTCGCGCCGGCATTGATCAGCGTGCCCGTGCCGACATTCACCGCGTCGTTCAGCACGATGCCGCCCGACCCCATCACGACATTGCCGACGAGATTGGTGATCATGCCCTGGCTGCCGGCGCCATAGCCGGTCAGTGTGCCGAACGTTCCGCCAGTTCCGCCGATGAACACGAGATCCTGTGCCGCCACATTTTCGATATTGCCGGCGATCGTGCCGGTGTTGGCGATCGTACCGAGCGATCCCGAATTGAACAGCGCGACCGGGCCGGCGATGGTACCGCTGTTGGTGAGCGCACCCAGCGCTGCAACGTTGACGATCGCACCGACCTGACCCGATCCGGCCGAGGCCTGACTGTTGATCAGCGCGCCGCTGTTGTTGATGGCGGCGATCGTGCCGCCATTATAGATGCCGGCCGATCCTGCGGCGACGATGCTGCCGGTGTTGTCGAGTTGACCAATGCTGCCAGTGTTGGTGATCGCGGTGCCGCCGACGTCGAACACGGCGCTATTGGCGATGCCGCCGATCGTCCCCTGGTTGGCCAGACCGACATTCGCGGTGATCATAGCGCTGTTGAGAAGCGCACCGATCGATCCGGTGCTGGCGACGTAGATGGCGGTGTTGCCGCTCAGGCTGCTGGTGTTGTTCAGCGTGCCCAGCGAACCACCGACATAGTCATTGGTCACGCTCGCCAGCAGGTTGGTGCCCTGCGTCGCGCCTGCGATCTCCAGCCCGCCGACATTGGCGGTATAGGCCAGCCCCGTATAGGCCGAACCCACGCCGCCCTGGACGATGGTGCCGGCCGTATCGCCCGCAAGATAATTGCCCGTCGACGAAAGCCCGCTGACCGCAATCGTCCCGCCTGTGAGATTGGCCGTACCGCTGACGATCAGGCCGCCGCTGGCGACCACGCCCAGCGTACCGCCGGACTGGCTGAAGTTGCCGGTGACGTTGACCGCGCGATCCAGCTGCACCGATGCCCCGCTGTTGACCAGCGTGTGGCCGGAGACCACGACGCTATCGTCCAGCAGGATCTTGCCAGATGCCAGGACGACATCGCCATTCGCGCTGGAAATCATGCCCTGCGCGCCGCTCTGCCCGGTGAACACGCCGTTGCTGGCGCTGCCACCGACGATGGTCAGGTTGCCCGCGGACTGATTGACCACATTGCCCATCACGGTGCCGGTGTTGACCAGCGTGCCCAGCGTGCCAGTGCTGGCGACATACACCGCCGTGGCGGCGCTCAACGTTCCGCTGTTGACGATCGAGCCGAGCGTGCCGCCGACATAATCGTTGTTCACCGACAGCAGCAGGTTGGTGTTGCCGCCGATGGTGGCGACCGATCCGGCCGCATCCAGCCCGGTAACGCTTCCGCCGCTGACGATGCCGCCGCTGTAGGACGATCCCGCCCCGCCCTGGATCAGCGTGAAGGAATCGCCCGCCAGATAGTTGCCGGTGCCGGACACCGACGTGAGGATGGTGCCGCCGCTGACGTTGGCGATGCCGCTGACCACCATGGTGCCCAAGCCCGGGTTCAGCACCAGGGCACCCGCGGACTGGGTATAGTTGCCGGTAATGCTGGTGGTGCCGAACAATCCCAGCATCGCGCCGCTGTTGACGACGCTATGCCCCGTCACATCGATTGAACTGTTCAGCACCAGCATGCCGCCGCTGAAAACCAGGTCGCTCGCGGTGTTGCTTATGAGGCCCTGGCCGGAAACGCCGGTCAACGTGCCGATGGTCGCACCGCTGCCGCCCGTGATCGTCAGATTCTGCGCGGAGTTGTTGACGATGTCGCCCCGGATGACACCGCTATTCGCGATGCCGCCCAGGCTGCCACTGGCCGCGATATAGATCGCGCCCGCATCGCCGCTGATCGCTCCGGAATTGACCAGCGTGCCGAGCGTCGCGCCGGTGATGTAGATGCCATGTCCAGTGTTGGTGATCGTCCCGCTGTTGCTGAGCGCACCGACATTGCCGGTCATGAACAGCGCGGTCGCGCCCGCAATCGTGCCCTGGTTGTCCAGCGAAGCGATCGTGCCGCCGGCGTTGAAGATGCCGATATTGTTGCCGATCAGCCCGCTGTTCGTCAGCGTCCCGATGCTGCCGGCATTCTGCAGGCCGGTGCCGAATGCGTCGTTGGTCGTCTTGATCGTGCCGGTATTAACCAGCGCGGTAATGCCGCCGGTGCTCGCATTGTACAGGCCCGGATTGCCGCCCTCGATCAGGCCGGCGTTGCTCAACAGCCCCACCAATCCGGCATTGTACACGCCGTTGCTGGTGCCGGACAGCGTACCGCTGTTGTCGAGCGTTCCCAAGTCGCCCGTCGAGGCGATATACACTGCCTGCGCGACCCCACCAATGCTGCCGCTATTGTTGATCGAGCCGAGCGTGCCGCCGACATAATCATTGGCGACGGCCACCACGAGGTTGGTGCCGCTGGTGACTGGGCCGGCCGCCAGGCCCGTCGCCCCGCCCATGCTGATGCTGACACCGGCATAGTTCGAGCCCACGCCGCCGGATACGAGCGTTCCGGCATTGCTGCCGGCGAGATAATTGCCCGTGGCGGAGAAGCCGCCCGCAGCGATCGTGCCTCCGGTGATGTTCGCCGCCTGGCTGACGACCAGTCGGCCGGTGGTGCCCAGGTTGAGCGTGCCGGCGCTCTGGCTGAAATTGGCATTGACGTTGACGATCGTCGACAGGGTTATATCGGCGCCAGTGTTTGCGATCGTCACCAGATTGGCGCTGGATCCTCCGTTGATCGCATCGTTGAGCAGCAGCGCGCCCGACGCGAAGGTGAGGTTACCGCTCACGCCGATCGTGCCCTGCAGGCTGCCGGAGGCGCCCGTGAAGGTGCCGACGGTGCCGCCCGTGCCGCCGATGATCGTCCCGATCACGCCGCCGGACGGGTTGATGTTGCCGCGGATCAGGCCGCTGTTGATGAGCGTGCCGAAGGTACCGTTGAGCGCGCTCTGGCCCGACAGCGTGCCGCTGTTGTTGACGACGGCGATGACGGCGTTGTTCTGGATCCCGACCCCGGCGCCGGTAATCACGCCGCTGTTGGTCACGGTGCCGATCGTGCCGCTGTTCAGGATCGCCCAGCTGCTGTTGGTGATCGTGCCGGTGTTGACCAGTTGGCCGATGCTGCCCTGATTCCACAGCGCAGTGAAATTGTTGTTGGTGATGCGCCCGGCATTGCTCAGCGTGCCGATCGTGCCGCGATTGTTGACGCCGAACTGCACGCCGCCCAGCGTGCCGGTGTTCGACATCGTACCGAGGCTACCCGTGGTCGCCACGTACAGTCCAGTAGAGGCGCTGGTCAGCGATGCCGCGTTGGTCAGCGTTGCAAGCGATCCGCCGACATAGTTGTTGGCGACGGTCAGCAGCAGGGTGTTCCCGGTGACGCCCGTCGACCGGGACAGACCGGTGATGGTGCCGGTTGAAATGGTCGCGCCGGAGTATGACGAACTGGCGCCACCGCTGACCAGCGTATAGCTGCCCGGCACGTAATTCCCGGTGCTGGACAGGTTGGCCAAGACGGTACCGCCGCTCAGGTTCGCCGCTCCGCTGACGATCAGGCTGCTGGTGCCCGGCGTCAGGCTCAGCATGCCGGCCGACTGGCTGTAGGCGCCGGTAATGCTGATGTTGCTGGTCAGCGACAGGCTGGCGCCGGTGTTGCTGACGGTCCGGCCGGTCGCGATGATCCGGTCGTTCAACAGCAGGTTGCCCGACGCGAACACCAGGTTGCTCAGCGTATTGTTGATCGTGCCGATGCCCGACGTGCCGGTCAGCGTGCCGATCGTGCCCGCCGCGCCGCCGGTGATCGTCAGGTTGTTGGCCGTCTGGTTGTCGATCCGGCCCATGATCACGCCGCTGTTGGAAAGCCCGCCCAAGCTGCCCGAGATGTAGATCACGTTGTTGCCGCTGATCGTGCCGCCATTGGCGTTGATCAGCGTGGTGAGCGAGCCGCTGACGTTCACCGCGTTGGTGGCGTTGCCGATATAGCCGCTGTTGACCAGCGCCCCCGTCGTACCGCCGGCCTGGATGGCGGTCTGCCCCGACGTGATCGTGCCGCTGTTGGTGATCGAGCCCGTGTTGCTGTTACCGTCGAGATAGATGCCCTGCGGCCCGCCATTGATGCTGCCGCTGTTGCTCAGCAATCCTAGCGTGCCGTAATTGGCGACGCCGGCCGAGCCCGAGGAAATCAGGCCGGCATTGGTGAGCGTCCCCATCGACGTATCGTTCTGCAGACCCGCCGCAGTGCCGCCCAGGATCGTGCCGGTGGCGGTATTGACCAGATTGGTGATCGTGCTCTGGTTGCCGAGCCCCTTCTGCCCGCCGCTGATGAGGCCGCTGTTCGAGAGACTGCCGATGCTGCCGTTGTTGTTGGCCCCGTCGGCCAGACCCATCAGCGTTCCGCTGTTGGTGAAGGTGCCAATCGCACCGGTGTTCGCGACGTAGAACGGATAGGTCTCGCCACTGATCAAGCCGGTATTGTCGATCGAGACCTGTGCGTCGCCGACATAGATGTTGTTGGCGGTGAGCAACAGGTTGTTGCCGCTGGTCGTACTGCCGAAGGCCAGACCGGTGAAGCCGCCGCTCGTCGCGATGCCGACGACCGTATAGCTCGAGCCAACCCCACCGCTCACCAGCGTGCCGCCGGTCGCCCCCTTCAGATAGGTGGCGGCGGCGGAAAAGCCGTTGGCGCCCGTGATGATCGTGCCGCCGGTGAACGTCGCCGCCTGCGTTACGGCCAGCTTGCCCGCACTGCCAAGGTTGAGCGAGCCGGCGCTCTGCCCGAAATTGGCGTTGACGTTGACGAGCGTCGAAAGGGTGATGTCGGCGCCGGTGTTGCTGACGGTCACGCCGCTCGCGGCGACGTTCTTCACGGTGATCGTGTCGTTCAGCAGCAGCGCGCCCGACGCAAAGTTGAGGTTCGCGTCGACGCCTAACGTTCCCTGCGCGACGCCGTTGAAGCCGGTAAAGGTGCCGACGGTGCCGCCTGACCCGCCGATGATGGTGCCGATCGTGCCACCATTTCCGTTGACGTTGCCCAAGAAGACGCCGCTGTTGCGGATCGTGCCGAAAATGCCCGCAACGGCGTTTCCGCTGCTCCCGCCCGACATCGTGCCGCTGTTGTCGATCAGCGTCATGACCCCGTTGTTCTGGACCGCGTTGCCTGCACCCGCGATGACGCCGCTATTGGTCAGCGTGCCGATCGTGCCGGTGTTCAGGATCGCCCAGCTGCTGTTGGTGATCGTGCCGGTATTGACCAGCTGGCCGATGTTGCCCTGGTTCCACAGCGCGGTGAAGTTGTTGTTGGTGATGCGCCCGGCATTGCTCAGCGTGCCGATCGTGCCGCGGTTGTTGACGCCGAACTGCCCACCGCCCAGCGTGCCGGTGTTGGAGAAGGTGCCTACACTGCCCGTCGTCGCGACATACAGGCCCGTATTGGAGCTGGTGAGTGCCGCAGAATTGATCGCGGAAGCCAGCGTGCCGCCGATATAGTCGTTGATGATCGTCAACTGCAGTGCCGTGCCGCTCGTGCTCGACGACCGGTCCAAACCGGTGAGAGTGCCGATCGTCACCGTCGCGCCGGAGATGTTCAGGCTGGACCCGCCGAGCAGCGTATAGGCGCCCGCCAGGTAATTGCCGGTGCTGATGAAGTTCGACTGGATCGTTCCGCCGCTGACCGTCGCCACGCCTGTGGCGGTCACGCCGCCGAGCGGGTTCACGTCCAGCGTGCCGGCGGTCTGCGTATAGGCGCCTGTGATGTTCAAGGCGCTGTTAAGCAGCAGGGTTGCGCCGGTGTTGCTGACGGTGCGACCGGTGGCGGTGATATCATGGTTCAGGACCAGGTTGCCCGAGGCGAACACCACGTTCGCCAGCGTGCTGGTGATGGTGCCCTTGTTGGTCAGCGTGTTGCCGGTCAACGTGCCGAACGTGGCGCCGGTGCCGCCACTGATCGTCAGCGCGTTGGCGCTCCTGTTGACGATATTGCCGGCGATCACGCCACTGTTGGTAATGTTGAGCGCGGACACGCCCGCGCTGAGCTGCACCGCGATGGGAGCGCTCAGCGTTCCGCTGTTGACCAGCGAATTCAGGCCGCCGCTCCCGATCGAAACACCAAAGGTGCCGCCGCTCATCGTGCCGCTATTGTCGATCGTGTCGATCGTACCGCTTGCCATGAGCATGCCGGCCTGGGTGCCGATGATCCGACCGGTATTGGTGACCCGCGTTATCGTCCCCGAATTCCACAGTCCACCGGTTGCGCCGCTGATCAGGCCGCTATTGGTGATCTGCCCGATCGACGCATTGGTCTGGTTGTTGCCCACACCGCTACTGGAACTGCTGACGATCGTGCCGGTATTGATCAGCGCCAGCATCGCGCCGCCGTTATTGGCGACGCCGCCCGCGACGCCTGCGGCCCCGGCGGCAACGGTGATCGTGCCCGCATTGCTGACCGTGCCGATCGTGCCGCCGTTGTTGTTGATGATACCGCGGGCCGTGCCCGAAATCAGCCCGGTATTGCTGAGCGATCCGATCGATCCGAAATTGGAGATGCCGGTCCGACCGCTGATTCGCCCGGCGTTGGTCAGCACGCCGACGCTACTGCTGCCGGTGCGGAGCAGAAGCCCCGTCCGCACCGCCGAGATCGTGCCGGTGGCATTGTTGAAGATGCCGGCCAGGCTGACGGTGCCGATATCGATCGCGCTGCCCGTGACGGCGGTGCTCAGGACCGCGCCGCTGTTGATCAGCGAACCGAGCGTCGACCCCGCCGTGCCGATGATGGTCAGGGCATAGGGATCGGAGGAGACGATGGTCCCCGTCGACGTGATGGTCAGGTTGGTCCCGGGATATACCGTGGCGTCCCAATCGATGCCGACCGGGAAGGTGCTGCTGACAGTCCCGTCCTGCGCGGATGCGGGCTGAAGCGCGACAAGTGCAACGGTAAGAAGCGACGCTCCGCTCAGGACTGCCCGGTTGCGATTCGAACGCATTGATTCCTGCCCCTAACTGCTTCGCTAGACGGAATTCCAACACTATCAATCAGCAATCGAGGCGATGATTTTACGGGTCGGTTACGCTATTCTAAATAACGGAAATAGCCTCAATATTTTCCTGCCGGAAAGCCAATTGTGAAATACCCACCTGTCGAACTTGTTTTCTTTATAGACCACTCGACACGTCTTTCTGGACTTGTGGTGATGCTTCGTCAACTATCCCATAGTGTTCAGTCATGGGCTTTTATTGAACCACACCGGTTGCATCAGGCGGTTCCGGGCGCTTGGAGCGGGCCAATGCCGCAGCGACGCGCGCAATGACCTGATCCCATCGGCCCCATTCGGTCTGCCGGAACAGGGTTACCGTGGGATACCAGGGTGTGTCATCGCGCCCCTGCAGCCAGCGCCAGTCGGGCAGCAGGGGCAGCATCACCCAGGCCCGGCGGCCCAGCGCACCCGCGAGATGGACCGGCGAACTGTCGATCGAGATCAGCAGATCGACCTCCGAAAGGATCGCCGCCGTATCCTCGAAGTCGCGGATCTCCGGACTGAGGCTGACCAGGGACATGCCCGGCGGCGGTCGCAGCGCATCGTCTTCGCTGGGCCCCTTCTGGATCGAGAAGAAGGTGACGCCCTCCTGTCCCAGCGGCGCCAGCATCGCGAGCGACATCGACCGGTTGGCATCGTTCATGTGCGTCGGCCGCCCCGCCCACAGGCACGCGACCTTCAGCCCCGGATACGGTGCGAGGCGCGCCCGCCACGCCGCACGCCGATCCGGCAGCGCGGAGATATAGGGCATCGGATCGCCGGGCAGGTCGTCGAGCGTGAGGCCCATCGCCATGGGCAGGCTCATCATCTCGCAATGCGCGTGGAACGCAGGCGGCAGTTCGCCGCGCAGCGTGACCGCATCGAAGCCCGGCATGCGGCGCGCGATGCTCGCCATCTCATGGTTGATCTCGAGCACCACATGCGCCCCGCTGCGCTGCTTCGCCCAGGCGACCATGCGCAGGAACTGGAACGTGTCGCCATAGCCCTGCTCGTCATGGATCAGCAGCGTCTGGCCCGGCATCGGACCCCCGTCCCAGCGCGGTCGCTGCACCTTGCGCTCGATGCGCGTCG
>Ga0265780_10004950_pt1 | contig 17022 bp, 17 predicted proteins | sample P1T30metagenome_FD_192432 | JGI IMG/M metagenome (GOLD analysis project Ga0265780, IMG submission 192432) | Plant litter microbial communities from East Loma Ridge, Irvine, California - P1 T30 | ecosystem: Environmental > Terrestrial > Plant litter > Unclassified | place: USA: California... | reverse complement strand
ACGTCTCACACGGCCTCGGCGATTGATTTAGCTTTCCTTATTTTGTTGTGTCTGGTCTTGTACAGATACCATGCGCCGACGGTGAGCATCGTCAACGGCACTGTCGTTACCACGAAGATCCAGAACTGAGGGCTTGCCTGTAAGGAGCCGTCTTCGCCTTTGAAGTCGAAAAGGTTCATACCGAGGAACGACTAAATCTACAAGTTAGAACGTTCAATCATATACTCGCGTATGTAGACAACTTACAGCCATGAACGAAGCAGGTAGATATATCAGAGTGAAAACAGTGATGACCTTAACGGTAGCGTTATCGTCAACGCCTTCCTGTGTTAATCGCAGTATGCGCGTGCTTATCTCTCTTGAGTTTGCCTGATTCTCAATATCGAGAAGATTGGTGAGCTGTAAATGTGTTAGTAATGTCGTTTGATTTGGGACTTCTCTTCTCGTACCAATCCCAGTGTGGCCTGTACACGTTGTGCCAAGGTATCTGCTACATTGAGATGACTCTCCAAGCGATGTTCCATAATTTGTAATTCACGATGTACGCCAAACGATGATTCTCTTAGTGATGGGATATTGGTCGCGAGTGCTGTGTTGATAGTCATCAAGGTCTGTACCAGAACAAGATTGCTGCGGAGACATTTGCATGCTTTACACACTATCTTGTCCTCGATGTGCCGAAGCATTTGGAGGCGCTCAGGATTGATAGCAGGATTGCCATCCGACTCGCAGATGTCGACCACATCAATGCGTCGTCGCTGTTATCTGTGAGCATTGCATGTATCGGGTATGGGATCTGCCTACTATCTGCTCCAGATCACTTGCGAGGCTTTCTAGATGGTCTTGCCAATTTGGCAGGTATGACAATAGGATGACGATATGGACGGTTAATGGATGCTGTGCCAACTGCGCTGTATCCGAATAGTCGATCAATGCTTCCAGTTTTGACTGCGCCACAGCCTCGTCGTTGGGATGTATTACAACAACTTGACTACTACACCCTTCGGATGCGAACTTGTGCGTGACACCTGTTTGTCTGAACGACCAGATATCCCGTGGCGGGCGCTTCCCGTTTCGTTCAACATACATGAACTGATAACATAGCTCTGGGAAAAATCCGTCAGCATACTTTGTACCAGCCAATGATCATTATGCAAGGTATCAAAGGAACGTACCGAAAGACTGATCCACTGATTGGATCGACTGCCGAAAGCCTGAGGACTCCTGAAAGATTTGAGGCTGATCGCCGAACTTCAGAAGAACGTCTACAAACATGCTGGAGATCTGCCAGCTTCTCAATACTGTCAGCATCGCTTCCTTGGGACACATCAAGGGTGCCAACGAGTATTCCTGGCAGAAAGAACTGTGCTTCGCATTAGCGTCGTCAGTCGATCCGAGATTCCGGTCACGTACAGAATGCGAAAGTTGTCGTCGCTGGTTTTCATGAGATGATCTCCAAGCTCTAAAAGGTCTTTTGGACGCAAGATTGCTTTCCTTCGTGCATCTACATTCGATGAGTGCAATTCTCCTAGTATAGGTGTTTGGAGAGAGATTGGCTTACCCAAACGGATTAGGCGCACGTGAAATGACCCCATGCCGTCGAATAACCGTTCCTGGTTGGCACATATCCGCTGCAATGGCACTTCCCAGTCGTCAAAGAACGCATTTCTGCTAGCGTACTCCATGTTCAAATCCGTAATAAAAGAGAGTGAAAGCAATTGAGCTATTATCGTTTTCGTTGAGGGGCGCACGCAGGCTAATGACATGCGCTGACCATCTCACAAGGCTGAGGCAGTGTACGCCTTCGCAGGTCGCCGCGCCAATGGGAAGGCTTCCAAGGTTCCGGTGACCTTCTCTGCGCGCAGAAGTAACCATTTGCCTCGAGCAATGCTTTTCAAAACTCTCGGCTGACTCGCCACGTTTCTGTGAGTCTGCCTTCCTTTCTGTGGACTCCAATCAGCACTGTGAACTTCCTCGAGGCCATGTCATATGACAACTGTCATGAGTCTGACCTTACGACGCGTTTCATAATTGTAGCCAAAGGGATACGTGCACCCACAAGTATATCTCGGGCAAAGGCTCTCATGGCTACGTTTTGCGACAAGTATAGGTAGCGCACCGGTGAAGTTTACAAAGGTACGATTGCGGGCCATCCAGTGCACCATGTGACTGTACATGACGTAGTGCCAAGACCACCAGCTAGCCAATCTCCAGCCTAACTCTGCTGCTTGTCATTCCACTCGTCGCCCCTATTTCTTCTTCAAAGCGCTACAGAAATTAGTCACGGCCTCGCAGTTCACATTTTCTGAAGAAGGCTCACCGGAGGTCTGCCTGTATTTCATGCCGTCAGTATCTGTGTTGGTTGCCACGATGGACTAGGCGCATGTACGTACCTCGGGTATCTCCTCTGGCGCGTAGAACTCCCACTTATTGCGCTTTTCCTTGGTTACTCAGTCATTTATGTATATATGATTTTGCAGGAGAGACATACTTCGATAGCGAACTCTTTCACAGACGAGACATCGGGGTACTTCTTCTGCAAGAACGTTTCCAACTTCTCCCTTGTTATATATCCCGATGTTCTCTCTTCAACAACATTATGTATCCGTTGACGGGTCATATCAACTTTCCGCTTGGCGCCCTGAGGTCAACAGGTAATGTTCTTGGTGAATGGTCTGACAAGGCTGATTCGGGCTGCTGACTATTCAGGAAATCAGCCTTGAAATTAAACCTTAGACAGCCTACTGAGCGCATATATACCAAAGTACGACGAACAGAGCCTCAATAGGCTAATAGTTTTGTCACTTGTGCTTCGAGTGTGCATGGCATGACAGCACGTCGCTGCAGCAAGCAGCAGAAGGACTGTCAGTCGCTATTGGTTGATCTGCATCAGGCTGCATGATTGCTTTTTCCTGGCGTTTTCAGCTCAATCAGCCCGTAACGCGCCTTCCACATCCGGCGGCTTTTCTTCTTGCAATGTTCCCGGGACATCGTACGGAGCCTCACAGACCGAGTCGTAACCAATCATATGTAGCGGCCCCACACCACACCCTATGCATCATTTATCGTGGAGGCGGAGTTGGTGGTGGAGGGCGACAGCTGAGGTATCTGACGCCTGTGCAGCCACCTGCGGTTGGGGTCAAGGCGTTTGCATCGCGGCACTGCGAAGCAAACGACGGAATGGCGACCAAACGTTCTTTGAGGCTGACAGCCCGGAACCCATGACTTGAAAAGAGCGCACATCCCCTGAATCTATTGCATCTATATACTAGGTTCGTAAGACGTTACCCAGCTGTGGCCTGTAATACGTCGTCAACTTCCATTATGGGTCAATGCTTCTCACGCTTGTCCGGCAATCATAATATATCTACAGCGGTCACACCTGGTGACATCCCAACAACACTGGAAGATCAGCCCAACCCTGCACAGACCGACTCAGATTCCACCCGCGCTCAATCGGAAGAGCACTTCGATCCCAATGCCACAGGAAATGGAAAATTACACACGAATCCGCAACCTGTCGACATCGACACGATTGGAGACGACATTTTCAAAGCACTAGAGAATGGAATGGTTGGCAAGAAAGGCGAAGAAATAATACTTCCTGAAGTGGTCGAGAAGATATGGGCCCAAAACCACCACCGGAAGTTCTACATCAACCGAACCTGGTACGAGTCGAAATGGGACAGAAACAATTTCATGGATGAGATGATTCAGATTATGTCAATCTTGATTCGAATCAGTTTCGACCAATGGTCCAAGTTTGGCGAAAAGTTCGTCCATCACGGAGATCGTCGGGACTGTAACCTTCCTTTCGCGTTAGAAACATTGCAGGAGAAGAGTTTTCTGGGAATCTCTCTGGGGGCGCTCTTCTACGAGAAACAGTTCGCATTCTGTCCAATTCCGATCCCGGAGCAAGAGGATGAGTTCATACTGGATACGGAAAGGCGGCTTCCCTGGGTTGACGGACCAGAATTCATTGGGGAAGGTGGCTTTGGCAAGGTCAATAAGCGAACAGTCGCGAAGGGGTTTCTGCGCTTCCAGGATCGCACTACAAACATAGAAGTAAGTTGCTACCGCCTATACAGAGCGTCTCACACGTCGTTGACCTATGCATTAGCCCAGAGCTGTTGCTGTCAAGACATTGTCTGGGAGCGTTGCACTCAAAGAAGAATTCAAAAACTTGAAAGAGCTACGTGAATGCCTCAGTGCCCATACACGAATCATGGTCAATCTTGTTACGATGGTAGAGAGGTCTGAACCGACTGACATCTATCATATCGTTTACGAATTGGCCGCATACGATCTCAATGTCTTCCTGACCACGATGCGGTATGATCTCAGGAAGATACGCCACGCCACAGCCTCACCGGAAAGAACAGGTTCCGTCAACATGTGGCCTGGCGATCTAATCTCAGAAAGCGTCAATCTCGCCGATGCATTGGATTATCTTCATAACCGGTTGATCTCCTCCAAACTGCATTCATCGCTTTCCCACAATGACATCAAACCAGAAAACATATTAGTGGTGTATCCTGAAACGACTAGTGATCGTGAACTGTACCCCGTGGGACAGTGGAAACTCGCCGACTTCGGGCTCTCGAAGATGAAAGTCAAGCGATCCTCTGGTGGCCACAGCAGACACTTGAGTGCGGGCAATGCTCCGTTCCTTTCTTCCTATTCCCAGAGGACACACAGAACTGAGAGGCCCAAATCTGTGTCCAATGCTATACCGGAGAGATACCCGGGAATGTATACGGCACCGGAGCTGGATCAAGAAACCCCACGAGAAGCAGATTGCAGGAGTGCGGACGTATGGTCTTTCGGATGCGTTCTCTCTGAGATTGCCACCTACGCTGTCAACCTCGACTTCCAGCAGGTGGAGTCTTTTCGCGACTCACTTTTACAGAGCTCCCCAGCGGACCCAAAGTTCTACAATAAAAGATCCAAGGATGTCAAGTCAGAGTTCATCGACCATCTTGCCAGACTACCGACTACCACACAATCAATTACGCGCATCTCAAGCAACGCTCTATGGACGAATCAATGTGTTGATCTCATCACAAAGATCGTGGTCAAGGAGCCAGGTAGTCGATTGGGCCCAAGTAAGATCCGCGAGAAGCTTAGCCAGATCGGTCAAGCTATGCACAGCGGAAGAGAGGAGTGGTTGAAGCATAGCCCGCCACCACCACTCACAGTGGACACAGGTGCTGCGAACACGGAAACGGCAGTCTCTTGTCCAACGAGTGCCATGTCCCAAAGCCCAACTGAGTATACAAATCCCGACTACGAGAGAAATGATCCAATCACAAGGATACCGAGTATCGCCATCCATCCAGTGGAGCATGCAAACTCAGAACCTTTGCGAGCTCCACACCTTGGGGAGAACGAGAGAAGGAGAGCGTCAGCGCCTAGATGAAGTACGGAACGTTCGTGTTTTGCTGTAGCTTTGCGTATACCCACCCTCCCACAATGGGTCACCTGATATCATAATTGGATGACATGACTTTGGTGGTGTTCTCTGTATACTACGCTCCAATCCCTTCGAGATCGCGTTGACGTAATCTCGGCATGCTACTTTCACCTTCACTCAACTTACTTTTCTACATGTCTGCTAAACAACAACTTCCCACAAACATCATGTTTATGTTCCCCTAATAAGATATGGATTATCCCAAGCCGATGCACCGTGATAGTAACGATCACCTCCTGCCTGCTTACCGAGTTGGCAAACCACCATGTTCTTATCTTCCATAACCAGCTCTTGTTCCCTGGTTCTGTTCTCCATAAACCTCTCCACACAGTATGACCATTTGCCCTTGGAAACCCTGAACTGGAAACTGAAGAAGCCGAGCTTATACGGGAGGAGGCCTGTCTCGGCATGGAGTTGGCGCGACGCAGCGATGAGACCCAGATTACATTCGTCGAACGAGTCCAGGCACTGAGTCTCGGGATCCTCCCAGCAGTATTCGTCAAAGGTGTACGTTATGCCGGTGAAGATGTAAGCGAATATGAAATTCCTGATTTCGGCTGGCAGGCGAAGGAGAGGCGAGTTGAGCGCGTTGAGTTGAGTGCTACGATGGTTTGTTAGCGACACTCTTGATTACGTGGGAAAGGGGAGCCTACATATTGTCGCGGCGAGCTTGACCTTGAAGAGCTTCATCGGGAAGGACTTGATCTGGGAGAAGCTTGTCACGAAAGATTTGCTCACGCGCCGCTTCCCTTCGTTGAGCTCGAATATCGCGCGCTTTCTTTCTGGTAGATTGTGTGCCAGCACACGGTTTCTGTACGCGCTTCGGTGGCGCCATGATAATAGATGTGTTTTTGGGATGTTGAAATTATCAAGAATAGCGTAGATAGAAGATGAGGTAGAAGGGAGTCCTAAAGATATGATAGAACATGCGAGGTCTCTTTACTTGGTTATCATCCACTCCACCCAACGGTACTGTGGCGATGCAGAGCGGAACGAACCACTCACAACTTACGAACTTCAAAGCAGATCCATAAAAGTAGGTTCACTTGGACAAGAAGTATTGTCAACACAAGCACTTGCACTCTTTGGTGAAACCTCCTCGCAGGTGGCGGAGTGCACATAGTGTATATTGATTAGACATACCGCTGCAGATACAAGTTCTCCGAAGCACTCCTCATTGCCATATTTGAACTGAGTCGATCTGAATAGACGGTCGCTCTCCAGTCCTGGCAGAAGTGGTCCAGGAAAGGATCCGATTCATGACATCGATAGGCGCTCAGGCATATTGTCCCCTGACTGGCACTCTCCCAGATCACCACACACACATTTCCATCGCCCAATCAACCCCAGTCTGAGTGTTTTCCCATGTGGTGCCATAGATCTGCTCTGTGCTGACTTGCATTGTAGCGATTGCAGCTATCTGCTTTCGGGACCTAGCGCGGAGGAAGTCTTGCAGTACCTCCTCATACCACTCATCTTCATCGAAGTCGGGTTCCTCAAACTCAAAATGGAAAACGCCGAGCTTGTAAGGAAGTAACGCGGTTTCAGCATGAAGCTGACGGGAAGCGAGTAGTAGACCAATATCGTTGCTTCGAGACGTTCGCCAGATAAGTGTGTTCCCTTGTTCTGGCCTGTCGCCGCTGAACAAATCCCCACCAAGCGCGTAGCGATTGCCCTCAAAGACATAGCCGTAAACGATGTTGCGGAGCTCGGCGGGAAGACAAAGAAGAGGGGAGTTGGTGGCATTGAGCTTGCTGCTAAAGCGAGGTATCAGCTTTCGAACATGCATTGTGAAGCTGGGGACTTGCATGGTTCGGTGGAGACCTTTCTGGTGAGTGAGTTTAGGGGCAGCGGACTTCTTGCGGCGCGTCTTATCAACTAGCGCCTGATCGCGACGCGCATCATCGCGAAGACCTTGCTGCTTGTAGGCTTGATCTCGAAGCGCAGCTCTCTGGCGAACCCTGTCGTCGCGCTGCTTGTTAGAGGAGGGCATCTCGGCTGGGGGCTTCGCTGAGCGCTTGCGAGATGGCATCTTGGCGTGCGCTTGGAGTGACGGCAATGTTGAGAAGCCAGTGAAAGAGTGAAGAATGTAAAGTAGTGAAGGTGCAAGGTAGAGGATTGTGCGAGAGCTCGCTAAGACGACATGTAAACACCTACGCACCTCGGTTGCTAGGACACCATATCAGGCAATAACGCCAAGTCAGATCAACACGTCATGCCGAAAGCACACCTTCTAACGAGCCTTGTATCATCTCTCAAGACTCCTTCAGCAGAAACAGAGATATATCACATGTCATATAGCAGTTCTGCTCACCGCGTCTCACTGCAAGGTGTAGTTACTAAGTTCAAGATACACATGTCAGATTAGCCGTGCATGACACCGCGTTTCAACTTCAACGACCATTTCTACGCAGTTGACCAGTTACGAACGTTACTGCTCTTACCAGCTTCCAGTGCGGCCAGTGATAGCTCAGAGGTGAAATGCGGTTCGTACTGAACAGCGATATTGATGTATATCAAAAGAAATTTGTGAGAAGCGACTGCTACGAGAACTCTTCGGCTGCTCCGACCTTCGTCTATCAATTCCAGTAAATACTAGCAGGTACTTCATGAATGACGTACGATGAATCAAAATTTCTTGATCCTCAGCCTCTCAGCCCAGTATAACCCAGTCCCCATCGCGTACGCTTCTGACTCATCGAAAGAACGACGAACCGTCAAGCAACCCATAACCTTGATCTGTTCTTCGGAAAGCTTAACCAGAAACTTCCTCATATAGGGTTTCCATTGTTTCTTCTTGGCGTTGAAGACCATGAAATTGAACGCACTAAGTTGGTAGGGAAGGTAGGCGGTCTCGGCGTGGATTTGACGTGATACCAGAAGCAGGCTCATACTGTCTTCGGTAGATAGTTCAGCGCACAGCGGTTTCTCCGTGTTTTTGTCGCCCTTGAAGAAGTTGAAGAAGTGGTAGGTAGTGTTGTTGAAAGCGTAGGTGTAGATTATCTTGCGGAGTTCGGCGGGCAGACGAAGGAGAGGGGACTTGGTGGCATTGCGTGCGGTACTGCGATGCGACATTAGTGATTGATCTCAAAGAAAATCCACAACAGTAGAAATACATGCGATCGTTGACGCCCTGGTCTTCAAAAACTTCCTTGCCACCAATGTCGAAGGTCGGCGTATTCTTGGCATCTGGCGCGGCGGTGCAAATCAGCGCTGCGCGCTTCAGAGACCGGCCGTTAAACTCTGGAGGTGTCATTGGATGTGATACGGAATTGACGAGCGTAAGCGTAAGAGAGGGAAGTGGACGAGTGTGTGAACAGTGAACGAGCGCGGTAGAAGTGGACTAATGTGGGGGCAGCGCACGGGTGTGAGAAACACTTTGCTAAGACGAAACGTAAACGCGTACTGGTTTCTGGGTAACTAAAACTAAGTGCCAGGTTTTGTCCGATAGATTTTGTTGCGAGCGCGCCATTGTAAAACATCTTCTTTCCCTCTGCATCGAATGGTCCTGCAAAGTACACACAACGTGGCTCATAGACATGCACTCCCGATTATGAAGCCAGAGAGCGCAACGAGCAATCGACCTAGATTTGAGGGCCAGTATACTCAATCTTCAGCCATTCGGCCCAGTAAACCGCAGGCCATGCTATGTTCGCATATTGCCTTCTCCCATCGTCTCGTTTTCCATACCGCTCCCAGAACCCAACCCTGCTAATTGCCAGTATATGCGCCTCCGATCTATTCTTTAGAAACTTTCGCATAGCGAAAATGGCGTCGAATTGAGTTCCGAAGTCGAAGGCAGCCATTTTGTACGGAAGTAAAGCGGTTTCTTGATAGAACTGACGAGAGACACGGGGTAGGCCTAGACAGACGCCATTGTCGGAAACCAGCGTGATAATCTTTCCACGGGACCATTTATCCTCGTCAAGCATGAGTACCTCACCATAGTATACGTAGTGATACACCAGATTTCGAATCTCGGCAGGCAGACGTAGAAGGGGTGAGCGTGTGGCATTGAGCGTGGCACTGGAGTAAAAATCTTAGCTCTGTACAAGACTGGCGACGACTGGAAAGGAATTCTTACATGTGCTCAAGGCGAGCGCGTTCGCGAAGAAGTCGCTTTTGAGCCGCGGCCTTCAGATAAGCCCTACGGCGAGCCCGGTGAAGCATCTGTATCCCGAAAGAGGTCCGGAACATTGCCGACGAGATGGTTGCGTGCGAGCGCGGTAGGTTAGACTGTGGGATGTGGGGTAGATGTGAGATGATAGCGTGAGGGAAGTGCGGAAGTGTAGCAAAATACGCCAAGGCTACAATGAGGAAGTCGCGTTGTCGTGGCGCTGGGTAGCCGTGCGTCACGAGAAAAGGGCACGTCCACCTGCAGTTGAGACCGTTTCGGTAAGACACTCACAGAGAGGGGAGCTTCCGCCTGGAATCCAACGCCGACTCTGGCAGTCGACATATGTCTTGCGTTATCCTGTAAGTGGCATCAAGGAATAGTGTAGTTATAGTAGACGTGTGAGGATGTTCTTCTCCTGCAAACATTCAAGGTTTACTTTACAATACAAATGTCTTTGATAATACTAAAACATTTCGGTTGAGATGGCGTTCGCCAATATAAGTGTCCCAGCCAATACATCCTTCAAGAATTCGGCTCCAATTCCATGCCATCTCTTCTTGCCATACCACACCTCCATATGACCAAGTGCTGTAAGTTGCGCTTTTGATCTCTTTTGCACGAATGTGTATGGCTCTAAAGGGTAACATGGATCTCTTATTTCGAAGACGAAGGTTGCTAGTTTGTAGGGAAGCAAGGCAGTTTCGTAGTGAACTTGACGAGTAGCGAGAAGCAGCCCAAGACACGGATGTTCAGCGCGACAGATGATCGGGGGTCCGTCACTGCCCGCGGCTTTGTACTCGTAGACCTGATCACTGAACACGTAGGTGTAAATCGCGTTCCGGATCTCGGCAGGAAGGCGAAGAAGCGGCGACTGGGTGGCGTTGAGGTACGTTCTGGTATATATAGTCAGTTGCAGGGCCGCTGAGCGAGATTAAAGGTAGTCTTACATCGAGTCGCGGTGAGCAGCATCTTGTAGAAGGTGCACCTCCGCTACGGCTTTGTGGGGACCCTGGTCGGCCATCGGGTTGCCTACGAGGACTAAGCACGCTGGGGGTGAGGTGGCGCTGTGAGCGCAGAATGAACGAAACTGGGTGCAGCGGCAATGGTAAAGCGTGCGGGTGAAGTATGGTGATGTAAAGAGCAAGTCGTGTTGTTGTTGTGGTTGCTGGGTGACTAAGGTAAGTCCGAACCTCATAGCAGTTGCCATTTTGAGAATACGTCATTGCAAACGACCGCTCTGGCGCCCGAACGTCTTATTGCCGCAGGGCTCACGAACCAGCAGTACTCTGTCGCACCTCGCCTGCTGTGATGTGCACAAAGAGCAAGAAGAGTGTCGAGAGTGTATTGCGGAAGCCTTGCTCAGTACAAGATATTCTCTTAAAAGACAGTACAGCTACTGGTAGAAGTTTCATCATCGCCGTCGTTGTGATTCATGATCTCGTGGCCTTATAAGATATTTCTCGGACAGCTAAGTGAGGAAGTCCTGGCAGCCCAACTCTACAGCCCAGTATGCCCCGTCTCCCTTCCTCATGCTCCCCGTCCTCCTGTTCGCCGTCACCCTGCTCGCTAAAGCTTTCTGGGGAGACCATTGTGCTTCACTCACACAGACCTGTATCCTAGCAAGAACCTCAGCTTGCGCCATTGATCGTTCCTTCAGAAAGAACTTCATAGCTATATGCTTAGGACCGATTCCAACAAGGCGGCCGGAGTTGAATGAGACACCGAAGTCGAATGTTGCGAGCTTGTAAGGATGTAGAGCGGCTTCTTGATGGACTTGGCGAGAAGCCAGAAGCAGCGTCATGCCTGGGTATCTTTGAGGATGCGAATCGGTATCGTGAGATGTGATTGTAACAGCTCCGTTGAGGATCCACGCTTCGATATTAGGCTTGGGACCCTGATCCAGCTCGAATACTTCATTGCGGAAGACGTGTGTATAGATCATTTCCCTGATCTCGGCGGGTAGACGGAGAAGTGGAGACTCGATAGCATTAAGTTCGGTGCTGTAGTGTATCGTCAGTCTCAAAGCAGAAACCCAGAGATCGTGAGACTCACATCTTGTCGAGCCGATTGCGCTCGCGCTCAGCCTGCTCTTGAGCGGTCGCAATTGCCTTGCCCACAGACGCCGAAGACATTGATAGCGACCTCGTGAGGTAGCGCCGAGAGGGTGAAGTCGAAGGAATCGAGGAGTGTAGTAGGCGAAAGAGAGTGCAAGAGCAGTGCGGGAGTGAGAGGTTAAGAGCCTCTGCCAAGGCTAGAACGGGGCAGGCGCGCCGTTGTCGTTGCTGGGTGACCATGCGAGGTGAGTGCGAAATTCAATGTGGAACGGAAAACGACTTTCATAGCTTGTCCTCGCATATCTGCCTAGCCTTTGCTGCTGTATGGGTGAGTAAAGTGGAACTGGTGACATGCTCATCGTTCAGTCACTTTCACTTCAATTGATGAACTCATGCGAAGCAAGAAGATTAATGAGCCTGATAGTATTGGAGCTGGTGCAGCTACAGAGAAGCTGGTGATTGGAAAAGATACAAGAGGACTGTTCGGGAGAATATCACACCGCCAACATTCCGAGTGCCATTCCCACCATCTAACCATCATTGAGGTAACATTCTACCGTTTGGTGATGGTAAGATTCGATATCATCAAGGAGCTTCTCAATATCCGCCTGGTACTTGTCCTCGGCCAGTTTCGCAACCCAGAACGCAGCAGTCTCCTGCGTATGCCGGTTGTAATAAGCTTGGTTCTCCCGCTCATCGAAGTCCAACTGTGGAATCGCCTCAATCTGCTCCTGTGTCCTGAACTTCAAGAACTTGTCAAGTGCGAGCAATCGTTGAGCGTAGCAGAGTTGATAGATGTGGAGGTTGAAGGAACCCAGACTGTACGGCAGCAAGCAGCATTCTGTACGAACTTGGCGACAGACAAGAAGAACGTTGAGTGGATTATCTTCAAGTGAAGCCGGGTAGTTGAACGGCGGATCCTCACAGGTACCGCAGTCATGCATCAGGAATTGATTCTCATCCTTCCAGTATCCCTCGTAGATGGAGTACTCGGTACCACGGAAGACCCAGCCGAAGATCATGTTCCTCAGTTCAGCCGGGAGCCGAAGGAGAGGAGAGTCGGAAGAGTTGGACTGGCGACTACCGGTATTGTTAGCTAGATGTCCATCAATCGAGACCTGTGGTTCTCACATGTTGTCGCGCCGAGTCTGAGAAAGATTCCGAGCACGGATCCGAGCCCTCGCCTCTCGAATTGTACGTTTGTCAGCGCAATCCCGATTGAAGTTCCTGAACTCGGTGCTGTCTGAAGGCGAAATCGCGCGCTTCCTACCGCGAGCCATGACGTTGAGGTTGTAGGACCCGGAGATAGGCAGTAGAGAGTTGATGGGAAGAGGTAAAGAAAGAAGAAGTTGATAAGGACAATCGTAGTTTATATATTAGTGAGGGAACAATGCATGGTGACAACTCGCGGTGACCGCGGATTTGGATTTATGCTGATCGTGTCAAAGACGCGGTCACCGCGGATTTCAGATTCGACAGCCTTTTGTGTCAAGGTGACGTACAATTGTCGCTCAGAGAGTACATTGATTCGTGTTGAAGTCATTACAGCGACCGAAAGGATATAGCCGTCTTGACGAATAGATACAGGAACACTCTTGAGAAGGGAAGAAATACCAAGTCCACCAATGGCTCGCCTTTCTAGTCAGATGGCCCGAGCCAGGAGATATTGCCTACCTGCGTCATGGCTTCATTGGAAATCCCCGCGTAGCCAGGGACAGAAAGATCTTCGAACGTAGCGACCCAGTATGCAGCAGTCCTTGTTTGATGCCAAAAGTCATTTAATATGGTTGGCGATCGGATGGCCTTCAGGCTGACCATCGCATCGATCTGCGAAGGCTTTCGTTTCTCGAGAAACCTTTGCAGCGGCCAGAACCCGTGTTCACATGTCTGGAGGGAGCAAAAGACGAACACACCAAGCTCATAGGGTAGTAGACTCGCCTCAGCAGAGACTTGGCGGCAGACGAGGGAGAGGCTGAGGACATGCTCTTCCCGGGAAGATGCACGACGGTTCCTGTACACCCCATTGTCTTCGAAGTCAAACTGATATCGTGTGCCAGTATAGACTTGAGCGAAGATGATGTTCCTGAGTTCTGCGGGAAGTCGGAGGAGAGGTGAATCGACAGCATTGAGCGTCGTTCTGGATGTCGTTAGTTACGTTCTGCAAACAATAGCGGCATCTTACAGATGATCTCGATGAGCTTGGCCGCGGATAGCCTAAAGGCGAACAATCTCAGCATGATGGCGCTTATCTTGACTTGCTGCTCGACGCGATGCCCTGTTATCTCGTGCTTCTTTTGCAGACCTTGTGGCAGCAGGAGGGGTCGGGGGGCGCTTGCGCTTGGCCATATCGGCTTGAACTTGATGGTTTGGATAGAAGACAAACTGTGCTGGTGAGAAGGAGAGGGAGTTGCGGAAGAGAAGAAGAAGGGTAGAGGAGACTGTCGGGCTAGTTGTATGAAGAGGCGTCTTGAGTGCCCACCGATGAGGATGAACGGTGAACGGTGAGTTCCAGTTTGTGCCGAAGGTTCATCGTGCATTTGGAAACTTGCTAAACGCCAAAATGAGGTATCACACGAGCTAAAGAGACAAGACAGCTAGAGAAATGCAAACAATTTGAACTGAAACATGAAAGACCAAAAGACAAATATACCATCCCACGCAGATCCCATATCAAATTACCTTCATTCCCAACAAAACAATTTACACCCACTTTTGAGACATTCCGACACTCCCCACCTACTGAATCCTCTCATCTCGATCAGTCGCACCATAACCCGCAGGCTTCCTGGCACGGCCAGTGACATCACTCCACGCAGCACCGAACCTACGTCCAGTGCTAGCCAGCAGACCCTCCTCCTCTTCCTCCTCAAGATCACGATCAATCTGTTCCTGATCCAGACTAGGCGCCTTGAACAGCGTAGTCAAGAAGACAATCAGGTAGACACCCAAGAAGGCGAACTGAGCCCAGAAGAGGACGACACCGAAGAAAGGGAAGTTGATGGTAACGCGGTTGATGAAGGTGCTGAGAACGGAGGGCGTGCAGACCTGCTGGGCAGATGGGTTAGTGGCGAGTTCGCTGCAAGCCTTGATGAGGCCCTTGTGCTCGCTGCAATCGGGCTGTTCGTCTAGGCTGTTGGTCTTCATGTCGCAGTATGTTTGCGGGCCCCAGGTCGCGTATTGGGGTGCGACGACCATGGCGACGGAGTAGTTGATCGCGAGGGTGATGAGGGTGAGGAGCACTGTAGCCATGAGAAGTGCCTGAGGCGAAGTGTGCCCCTTGCGGATCTTGAAGATGGTAATCCACAGGAAGCGGATGCCAGCGGTTGCGATACCGACGACAGAGGCGGAGAAGAAGAAGAGGACGAGGAGTAGGAACATAACATAGTCGATGGGGAAGACCTTGGCGGACTTGACGAGGATGTAGTTGAGCGGCTGGAAGATGTTGATGTGGCCGAGGATGTAGCCGCAGTGGGCGCCGCAGATGGACTTGTCGATGCCGGTGATGAGCATGCTGGCGAAGATGACGAGGGCGAAGACCATCAGGATGAGGCCGCCGATGAGCTTCAGCGGGCGGAAGAAGGCTTCGGTCTTGATCCAGGCCTTGACAATCCAATGGCGGTCCTCGCCGCTTGACTCGGCAGCGAGACGCTCGCGACGGATAAGGGTGCGCTCTTCGCGGACAAGGGCCTCCAGTTCACGTCTGTCCCTGCTGTCCAGTCCGCCCTCGCTGCCTTCGTTGCGACCTTCGAGCTGTCTCTGGCGCTCGCGGTTGTTCTCCAGCTGGGACGCGGTGTTCGCGGCAAGCGTGGGGGCTGAGACGGATGGCGCGGACTTGATCATGGCGACGGGGAGGAGAGCCATACCAGCGCCGGTGTAGAGCACGAAGAGGACGGTTCCGACGGTGATGAGGAAGCCGAGACCGAAGGAGAGAGCGCGTTCGCCATCTGCTGGAGTTAGCCAATGTCATCAAACAATGGAAGTTGTTCCTTACGGTTCTCCGAGAGAAGATGCTTGAAGTAGTCGAGATCAAGGCGCTTGTCATCCTTGGCCTGCTTCGCAAAGGGCACGAAGAAGCCGACGAGGAAGATTGCGACTACAAAGATGAGGAAGCCAAGAGTCCACTTGAGAGCACCAGCAATGCGCTGGCCAGCGGTCTGCTCGCCATGCTCGGCCGCATCTTCATCGTATTCCTCGTACCAGAAGTAGGTGAACGGAATGACAAGAAGGCAGAGAAGCGCATCGAGCGAGTAGAGCGTGTAGTAGACGATGCGCAGAGTGTAGACAATGCTGTCGACCTTCTCCGGTGTCGCCCAATCTTTCTTGCGGCCTAGACTGGATCTCGAGGTAGACGAGACGAGAGCGACATCGACGGGAATGAGTAGGACGGTTGCGAGCAGCGCCAGAGTGGTGAAGATGCAGACAATGGTAACGGCAGCGGCGCGATCGCGCGGCTTCTGGTAGACATAGACGAATGTGGACGCGATGAGAAAGAGAATGCCCACGGCGACGGCGTAGGCGACCCAGATGAGAGAGGTCTGTATCAGCGCCATGTTGATACCTGTTGACTGCAGTTGCTATCGCTGGAGGAGAGAAGAGGGGATTCCAGGTAGAAGCCGGCGATGTTTGGAATGACGTCTAGCGGCCAGAACCCTGCTTCGATCCTGCCCAGAACAGCTAGCATGGGTCGCACCTTCCCGGGCTGGAGCTCCAACACAACACGCTAGACAGAATCGCGCATGAGCTCTTTTGACGCGACCTCGGTCAACACCACGAATTCGCGCTGAGCTATCCCGCCCCACCCACGCACGACTGCCATGAGAAGTGTGGCAGCGACCTTCGACCACCACCATGCAGTGCTACACTGAGATAGCCCCGCCCACCGCCGTCAGCCATGCCATCAGCCTGCCCTTCGTGCACTCTAGGTCAAACAACCTAGTCGTCGCAAAGAACTCGCTGCTCCAGATCTTCGAGCTCAAGGCGACCACGACCGAAGTCACCCCGGGCGGAGGAAACGAGTCGGAGAATGCCGCGGCCAACCTCGACACAGAGGCGGCCGACGTGCCGTTGCAGCGCACCGAGAGCACGGCCAAGCTGGTGCTGGTGGGCGAGTTCCCCCTCGCCGGCACCGTCATATCGCTGGCGCGCGTGAAAGCGCTCAACACAAAGTCAAAGGGCGAGGCGCTGCTGGTGGCGTTTCGGGATGCAAAGCTCAGTTTGGTGGAGTGGGACCCGGAGACGTACAACCTCCATACAATATCAATACACTACTATGAGAACCCAGACTTGCCCGGCATTGCCCCTTGGTCCGCTGATCTCAAAGACACGTACAACTTCTTGACGGCAGACCCCAGCAGCAGATGCGCCGCCCTCAAGTTCGG
>Ga0265780_10004948_pt1 | contig 17026 bp, 7 predicted proteins | sample P1T30metagenome_FD_192432 | JGI IMG/M metagenome (GOLD analysis project Ga0265780, IMG submission 192432) | Plant litter microbial communities from East Loma Ridge, Irvine, California - P1 T30 | ecosystem: Environmental > Terrestrial > Plant litter > Unclassified | place: USA: California... | reverse complement strand
TAGCAGCCGCGTTTCGACAGCGTCAACCGGGCCGGGTAAAACAAGGCGTGTTTTAGCGGTTTTTAGTAAACGCCGCCAACGCCTTGTCAATATGGGTATTTACCCGCCACGGTTGGGTATAACGTCGCTTATTTGGGCGCCGCGGCGCCGGGACCGGCTTCCAGCAATTCCAGCTCGGCCAGTTCGAACGCCGCGCCCTGCGCAAAGCGCAGGCGGTACTCGCGATAGGCACCCGGCCTGGCGACGCCGAATGGCCGCAACTGGCGCTCCCAGGCGAACACTTCGTCCTCGCGCCCGTCCAGCGCCACCCAGGCGCCCTTGCCGTCACGGCCTTCGAGGGTCCAGCTGGCCTTGCCCAGCGGCGCCTTGCCGCCGGTGATGGTGTAGTGCTGGATCGTGGTCGGCTTGGCGAAGGCGAAGCCGATGCTGGCCCCCGCCGGCAGCGTCGTCGTGGTGCCTGCATCGTCGTCGACCAGCGCGCCGTCGGCGCGCTTGCCGTCCAGGGTGACGGTTGCCGCCTTGCTACGGTCATGCAGGGCCGCAGGACGCTGGCCGGCGGCGGTCATCGAAGCCGGCAGGTCGCCCGGCGCGCTGCCCCAGGCCGACGGCTTGCTGCCCATCGTGAATTCGAGGGTGGCGCCGGCGGCGATGTCGGCGTGGCGGATCCACGCCTTGTTCCACGGCTGGCCGTTGACCTTGAGCGACTGCACGTACACATTCTCCGGGCTGTTGCCGTGGGCGATGACGGTCAGTCTGGCGCCGTTCTCGAGCTTCACCTCGGTGCGCGCGAAGGCAGGCGAACCGATCACGTACTCGGGAGAACCCATCCGCAGCGGATACAGTCCCAGCGTGGCGAAGGTGTACCAGGCCGACATCTCGCCATTGTCCTCGTCGCCGGCATAGCCCTGGCCGATCTCGCTGCCCAAATACAGGCGACGCACCGCTTCGCGGGTGATCTGCTGGGTCTTCCACGGCTGGCCGGCAGCCACGTACATCCAGGGGATGTGGTGGGCCGGCTGGTTGCTGTGGGCATACATGCCCATACGGACATCGCGCGCCTCGGTCATCTCGTGGATCACCTGGCGGTAGCTGCCCGAGAACTTGGCTTCAGCCGTTTCTGGCGTGGCGAAGAATTCGTCGAGGCGGCTGGCCAGTACCTGGCGACCGCCCATCAGGCTCGCCAGTCCTTCGGCATCGTGCGGCGCGGTGAAGGCGAAGGTCCAGGCATTGGCCTCGGTGTAGTCGCCGCCCCAGCGGCGCGGCTCGAACTCTTTCGCAGGCACCTGCCACCCACCCTTGGCATCGCGGCCACGGAAGAATTTGGTGGCCGGGTCATACACATGCGTATAGTCGGCGGCGCGGGCGCGGAAATATGCGGCTTCCTCGCGGTAGCGGCGGCCACGGGCCGTGTCACCCTCTTGGCTCGCCAGCGCCGTGGCGAATTGCGCCAGGCCGAAGTCGTTGAGCGCGCCCTCCAGGGTCCACGACATGCCTTCGTGGACCGCGGTGTCGGCATAGCCGCGGTACATCGACTGCGCCAGGCCCTTGCGGCCGACGTTCGACACCGGCGGCACCGCGGTCGCGTTCTTCAGCGCCGCCTCGTAGGCCTGGTGCGCGTCAAACCCGCGCACGCCCTTGAGCCAGGCGTCGGTGAAGGCGACGTCGGAACTGGTGCCGACCATCAGGTCGGCATAGCCCGGCGACGACCAGCGCGCCACCCAGCCGCCGTCGCGGTACTGCTGCAGGAAGCCGTCGATCATCTCGCCGGTGCGCTTCGGGGCGAACAGCGCGTAGGCTGGCCAGGTGGTGCGGAAGGTGTCCCAGAAGCCGTTGTTGACATAGACTTTGCCGGGGATGACGGGCGCCGAGGTCTTGAGCGCGTCGCCGCCGGTCTTGTCCTTCGACCAGCCGCTCTGGTCGGCGTGGCGCCAGTCGGGCTGCGCCGCGGTGCCGACGTTCTCGTGGGCGACGTTCGGGTACAGGAACAGGCGGTACAGGTTCGAATAGACCGTGGTCAGCTGGTCCTGGCTGGCGCCCTCCACCCGGACCCGGTCCAGTTCCTTGTCCCAGGCTGCCTGCGCACGTTCGCGCACGGTGTCGAAGCCGGCGTTGCCGAGTTCGAGCTCGAGGTTGCGCTGGGCCTGCTCGACCGAGATCAGCGAGGTGGCGATGCGCATCCTCACCTCGCCCTTGTCGGCAGCGAACTTGATGTAGCCGGTCGGGCGGCCGGTCTCGATCAGGCCACTGTCCTGCCAGCGCTGGTCGAAGCGCGCGAACACGAACATGCGGGTGGCGCCATTCGACAGGCCGCTGCGGGTATCGGTATAGCCGCGCAGGGTTTGGGTTGCCGCGTCCAGCGCCAGGCCGCCGCGGTTGTCGACGTTATCGAACAGCAGGTTGGCATCGGCCTTCTCGGGGAAGCGGAAGCGGAAGATCGCGGCGCGCTCGGTCGGCGCCAGCTCGGCGCGGATGCCGTTGTCGAAGTCGACCCGGTAGGTGTGCGGGCGCGCCAGTTCCTGGTCGTGCGAGAACGCCAGCGCGCGGCGCTGGCGGTCGGCGTCGGGACGGCCCTGTGCGCTCGATGGCATCACCTGGAAGGTCTGGCGGTCGGCCATCCACGGACTCGGTTGGTGGCTCAGCGACAGCGCCTGCAGGCGCGGACGGTTGTCGGCATCGTTCTGCTCGTTCCAGCGGTACAGCCAGCTCAGGGTGCTGGCATCGGTGGCCGGAGTCCAGAAATTGAAGCCGTGCGGCATGGCCGTGGCCGGGATATTGTTACCGCGCGAGAAAGTGCCGTTGGCCTGGGTGCCGCGGGTGGTCAACACGTGATCGGACAGGCGCGTCACCTTGGGCGCCGCCTGCTCGCTGATGGCGACATCGTCGATCCAGCCGCTGGCGCCGCCCTTGGCGCTCGGTCGCAGTTCCAGTTCGATCGCCTTGATGCGGCGGCCCTTCAGTGCGCCCAGGCGCACTTCCTTGCGCGCCCACTGCTGCGGATACAGGGTCTTCGACTGTCCCTGGGCGGTGGCGCCGAGGCGCACGCCGTGATGATCGTGCAGGTCCAGGCTCGACACGCGGCTGCCGTCGTCGAGCACCAGGTCGAGCGACACATTGGTCGAGGTGTCGATGTCGCCATCGACGATCTCCGGCAGCACCATCCACGACAGCGCCGTCTCAGGCTTCACTTCGATATCGACCGCCCACAGCTGCAGGCGACCGCCCTTGCCCTCGGCCCGGTAATGCAGCGCCTGCGCTCCGGTATAGGCGGCGTTCTTCTTGGCCGCATAGGGACGTTCCGGGCCACTGCCCAGGACGACCTTGACGCCCTCGCCGCTCAAGGTCCCGGGTGCCGGCTGGCCCGCTTCGAACGAGGTGGAAAAGTGCGCTTGCGCGGCCTGGGTGGCACTGGCTGCAAGCAGCAGCGCCACGGTCGATGCGATGGTGTGCGTCTTCTTCATGTGAGGAGCAACTCCTATGGTGTTGGTTTGGTGGCTCGCATGGCGTCGGCCAGCGAGCGGATATTCAGGGCGGCGCGCAAGGCGTCGGCATTGGCGGCGGAGCTCACGCGCAGTTGGACGCGCTCGCCCGGCAGCAGGGTCAGGGCGTTGTCGGACAGCTCGGCGTCGAGCGCGCCGAAATCGACCCAGACCGCACGCGCCAGGGTGGTGCTGGACAGTTCGAGGGTATCGCCATGCAGTTCGGCGCGCAGGCCGGCGTCACGCCATGCGATCTCCTTCGCGGGTGCGAAATAGACGGTGCCGCGCGCGGCCGGTTCGCCCTCGGCCTGCAGGTCGAACACGGCCACGGTCGATGCCGGGTCGGCGCCCTGCAGCAGATCGGCATCGAGATAGTCGTTCACCCTGGTCGCCGTCAGCGGCGCGATCTCGACCGGCCGGCGTTCGTCGCGCAGCGTCTTGCCGTCGAGCGTCATCACGCGCATGCGCAATTCGCCGCGCACGGCGTGGGCGCGGTCGTTGAGCAGGCTGACGCCGGTTGCGCCGCGCGCGTCGCGCAGCGCCGTCACCGTCACCGGCGCGAAGAAGCGACGCGCATGGAATTGCAGCGCCTTGGGACGCCCGAACCAGTCGATGCCGGACCATGAAGCGCCCGGCCATACATCGTTCAGCTGCCAGTACAAGGACCCCATCGTGGTCGGCCGGCTGCGCCGGTGGTGCAGCGCGGCCAGCTCGATGCCTTCGGCCTGCATCACCTGGCTCAGCCAAGTGAAGGCGGCGAAGTCACGTGGTTCGCCGAATTCATCGCGCACGTATTTCAGCAGGCGCTCATTGCCCTTGCCGGCCATGAACTTCTGGTGCGCCTCGATCACCGGCGTGGCGACGCCCTGCTCGTCGCGGCGGGCAAACGCGTCGATGGTGCGCTGGACCGGCCAGGCTTGCAGGCCATACTCGGACATGAAGCGCGGCGTGATGTCCAGGTAGTGAGTGACCGGATGGGCCGGGTTGCCCCACACTTCCCAGTAGTGCATGTCGCCGGCGGCCGGGGTGTTGGCGATTTCCTGCAGATCGTTGCCGGGAGAGCTGGACCAGTAGCCAATGCCGCCCGCTTCCTCGGCCACCACCTGGCGCAGGTCGACCCCGAACAGCTGCACATAGCCTTTCCAGACCCGATTGGCGAAGGCCGGGTCGGCCTTTTCGAGCGTCTTGCGATGCCCCCAGTACTTCCAGGCGATCTCCTGCTCGTTATTACCGCACCACAGGACCACGCTGGGCCGGTTGCGCAGGCGCCGCACCTGGTCGCGCGCTTCCATCACGACGCTGGCGCGAAACGCCTCGTCATAGGCCGGCTGCATGCCGCCGCCGAACATGAAGTCCTGCCACACCATCAGCCCCAGCTCGTCGGCCAGGTCATAGTAATCCTCGCCCTCGTAGTAGCCTCCGCCCCAGCTGCGCAGCATATTCATATTGGCGTTCTTCGCCAATTCGAGCACGCGCCGCAGCTGCGCCTTGCTCACGCGCGGCTGGAACATGTCGAAGGGGATGGTGTTGGCGCCCTTGGCGAAGACGGGTATGCCGTTGACGACAAAATAAAAGCTGCTGCCCATGGCGTCGGCATCGCGCCGCAATTCGACGCTGCGCAGGCCGGTGCGCGCGCCATGCATGGCCAGCAGCGCCCTGCCGTCGCGCACCTCGAGCTCATAGCGGTACAGCGGCTGGGCACCATACCCGTTCGGATACCAGCGCTGCGGGTAATCGATCCGCACCGGCAGTTCGACCCGGTTCCCGCCTGTACGCAGGTCGACGCGGCGCGATGCCGCCAGCGCGCGCTTGCCGTCTGGCGCCGTCTGCCACAGGCGCAACTCGACGCTGCCGCCCTGCACCGCATCGAGCGAGGCGATCGCGGCCAGGTCGGCGCGCGCGGCGTCCACCCGGTCCTGGCGCAGTTGCAGGTCGTCGATGCGCACCGCATCCCAGCTTTGCAGCAGCACCGGCTTCGTGATGCCGGCCGTGACGTAGCGCGGCCCCCAATCCCAGCCGTAGTGATAACCGGGTTTACGCACGAAGTTGCCGGTCATGGCGTCCTGCGGCTCGTCGCCATAAGGAGACGGGTAGTTACCGGCGATCTTGTGCTGCATCGCCGCGACCGTTGGCAGCATCCTGGCGATCGGCGAATGCAGCACGATGCGCAGGATGTTGCCCTCCGAGCGCAGCTGGCCCTGGACCGGCACGCGCCAGGTGCGGAAGGCGTTGTCGGCCTCAAACAGCTTGACGCCGTTAAGCCAGACTTCGGCGAAGGTGTCGAGGCCCTCGAACACCAGGTCGCTGCGTGCCTTGTTCAAGGTGGCGCGCGGGACGTCGAAGCTGGTGCGGTATTCCCAGTCGGCCAGGCCGATCCACTGCAGGCTGGCCTCCGGCGCGCCGAGATAGGGATCGGGAATGACGCCGTGGGCCAGCAGGTCGGTGTGCACCGTGCCTGGCACGTTGGCGGCGCGCGATGGCAGCGCTTCAGGATGCGCCTCGGCCAGGCCGTGACCGGGCAAGAGGCGGAAGGTCCACGCCTGGTCGATCGCGAGCCGTCCGCCCGGCGCTGGCTCGGCCGCCCTTGTCACCCCGATGCCGGCCGCAAGGACCAGCAACAGCCCGGGCAGCAGACGCGCGCACCATCGCCCCAGCCCCGCCCCGCGCCCGCGCCCGCGCCTGCGGGCGTGTTCGTGCTTGTTCATGGCTTGTCCATCCAATGAAAAAGCCTCCCCGGCCTGGCGGCGCGGGGAGGTCGGGTCAGGCTCAGAACTTGTAGTTCAGGCCCATGTACGCGACACGGCCCGCGTAGTTGTTGGAGTAGAAGCGCTGCTTGGTGTCGTTGCCCAGGTGGGAGCGCGATTCTTCCTCGGTCAGGTTCAGGACCGACGCGGTCAGGCTCAGTTGCGGGGTGAAGTTGTAGGCGGCGTTCAGGTCGATCTGGCTGTACGGCTCCTCATACACGTTCAAGCCGTTCATCAGGCCGTTGACCACTTCGCCGCGACGGTTGTACGAGGCGCGCAGCATCAGCTTCTCGTTCGAGTAGAACACCGTCAGGTTGGCCTGGTTCCTGGCGCTGCCGACCAGCGGCGAGGTGCCGATCTCGGTGCCGTCGCCCAGCGTGATGGCGGCCTGGTTGGTCTTGTTGTACGTGTAGTTGGCCTGGATGCCGAAGCCATTGTCGAAAGTATGCTGGCCATACAGCTCGATACCCTTCGAGACCGCGTCGCGGCCGCCGGCGCTGGTGGCGTAGTTTTGCACGGACAGGTTTTCGCCACCGATATTCAGGGTCACGTCGCGCACCACCGGCACCGCGAAGTTCTCGACGTTCTTGCGGAACACGCCCAGGCCGAGCACCGAGCCGCGGTGGAAGTACCACTCCAGGCCGACGTCATACTGGGTCGCCATGTACGGCTCGAGTTCCTTGTTGCTGCCCGAACCATACCAGCCCTGGCGGTCGGCGCCGCCGATCAGGCGGCGGTCGTCGACGAATTCCTGGCTGTAGTAGTTCAGGGCGCCCGGGAAGGCGATGTCGTTGTAGCCGGGACGCGCCACCACTTTCGAGGCCGCGCCGCGCAGCAGCAGGGTATCGGTCAGGTCGAAGGCCAGGTTAAGGCTCGGCAGCACGTCGGTGTACTTGCGATCGAGCGCACTGACCACGAAGGTCGAGACGTGGCCGGTGGCCGGATTGGTCTGGCTGTCCGGGACCACGGTGAAGCCGCTGGTGCAGCCCGAACCCGCAGGCGCGCCGGCCGCTGGCAGGCCGCCCGGCAGGCACGGCGCCGGCGAGCCGTCGGGACCGTCGAAGAAGTAGTCGTTGTAGTAGTCGACCCGGTCGGTGGAGTCGGCATGCTGCCTGGTGCGGATCACGCGCACACCGAAGTTGCCGCGCAGGCGGTCGGTCTTGATATTGGCCTGCAGGTACATCGAGGTGATCTTCTCGTCGACGTTGTAGACGAAGTTATCCTCGTTACGGGTCTGCATCGCGCCGTAGGTCTGGTTCAGGTGGGCGATATAGGCCGGGTAGTTAATGCCCGGGAAGGCGCTGGCCTGCAGGCCGTTAGTCAGGTTGCCGAGCGATTCGTTGTACAGGAACTCGGGACGGAACTGGTTGGCGGTCGTATCGCAACCGTTCTGGTAGCGGTTGTCGTAGTTGGATGGATCCCTGCCCTGGCATACCCAGTAGTTGTTGCCGGTGCTGCGGCTGGTGCCGCCATCGCGGTACTTGGCGCCGAACTGCACCGAGTCGAGCCAATTGCTGTCGGCATGCCAGGTCAGGTCGGTCTGGGCGTAATTCTGCTCGGTGGTATTGCGGGTCCAGGACGACGAGGTCGAGCCGAGGTCGATCTCGCCAATGCCGTTACGCAGGTTCTGCATCAGTTCCGGCGCGAAGGTCATGGTCGGCGTGCCGTCGGTGCTCCACGAGGTCGCGGTATTACCCAGCGCCCAGCTGCCGTCCGCATTCTGGCGGCGCGGCTTGATCGGCATCCCGAACTGCATCTCGGGGCCGCCCTTGGCCCAGGTGCGGCCGGCCTTGAAGGTGGCGTCGACTGAATCGCCCTTCCATTCGACTTCGAAATCGGCGGTCTGCGACAGCGCCTTCTCGCGGCTGTAGTTGCCGGTGATCTGCGGGGTCGGGATGGTGCAGTCGTCGGGACCGAAGCCGCCGGTATTGGTCAAGCCACCCGCGCCGGCCTGCGCGCTGTTGCAGTAATAGGCTTTACCGGGGTGCATGCTGTACTGCGCGCCGGTGACGATGGTGCCGCTCGGGTCGAAGGTGAGGCCGTCGAGCAGGCGTCCGCCCGGCCAGTTGCCGTCGCCGTCGTAGCGTGCGATATTCCATTCAGGGACCTTCAACTGGTTCAGCTGCGAATCCTGCTGCAGGTCGAAGCGGAAGTAGTTGGCCGTCAGGTTCAGGTTGCGCAGCGGCTTGAATTGCAGGGTCACCTGGCCGCCCTTGCGTTCGCGCTCGGTTTCGCGCACATCCAGGTTGACCGAGGTCGGCATCGCGAATTTGGAGTAGTACTTGCCCGACTGGTCGTAGAAGCCCGACTGGCCCCACCAGAACGAATTCAGGCCGGACGGCTGGCCGTTGACGTCGACCGGCGGCTGGCCGCGGTAATCGTCGGCATACCATTGCCAGTTCTCAGTGCTGGCGCCCATGGTGCGCGTGGTGCGCTTCTGCTGGGTGTAGCCGACCAGGACGCCGAAGCGCTTACTCTCGTCGTGCCAGGCGTACTGGCCCGAGAACTGCGGGTCGGTCTTCTTGGTGGTGTCGGCCCAGGTGCCTTCGGCGTTGAAGAAGCCGGAGCCGGATTTCACATCCAATGGACGCCGGGTGCGCAGGATCACGGTGCCGCCGATGCCGCCCTCGTCGAAGCGCGCCTCGGACGTCTTGTACAACTCGGCGCTGGCCAGCATATTCGACGGCATCAGCATGTAGTTGAACGAGCGGGTCGGGTCGCCGTTCGATTCGGCGGTGGCGACGTAGTTGCCGTTCAACTGGGTCAGGGTCAGGTCGGACGACAGGCCGCGCACGCTGACGTTCTTGCCTTCGCCGCCGCTGCGGGTGACGACCACGCCCGGCACGCGCTGCAGCGCGTCGGCCACGTTCTTGTCGGGGAATTTGCCGACGTCTTCTGCCGTGACAACCTCGACGATCGAGTTGGCTTCGCGTTTCTGGTCGAGGCTTTTCTCGATCGAGTAGCGGTAGCCGGTCACCAGCACCGTCGAAGCCGGACTGGCGGCGTTCTGCGCGGCCGGGGTCGGGAGCGCCGAATCGGCCGGCGACTGCACCGCCGGCTGCACCGGCTGGTCGGCCGATGGCGCCGCCGGCGATGTGGTTTGCGCATGGGCGCTGGAAAGCGACATCAGTGCGACGCCGACCGCCATGGCGATGGGCGTGACGCGGCAGCGCAGCTGGCGTGAAGCGGCTTGGGTTGTTGAAGTCATCATCTGTCTCCTGATCGTGCCCTGTAGCGGGCTTTCTTTTATGGCGGCTGCAGGTCTCGAACGCCCGTGGGCGCCAATGCCCGCAGCGCGACGCGAAGTGGGCCTGGATGCCTTACCGTCCGATGCCTCGGCCGGTCATGGCGATCCACCTTGAAGCTGATGCGAAGTCCAGCGGCGGAACGGTTCAGGTTCCGCGGACCGGCAATTCTGTACTCCTCCCCGGGACTACTGAAACGCCAAGAATGATAGCGTTCACAGGGATTTACTAAACGACATCGATGCCGCTTGCATGGCGGAGAACTTCGCATTCCAACAAAGCGAATTTATACAAAGGAATGAACACCCACTCAACAGTCTTCTGTAAATAAGGCGAAGTTTAGCGTCGTTTACTAAACTCGAATAAACCCGTTCGGGGCGTGGCGCAGGGGTGGATTGCGTTACCATCGCAGCAACTTAACCAAAGACAAGAGTGCTGCCGCTGTGTTTTTCCCGTATGTTTACCTCGCCTACATCTATCTCGTACTGCGCCTGATCGTTCCCCTGCCCCTGCAACGCGCCACCCGTATCGTCCTGGCACTGGCCCTGCTGCTGGTGTGCCAGCACCATGTGATCCAGCGCTGGGTATTCGGCACGATGTATTCGCCCGAGATCCCGCGCATTTTCATCATCCTGCTCGGTTGGCTGTTCTGCAGCTTCCTGCTGGTGCTCTTGCTGCAACTGGCTGCCGACCTGGTCCTGCTGGTCGCCTGGGCGCTGCGCCGTGGACGCCGGTTCGAAGCGCGCCTGACGCTGCGCTTGCGCTATGCGACGATCGTGCTCGCTGCCTTGCTGTCCGCCGTCGGCGTGGGCCAGGCGATCCAGGTGCCCGAGGTGCGCCGGGTCGAGCTGGCGATCCGCGACCTGCCGCCGGCCCTGGAAGGCTTTCGCATGGTGCAGCTGACCGACCTGCACATCAGCCGCCTGATGCACGAGGGCTGGGTGCGCGAGGTGGTCGAGCGCAGCAATGCCCTGCGGCCCGACCTGGTGGTGATCACCGGCGACCTGATCGACGGTTCGCCCCAGGCACGCGCGCGCGACGTCAAGCCGCTGGCCGACCTGGCGGCGCGCCATGGGGTCATCGCCAGCCTCGGCAACCACGAATATTATTTCGGCGCCGAGCGCTGGACGCGCGTGTTCGAAGGACTTGGGATGCGGGTGCTGGTCAACCGCCATGCCATGATCGAGCATGAAGACGCACGGCTCACGGTAGCCGGCGTGACCGACCGGGTGGCGCCGCGGTTCGACATGGAAGGGCCGGATACGGCGCGCGCCGTGCTTGGCGCGGCGCCGGGCGCGCCCGTGGTCTTGCTGAGTCACCAGCCGATCGGCGTGGCGGACAATGCTGAAGCGGGGATCGACGTCCAGTTGTCCGGCCATACTCATGGCGGCATGATCCGCGGTATCGATCAGGTTGTAAAGCGGGCCAACGGCGGGTATGTGTCGGGCGGTTACCGGGTTGGGGGCATGCAGCTCTATGTCAGCAATGGCACCGGGTTGTGGAACGGGTTTCCGATCCGGTTGGGAGTGGCGGCGGAGATTACGGAGTTTGTCCTTACATCGGAACGGTGATTGGACGCGCTGGCGGCTGTGCCGCCGACGCGTTCAACCTACTTCAACGCCCCCGCTTCTCCAACTTCGGCACCGGCGGCAACGACGCCCGGTGCTTCCTGATATCGCTGAGCAGCAGGCGCGCCTGGGTACCCCAGCCGCCGATGAAGACATCATCCTTGCCGTCGCCATCAAGGTCACCGCGCCCCATGCTCCAGCTGCGGCCGACGGTGACCCCGGGCAGCACCGACAGCGTCACATCGCTGAATGTGCCCTTGCCATCGTTCTGCCAGGCGCGCGGCTGCAGCGGCACGAAGCCCGGTACCTGGATCGCACCCACCAGCAAATCCGGCGCGCCGTCGCCATTGAAGTCGACCACCGTCCCGGCCCAGCTCGAGAAGGTATGGCCTGGCAGCCGGGCCGCGGTCTCGTCGCGGTAGCGGCCCTTGCCATCGTTGACCAGCAAGCGGGTTTGCGGGTCCTTCTCCCAGCCAGCGTTATTGCTCGTGATATTGAAGAACACGATGTCGAGCCTGCCGTCGCCGTTCACGTCCAGCACATGGACGTCGCGCGTCTCCATCGGCACCTTCAGATCCAGGCGCTGCGACTGGTCGCGCAAGCGCCCCTTGCCATCATTGATCAACAGCCGGTTCGGCTGGCTGGGGCTGGCCAGCACCAGGTCGAGGTGGCCATCGCCATCCATATCGGCCAGCACCGCGCCTTCGGTCTGGTCATTCGTTTGCGGCAGGTGGGTCGCGGACGCATCGATGAAATAACCGGGCCGCTTCAAGTCGCCCAGGAACAGCAGGTTCCTGGCCGGCACCTCCTTGCCGCCGCCCGCTTCACCGGTACTGCCGATGAAGATGTCGGGCAGGCCGTCGCCATTGACATCGCCGAGCGCGAGCCCATTGCCCTGGCTGTGGGCCGGCAGGCGCGCGCTGGCATCGACGAAGCCGCCCTTGCCGTCGCCCAGGTAAAGCTGATGATATTCATCCGCCTCGGCCACGAACACCACATCCATATGGCCGTCGCGGTTGACATCGGCGGCGCGCACATGCTCGCTGTCGTGCATGCGGGTGCCGAAGGCGTCCGGCACATAGGTCAGCTTGGCGCCGCCATCGTTGCGGTACAGGCGGTTCACGCCATGCTCCACCGAGACCACCACATCCAGGTCGCCGTCGTGGTCGACATCGATGAAGACCGAATCGGTCGCGTGCAGGGCCGGGGCGACCGGCACGTTCGGCAGGGTCGCGTCGATCCAGCCAGAGCCCGGCGCTTCGGGAATCAGCGCGAACGCATCGTAGGCGGGATCACGCGCGGCGCCGCGACTGGCGAGCGTGGCGGGCTGGATGCGCCACAGGTCATTGAGCTCCGGCCCACCGCCGCGGTTGCCGCTGCCGGCCGCGATATACACCTGGTCGCCGAGCGCGGCGGCCTGGGTGCCGTGGCGGCCCACCGGCAACGGCGGCAAGGCCTGCCAGCGGGCCGTGGCAGGATCCCAGGCCTCGACTTCGCGGTGCGCCGACTCGTGCGCCATGCTCTCGCCGCCGATCACCACCAGCTTGCCGTCGATGACGGCGCTGGCCGTGCCGGCGCGCTCGGTCGGCAGCGGCGCCGCGAGCGTGCTCCAGCGTTTGGCGCGGATATCGTAGACGTCCACCGCGCCCACGGTCTGCGCCAGGGCATTGCCCAGGTCATGCGCGGACTGGCGGCCGCCGGCCGCATACAGCTTGCCATCGATGACAGCGGCGTGGAAGTGGTCGCGGGCGTGCGGCGCATCGGGCAGCGCGGTCCAGCGTCCGCTGGCCGGGTCGAAGGCGTCGAGCCAGTTGACGTAGCCGCTCATGTGGCCGCGCCGGTTGCCGCCGACCAGGTAGATGATCCCCTCGTGCACGACCACGCCGGCCGCGCCGCGGCGGCGCTGCGGCGCAATCTCGGGCCCCTTGTGCCAGCGATCGGCTACCGGGTCGTAGATCAGGATGTCGGGCACGGGAGCCTCTTCCGGGAACTTGCCGGTCAGCGCGCCGAGTACGTACAGCTTGCCCTGGTAGTCAACGCCCTGCAGGTGGTGGATCTCGAATGGCGGCGGTTCGCCCTGGGTCCAGACGCCTGTCTCCGGATCGTAGATATCGAGTGGCCGGTCGCCGCGTCCACCGACCAGGATCAGGCGTCCGGCCACTGAAACGAAGCCGTTCTCGTGGCGCGCGGTGGGTCTGGCAGCGCTGTCCTGCTGCTGCCATTGCAAGGGCGCCGATGCTTGCGGGGTACGGTCCTGTGCGTGGACAGCGGTGGCGCCGAGCGTCGCGACGGCCAGCGCGATGGCGCCGGCGAATCGGATCAAATCGAAGTTGCGCGGCCTGGCGCAAGAGTCAAGCGTCATCGATGCAATCCTCCAGTCAGTGCGAACGGAAAGCATAGCAGAGTCGCCAGATCATCCACGACGCGTAGGAGCTTCCCCATGTCACGAAGCTGTCACGCGATATCGCTAGGATGGCTTATTTTGGTTCTGTAGTACGACAGCCCGGTGCCTGCCTCGATCCCTATTCCGCTAGCCAGCCTGCAGCGCCGCGTCCTGTCACTGGTCAGCCCGAATGCCCTGCTGCCCATGGCCTGCATCCTGGGCTGCACGATCGTGATCTCGATCTGGCTGTTCTATGTCGACCGCGCCGAGCAGGAGAAAACCGTGGCGCGCCAGGCCGCCATCACCAGCAGCGAGAACATCGTCCTGATCGTCGCCACCAACCTGGCCGAGGTGCTCGGCCGCGCCAACCTGTACGCCCGCATCGCCGCCAGCGACGGCAATGGCGCGCCCGCCACCGCCTACCACCTCAATCCGCAACTGGTCGGCGATTCGGCCTACGTGCGCGCCGCGGTGTTCGGCGCCGACGGCGCCCTGCTGTATTCGTCCGCCAACCAGACGCGCGAACCCGAGCTGCAGGCGCTGGTCGCGGCTGCGCGCAGCCGGCCGGACGCGCCGGCACTGTCGATCGGGCACCCGGCGGCGAGCGGCAAACACCCCTGGCGCTTGCCGCTCCTGGTCAGCCAGGGCAGCGCCGGCGGCTACTACGGCGCGATGGTCGACCTGGGCTATTTTCTGGGCAGTTACCGCAATGTCGACCTGGGGCCGGATGGACGGATCGAGATTGTCCACCAGGACGGGGCGCCGCTGGCGATCATGCAGGGCGGGATCCTGCTGCCCGCCGCCAGGCAAGCGGGCGCGCCAGCGCCCGCGCTGGACGCGATCGTGGCGCGCGAGATCCTGGCCGACATCCCGATCCGGATTGCGGTGATCCAGGACCCGACGATCGTGCTGGGCCGGCTCGACGCCCAGCACCAGGCCTACTTCGTGCGCGCCGGCGGCTATTCGCTGCTGGTCCTGATCATCACCATCGGCATCGCAGCCGGTCTCTGGAAGCAGCAGAAGCTGCACCGCGCGGTGGCCCTCTCGGAACAGGAAAAGCAGCGCCTGATCGCCCAGCTCGAACAGGAGAAAAGCCGCGCCCTGGCCCTGGCCTCGCAAGACCACCTGACCGGCCTGGCCAACCGCCGCATGTTCCAGGAGATGGCGACTACCGAACTGGCGCGGGCCAGGCGCAGCCGCAACCTGTATGCGCTGCTGTTCTTCGACCTCGATCGCTTCAAGGTCATCAACGACACGCTGGGCCACGGCGTCGGCGACCAGCTCCTGAAAGCGGTGGCCGTGCGCCTGCGCGGCGCGGTGCGGGAATACGACCTGGTGGCCCGCCTCGGCGGCGACGAGTTCGTGGTGCTGCTGTCCGAAGTGCCGTCCGAGGAATTCGTGGCCCAGCTGGCCGGCAAGCTGGTACAAGGCCTGTCGGCGGTCTACCCCGACCTCGACGGGCACGACGTCGAGACCAGCCCCAGCGTCGGCATCGCGCTCTATCCGCGCGACGGCCAGCAGCTCGACGCCCTGCTGCTGCATGCCGACCAGGCGATGTACAGCGTCAAGGCGCGCGGGCGCGGTTTCTTCAGCTTCTACGACGCTTCGCTCAACGCTTCCAGCGCCCTGCATTCGGAACTTGCCGCGCGCTTTCGCGCGGCGATCCACGACGATGAATTCTGCCTGCATTTCCAGCCCAAGCTGACCCTGGACACGCTGCAGATCGTCGGCCTGGAAGCCCTGGTGCGCTGGCAGCACCCGGACCACGGCCTGATCTTCCCCGGCGACTTCATCCCGCTGGCCGAAGAGCAGGATTTCATCGTGCCGCTGGGACGCTGGATCATCGACGCCGTGTGCCGCCAGCTGGCCGATTGGCGTGCCGACGGCGTGCCGCTGGTGCCGGTGGCGATCAATGTATCGGCGCGCCAGTTGCGCGACGAGCGCCTGCTCGACGACTTCCTGGGCGCGCTGGGGCGCCATGGCCTGGCCCCGGACCTGGTCGAGATCGAGATCACCGAGAGCGCCCTGATCGAGGATACCGACGTCGCCCAGCGCAACCTGGACGCCCTTGCGGCGGCCGGCATCCGGATGGCGCTCGACGACTTCGGCACCGGCTTCTCGGGCCTGAGCCGCCTGAAACAGTTCCCGATCCACGCCGTCAAGATCGACCGCTCGTTCATCCGCGACATCCGTAACGACACCAACGACGCGGTGATCGTCGCCTCGACCATCTCGCTGGCCCACAACCTGGGCCTGACCGTGGTGGCCGAAGGGGTCGAGACCAAGGACCAGCTGGTGCACCTGAAGGCCGCCGGCTGCGACCAGGTGCAGGGCTTCTACCTGCAACGCCCCGGTGCGGCAAGCCAGATCGCGCCCCTCCTCCACATAAAGTCCCACACCTTGCAGGCCACATGACCCTCGATCCACGCCGCCGCACCATCATGCGCCTGCCGCTGCTGGCGGCGATCGGCGCCAGCACTCCCCTGGCGCGCGCCGCCGCCTGCGAACGGCCGGAGCGGCTGCGCTTTTCCATCATCCCGCGCGGCGACGTCAGGAAGGAGCTTGCCGAGCTGCAGCCGCTTCTCGACCAGCTGCGCAGCGCGCTCGGGATCCCGGTGGAGGTGTATGCGGCGCCCTCGTATGGCGCGGTGATCGAGGCGCTGCTGTCCGGCGCGGTCCATCTGGCGCGCATCGGCCCGGCCTCATACGTCTCGGCGCGGCGCGCCGATCCGCAACTGACGGCGTTCGCCAATTACGCGAACAAGGCGTCCACTTTCCAGCCGGCCGGCCCGTTCTACCACTCGCTGCTGATCGTGCGCGCCGGCAGCAAGGTCGCGGACATCGCGGCCCTGCGCGGCAAGCGCCTGGCCCTGGTCGACCCCGAGAGCACGTCGGGCGCCCTGGTGCCGCGCCACGTCTTTGCCAGACAGGTCGGCGCGCCGCTGGAATCGTATTTCGCCCAGGTCGGCTACACCGGCAGCCACACCCAGTCGGTCAACCGGGTGCTGTCGGGCCAGATCGATGCCGCCTTCGTCGGTAGCCAGAACCTGGCCACCGAGACGGCATCAAGTCCCGCCCGGGAGCGCCAGATCCGGGTCGTATGGCGCTCTGGTCCGATCCCGACCGACCCGTTCGTGCTGCGCGGCCAGCTGTGCGACGATCTCAAGCAGAAGATACGCGATGCCTTCTTCAACCGCAGCGTCCGGCACAGCGCGGCCATGCTGGACAAGTTGAACGTCGCAAGCTTCTTGCCGGTATCGGACGACGACTACCGCATTGTGCGCGAACTCACCCGCCTCTGACCCAGCGGAACCTGTCGGCTGGCGTCGTCCGCCGTGCTCTTTTTCACCATGCAAATCTGTATTGTTCAATACCACTTTCGGTAGAGTTGTATGTACTTTTCCACAAGCCAGAGACGAAGATGATGGCATGTCTCATTGCTGGAGCAAAAGAAACGACGGCCCTTTTGCAAATATAAAAATATTATTAAGTGCAATTTTTTTAATGGAAATTGCTGAGATTGCTATATTGATTGACAGCATCTCAATGTAACAAATTATTACAGTGTGTACTGGTCATCCATCGAACTCCTATCCGAGGTATGAGTATG
>Ga0265780_10004947_pt1 | contig 17026 bp, 18 predicted proteins | sample P1T30metagenome_FD_192432 | JGI IMG/M metagenome (GOLD analysis project Ga0265780, IMG submission 192432) | Plant litter microbial communities from East Loma Ridge, Irvine, California - P1 T30 | ecosystem: Environmental > Terrestrial > Plant litter > Unclassified | place: USA: California... | reverse complement strand
GCGTGGCCGAGGACCTCACGCTGCTCCGACCACACGTCGACCGCGTGCTTCTTGAACTTCTTCAGTTCTTTCTTCTGCTTGCGTGACAGGGCCACAGTGTTCCTCCAACGACTAGTAGGCAACGGGTGAGTACGATGCTGGCCTCCCAGTGTGGCACGAGGCATCCTGGCAGGTAACACCGCGATCACTGGGCACTCGCTGGGGGCTCGGGGCCCTGTGGGAGAATGTCGCTCATGTCCAAGCACACTGCAGTCGCCACGCTCACGACCAACCTCGGCACCATCAAGGTCGAGCTCTTCGGCGACCACGCACCCAAGACCGTCGCCAACTTCACCGGCCTCGCCACCGGCACCATCGAGTGGACCCACCCCGCCACGGGCAAGGTCAGCACCGACAAGCTGTACGACGGCGTCGTCTTCCACCGCATCATCAAGGACTTCATGCTCCAGGGCGGCGACCCGCTCGGCCAGGGCGTCGGCGGCCCCGGCTACCAGTTCGACGACGAGATCCACCCCGAGCTGAACTTCAACGAGCCCTACGTGCTCGCCATGGCCAACGCCGGCACGCGCGGCGGCAAGGGCACCAACGGCTCGCAGTTCTTCATCACCACCGTGCCCACCCCCTGGCTCCAGGGCAAGCACACCATCTTCGGCGTCGTGGCCGACGACGAGTCCAAGAAGGTCGTCGACGCGATCGAGGCCGTGAAGACCGACGCGCGCGACAAGCCGATCGACGACGTGGTGCTCGAGAGCGTCACCATCGACGAGGTCTAGGTGACCGACGTCCCCCCGGGCGCAGCGAACTACTGCTACCGCCACCCCGACCGGCAGAGCTTCGTGCTCTGCCAGCGGTGCGGCCGCACCATCTGCGGGCAGTGCCAGACGCCGGCTGCCGTCGGCGTGCACTGCCCGGAGTGCGTGCGGGAGGCGCGGGGCTCGGCCCCGAGGGTGAAGCCCGCCGTCGTGACCCGCTTCCGCAGCGCCTCCGCGTCCGGGGCGCCCGTCGTGACGTACGGCATCATCGCCGTCACCCTCGTGGTGTTCCTGCTCCAGCTGGTCACCGGGGTGCGGGGCGGCATCGTCACGCAGGCGATGGTGTTCTACGCGCCGCTCGAGATCCAGCAGCCCTGGCGCATGGTCACGACCATGTTCGTGCACGGCAGCTTCTGGCACATCCTCTTCAACATGTACTCGCTGTACATCTTCGGAGCGGAGCTCGAGCGACAGCTCGGGCGTGCCCGGTACGCCGCCCTCTACTTCATCGCGGGCGTGGGCGGTTCGGCCGCGGTCGCGGTGCTGTCGCCGGCGACGCCCGTGCTGGGCGCCTCCGGCGCGATCTTCGGGCTCATGGCGGCGTTCTTCGTCATCGCCCGGAGCCTCGGCAGCCGCAGCATCCAGCTGCTGGTGCTCGTCGCGGTGAACCTCGCCATCGGCTTCGTCCTCCCGGGCGTCGCCTGGCAGGCCCACGTCGGCGGCCTGATCGCCGGAGGCGCGATCGCGTTCCTGTACTCCAAGACGCGTCACCGCTCGAAGCGGCCCCTGCAGACCGGCGTGCTCGTCGCGATCGGCGTCGCGGTGGTCGTCATCACCCTCGCGCGGTCCGCGCAGGTCGTCGGGTTGATCTGACCCGCGGCCGGTCGAACGCCTGAACGACAGAAGAGGCGGCTCCCCTGTGGGGAGCCGCCTCTTCTGTGATTCCGTGGTGCGTCATGACCAGGAGTTTCTCGATCCAGTTGTCCACAGCCAGTTATCCACAGGCTTATTAACACTGGGGAGAACTACGTCGGTGTAGTTGCGAACCCGTGTTCGAACGGGTCAGCGCCAGCGCGTGGTCATCAGGAAGCCGACGAACATGATGCCGAAGCCCACGAGGATGTTCCACGACCCGAGGGACTGCACGGGCAGGGTGCTCTGGCTGACGTAGAAGACGACGATCCAGGCGAGCCCGACCAGCATGAACCCGAACATGACGGGCTTGAACCACACCGGGTTCGGCGCCTCGCCGGAGGTCGATGCCTCCGTCGAGCGGGCCTCGCGGACGCGGGCGGGCTTCGAGGGTCGGTTCGTGTCTTTGGCCATGGCGCACATCCTAGCGTCCCGGGTGCTGGCAAGCCCCTGGCTCCTCCCCAGGTGAACGGCGTGTGACCGCACCTTTTGCGGCACAGCCCACCCCGTAGGATCGACCCATGACCGACCGAGCGAGCCGACCGCAGGGGCGGCGCTCCGCGCGCGCGGCCCGTCGGCCCCGTCGGCGCGTCTCGGTCGTGGGGGTGCTCGGCGAGCTGCTCATCACCGCGGGCGTGCTCGTGCTCCTCTTCATCGGCTGGCAGCAGTGGTTCAACGACCTCGTGGTCGGAGCGGAGCACCGCGACCAGGCGGCCGCCCTCAGCGAACAGTTCGAGCAGCAGGCGGCGAGCTCTCCGGCCCCGGTCCCGGACGGCGGCGAGCCTCCCGTCACCGCGCCTCCGGCCGAGGCCCAGACCTTCGCGAACTTCTACGTGCCGCGCTTCGGCGCCGACTACGCCGTGCCGATCGCGGGCGGCACGAGCACCGTGCGCACCCTCAACAAGATCGGCATCGGCCACTACGACGACACCCAGATGCCCGGTGAGGTCGGCAACTTCGGCATCGCCGCCCACCGCACGACCTACGGCGCCCCGTTCAACAAGGTGGCCGACCTCCAGGCGGGAGACAAGATGTACGTCCAGACGGCCGACGGCTGGTACACGTACGTCTACCGGAACCTCCAGTACGTGCCGGCGACGCAGGTCTCCGTGCTGCAGCCGGTGCCCGACGCGCCCGACGTGAGCGCCGCCTCCGGGGAGCGCCTGATCACCCTGACGAGCTGCAACCCCATGTTCACTGCGCAGGAGCGCATCGTCGCCTACGGCGTCTTCGAGTCGTGGCAGCCGCTGGCCGACGTGCCCGCCGAGCTGGCCGCCGTCGTGGCAGGGAGCTGATCGTGTACGCAGGCCTGTGGCGTATCCTTCCCGGACCGTGGTGGCTGCGGCTGTTCTTCGTGCTCGTGCTCGTCGCCGCCGCCCTCTTCGCCCTCGTCGAGTGGGTCTTCCCGCTCGTGAACGAGATCCTCCCCGCCCCCGACGTCACCGTGGAGACCCCGTGACCCGAGTCCTCGTCGTCGACAACTACGACAGCTTCGTCTACACCCTGAACGGCTACCTGCAGCAGCTCGGCGCCGAGACCGAGGTCGTCCGCAACGACGCCTTCCGCGCCTCCGACGTCGCCGACCGCATCGCCGAGTACGACGCGGTGCTGCTCTCGCCCGGCCCCGGCACTCCCGCGGCCGCCGGCGTCTCGATCGATGTCGTCCACGCGGCCCTCGCCGTCGACAAGCCCCTGCTCGGCGTCTGCCTCGGCCACCAGGCGATCGCCGAGGCGATGGGCGCGACGGTCACGCACGCCGAGGAGCTCATGCACGGCAAGACCTCGAAGGTCAGCCACGACGAGAGCGTGCTCTACGACGGCGTCCCGCAGCCCTTCACCGCCACCCGGTACCACTCGCTCGCGGTCGTCGACGAGACGGTCCCCGTCGACCTGCAGGTCACCTCGCGCACCGAGGGCGGCGTGATCATGGGGCTCCAGCACCGCGCGGCGCCGATGTACGGCGTGCAGTTCCACCCGGAGTCGGTGCTCACCCAGGGCGGTTACCGCATGATCGGCAACTGGCTCTCGGTCGCAGGACTGACGGAGGCGTCGGTCACCGCCCGCGGACTCGACCCGCTGGTCGACCTCCGCTGACCACCCCGCGCCTCCGGCGACCCGTGCGGATCTGCGTCGGTCGGTCGCACTGACCCCGCCTGCCCCGCCCGCGGGCGAGGGTCGTCGCTAGCCGGCGCTGCAGATGCCGAGCTGGATCGAGGAGCCCTGCGGCTGGTCTCCCGGCGGCAGCGACTGCGTGCTGACGCTCTGGCCCGAGCAGCCCTGGTCGGCGTAGGTGCCGACCGTGAGGCCCAGCTGGTCGCTCAGCACCGAGAGGGCCGCGGTGACGGACTGACGCGTGACGTCGGGCACCTTCACGAGGCCGTTGGAGACGACGAGGTCGACGGTGCTGCCCTCGCGCACCTGGGTGCCCTCGACGGGGTCCGACTCGAGCACGCCGCCCGCGGGCACGTCGACCGAGTAGTCGGTGGTCTGCGTGCCCTGCACGAGGCCTGCGGCGGTCACGGCGGCCCAGGCGGCGGCGACGTCCTGGCCCGTCAGCGCGGGGACGCCCACCATCGTGGGGCCGGAGGAGACCGTGAGGGTCACCTCCGTGCCGTCGGGCACCTCCTCGGTGCCCTCGCCGGGGTCGGCGGAGATGACCTGGTCGACGGGCACGCTGTCGCTCGGCACGTCGGTGCGTGCGGCGACGAGGCCGTCGTCCTCGAGCCGAGCCGCGGCGTCGTCGTAGCTCATGCCGACGACGGCGGGCACGGTGGCGCCCGAGGCCGTCGCGATCTCCGGCGGCTTGATGTTCGCCACCCAGAAGACCACGGCCACGATCACGATCGCCACGAGCACGATGCCCGCCCAGATCCACGCGACGGGAGGCCGCGTCTGCGTGCGCTGAGGACGGTCGTTGTCGTCGGAGGAGAGCTCCTTCAGCGCGGCGTCGCTGCCGGCGGCGGAGAGGGCGTCGACGCCGAACAGCGTCGAGCCGGAGTCGTGCACGGGGAGGCGGCGAGCCGGCGCGCGGCCGGCGGCGGCCTCCGAGACGGCGTCGCGGAACTCGGCGGCCGTCTGGAAGCGGTCGAAGCGGTCCTTCGCCATGGAGCGCAGCACGACGGCGTCGAGGGGAGGCGACACCGCCGGCTCGATGGTGCTCGGCGGCACCGGCGCCTCGCTGACGTGCTGGTAGGCCACGGCGACCGGCGAGCTGCCGCGGAACGGCGGACGACCCGTCAGCAGCTCGAAGAGCATGACGCCGGTCGAGTAGAGGTCGGAGCGGGCGTCGACGGTCTCGCCGCGGGCCTGCTCCGGGCTGAAGTACTGGGCGGTGCCGAGGATCGCGGTCGTCTGCGCGACGGTCGCGGCCGAGTCGGAGATGGCCCGGGCGATGCCGAAGTCCATGACCTTCACCTGGCCGGCGTGCGTGATCATGACGTTTCCAGGCTTGATGTCGCGGTGGACGATGCCTGCCCGGTGCGAGTACTCGAGGGCGGTGAGCACGCCCTCGGTGATGCGGGCGGCCTCGGCGGGCTCGAGTGGCCCCTCCGCGACGATGTCCTTGAGGAGGCGCCCCTCGACGTGCTCCATGATGATGAAGGGGACCTGCACCTCCTGGCCCCGGGAGTCGCGAGCGGACTCCTCGCCCGCGTCGAACACGCGGACGATGGTGGGGTGGGCCATGCGGGCGGCGGCCTGCGCCTCCTGCCGGAACCTCGTGCGGAACGCCGGGTCGGTGGCCAGCGACGGCTTCATGAGCTTGATCGCGACCTTGCGCCCCAGCCGGGCGTCCGTGCCGACGTGCACGTCGGCCATCCCGCCCCGACCGATGAGATCGCCGATCTGATACCGGTTGGCGAGGAGGGTGATGCCCTCTCTCACGCCTTCAACCACGCCCCGCACTCCCATCGCGACCGCCTGTCGGATCAGCGGTCCTCGCAAGTGTACTTGCCGCCCCACCCCCCGATCGGGTCGCGCGCTACGTCCTGAGGATGATTGTCAGGGCTTCGTGACTGGGCCGTGACGTGACGACGGCCGCGCCCCCGAGGGAGCGCGGCCGTCGGTCGGCGTGTGCCGGCGTCACTCTCCCTGGGGCGGGGGCGTCGTCGACGTGGGCGCCGTGACCGTCACCGTGACGCCCGCGGACGGGGCGGTCGTCAGCGACCCGCAGTTCGCGACGTACGACACCGTCATGTTGCCCGGCGTGGTGGAGCGGACCTTGACGGAGGTCACGTTGGTGCCGAGGCCGCCGGCCGCCGCGCCGGCCGCGTCGGTGCCGCCCGTGATCGAGTACGAGTACCCGGTCAGCGGGTAGCCGGTCGGGCACGCCTGGTAGCTCTGCCACGTCACCGTCGCCTCGGCCTTGCCGTCGCCGACGATGGAGGTCGGCGTGACGGTCGGGGCGACCGGCTGCGACGGCGTGGGGGCCGCGCGGTAGATCGTCAGCGTGATGGTCGAGCCCTTCGCGACGTTGCCCGTCGGGTTGAGGCTCGCCACCGTGCCGGCCGCGGCCGGGTCGGTCGCCGGGCTGCTGCTGTCTTGCGAGACGACGGTCAGCCCGAGGTCCTCCAGCTGGCTGCGGGCGTCGGCCTCGGCGAGGCCGACGTAGTCGCTCGAGTCGACCTGGACCGTCGTCGCGGTCGGCGTCGAGGTGGGCGTCGGGGTCTCGGTCGGCGTCGGCGTGGCGGAGGTCGCCGTCGCGGTCGGCGAGCTGGGAGCCGGGTCGGGCTCTCCGCCGGAGTTCACGGCGAAGGCGATGAGCGCGGCGGCGCCGACGAGCACGAGCACGCCGAGCACGATGAGCGGCCAGAACCACGGGCTGCGCTTCTTCTCCTCGTCGTCGAGCTCGTCGCCGCGGAGGGCGTCGGGGTCGGCGGAGCCGGGCACGTAGGCACCCGTCTGCGTGCCCGCCGCGCGGGTGCCGGTCGGGTCGAAGGCGCGCGTGGCGTCGTCCTGCGCGGAGAAGAGCTGCGTCGCCGCGGCCCCTGCGCCGGCGGCGGCGAGGCCGATGGCGGGCACGGCCACGGTGGCGGCCGCGACGTCGCCCCGGCGGAGGGCGCGGGCGGCCTGCGCCAGGGCCGAGGCCGAGGCGGGCCGGTCGGCCGGCTTCTTCGAGATGCACGAGAGGACGAGGCGGCGGACGGGCTCCGGGACGCTCGCGGGGAGGTCCGGCGGCTGCTCGTTGATCTGCGCCATGGCGATGGCCACCTGCGACTCGCCCGTGAACGGGCGGCGGCCGGCGAGGGCCTCGTACGCGACGATGCCGAGCGAGTAGATGTCGGTGCTGGGGGAGGCGGGGTGTCCGCTGGCCTGCTCCGGCGACAGGTACTGGACCGTGCCCATGACCTGGCCGGTGGCCGTCAGGGGCACCTGGTCGGCGATGCGCGCGATGCCGAAGTCGGTGATCTTGACGCGGCCGTCGGGCGTCACCAGCAGGTTGCCCGGCTTGATGTCGCGGTGGACGAGCCCCGCGGCGTGCGCGGCCTGGAGGGCCGAGGCCGTCTGGGCGACGATGTCGAGCACCTTGTCGGTGGGCAGCACGCGGTCGCGCTCGAGCACGGTCGACATGGCCTCGCCGGGGACGAGCTCCATGACGAGGTAGGCGCTGCCCTCCTCCTCGCCGTAGTCGAAGACGTTCGCGATGCCCTCGTGGTTCACCAGGGCCGCGTGGCGCGCCTCCGCACGGAACCGCTCGAGGAACCCGGGGTCGCCCAGGTACTCGTCTTTCAGGATCTTGATGGCGACCGTGCGTCCGATGACGAGGTCGGTCGCCTCCCACACCTCGCCCATGCCGCCGATCGCGACACGGGTCGACAACTGGTATCGCCCACCGAAGGTGAGTCCGCCGGAAGGTCTCATTTGTTCAGCACCGCCTCTAGTACTTTCTTCGCGATTGGTGACGCGACACTGTTCCCGAACGCGGACTGGCCCTGCCCGCCGCCGTTCTCGACCACGACCGCCACGGCCACCTCGGGGTCCGCCGCCGGGGCGAAGCCGGTGAACCACAGCGTGTAGGGCTCGCCCGTGCCGTTCTCGGCCGTGCCCGTCTTGCCGGCCACGTCGACTCCACTGATTCTCGCATTGCTGGCGGCGCCGTCGGCGACGTCCTGCACCATCATGTCGGTCATCGTGGAGGCGGTGGCGGAGCTGATCGGCTTCCCGTACTCGGACGGGGAGAAGTCGCGCACGGGGCTCAGGTCGGGGTTCAGCACGCTGTCGATCAGGGTCGGGTCCATCTGCGTGCCGCCGTTGGCGATCGCCGACGAGACCATGGCCATCTGGAGCGGCGTGACGCGGTCCGAGCCCTGCCCGAACGACTGCAGCATGAGGGCGGCGTCGCCGATCGGCTGGCCCTTCTGCTCGATGGGGAACTGGCTCGGGGTGACGGCCTGGGGGATGGAGATCGAGTCGTCGCCGAAGCCGAACTTCTCCGCCTGCTGCTGCAGCGCCTCCGCGCCCAGCTGCTGGCCGAGCTGGGCCATCGGGATGTTGCACGAGAGGCGCAGCGCCGTCGCGAGGGTGGCGGTCTCGCCGCCGCCGCAGCTGCCTCCCTCGGCGTTGTTGATGTTCGTCGACGTGCCGGGCAGCGTGAGGGTCGCGGGGTTCGGGAAGGCGCTGTCGGGCGTGTACTTGCCGCTCTCGAGCGCGGCGGCCGTCGTGATCAGCTTGAAGGTCGAGCCGGGGGCGTACAGGTCGCCCTGGATGGCGCGGTTCTGCAGCGGGTCGCCCGGGTCGCCGACGAGCTGGTCGTAGGCGGCCTTGACGGCGCTCGAGTCGTGGCTCGCGAGGGCGTTGGGGTCGTAGCTCTCCTTCGACACCATCGCGAGGATCTTGCCGGTCTTCGGGTCCATCGCGACCACGGCGCCGGCGTTGTCGCCGAGGGCGTCGTAGGCGGCCTGCTGCACGGTCGGGTCGATCGTGAGGTTGACGGTCGCGCCCTCCGGGTCCTGACCGGTGAGCACCGAGTTGATCTGGTCGAAGAACTGCGCGTTGGCGTTGCCCGTGAGGTAGTCGTTCATCGAGTCCTCGATGCCCCGCGAGCCCTGTCCGAGCGTGTAGTAGCCCGTGACCGGCGCGTAGACCTGCGGGTCGGGGTAGGTGCGCTGGAACTCGTACACGTCGTCGACGGGCACCGACTGCGCGACAGGCTGGCCCGCCACGAGGATCGGCCCGCGCTGGGCCGAGTAGCTGGCGAGCAGCGTGCGGTAGTTGCGGCTGTCGGCCCGCAGCGAGTCGGCCTGGAAGGCCGTGATGTACGTGCTCGACACGAGCAGCGCGACGAACATCGCCAGCACGACGAAGCTCACGCGTCTCAGTTCTTTGTTCATCAGCCGACCACGATCCTCGGTTGGGCCCGCACCGAGTCGGACAACCGCAGCAGCAGCGCCACGATGATCCAGTTCGCCACGAGCGACGAGCCGCCCGCGGCCAGGAAGGGCGCGGTCAGTCCGGTCAGGGGGATGACGCGGGTGACGCCGCCGAGCACGACGAACACCTGCAGGGCGATGACGAACGAGACGCCGACGCCGAGCATGCGGCCGAAGTCGTCCTGGCCGACGAAGCCGATGCGGAAGCCGCGCGACACGAGGAGCATGTAGAGGGCGAGGATCGCGAAGATGCCGGCCAGTCCGAGCTCCTCGCCGAGCGAGGCGAAGATGTAGTCGCTCTCGGCCAGCGGGGTCGTCTGCGGGCGCCCCTGGCCGAGCCCGGTGCCCACGAGCCCGCCGTTCGCGAAGCCGAAGAGGCCGGTCACGAGCTGGTACGAGCCGCCGTCGGCGCTGTACTCGGCGGGGTCGAAGGGGTTGAGCCAGGCGGCGAAGCGGCCCTGCACGTAGCCGAGGAAGGTGCTCGCGACGAGGGCGCCGCCGAGGAAGAGCGTCAGCCCGAGCACGATCCAGCTCGCCCGGCCGGTGCCGACGTAGATCATCACGAGGAAGAGGCCGAAGTAGAGCAGCGACGTGCCGAGGTCGCGCTGGAAGATCAGCACGCCCATGGCCACGAGCCAGACGATGAGGATCGGGCCGAGGTCGCGGGCCCGCGGGAAGCGCATGCCGAGGATCTTCGGGCCCATCAGCGACAGGTTGTCGCGGGCCGTGACGAGGTAGCCCGCGAAGAACACCGCGAGCGTGATCTTCGCGATCTCGCCGGGCTGGAAGGAGAACGGACCGAGGTCGATCCAGACGCGGGCGTTCAGCCCCTCGCGGCCGATGCCCGGGATGAGCGGCAGCAGCAGCAGCCCGATCGAGACGGCCATCATGATGTAGCGGTAGCGCGAGAGCACGCGGTAGTTGCGGATCACCAGCAGCGCGGCGAGGGCGATGGCCATCGCCATGGCCGTCCACGCGATCTGCTTGATGCCGAGCGCGTCCCAGCCGGCGTCGCCGCGAGCCAGGTCGAGGCGGTAGATCTCGGCGATGCCGATGCCGTTCAGCGTCAGCGCGATCGGCATGATGAACGGGTCGGCCTCGCGGGCGACGACGCGCAGCACGAGGTGGAAGATCAGGGCCAGGCCGAGGATGCTCGAGCCCGACACGAGGACGCTCGGGTCGATCTCGCCCAGCGCTCCCAGCTGCACCAGCACGATCGCGCCGGCGCAGATGCCCGCCGCGACGACGAGCATGAGCAGCTCGAGGTTGCGGAGCTTGGCGGGCTGGCGCAGGCGGATGGTGATGGCCTGCGTCATGTTGGCGGGCGGGGCGGCGGACGTCGACGACGATGCCGAGGGCCCTCGCGCGCCTCCTCGTGCCTGGCCGATCAGCTCGGTCGACGCGTCGTCACTCGGCGGCATCGGTCAGCCTCTCGACGATCGCGCGGGCGTCGCTCAGGGAACCGGCGTTGATGGTGTCGGCCACCGTCTGCTGCGTGTAGTTGGGCAGGTCGTCGACCTGGATGGTGGTCTCCTCGAAGACCTCGCTCAGCTGGATCGGCCCGAGCGTCTGCTGCACGCCCTTGTAGATGACGACGGTGCCGCCGCGTTCTCCGACGTAGTAGTGGTCTTGGGTCCACTGGTAGGCGAGCAGGAGGCCCGCGACCAGGGCGCCGACGGCGACCACGAGGGCCACCAGCCAGGTCGCGCGGCGGCGGCGACGACGGCGACGGTCCTCGGCGATGAGCTCGGCGAGGTACTCGTCGCTCTCGGGCTCGAAGTGGCTGTCTTCGGGGGTGGTGGCCACCTTCAGCGGGTGCAGCAGGATCGTGGGGAGGCGCAGCGCCTTGCGCCCGGCCTCGCCCTCGAAGGTCAGGGGCTCGGCGGCGGAGCCCACGGTGACGGCGGGCTCGACGGCCGAGTCGCCCGACTCGTCGACGTCGACGATGACGACCGTGACGTTGTCGGGGGCGCCGTGGTCGAGGGTCTCCTTGACGAGGCGGCGGCAGGTCTGCTCGGGGTCGAGGCCCGCGGCGAGGGCCTTCTTGATGCGGTCCTCCGCCAGGTAGCTGCTGAGGCCGTCGGAGCAGATGAGCCAGCGGTCGCCGGGTTGGGTGCCGAGCGTCGCGGTGTCGATCTCGGGGGCCGCGTCGACGTCGCCGAGCACGCGCATGAGGACGCTCCGCCGGGGGTGGACCGCCGCCTCCTCGGCCGTGATGCGGCCGCTGTCGACCAGCCGCTGCACGAACGTGTGGTCGGCGGTGATCTGGCTGAGCTCGCCCTCGCGCCAGAGGTAGATGCGCGAGTCGCCGATGTGGGCGACGGTCATGCTGTCGCCGACCCGCAGGAGGGCGCTGACCGTCGTGCCCATGCCCGTGAGCTCCTGGTGCTCGAAGACCGTCTCGGCGAGCAGCTGGTTGGCGGCGATCAACGACGACTGGAGGGCGAACTCCGCGTCGCCGGGCGAGGTGTACTGCTTGTCGGTCTCGCGGATGCGGCGGATCGCGATCGCCGAGGCGACGTCGCCCCCGGCGTGCCCGCCCATGCCGTCGGCCACGACGAACAGCTGCGTGCCCGCGTAGCCGCTGTCTTGGTTGTTGGACCGGATCTTGCCCACGTTGGACAGAGCGGCACTCTTGGGGTGGGTCATGGGGGCCTACCGCCGCAGCTCGAAGCTCGTCTGCCCGATCGTCACGGTGGTGCCCACGGGCACCGGTGTGGGAACGGTCACTCGCTCGCCGGCGAGGAAGGTGCCGTTCGTGCTGTCGAGGTCCTGGACGACCCAACGGCCGTTCCAGAGCATCAGACGGGCATGGTGCGTCGACGTGTAGTCGTCGCGGATCACGAGGTTGCTCTCCTGCGAGCGACCGATGGTCAGGGGGCCGTCGCCCAGGGGCATCTCGAGGCCCGCCTTGGCGCCCTTCGTGATGACCAGGCGGCTCGCGGGACCGTCGCCGGCGGCGGCGGGCCGACCCGCGCCTCCGGAGGGGACGGGCGTGACGGGCGCGCGGGGGGCAGCCGAGGGAGGCGCGGTGGCGGTCGACGGAGCCGCACCCGGCCCCGGGTCGACCGGCAGCTTGCGCGGCCGCTGGCCGAACAGGTCGCTGCGCAGCGCGTAGACGATGGCGAAGACGAAGAGCCAGAGCACGGCCAGGAAGCCGAAGCGGAGGGCGAGGAGGGTGAGTTCACTCGTCATCGTCGGACCCCCGCGGAGTCGGGCCCGTCGAAGGGGTCGGGCGTCGATGACAGGGGGAGCACCCGGAACACGATACGCGTACGACCGATCTCGATCGTGGAATCGGGCAGCAGGGGCGACTTCGTGAGGCGCGCGCCGTTGAGCTTGGAGCCGTTCGTGGAGCCCAGGTCGCGGACCTGCGCGTGCTGGCCGTCCCACAGGATCTCGACGTGCTGACGGCTCGTGCCGGTGTCTTGCACGGTGATGTCGGCGTCGCTGCCGCGGCCGATGACCGTGCGCTGGCCGACGAGCGGGTGGCGCGTGCCGTCGACGTCGACGAAGGGGCGCCACTTGACCTCGCCGCGGACGTTGCGCGACTCGACCGACATGATGCCGACGCTGAGGGAGTCGTCCTCGCGCAGCCGGATGCCGAGGGGGCCGGCGAAGGCGTAGCCCTGCGCGGTCGCGTGGCGCTGCGTCAGCTGGGTCAGCTCGTCGATGAGGGTCGGGCCGATCGCCGACATCTTGGCGTGGTCGGTCGGCGACAGCCGCACCAGCAGCTCGTTGGGCACGAGGATGCGGTCGCGGGAGACCACGGCGGCCTTGGTGTCGAGCTCACGTCGCAGCGCGTTCGTGATCTCGAGAGGCTGGACGCCCGAACGGAACGTCTTGGCGAAGGCGCCGTTGACGGCGCGCTCCAGCCCACGTTCGAAGTTGTCGAGCAGTCCCATGCGTCTCCAGGTCGGGGGTCACTGGTCGCCCGATCTTAGCGGTGTCCCGTGACAGGTCGGTGCGGGGGAGCCTGGGGAGGCGCTGCCGGGCCCCGCGACCGTGATAGAGTTCCCGAGTTCGCGCGAGTGGCGGAATTGGCAGACGCGCTGGCTTCAGGTGCCAGTGCTCGAAAGGGCGTGGGGGTTCAAGTCCCCCCTCGCGCACGAACAGAATGGCTCACCCTTCGGGTGGGCCATTCGTGTTCTCGGTGCTCGTCGGCTGCGCCGCCGCCCCTGCGGCGCAGGTGCCGCCCGGCTCGGCTCGCCCTGGGGGTGTCAGCGGGACGTCTGGCGCCGGGACAGGAGGCGCGTCCACACCGATGAGGGACGGGGCCCCGGATCGAGGAGTGCGGGGACCTGGACGCCGTTCTCCTTCGCGAAGCGGATGAGCGACGACCACTTGTCGGGTCGTCGCTGCCTGCGGTACTCGATGAAGGGCAGGAGGCTCGGCCAGGCCTCCGCGACCGTGTCGCCCCACAGGATCTTCGCCTTGCGACGCTCCACCATCCCGTGGTCCGCGAACTGCGCGAGGGTGTTCCAGAGGGTGATGGCGTAGTTGATGCGGTCCCAATCTCGCTTGATGTCGCATGAGCCACCGATGGCCGTGACATCGTCTCCACGCCTCCCGCTCTCGTAGATCAGCCGGCGGCCCTCAGCGGCGTCCTCGCTCATGAGGCGTGCGTGCAGGTCGGAGAGGGTCGATCGTCTCGTCAACGTGCTCGCCTGACGGAGCGCGACCGCGCTCAGGACGATGGCGAAGAGGGCGGCCGCGACCGTCACGACGTCGATCCAGGGGAACGCCTCGGGTGGCATCTCGACGCTGACCTGCACGGGGGCTGCTGCTAGCAGTGCCGTCATCGGGTCATCTCGGCGAGGGTCGCGCGCGAGCTCTCCTCCGCGACGTGGACCAGGAGCCGCCGGACCTCGTCCACGGGCGGGTAGATGGAGTCCTCGTCGATGCCGTGCTCCTCACGGAGCCAGGTTCGCAGCTCCGCTTTCCAGGCCGCGGGGATCTCGAGGGACCACCCGGAGGCGCTCCACGAGGGGTTGGCCGACGGCGTGTCGCTGTCGGCGGGGAAGTTGATGCTCAGAGTCGAGACCTTGCGGTAGTCCGTGATCGACAACGGGCCGCCGCCTCCGACGTCCGACCGCCTCCAGTGCTGCTGGTTGTCGCCGCTGTTGGAGGCCAGGCCGCCGACGAGGAACGTGCCCTGCTGCGCTCGCATCCGGGAGTCCAGGGGATCGGTGTCGAGGTGCCACACCTTCGTCGACCAGGTGGCGCGCGGAGTGTTGAGCCGGTTCTCCACGAAGGGCGCCCACGGGACCTCCTCCCCGGAGGACAAGGGACTGTCGCCGTCCCGCGGCGCCGGGATGCTGATCAGGAAGAGCCTGCCGGGGAGCGAGTCGTGGCGCTCGACGGTGAAGAACAGCGAGACGAGGGCGGACGTCGACACGTCCAGGAGACGGGTGGGGGCCAGGTGGTGCTGCAGCAGCGCCAGGGTCTCGATCGAGGTCAGGCCACGACCGATGCCGTTCTCCTTCGCGACGGCGAGGACCCTCTTCTCCGCCTCGAAGAGCATCTTCTCCGCCCGGGCCTTCTTCTCGACGCCGTTCAGAGCCCCGGCCTCGCTGTCCTCGACCTTGTCGATCTCGCGCTGGACGGAGCGGTAGAGACTCGAGGTCAGGCCGTACCTCCCGTTGCTCTGACCTCGGAACAAGAGCTCCCCGCCGTCGTACCGGTACGTCTCGAGCTTCGTCGGGCTGGTCAGCAGCGCCTTGACGCCCTCGATGTCGTCCAAGCCCTCCCGCCGGTTGAGCTGTCGCCCCACCAGGAACTGTGCAGCGACGTCATCTTGATACGGATTCATTTTCTCCCCCATGGGGGTGACGATGTCGCACGTCGACACCTGTCGACCAGCCCCAGAACGAGTGGCGGGACCGAGCGAGGGCGGGCGGCGCTAGAGCGGCTCGATCAGCTGCGCGCCGCTGTTCCGCACCGAGTTCGCGTCGCGGCTCACCGGGTGGTGGGTCAGGTCGTGCGCGAGCTCGTGGGAGTCGCGGTCGAGCAGGGCGAGGAGCTCCGCCGTGTCGAGGTGGTCGCCGAGCCAGTCGTCGTACGAGTCGGGCGCCAGGCACGCCGGCATGCGGTCGTGCACCTCGCCCGGGGCCACGTGCGCGTCCCGCGTGATGATCGACATCGACAGCACCCAGGCGTCGGGGTCGTCGTCGGCCTTCGCGGGGTCTCGCCAGGCGCTCGTGATCCCGGCCATCGCGAGGCCCGCCTCCGGCTGGTGGACGAAGTGCGGCTGCTTGCCGGTCTCGGTGACGACCCACTCGTAGTAGCCGAGCGCGGGCACGATGCACCGCGCCTGCGCGAAGGGCCGCCGGAACATGCCGTTCGTCGCGACCGTCTCGATGCGGGCGTTGATCGGCTGCGGGCGCTTGCGGAGGTCGGGGTACCACGACGGCGTCAGGCCCCACCGGGCGAGGGGCAGCTGACGCTCGCCGTGCCTCTCGCGCACGACCGGCACCGACGTGGTCGGGGCGACGTTGAAGTCGTCGGGCAGGTCGGGCAGGCCCGCGAGCAGGTCGGGCAGCAGCTCGGACGTGGCCCGGGAGACGACGTAGCGACCGCACATGGGGCCAGTCTCGTCCTCCCGGCGGCTCGGCACCAGTGGTCGCGCCACGAGGCCGGCGGTGGAACACTGACCCCATGGACCGCACCGAGCGCAGCATCCGGGGCTTCGTCGTCGTCGGCGTCGTCCCCTCGACCGCCGACCGCGTCGTCGCGGCGGCCGCGGAGTTCGCGGTCCGCTTCGGCACCGGGCTCGCCTGCGTCAGCGTCGAGCCCGACCGCATGGCCTTCGCCGAGGGCATCGACGGCACGGTGCTGTCGTACCCCCTCGACCCCGCGAGCTACGCCGCCGAGCTGGCTCCCGACCCCGAGCTGGAGGCGCGGCTGCGGTCGATCGCCGACGCGCGCGGCGTCGAGCTGGTCGTCACCTGCCTCACCGGCGAGCCCGCCCACGTGATCGGCGCCCTCGCCGACCGGGTCGACGCCCCGATGGTCGTCGTCGGCAGCCGCGAGGCCGGGCTCCGCGGCAGCGTCCGCGAGTTCTTCGCCGGGTCCGTCGCGCTGCACCTCAGCCACCGGCAGCACCGGCCCGTCGTGGTCGTGCCGCTCTCGCCCGTCCCGCGCGCCGAGTCGCTGCCGTGGGAAGACGAGCTGTGACGAGGCCCCTGCACCGCCGCCTCCCCCTGGTCCTCCTCGTCGTCGCCGGCGGCGCGCTCGGCACGGCCGCCCGCGTCGCGGTCACCCTGGTCGTGCCTCCCGCGGGATCGTTCGACACGGCGATCTTCGCCATCAACCTCGTCGGGGCGTTCGTGCTCGGCCTGCTGCTCGAGCGGCTGCTGCGGTCCGGCCCCGACGAGGGCCGGCGCCGCCTCCTCCGGCTCGGCGTGGGCACCGGCGTGCTCGGCGGCTTCACGACCTACAGCTCGCTGGCCACCGAGACCGCGAGCCTCGGCGGGGCGGGCGACGTCGCGACGGCGACCGTCTACGGCCTCGCATCGGTGGTGCTCGGCGTCGTCGCGGCCGCCGCCGGCATCGCGCTCGGGGCCCGGCTGTCGCGCTCGCCGCGCCCCGGGGCGACCCGGTGACGCCCCTCCTCTTCATCGCGACGGCCCTCGCGGGCGGCGTCGGGGCCGGCCTGCGGTTCGTCGTCGACGGCACGGTGAAGGACGCGCTGGCCGCCTCGTCCGCACGCCGGTCACGTCCGGCCTCGTCGTACCCCTGGGGCACGGCGGCCGTCAACGTGAGCGGGTCGCTGCTGCTCGGCGTCGTCACGGGCCTCGCGCTCGGCGCCGTCGTGTCGCCGACCTGGCGGGCGGTGCTCGGCACCGGCCTGCTCGGCGGCTACACGACCTTCAGCACGGCCATGGTCGACACCGTGCGCCTGCTCGCCTCGGGGAGGCGCGGCGCCGGCCTCGCGAACGCCCTCGGCCTGCTCGTCGCCTGCGTGGCGGCCGCCGGGCTCGGGCTGTGGCTCGC
>Ga0265780_10004946_pt1 | contig 17028 bp, 13 predicted proteins | sample P1T30metagenome_FD_192432 | JGI IMG/M metagenome (GOLD analysis project Ga0265780, IMG submission 192432) | Plant litter microbial communities from East Loma Ridge, Irvine, California - P1 T30 | ecosystem: Environmental > Terrestrial > Plant litter > Unclassified | place: USA: California... | reverse complement strand
GACGTATCCCGGCTGTCCGCGCTGGGCTGGCGCGCCAGCACGCCGCTGGCCGATGGTTTGCAGCGCGCGTATGCGGCCTTTCTCGGCGAGATCAAGCGCAAGCCCGAACACGAGCACGAGCACGAGCACGAGCGCCGCTCCGAGCTCGGACCTGAGCACAGACCTGAGAACGTGCCTGAACCCTTACCTGAGCACGGGCGCCATGACGAGCGCAACTACGACGATGAGCAACACCGCGAGCACGCGCAAGGGGCGCAGTCGCAACAGTATCGTGCTGGCGCTGGCGCTGGCGCTGGCGCTGGCGCTGGCGCTGGCGCTGGCGCTGGCGCTGGTGCTGGCCGTGGCGCCGGCTCTGGTTTTGGTCCTGGCCCTCGCCCTGGCGCGACTGGCGCGACTGGCGAGTTTGTACCAGCGCCGGCCAAACACCACGCGGCGAGCGCGCCGTCCATCATTTCACGGAGGCGCACTTGAACCACCATCATCCGGCAAGCGGCTGGTCGCTTTTTTCTCCGGCGGCGCAGCGTGTGTTGTGCGCGGTCCTGATCAGCGCGGGTGTGATGCTGGCAGGCTGCAACCGTGATCATCCTGCCGCGCCGGCCAGGCCAGGGCAGGCGCTGGCGAGCGTCAACGGCGCCGAGATCACGGTGCTGCAACTGAATGAAGAAATGCAGCGTGCCGGCGTGCCGGCAACCCAGCAAGAGCGCGCCGGCAAGCAATTGCTGCAAGCACTGATCGACCGTACGCTACTGGAAAAAGAAGCGGCCACGCACAACCTCGACCGCGACCCCAAGGTGATGCAGGCGATTGCGCGGGCGCGTTCCCTCATCATCGCGCAAGCCTACGTACAGCAGCGCACTGCCGATGCCGGCCGTCCCGGCCAAGGCGAGGTCGAAGCTTATTACAATCAGCATCCGCAGTTCTTTGCCGGGCGCCGCCAGTTCTCCATGGACCAGCTCATCATGCCGGCATCGGCCGTGACGCCGGCACTGCGCGCCGCCTTTGACCGCTCGGCGTCGCTGGACGATGTGGCGCAATTTCTCGACGCCCGCAAGGTCGGCTATGGTCGCGCCCAGGTCACGCGCAGCACGGCCGACCTCAAGCCCGACGTCGCGGCAAAGCTGCTGTCAATGCCGAAGGGCCAGCTGTTCTTCGTGCAAGAAGAGCAGCGTGCGTTGCTGACGGTGCTCACCGAGGTGCGCAACGCACCGGTCTTACTGGCCATTGCCGCACCCCAGATCACGCAATTTCTGGCCTCCCGCAAGAGCAAGGAGCTGGCCCAGGCCGAGATCGCCCGGCTACGCGCCACGGCCCGTATCGCCTACCTGAACCAGGACTACGCGCCCGACAGGCCTGCGCCGGGAGCGAAACCGGCGGCGGTGGCCGCGTCGCTGGCTGGCGGGCAGGGCGCGCTTGCAGGCGTTGCGACTGGCGGCACAGCGACTGCCGAACCAACGTCTGCCGAAGTAACGTCGGTCGCCGCAGCGCCTGCCGCCGCAGCGGCCACAGGCGAGGGCGGGGCTGACAGCGCGGCGCTCGAGCGTGGCGTGGCGGGCCTGCGGTAAAGCCCTTGTCCCTGACGATCACCAATCCTGCTGGAGGAATCATGAAGCGTCTCGTGAGATCGATGATGGGCGTGGCTTTCACGCTGGGTGTGAGCATGGGTATGGGCATGAGCGCGGCCGGCGCGGCCGAGGTGCTGCTGGGCGCGGGCGATGTGGTCAAGCTGTCGGTGTATGGCAGTCCCGACATGTCGATCGAAACGCGGGTCAGTGAAAGCGGCCATCTCACGTTCCCGCTGCTGGGGCAGGTAGCGGTGGGGGGCATGCCGGTGGCAGCTGCCGAGAAAAAAATCGCCGGCCTGCTCGAACGAGGCGGTTACCTCAAGCAGGCGCAAGTCAATATGCTCGTGACGACCCTGGCGAGCCAGCAGATTTCAGTGCTTGGCCTGGTGAACCGCCCGGGGCGCTATCCGGTCGAGGGGCGGCGCCGGGTGCTCGACATGCTGGCGCTGGCCGGCGGCATTCATGGCGATGGCGGCGACATGATCAGCCTGGTGCGTACGCGCGACGGCAAGACCACGCGCGGCACGATCGACCTGGTCGACATGGTGCGCAAGGGCGAACTCGACAAGGATGTGGAGGTGGCGGGTGGCGACATCATTTTTGTCGAGCGGGCACCGCGCGCCTATGTCACAGGCGAAGTCAGCCATCCAGGGCCATTTCGCCTTGAGCGCGGCATGACGGTCCAGCAGGCATTGTCGGCCGGTGGCGGCCTGAGCCCACGCGGGAGCAATAACGGCATCCGGATCACACGCAAGGATGCCGGTGGCAATCCAGTCACGCTGGACGCCAGCGCGAGCGACGTGGTGCAGATCGACGATGTGATCGTTGTGCGCGAGAGCTGGTTCTGAACGGGGCCGTCAATCAGGATGTGCGGAAGCGGATTGCGTACCGAATCAGACGCCGGCATGCATCCGCCTCATATTGCAAAGGGTAGGCCATGAATTTTCGTCAATTCCTGCTGGTTCTGTTGGCGAGGAAAAAGATCATCTTCGGCACGCTGCTGGTCACGATGCTGCTCGCGCTCAGCTGGAGCCTGGTGCAGCAAAAGACCTATGACGCAACGGCGTCGGTGCTGCTCAACTATAAAGGCATCGATCCGCTGACCGGCCTGACGATGCCAGGGCAACTGATGCCAGGTTATATGGCCACGCAAATGGATATCATCGGCAGCAAGAACGTGGCGCTGCGGGTGGTCGATGCGCTGGGGCTTGCGTCGGGCGCCGCCGTCGCACGCCAGTTCCGACAAGCCACCGGTGGCAAGGGCGCGGTGCGCGACTGGCTGGCCGATCTGCTGCTGCAGCAACTCGAGATCCTGCCGTCGCGCGAATCGAGCGTGGTGCAGATCACCTTCAGCGGTGCGGACCCGGCCTTTGCGGCCGTCGTCGCCAATGCCTTCGCCGTGCAGTATCAGCGCGCCACCGTGCAGCTCAAGAGCGAGCCAGCCAAGAATGCGTCGATCTACTTCAATGAGCAGACCCGGCAATTGCGCGACCAGCTCGAAGCGGCACAGGCGCGCCTGTCGGCCTACCAGCAAGAAAAGGGCATCGTCAGTCTCGACAACAACCGGGTCGACGTCGAACTGTCACGCCTGAACGATCTGTCGGCCCAACTTGTCGTGGCGCAGACCGCTGCGATCGAAGCGGGATCGCGCGAACGCGCGGCAGCCTCGGCTGTCAACTCGCCCGATGTCGCCAACAATGCCCTGATCCAGAACTTGCGCATCAACCTGGCCGCGGTGGATGCCAAGCTGGCCGAGGCCAGTGCGCGGTTCGGCCGCAACCATCCGCAGTACCGGGGCGCCAGTGCCGAAGCGGCAAGGCTGCGCGCCGAACTCGGCAGTGCCATGGGCACGGTGACGCGCAGCGTCGGCGCCAATGCCGACGTGCTGCGTCAGCGCGAAGCCGAACTGCGCAGCGCGCTGGCAGAACAGAACACCCGTATTCTGGCGCTGAACCGCACCCGCGATGAACTCGGTCCGTTGCTGAAAGACCTGGAAGGCGCCCAGCGCGCGTTCGACTCGGCCAGCCAGCGCTATGCGCAAACCCGGATCGAGGCCCAGTCCGAGCAGTCCGATATCTCGGTGCTCAATCCCGCCGTGGTGCCGACCGAGCCAGCCAAGCCACGTGTCGTGCTCAACACGCTGGTGTCGATCCTGCTTGGCACGATGCTTGGCGTTGGTATCGCACTGTTGCTCGAGTTGCTGGCGCGGCCAGTGCGCGGCGCGGCCGATATCGAGGACATGCTGGGCATTCCCGTACTCGGGAGCGTTATCTGGCCGGCGGCCGCGGGCGAGGGCAGCCGCTTGCGTCAGCTGATGACGCCCCGCCGCCTGCCAAGACTGAACTGAGGAGACGCCATGAACTCATCCGTGCTATCTGCTTTGCCCCTCGGCCATGGCGCCGATACCAGCATGGGCATGCTGTTGCGTGACGCTGGCAAGTTGTCCGGCGACGATGCCGAACGCGTGCTGCTGACCCAGCAAGAACTCGGCCTGCGCTTTGGCGAAACCGCCATACGGCTCGGGCTGGCAAGCGAGGCCGATATCGCGCATGCGCTGGCCCGGCAGTTCGCCTATCCGTATGTGGTCAAGGGCCAGGCCGATCTGTCGCCCGCGTTGCTTGCCGCCTACGAGCCATTCTCGCCGCCCGTCGAAGCACTGCGCGCAGTACGCAGCCAGCTGATGCTGCGCTGGTTTGCGCGCGGCCGGCGCGCGTTGGCCATTGCCGGCGTCTCTGCAGCCGATGGCGCCAGCCAGTTCACGGCCAACCTGGCCCTGGTGTTTGCGCAGCTTGGAGAACAGACGCTGCTGGTCGACGCCAACCTGCGCAGTCCGCGCCAGCACCACCTGTTCGGAATCAAGCCGCGCCAGGGGCTGTCCGATCTGCTGGCCGGGCGCACCGGTCTGGAAATGATCGTACCGGTCGCGGGCTTTCCCGATCTGTCGCTGCTCCCGGCCGGCACCTTGCCGCCCAATCCACAAGAACTGCTGGCCCGTGACGGTTTGCGCAAGCTGCACGCCCAGTTGGTCAGTCATTACGATGTGGTGCTGTACGACCTGCCAGCGTACTCGGCCGGGGCCGACGCGCTGGCGGTGGCGGCGCATGCAGGCGGTGTGCTGCTGGTGGCGGGCAAGCACCGTACCCGCATCGCCGACGTCAGCCGGATGGCGGCGCAGATGGCCGAGGCCGGCGCCGACGTGGTTGGTTCAGTGGTGGTGGAAGGCTGACATGGCCATCCAGCCGGATCCGCAGCAGATGGAGGGCGGTGCCGGCCGGGCGCGCGGCAGCGGCGGTGGCGCGGGCTCGGGAGCGGGCGCAGGCGCAGGCGCAGGAGCGCACGAAGGAGTGCGCGCACATTTCGGCGCCGGCTTGTCCCGTGGCTCGCGCCTTGCCTTGCGCCTTCGAATGCGCGCCACATGGCCCGAATGGTGGCCAGTGCTGCTGGGCCTGGCCATCCTGCTGGGCCCCACATTCCACCGCCTGTTCACGGGCGCCTGGATCGGCGAAGAGCAGGGCCACGGGCCGATCATCTTTGCGCTCGCCATCTGGCTGGTCTGGCGCAAGTGGCCCGATGCCATGGCCGCGGCGACGTCGTACCCGACGCCACACCAGGCGCCGCCGGCATGGCCCCAGCCGGCCGGCTGGCTGGTCCTGGCCTTCGGCCTGGCCATCCACCTGCTGGGCCGTTCGCAACAGATACTGATGTTCGAGGTCGGCGCGATCCTCGTCGTGCTGGCCGCAGTCGTGCTGCTCAAGCTGGGAGGGCGGGCGCTGCGCGTGCTGTGGTTCCCGTTCTTCTTCATGCTGTTCATGGTGCCTTTGCCGGGCGAACTGGTGGCGGCGGTGACGATGCCGATGAAGATGGCCGTGTCCTGGGCGACCGAGCATCTGCTGTTCGCCGTCGGCTATCCGATATCGCGCTCGGGCGTGGTGCTGCAGATCGGCCAGTACCAGTTGCTGGTGGCCGATGCCTGCGCCGGCCTGCAGACGCTGCTGACGCTTGAAGCGCTGGGCCTGTTCTATCTGAATCTGATGCGCCATCCGTCGGGCGTACGCAATGTGACGCTGGCGGTCCTCATCGTGCCGATTTCCTTTGTGGCCAACGTGATCCGCGTGATGATCCTGACCCTGGTCACCTTGTATTTTGGCGATGCCGCCGGCCAGGGCTTCCTGCATGGTTTTGCCGGCATGGTGCTGTTCGTGACGGCGCTGTCGATGATCCTGGCGGTCGATTCGGCGCTGCAATGGGGCATCCGCCAGCACGCTGACACCACTGACACCACTGACAGCACTGACAGCGCCGGCAATGCCGGCAGCAAGATGGTCCGGCGCGCCAGCGATCCACCCGCGCCCACGTCCGCGTCCGCGTCCGCGCTGAAGGGGGCGCCATGACCTCCGCGCAGCACCGCTCTCTGGCCGTCAGCATCGTGCTTGGCATCGCCATGGCCGTCACGTCGGTCCTGACCGGGGCTGTGACGCCCACGCCACGCGCGCCGTTGCCGCACGAGCAATTCAGGCTCGAGCAGATGATTCCAGCCCGGTTCGGCGCGTGGCGCATCGACCCCGGTATCGTGCCTCTGCAGCCCGATCCAGCCCAGCAGGGCGTGCTGCAGAAGATCTACGACCAGACGCTGTCGCGCACCTATGTGGATGCGCATGGCCAGCGCGTAATGTTGTCGATCGCCTACGGTGGCGACCAGAGCAAGTCGCTGCAGCTGCACCTGCCTGAAGTCTGCTACGTTGCCCAGGGCTTCGGGCTGCTCGGGGACCGCGACGATCTGCTGCCGACACGCTATGGCGCGTTGCCGGTCAAGCGCCTGGTGGCGCGCCTGCAAGAGCGTAACGAACCGATCACGTACTGGATCACGATTGGCGACAGGCCGAGCAAGGCTGGTATCGAGCAAAAGTTGCGCCGCCTTGCGTATGGCCTGTCCGGAGAAATTCCCGATGGCATGCTGGTGCGGGTGTCGACGATCGAGCGCAACGAACGCAGCGCATACGCCTTGCACGACCATTTCATCGCGGCGCTGCTCGGGGCGCTCGCGCCCGGCGAACGAGCCCATCTGATCGGCGTTGATAGCGCCCAGGCCACGCTGGCCGCTGCGGGCGCCGCCGCGGCTCGGGCAGGCCCTTCGGCACCGGCGCCGCGCCGATCCAGCGCCAGTTCGGGTGCAGCGCAACCTGACGCACCTTCCCGATGAACGACATCCTTCCCTACGTTTACTATTCGCTGCCGTGGCTGTTTGTCATCGGCCTGTCGATCGCGACCGTGATCGGGATCGCGGTCGGGGTCGTGTGGCCGCGCTGGCTGGTCTATCCTTATTTGCTGGTGTTTTTCTGGATCAACTCCACCAGCTACGGCAGCCTGGCCGTATTTTCTTCGCGCAGCATCTACAGCCGCGGGTCCGGTGTGCTGTTCTTCGGCCTGGTGTTGTGGGCGATGCTCGGGGCCTGGCTGTGCGCACGTGTCGCCAGCGGTTTCGGGCGGCACCCGGCGCCGGCATGCGACCTTCGGCCCTGGTTCTGGGGCTGGACCGCGCTGCTGGCCGGCCATGTCGCGGTCGGATTTGTAAAAGGCGTGTCGCTGGCCGCATCGCTGGCGCCGTCGGGCTTTTCCAATATTGTCTGGATGGCGCCGCTGATCTCGCTGTTGCTGCTGGCCTTTCGCACACGTGAGCAGGCCATTGCGCTGGCCCACTTCATCCTGCTTGCGGGCCTGGGCCGCGCGCTGTTCGGCCTGGGCCGCTGGGTCGTGTCGGGCGGCGATCCCAACAACGTCTACGCAAACATGAATGCGCTGCAAATCAGGCTGACGTTCTTCGACATCAACGATAGCCTGCTGTGCACGATGGCGTTCGCCATTGCGGCCGTCACGCTATTCCAGGCGTCACCTCCTGCGCTCGACAAGTGGTGGCGTGGCGTCTGCTGGCTCACCCTGGGCGCGACCGCGCTGTGCGTGGTGCTGTCCTACCGCCGTACGGCGTGGGTCGGCTTACTGCTGGCCTGCAGTGTGATCGTGCTGCGCCTGCCTCCGAGGGCGCGCCTGCAGTGGCTGGCGGCTGGCGTACCGCTGGTCGGCGCCACGCTGGCCTGGGTGGCGGTGCGACGCATGGACGGGGCCTCGCTGGCGGGGACGGGCGCCGGCGCACGCGCCGAAGCGGGCGAGAGCGGCGCCGGTGTGGGCGGCCTGTTGTCCGATATGCAGTCGCACCGCTTCGGTCCCGAAAGCGAACGGGTACTCGAACTCAAGCTGGCGCTGGCCGATTTTCTGGCCCACCCGCTGGCCGGCATCGGCACCTGGGGGCGCTATCACGGCTATGGGGCGATTTCGTGGCAGAACAGTCCGGATGGCGGCCTGTTCCTGCATAGCGGCCTGCTGCACATTGCGCTCAAGAGCGGGTTGCCGGGCCTGATCCTGCTGGCCGGTACGATCCTAACCTTCGTGGCCTGCGCGCGGCGCGCGCTGCGTGTTTTGCCACCGGCCTTGATGGGCCTGGGTGTGGCGGGTGTCGCGGGGCTGGCCTTCATGATTCCCGACCTTCTGGTCGGCACGCCATTTCCGCAGGTGCGCACCACGCAGATGCTGGCGCTATGCCTGGCCTTGCCGTATGTGGCGCTGGCGTGCATGCATGCCAGCGCCCTGGAACCTGCGCGCAGGGTCGCAGCGCCAGCCTGTCCTCAGCCGGTGCCGGCATGATGCAGTTGCGCCTCGCCCGCAACGCACTGGCCAACCTGCTTGCTGCGGCGATCCCGGCGCTGGTGATGCTGGGGACGGTGCCGCTGGTGGTACGCGGCCTGGGCGAGGCCGGCTACGGGGTGTATGCGCTGGTGACGGCCATCGTCGGGTATTTCGCGGTGATCGACATCAACGTGACGGCTGGATCGGTCAAGTACATCGCGCAGCACAAGGCCGTCGATGACGAGGACCAGATCGCCGAGACGGTGTCGTTCGGCCTGGCCAGTTACGCCGGCATCGGCCTGTGTGGCGCGCTGGGCATCCTCGGATGCGCCGGTTGGCTGGTGGACGATGTGTTCGCGGTACCCGAGCGGCTGCGCGGCGCCGCGCGCTCGGCCCTGGAACTGGCTGCGCCGGGCTTTTTGCTCGGCCAGATGCAGGCGTACCTGAACAGCGTGCCGCAGGCGCTGATGCGCTACGACATTTCCGGGCGGGTCGAGATCGTGTTCGGCGTCCTGGTGCCACTTGCCACCGTCGGCGTGCTGATGCTGGGCGGCGGCCTGGTCGACGTGATCGCGCTGCGGGTCGTGGCCAGCGGTGTGCACTGCACGCTTCTGTGGCGCGCGATCCGGCGCCTGCTGCCAGCCCTGCGCTGGCGCTGGCCTGACGCGCGCGCGCGCGCCGCGCTGCTGAGTTTTTCGGGCTGGAGTTTCCTGTCGCGCTGTGCCACGTTGTCGTATGCCCATGCCGACAAATTGATCATTGGCGCGCTGGTCGGCGTCACCGGGCTTGCCTACTTCACGGTGGCGGCCACGCTGGCCAACCGCGTGCTGGGCCTGGGCTTCCGGCTGTCCGGCGTGTTCTTTCCAGCCGCCAGTGCGCTGGCCGCAACCGGCCAGTTGCAGCGCCTGGACCGGGCCTATGTCAAGGCGACACGCTACGTCGTGTTCCTGAGTGCGGCGCTGCTGGCGCTGCTTGGTGTGTTCGCGTACCCCATTCTCGCCTGGTGGATGAACGCCGATTTCGCGCGCCACGGTGCGACCATCCTGGCCGTGATGGCGCTGTCCCAGTTCGTCGATTCACTGTCCAGCCTGCCTTCTCTCATCAACGATGGCATGGGCCATCCGCACGTGTCGGGCGTGTTCGCGATCACGCGGGCGCTGGCCGGCCTGGGCTGCCTGTATTTCGGTGTGGCGGGCTGGGGCATCATCGGTGCTGCCTGGGGCCATCTGGCCGCCGCGCTGCTGTTCACGGGCGCCTTTTTGTTGTACGTGCATGGCCGGACCGTCCCGACGCCGCTCGGCCGCTTGCTGGTGCACGGCTATCTGCCGGGGCTGGCCGGCGTGGCGCTGGTCGCGCTCTCGGCCAATGCTGCCGAACGCCTGATGGGCGGCGGCCCGCTCGACGTCCTGCTGATAATGGGGGTGACGGCGCTGTTGCTGGCGCTGCATGGCGCGCTGTTCGTGATCGCACCGGACGACCGTGAGCTGGTCTGGTCGCGCTGGCGGGCGCGGCGTCAGCAGGCAGGCAACTGACATGCGCATCCTGATGGTGTCCGAAGATCTCCCGGGCGAGCAGATCGGCGGACTGGGCAAACACGTCGTCACGCTGGCGAACTGCCTGCTGCACGCTGGCCACGAGGTCGAGATCCTCGGTCGCAATGACCGCGCACCGGCTGCCCATGCCGCGCAGATCGGTTTCGAAGGCCGCTTTGTTCCTGGCTTCGCCATGGCACGGCCCGGCTGGAAAGAAGCTCAGACGGGCGTCTTCAACCCCTTCAAGCGCCCGCATTTTGCGCGCGTGATCGGCCGTGCCATCGGCGCGCACTTGGCGCGCGCGGGGCCGGTCGATGTCGTGCATTACCATGGCCACCTGCCAATGACGGGCCTGTACGTCGATGCGGGCGTCAACTTTGTCCAGACGCGCCACGACCAGGGCAGCGAATGCCTGACTCACCTGCGTTTTCGCGACGGCGCGGTATGCGACCGGCTGGCGCCCGGCGATTGCGCTGCCTGCATCCGGCACGGCGCCGGGCCAGTGCGGCAGATGGTCAGCGCAATCGCGGTGAGCGGTTATCGTGACCAGGCCGCGCGCGCATTTGCCCGTCACAAGACGGTGTTCGTGTCCGACTTCCTGCGCAGCCGCTTCCTGCGCGCTGTGCCCGGGGCCGATCTGGCGCGCAGCCGCGTGATCCACAACTTCGTCGATTATCCGCGCCTGCGGGCGGTGGCAGCTGGCGCGCCCGCGCCGTCGCCGGGCAGGGTGCTGCTGGCAGGGCGCATCGATGCCGGCAAGGGCTTCGCCGAATTCCTTGACGCCGCCACCCGGCGCCTGCCGGCGCATGGCCACCTGCTGGTGGCCGGCGACGGCCCGCAGCAGGCCATGCTTGTGCAGCGTCACGGCGGCCCGCACGTGCAGTTTTCAGGCTGGCAGGATTATCCCGCTGTGCTGGCGCTCGCCGCGCGCGCCCATCTGTGCGTGGTGCCGTCGCTGTGCGAAGAAGCCTGCAGCACCACGGTGCTCGAAGCGCTGGCCCTGGGCCGGCCCTGCGTCGCGCTGGCGCGCGGCGGCATGCCCGAGCTGGCGCAATACGCGCTGTATCCCGGTCAGCTGACGCTGGCCAATACCATGGATGAGCTGGTGGCGCTGGCGCTGCGCCGCCTGGCCGAACCCATCACCCGCGCCACGCCGGCCGCAGCGTTCGGCGCCGACGCCGCGCGCCTGCTGCCGCCACTGCTGGAGCTGTATGCCGAACCCCTTGACCTTCTCGATCGTCACCTGTACCCGGAACAGCGCCGCCACGCTGGCTGACACGCTGGCCTCGGTGCAGGGCCAGACCTGCCGCGACATCGAACACGTGTTTGTCGACGGCGGCTCGCGCGATGGCACGCTGGCAATGCTGGCCGCCTGTCCCGGCAACACGCATCTCGTGCGCGATATCGGGGGTGGCATCAGCCGCGCCATGAACGCCGGCATCGCCGCTGCCAGTGGCGACATCGTCGCCCACCTGCACGCCGACGACTACTACCTCGATCCCGATGTACTGGCCACGGTGCGAGCGGCATTCGAGCATGCCGATGCCGTCGGCCGCCCGCTCGACTGGGTATTCGGCGCAATCCAGGTGCGCAAGGGTGACCGCCTGCTGCCGCCCCAGCCGATGCCGCCATTCTCGTACCGCGCCTTTGCCGCAGGACGCGCCACGGTGCCGCATCCTGCCGTGTTCGTGCGCCGCAGTGCGTTCGCGCGGGTCGGTGTATTCGACGAGGGCTTGCGTTACGCGATGGACATCGACCTGTGGCTGCGTCTGGGCCTGGTCGCGGAGCCAGGCGTGATCGCGCGGCCGCTGGCGGCGTTTCGCGACCATCCCGGCAGCGTTTCGTCGAGCAACAAACGCGCAGCGCGGCGCGAGGAGTTCGCGGTGCGCCGGCGTCACGCAGGACGGGCGCCGTTCGCGTTCGCCATCTATTGCCTGCGCTATCTGAAGCGGTTGCGGACACTCCCGGCCGAGTCGCGCTTGCCGCCTGAAAATATCTAAAAAACGCAAAAGCAGTGAACGATGAATCGATGGCAACAAGTTTGTCCGATTGTTTGCAGGCGCGCCACGACTGTGAATAGTCGGGTATGCCTGTTCGCCAAATGTGACATTTTTGGTGTCTTTTTTGCGCGAAGGAAACGAAAAAGCGTTGATTTCCCTAGGGAATTTGCTTGTGTTCAAAAAAACCTGGGCTAACATTGTTTTCGTCAGGAAAGTATTTCCCGACGCAAGCATCAGGTTTCACGACAGCGTCCGTTCGCGGCGCCAATCCTCGGCATTCTCGTTTCTCTCGGAGTTTCAGCATGAATTTTCACCGGAAAGATCTGTTCCGCGCGGCGGCACTGGCGTCGCTGTTGGCATGCGCCAGCGCGCACGCGGACTGGATCCAGTCTCCCGACCCGCTCGTGGTCCAGCCCAGCCCGGAAATGAATGGCATCCAGGCGCAAAATCCGCCCGGGTTCACCTGGGCCCGCCACGCCAGCGGCCCGGCCGCGTATGAACTCGAGATCACGCCGGTCGGCGCCGCGCCGATCAAGGTCGTGACCGAGCGCAACTGGTATCTGCCGCCCAAGGCCCTGGCCCTGGGCAATTACAGCTGGCGCGTGCGGCCGGCCGGTGGGGGCGGGTGGTCGGACGCACGCACCTTCTCGATCACGGCCCGCTCGAACCTGTTCGAGGTGCCCGACAACGCCACGCTGCGCGCCCGCATCACGGCCAAGGCGCGCCCGCGCTCGTTGCCGGCATCGTTCACGCCCTACGCCAGCTGGAACGCGTCGCGGCGCGCCGAGCTCGACCCTTACGTGAGCCGCATGGCGAACGAAATCAAGCTGCAGATCGGCGCAGTGCCGGCGCTGGCCGATGCCCGCTGGCCGATCGTGATCGTCTCGCCGCTGACCGCCGCCATGGCCACCCAGCAGACCGATATTCGTCAACGCATCAACGAGGCGACCCGCCAGCTCGAAGCCTCTGTCGTGATGTGGCGCATCAAGGGCGACCAGATGTACTTGCAGGAAGCGCTGCGCCGTGGCGACCAGATCGCGGCGCTCGACCCGAAAGGACCGACCAGCTACAACAACCAGGACCAGGCCACGCGCCAGATCTCGGTGTCGCTGATCAAGGCGGTCGACATCCTGGCCGGCGACCTCGACGCGCCGCGCCGTGCGCGCTGGCTCAATACGGTCAAGATCCGCACGGAAGAAATCTACGGCAATCTGGCTGGCGATAACGGGCGCCTGGACCAGTTCCCGTTCGACTCGCACGGCAACACCAGCCTGATCTTCCTGTCGCTGATTTCCACGCTTGCGCTGGGCGACATCCCGGAAGCGCAAAAGTGGTTCGATTTTTCGTTCCGCGCGTACGCCAATGCGCCATCGCCATGGGGCGGCCCGGAGGGTGGCTATGCCAACGGCACCGCCTATGCCGAATACGCCGCCGGCTACCTTGTCGCGCTGTGGGACCCGATGACGCAGGCCTCCGGCGTGAACTTCTATGCCAAGCCATGGGCCCTGGGGCTCCTCGACTTCGCAACGCAATTCACGCCGCCGGGCTCGCGCGTGCACGCCTTCGGCGACGGTTCCGAAACCAGGCCCGATACCCGTGTCTGGCATGCGTTCGGCTCGCGCATGGTCTCGCCGCGTGCGGCCTGGTATGTGTCCAGCCTGGGCGGTACCGAAGATACGCTGAGCTTGCTGCAGGCGCCGTATCCGATGCCCGTCAGCGGCACCCAGACGAAGTCGCCGCCGACGAACTCGGCGTATTACCCGAGCGTCGGCTGGGCCGCATTCCACACCGATATCGGCGCCACCAGCCGCGCATCGCTGTACTTCAAGTCCAGCCCGTACGGCTCGTTCAACCACAGCCACGGCGACCAGAACGGCATCCTGCTGTCGAGCGCGGGCCAGCCGCTGCTGGTCAAGGCTGGCTGGTACGACTGGTACGGCTCGCCCTACTGGAACGACTGGTACCACCAGACCCGCTCGCAGAACGCCATCACCTTCGATGGCGGCAAGGGGCAGCTGGTGACGGGCTACCGCGAACAATTGCAGCGCAACGGCAAGATAACCGGCTTCGCCGCCCAGCCCAGTTATGACTACGTCGAGGGCGATGCCACCCCCTCGTATGGTGGGCAACTGACCATGGCCAAGCGCCAGGTCTGGCAGCTGCGCAATGCCGGCAATGCGATCCTGGTGCGTGACCGCCTGTCCAGCACGGTGGCGCGCACGTACGAGTGGAATATCCACACGCCGGTGATCATGACGGTGGAAAACGCCCAGAACGTGAAGGTCGTCGCGGGCAGCCAGTCGCTTTGCCTGCGCTCGCTCAACACCCAGTCCAGCTTCGCCAAGTGGATTGGTCCCGGCGCCAAGGTCAATGTGGTCGAGGACCACGGCGCCTTCTACCAGAAGAACGATGGCAAATCGGTCGCGGAATTTCTGGTGCTGCTCGATGTCGGTTGCAGGAAGCCGGTGGTCACGGTCAGCAGTGCCGGGGCCGTACGTACCGTGACTGTTGGCGGCCAGAGCGTGACGCTCAATTAGTGCCATGCTGGCGCGTGACAGGCGCGCCAGCCTGGCCGCCGCGGCAGCCATACGATCGGCTGCCGGCGAACGTGGCGACACGCTTCTTGCATGGATGGCATTATTTCCTCTGGAAAATGGGTTTTCGAGATGGAGGTGGTGCAAGTGTGGTGGACACAAAGTTGGCTGACAATACAGCGTGAATTTTCCGACCTCGGCGACGCCGAAGATGTGACCGTCATCGTGGTGCGCCTGCTGGTGGCGGCCATCCTGGGCGGCTTGCTGGGCTACGAGCGCGAGTCGAAGGGCGCCTCGGCCGGCTTGCGCACCCATATGCTGGTCTCGGTCGGCTCGGCGCTGTTCGTGCTGATTCCCCTGCAGGCCGGCATGCCCATCCATGACCTCTCGCGCGTGCTGCAGGGCGTGACTGCAGGCATCGGCTTTCTTGGCGCCGGCGCCATCCTCAAGCAGCGCGAGCAGAACGACATCAAGGGCCTGACCACCGCCGCCAGCGTCTGGATGACGGCCGCGATCGGCGTTGCTGCCGGCATGGGGCGCGAAGGTACGGCTGTGCTGAGTGCGCTGTTCGGCCTCGTGATCCTGGCGTTCGTGCGTTCTCCCAACAAGAAAGACGCATAAGCGCCTGGCGCCATGCGCCCGGCGTACCCGGAGAAGGGCGCCGCGGCGTGCGCCAGCGCGTCTCCACGCGTGATTGATGGAACCACCTGGCGCGGGGCCGGTCTAGTAAAGGCAGAGTGCAAGCAGCCGCCGATTCTTTTGCCCACCCATCGGCTCATCCATCGATTCTTTCACGCGGCGAGGTGCCATGCGCAAGCCTTTCTCGACTGCTCCTGTCGCCCATATCGCGCCTATCGCCCATATCGCCTGCATCGTGCGCGATCCGCTGCCGCCGCTGCGCGCCGACCTGCTCGCGCTGTTTGGTACCGAGATGCCGCGCCATGGCGTCGCTACCGCGCTGGTGGGGCAGGCGGGGGGCACGGCGCAGCCGGCGTGGCGTGCCGGCGGGCTGTATTCGGTGGGCAGTTTCTCTAACCGTTATGTCAGCATCCTCACGCCGTTGTGGGACAGCCTTGGCCTGCTGCGGGCCTGGCGCGCCAGCACGCGCCGGCCCGACTGCATCCAGGTGCGCGACAAGGTGGCGTCCGGCGTGCTGGCCCGCATCGCCGCGGTGGCGCTGCGCGTGCCATTCGTCTACTGGCTGTCGTTTCCGATCGTCGAAGGCTATGCCGTGCGCCGTGACGAATTGCGGCGCCAGGGCCGGATGCTGGCCTGGCTGCTGCACGCGCTGCGCGCCGCCGCCGCGCGCAGCGTCCTGTACCATCTGGTGTTGCCGGGGGCGCGTCATGTCTTCGTGCAAAGCGATGCCATGGCCGACGCGCTCGCTGCCTGTGGCGTTGCGCGTGCCCGCATGACGGCCGTGCCGATGGGCGTCGATACAGCGCTGTTCGACCGGGGCCAGCTCGCCCCGAGCGCCGATCCACGGCTCGACGGTCGCCGCGTGGTGCTGTACCTGGGACGCATCGCGCAATCGCGCCGTTCCGATTTTCTGCTCGACGTCGTACAACTGTTGCGCGCCTCTACGCCCGAGGTGCTCCTGGTGATCGCCGGCGATGCACCGTCAAGCGATGAAATGGCGTGGATGCGCCGCGAGATCGCGCAGCGCGCGCTGGACGGCCATGTGCTGCTCACCGGCTGGCTGCCCCAGCGCGCCGCCCTCGGCTACGCGGTGCGGGCCGAGGTGGGCTTGTCGCCGATCCCGCGCGGCGCGCTGTTCGATGTCTCGTCGCCCACCAAGCTGGTCGAGTACCTCGCGCTTGGCATCCCCTGCGTCGCCAACGACATCCCGGATCAGGCGCAGGTGCTGCGCGCCAGCGGGGCCGGGCTGTGCGTGCCGATGGACGCTGTCCCGTTTGCCGCTGCCGTGCGGCGCCTGCTGGCCGATCCGCGCCTGGCAGCCGGCCTCGCCGCGCGCGGCCCGGGCTGGGTCCGCGCCCACCGCAGCTATGCCGTCCTCGGCCGGCATGTGGCAGAAACTTATGCCACCATCCTGGCACACGGGGCTGCATGATGTGGCGCTATTCGCTCAGGCTGTCGCTGCGCTCGCTGGTGCGGTGGCTGACACGCGACCTGTGGGCGCGGTTGCTGGTCTACCCGGCGCTGGCACGCAACGAGCGCTCGTTGCCCGCGCTGCGCGCTTACGTCGCCCGCCGTGCGCGCGCTGTGGGCATGCCTGCGCCACCCGACCCCGCCGTCCTGCGCGTCGTGCCTTTGTCCGCTCGGTTGCTGACCAAGGCCGAACTGCGCTGGCAACCGGCGCGCCACCTGCGCCCGCGCCGCCCGGGCTCGCTGCTGCGCACGACGATTCGCACCAGCGGCACCTCGGGCTCGCCGCTGACGGTCGTGCAGTCGCTGGGCGCCGTCATCCGCGAACAGGCCTTCGTGCATCGCCAGTTGCGCTGGATCGGCTGGCGCCCCGGCGGGCGGCGGGCGTGGATCCGCGGCGACATCGTGTGCGCTGCGCAGCCGGCCGATGGCCGCTATTGGTGCCGCGACTGGATCGGCAATGCGCTCATGCTGTCTTCCTATCATTTGTCGCAGGCCACCATGGGCGCCTATGTCGCGGCGCTCGAAGCGTTCGATCCGGTCGTGATCCAGGCCTATCCGTCGTCGATTGCGGCGCTGGCGAACTGGCTCAAGGCGTCCGGCCGGCGCTACCGGG
>Ga0265780_10004945_pt1 | contig 17028 bp, 16 predicted proteins | sample P1T30metagenome_FD_192432 | JGI IMG/M metagenome (GOLD analysis project Ga0265780, IMG submission 192432) | Plant litter microbial communities from East Loma Ridge, Irvine, California - P1 T30 | ecosystem: Environmental > Terrestrial > Plant litter > Unclassified | place: USA: California... | reverse complement strand
GTACTGCCGAGTAGACTATGTGCGAGCGTGCTGTGGCGCACCAAGTAGTGTGATGTGGCGGCGTAGTCTGATGCCATCGAGCCGGCAATTGGGCCGGCCTTGTCCATAGGAGGTCATCATGCCGCAAGGAGACAAATCGTCGTACACCGACAAGCAGAAGCGTCAGGCCGAGCACATCAAGGAAGGCTACGAGAAGAAGGGAGTGGGCAAGCAGGAGGCTGAGCGTCGTGCCTGGGCTACCGAGAACAAGGTGTCGGGCGGCGGCAAGAAGCATTGATGGCGCCCCAAAACACAAAGGCCCGGTTCTCGCGAACCGGGCCTTTGTGTTGTCTGGTGGTGATAGGTGGACTTGAACCACCGACCCCAGCATTATGAGTGCTGTGCTCTAACCAACTGAGCTATATCACCGAAACGGGCAAAAGCAAAATGGCCTGACTCGTTGGAGCCAAGCCATTTGCTTGGAATTCTTGGTGGTGATAGGTGGACTTGAACCACCGACCCCAGCATTATGAGTGCTGTGCTCTAACCAACTGAGCTATATCACCGGCAACGACCAATATTATCGGGCGCGACAGGTTGCGTGTCAAGATCGTGGCGTGTTCTGCGCCGAAATATGTCGTGCCGATGTCATTTACTCAATGTGTCCAGATGGGCCAGCATGATGCCCGCCGGGTCCGGTCCCAGGCAATCGACCACGATCCGCTGCGGCATCGCGCGCAGCCAGGTGATCTGGCGCTTGGCCAGCTGGCGCGTCGCGATGATGCCCAGTTCGCGCAGTTCGGCGCGGCTGATATTGCCATCGAGGTAGTCCCAGGCCTGGCGGTAGCCGACGCAGCGGATTGATGGCAGGGCAGGCGACAGGTCGCCACGGGCGCGCAGGCGCGCCACTTCGGCCACCAGGCCCTCGTCGTCCCGCTGGCCCAGCATCCCGTCGAAGCGCAGCGCGATACGCTGGTGCAGCACAGATCGATCCTCGGTCTCGAGACCGAACGAGACCAGCTCGAACGGCAGCTCGGGCTTGGCGCGCTGCGCCAGCAGGGCCGACATCGGTTTGCCCGACAGTTCGATGATTTCCAGCGCACGATTGATGCGTTGGGCGTCGTTCGGCGCAAGGCGCGCGGCGGTGATCGGATCGAGCGCGTGCAGCTTGGCGTGCATGCCCGGCCAGCCGATGCGCGCGGCTTCTTTCTCGATCGCGGCGCGCAGTTGCGGGTCGGCGGTCGGCAGGTCATCGAGGCCGTCGACCAGCCCCTTGAAATACATCATCGTGCCGCCCACCAGCAGCGGCAGTTTGCCGCGCGCGCTGATCTCGCCGACCAGGCGGATGGTGTCGTCGCGGAACTGCGCGACCGAGTAGGACTCGAGCGGATCGAGGATGTCGATCAGGTGGTGCGGTACGCTCGCCAGTTCGTCGGTCGTCGGCTTGGCGGTGCCGATGTCCATCTCGCGGTACACCAGGGCCGAGTCGACCGAGATGATTTCGCATGGCGTGGTCTGTGCGATGCGTAAGGCGCTGGCAGTCTTGCCGGACGCGGTCGGGCCCATGATGGCCACGGCCAGGGGTTTGGTCATCTGGCTCATTTACTGGCCGCGCAGGAAAAGCTTGTCGAGCGCGGCGATCTCGAGCTGGACCCAGGTCGGGCGGCCGTGGTTGCACTGGTCGGCACGCTCGGTGCTTTCCATCTGGCGCAGTAGCGCGTTCATTTCGGGCACGGCCAGGATGCGGTTGGCGCGCACCGCCGTGTGGCAGGCGAGGGTGCCGAGCAGCTCGTTGCGGCGCTCGATCAGCACGCGCGAGCCGCCGTATTCGCGCACGTCGCGCAGCACGTCGCGCGCCAGCGTCTGGGCGTCGGCGTTTTTCAGCAGGGTCGGCACGCTGCGCACCGCCAGCGTGGTGGGCGACAGCGCGGCGATGTCGAAGCCGAGCGTTTTCAAGGTGTCGGCATGGTCGGTCGCGGTCGCGACTTCGACCGCGTCGGCATAGAAGGTCACCGGGATCAGCATCGATTGCACCTGCATCTCCTGGCCTTGCGCCTGGGCGTCGAGCGCGTTCTTGATCTGCTCGTACAGGATGCGTTCGTGGGCCGCGTGCATGTCGACCAGCACCAGGCCGCGCGTGTTCTGGGCCAGGATGTAGATGCCGTGCAGCTGGGCCAGCGCGAAGCCGAGCGGGAAGTCGTCGTTCGACAGCGGGCGCTCCGACGCGGACAGCGGCACCGACGTTGAAAAATTTGTCGGTGCGGTCGTCGGTGGCGCCTGCATCGTGGCCGTTGCATCCTGCTTGAACAGCGCGCCATACGCCTCGGTGCGCTGCGCTACGCCGCCGCTGTTGGCATCATCCCAGCGGCTGCCCGCTGCATACGGCGATGGCGAGAAGGTGGACGACAGCTGCGTGCCGAACGAGGTCTGCTCGTGCGGCCGCATCTGCGGCTGTGATGCCGATGGCGCCAACTGCCACAGTGGCGTGCCGCTCGGGCGCACCTCGGCCGCGGTGATCGGCGCCGGCACGCTGCCATGGGCCGTGGCGGATGTTTGCGCCAGCGTGCGCTGCACCGCGTGGAACACGAACTGGTGCACCGCGCGGCTGTCGCGGAAGCGCACCTCGATCTTCGACGGATGCACATTGACGTCGACCAGTGCCGGGTCGAGGTCGAGCGCCAGCACGTACGAGGGGAAACGGTCGCCGTGCAGCACGTCCTGGTAGGCCGCGCGCACCGCGTGCATCAGCACCTTGTCGCGCACAAAGCGCCCGTTCACATAGAAGAACTGGCCGTCGGCGCGCGCCTTCGAGGCGGTCGGCAGGCCGACATAGCCATGCAGGTGCAGCGGGCCGGCCGATTCGTCGAGGCTCAGGCGCGCTTCGGCGAAGTCGTTGCCGAGGATGTGGGCGCTGCGCTTGGCGGCCTCGCTCACGTTCCAGTGGTCGATGGTGCGGCCGTTATGCGACAGGCTGAACGCCACGTCGGGCCGCGCCAGCGCGATGCGGCGCACCACCTCGGCGCAGTGGCCGTATTCGGTCTGCTCGGACTTGAGGAATTTGCGCCGCGCCGGGGTATTGAAATACAGGTCCTGCACGTCGATCGTGGTGCCGAAGGCGCCGGACGATGGCGCTACCGTGCCCTCGTGCGAGCCGACGATCTCGAAAGCGTGCGCGGCGTCGGGCGTGCGCGAGGTGATGCGCACCGAAGCGACCGACGCGATCGAGGCCAGCGCCTCGCCACGAAAGCCGAGCGTGCCCACGTTCTCGAGATCGTGCAGCGAGGTGATCTTGGAAGTCGCATGGCGCGACAAGGCGAGCGGCAACTGCTCGGGCGCGATGCCGCGGCCATTGTCGGTGATCGCGATGCGCTTGACGCCGCCTTCTTCCAGGCGCACGGTGATCTGGGTTGCGCCTGCGTCGAGCGCATTTTCCAGCAGTTCCTTGACGACGGCCGATGGCCGCTCGACCACTTCGCCTGCGGCGATCTGCGAGATGAGCTGGTCGGGGAGCTGCTGGATGGGGCGGTGGGTTGGGGCAGGGGCGTTCATGCTCCGATTATATCGCGCATGAACGCCCTCGGATCGTCAGTGCTTATGGTTGATCGCGTACCGGAATCGGCACATTGCACAGATCGATGGCGCCGGTCGCGACCTTGTTCCATGGGCCGCCGCGGTTGCGCTGGGCCTCGATCACGGCCTGGAACGCGGCGCTGTCGGTGCGCATCACCTCGAGCTTGCTGCGCTCGGCCTGCGGCACGTCGGCCGCCAGGCGCACGCTGGCGATCGGGGTGCGCTGCTCGGCCTTCTCGTAGAAGCCGGCGGCGGCGGTCCCGCGCGCCATTACGGTAAGCAGCGGCATGCCGGCCACGATGCGGCCAACCACGGTGATATTGCGGTCCAGGTGGCGCGGCGCGTGGCCGATCACGGTGTACAGCTGCGAGCCGTTGCCGGTATCCGATCCTTCGTCGCGCGCCACACCGACCATCGCGTAGCAGTGCGGCAGCCAGGCCTGGCCGCTGGCCGGGTCGCGCGCGGCCGGGAAGCCGTTCGCGTGGCCGACCTGCGGCGCGTAGACGTCGCGTTCCTTCAGTTGGGTGAACTGGCCGGTGCCCTTGAGCGGCACGGTGAATTCGGCGGCCACGGTCTTTGGCGCCTTGAACGGGCGCGGAGTTTCTTCGTCCGGGTCGCCCCATTGGACCACGAAGCCGTCCTGGGCGCGGATCACCGACAGGCCGTCGAAATAGCGTTCGCGCACCAGGGCGCGGATGTTGGCGGCGGCCTTGGGGGCGAAGCTCGGGGCCAGTTCGATGACCACGCGGCCGGCTGGCAGTTCCATGTACAGGGTGTTCTCGGGATCGAGGGCGCGCCAGTCGGCCGGCTTGGAGGCCTTGACCACGTCCGCCACTGACGGCTTGGGCGGCAATTCCTTGTCCGCGCTGGCGGGTGCGGCGCTGGCGCTGGTGGCGAGCAGGGCCAACAGCGCCGCGCCAGTGATCCTGTGCATCGTCATTCTCGAAGCTACCCGCATCTGCTCTCCCGATGATTGTGTATTTCAGGCAATTGTAATCGAGTGTGGCCGCGCACTTGTCTGTCAGTGTAAATATCTTGCAGGCGCAAGCTGTGGCTATCGTTTCGGCAAGAACAGGAGGGCTATAATGTCAGGCTCTCCTCTAGGAATATCATGGACTTGATGCAACTGTTCGACATGCTGCTGCACGTCGACAAATCCCTTGGCACCCTGCTGGCCCAGTACGGCACCTACGTCTACCTTGTCCTGTTCGCCATCGTGTTTTGCGAGACTGGCCTGGTGGTCCTGTTCTTCTTCCCTGGCGACACCCTGCTGTTCATTGCCGGCGCCTTCTGCGCCACCGGCCAGATGAGCTATCCGCTGCTGGCGGCGCTGCTGGTGACGGCGGCGGTGACCGGCAATACGCTGAATTATTTCATTGGCGAAGCGGTCGGCCATCGCATGTTCACGCACAATTACCGCTGGATTAACAAGGATGCCCTGACGCGCACCCATGCCTTCTTCGAGAAGCATGGCGGCAAGACCATCATCCTGGCGCGCTTCGTGCCGGTGGTGCGCACCTTCGCGCCGTTCGTGGCCGGCGTGTCCGACATGACCCATGCGCGCTTCCAGGCGTATAACGTCACCGGCGCGCTGCTGTGGGTGATGAGCCTGGTTACGGCGGGCTACTTCTTCGGCCACGTGCCGATCATCAGGGACCACCTGACCGAGATCGTGCTGGTGGGCGTGAGCGCGGCGATTGTGCCGCTGGCCATTGGCGGGTTGTACAAGGTCGGCCGGCGCATGCTCAGCCGGAGCTAGCCGGTGTATTAACAATCCGGTAAAAGCCGTAAATTCTGCAGTTTCGTTGCCGCAGCGCACTCAAGTTACTGCTGAGAGTTCCGATAAGCATAGGGTAAGCCCACTCATTTGGAACCCCATGCGTAACCTGATCGCACTGTTCACCCTGAGCCTGGTCACGGCCCTGGCGAATGCGAACGATACAGCCCCGACCAAACCTGCCGCCGAGAAGCCGGCGGCGATTGCCTCGATCAAGCCGAACCTGCGGCCTGCCGTGGCCGCGCCTGCCGCTGCCCCTGCCGCGAGCCAGAAATCCGAAGACGATGCCGAGGTCGACCTGTCGGTCCGCATTGCCGAGAAACTGGCCGAGCTGCGCGCCAAGCAGTCCCTGCGCGCCGAGGAAGCGGCGCGCGCCCGCCGCGCCGCCGATGCACGGCGTAAAAAGGAAGCAGCGGTTGTCGCTGCCGTTGCGGTCGAAGCGGCCAAGCCGAAGAACGGCACCCACTGGACCTATGAGGGTGAATTCGGCCCGGAGAACTGGTCCAAGATCAACGCTGCCTGGGCATCGTGCAACACCGGCAACCGTCAGTCGCCGATCGACCTGCGCGACGGCATGAAGGTGGACCTCGAGCAGATCGTGTTCGACTATCACCCGGCTTCGTTCAACGAAATCGACAATGGCCACACGATCCAGGTCAATATCGCGGGCGGTAACTTCCTGACCGTTGGCGGCACCACCTATGAGCTGCAGCAATTCCACTTCCATCGTCCGGGCGAAGAGCGCATCAACGGCAAGGGCACCGAGATGGTCGTGCACCTGGTGCACAAGAGCTACGACGGCAAGATTGCGATCCTGGCCGTGCTGCTGGAACGTGGCGAAGCCAATCCGATGATCCAGACCGTGTGGAACAATCTGCCGCTGGAAAAGCACACCACGGTGACGCCATCGATCGTGCTCGACGTGAACGAGATCCTGCCGGCGCGGCGCGACTATTTCACCTACATGGGTTCGCTGAGCGAGCCGCCTTGCACCGAGAATGTGCTGTGGCTGGTGATGAAACAGCCGATGACGGCCTCGCCCCAGCAGATGGCCCTGTTCTCGCGCCTGTACCCATTCAACTCGCGGCCTGTGCAACCGAGCAATGGGCGGATGGTCAAGGAATCGCTGTAAGGATTGATGCAAGAACGAAAAAACGCGCCGAGGCGCGTTTTTTTGTGTGACATGGTCACCAGGTCAGCTGATGCGGTAACGGCCTTCCCAGGCCGCGCCAGGCGCGAGGGTGACCGGTTCCAGCTGGGCCGGCTCGATGCACACGAAGCGCTGGTACTCGTCGTCTTCCATATCGGCCAGCGCGGCCGTGTCCGTTGCACCCGGATTCCACACCACCGCGTCCGCAAATCCCTGCTGCTCCAGCGTCAACACGCGCGCCCAGGTGCCGAGCGTGATGGCGCCACCGATATTTTCATAGACTACGTCGAGCTTGTCCGCGATCGACAGCGTGCCCGCTTCCAGCCCTTCGATGCGCACATCGGCCAGGTGCGGTACCACGTGGTAGGTATGCAGTGCGGCCGCGAACGGGAAGGGCGCGTCGCCCGTATTGCGCACGCTTAGCGCCATGGTCAATTCATTGGCCCGCACGGCTACCCGCAGCGCCAGCGCGAACCGGTGCGGCCAGGCGCTCGCCAGCGCCGGCGGCAGGTCGGCCTCGTTCAGGCCAAACACCGCCCACGCCGCGTCACCCTCGACGCCGCTGTCTTCCAGGCGCCAGGTGCTCACGCGTGCAAAACCGTGGCGCATGCCGGCGCCACGCTCGGCAAACTGCGGGAAGATCACGGGCACGCCGCCGCGGATCGCGCGGCTGCCGTCCAGCGCCGAGCGCGCGCTCAGGAACATGCGTTCGCCGCCATCGGCCCCATGCCACGACACCAGATGGCCGCCATACAGCGTGACAACCGCGCTGGCGCCGTCGGGCGCCGTGATGCGGACCGCGGGCAATTGCCCGAAAGTGAGGTTTTCGATGGTCATGTCTGGCGGCTCTTGGCCATGGGCGGGTTGTCGGCGAAATAGCGGCGAATGCCGTTGGTGATCGCATTGGCCAGCTGGTCCTGGTAGGCGTCGTCGTTCAGGCGCGCTTCTTCCTGCGGGTTCGAGATGAACGCGGTTTCGACCAGGATCGATGGGATGTCCGGCGCCTTCAATACGGCGAAGCCGGCCTGCTCGACCGAGGCCTTGTGCAAGCGGTTGATGCCGCCGATTTCCTTCAGCACGGCCTTGCCCAGCTTGAGGCTGTCATTGATCTGGGCCGTGGTCGACAGGTCGAACAGCACGCTGGCGAGCTGCTTGTCGGCGCTGCCGCCGGCCAGGTTGACGCCACCGATCAGGTCGGCCCGGTTCTGATCATTGGCCAGCCAGCGCGCCGCGCTCGAGCTGGCGCCTTTTTCCGACAGCACGAACACCGACGAGCCGCGCGCGGTCGGCGAGACCCAGGCGTCAGCGTGGATCGAGACGAACAGGTCGGCCTGCACCTTGCGCGCCTTTTGCACGCGGGTTCCGAGCGGCACGAAGAAGTCGCCGTCGCGGGTCAGCATCACGCGCGTGTTCGGCATCTGCTCGAGCTTGTCCTTGAGGCGCTTGGCCACGGCCAGCACGATGTCCTTCTCGCGGCTACCCCTGGCGCCGATGGCGCCCGGATCCTCGCCGCCATGGCCCGGATCGAGGGCGATGGTGACCATCCGCGCCACCTTCTGCGGCGCGGGTTTGCTGGCGCCGCGGGCCGGCGTCGGCTGCACCGGTTGTGGTGGCGGGGTGCCTTGCAAGCCCGACATTTCGGATTCCAGCTTGGCGATCGCATCCGGCGCGGCATTCGGCTGGGTGCGCGGCGCCGCCGAGGGCGCGGTCGGGATCTGTACCGGCGGCGTGGCGCCGGCCGTGGCCGGATTCGGCGTGGCCGGGGCGCCGGCCACCGGCGTGGCGGCGACCGGGTCGCCCATCGCCGGCTGGTCGGCTGCGACGGTCTTGGTCGGACCGGTGCTCCATTCGCCTTTTTCGATCATGGCCGCGATCGGGTCCACCGGCGTGACCGGATACAGGTCGAAGATCAGGCGATGCTGGTAGCCGGCCACCGGGGCCAGCGTAAACACCTGCGGCTTGACCTCAGCCTTGAGGTCGAACACCAGGCGCACCACGTTCGGCCGGTTCTGGCCCACCCGCACTTGCTTGATATAGGGATCGTTCGGCTCGATCTTGGCCACCAGGCTCTTGAGCGTGGGGCTCAGGCCCAGGCCGTCGATATCGACCACCAGGCGCGGCGGATCGGGAATCAGGAAGTGTTCGGTCTTGAGATCGGTGTCGTTTTCCAGCGTCACCCGGGTGTACTCGGGCGCGGGCCAGACCCGCACCGCCAGGATCTGGTTGGCGCTGGCCGGCAGCGGCGCAACGACGGACAGCAGCAGCGTGCCGCCCGCCTTCATGAAGACGCGGCGGCGCGCCGAGCCTGGCGTCACGCCGGCGGCAAGGGCGGTAGAAGGGGGGCGAGACGTTCGAGGCATAGCAGGCCTAATTCGGACAACGCCTGCAATTCTACAGCACGGCCCGCCCCGCTAACGTCGAGCAGGACATGCAAGTCGGGCGGCGGCAACACCGGGTCGCCTTTTTCGGGCCATTCCACGATGCAGACATTCTTGCCGTCGAAGTCTTCGCGGAAACCCGCGTCGAGGAATTCTTCCGGGCTCGACATGCGGTACAGGTCGTAATGGATGACGTCCAGTGGCTTTCCATCGAGCATCACCCGATACGGTTCCGACAAGGTGTAGGTCGGGCTTTTGACCGTACCCACATGGCCGGCAGCATGCAGCAGCGCACGGGTGAGGGCGGTCTTGCCGGCGCCGAGGTCGCCGTGCAGATAGATCACGAGGCCGGGCTGGAGTGCGCGCGCCAGCGCCGCGCCGAGGGCGGCGGTGGCCGTTTCGTCGGGCAGATAGCGCTGCAAATGGGATTTATAAGGCTGCATCGAATAAAATAGCGTGTTGTCCTGCCTGGTTTTTCTGCGTCGTTTGCCCGCCCATGTCCACTTCTCCTGACCCATCCGCCGACCTGCCCGAGCTTGCGCGCGCCATCAAAGGATGGGGCCGTGAACTCGGCTTTGCCGACGTGCGCATCGCCGACGTCGACCTGGCGCACCTGGAGGCCGGGCTGCAAGCCTGGCTGGACGCGGGTTACCACGGCGAGATGGATTATATGGCAAGCCACGGCATGAAGCGTGCCCGGCCCGCCGAACTGGTGCCGGGCACGGTGCGCGCCATCGTGGCGCGCATGGATTACCTGCCGCCCTCACGCCATGATGACTGGCGCGCCCAGGAAAAATTGCGCCAGCAAGATCCGAACGCCGCCGTGGTCTCAGTGTATGCGCGGGGCCGCGACTACCACAAGGTGCTGCGCAACCGCCTGCAGTCGCTGGCCGGCCGCATCCAGGACGCGATCGGGCCCTTCGGTTTTCGCGTGTTCACCGATTCGGCGCCGGTGATGGAATTGCCGCTGGCCGAAAAAGCCGGCCTCGGCTGGCGCGGCAAGCACACGCTGCTGCTGTCGCGCGCGGCCGGCTCGACCTTTTTTATTGGAGAAATCCTGATCGACCTGCCGCTGCCGGTCGATCCGCCCACCGGCGCCCACTGCGGGCAATGCCAGGCCTGTATCGACCTGTGCCCGACCCAGGCGATCCTGGGGCCGGGCAAGCTCGATGCGCGGCGCTGCATCTCTTATCTCACTATCGAGCTCAAAAGCAGCATCCCGGAAGACATGCGGCCCCTGATTGGCAACCGCATCTATGGCTGCGACGATTGCCAGGTGGCCTGTCCGTGGAACAAGTTCGCGCAGCGGGCGCAGCTGCCGGATTTCGACGAGCGCAATGGCCTGGGCGAAGGTGACCTGGTGGGCATGTTCGGGTGGGAAGAAGAAGAATTCAACCGCCGCATGGAGGGTAGCCCGATCCGCCGCATTGGCCACGAGCGCTGGCTGCGCAATCTGGCGGTGGGACTCGGAAATGCAGCCGAGAAACAGCGTGGCGACGCGGCCACCGTGGCCGCCCTGCAATCCAGGCTGGACCATCCATCCGGGTTGGTGCGCGAGCACGTGGTGTGGGCCCTGGCGCGCCACGGCGCCTGAACCCGCTGACATCACATCATCAGAGTTCGATCCGCTTCAGACGCAAGCCCGACCAGTCGCCGTCGATCGAAATCATCGCCACGGCGGTAATGCCGTGTTCCTTGGCGTAGGCATTGATCGAATCGCGGTTGATATCGGTCGCCTTGGAAGCGGTCTGCTTCAGGTAGGCGATCCACAGCGAGCCTTTGTCGCCCAGCTTCTGCTTGGCAACGTCCAGGTACTGCTCGAGGTCCTTGCGATGCATGCAGAACATCAGGATCGCATCGAAAGGCCCATCGCCTTCCTTGATCTTGTCAGCTGGCATCTGGGCTGCCACTTGCGGATTGGCTTGTCCGTTGAGGATCAACATGGACTTCGCCGTTCGTAAAAACATCTTGTCTGCAACTGTCTTTTCGTTCATTGGAGTTTCCTAAAAGAGAGTATGCATCGCGGCGCCCAGGGCCGCGGCGCGTTCAAGACTATTTTACAAGGCTTCCTGCGAGAAGCAGGAACCGTTGACGTAGGGTCGGCGGGTTCCCCGCCGACGCGGTGATGGTTGGCAGCCAGATCATCCGGCGCGATATCGGCACCGGTAACCATCACCGCGTCGGCGGGAGACCCGCCTCGCCGGCCGCGCCGACCCTACTTAAGCAGGCCCGCCAATTCGACCGCGGTCTTGACCTGCATCTTGTCGAAAATATGGGCGCGATGGACCTCGACCGTGCGCATGCTGATGCCGAGTTTGTCGGCCACCACCTTGTTCATCATGCCGGCCAGAATCAGGTCGAGCACTTCGCGCTCGCGCGCCGACAGCGTGGCCAGGCGCGTCTGCACACCGGCCGAGGCAGCGGCCTTGCGCGAGGCGCCCAGCGCTTCTTCGACCCGGTCCATCAGCACATTGTCGTTGAACGGTTTCTCGAAGAAATCGAACGCCCCGCGCTTGAGCGAGTCGACCGCCATCGGCACGTCGCCGTGACCGGTCAGGAAGATCACCGGCAGGCGCGGCAGCAGGCCGCGGCCGATCAGCGCGTCGAACACGGCAATGCCGTTCATGCCGGGCATGCGCACATCGAGCAGCACGCAGTCGCCGGTGCCGTCGAAGTCGGACAAAGCGTCGAGGAATTCCTGGCCACTGGCATAGCCGCGCGCGGGCAGGCCGCGCGATTGCGCCAGCCAGGCGAGCGAATCGCGAATGACATCTTCGTCGTCGACGATGTGCAGCATGAGGTCTCCGTAATGACGGGATGTTCCCGTCACACTATTGTTATCAAGGGGGCGCAGACATCCGCGCCGTAGAGCGAATTTTAGCCCAGCGTGCGACTCGCCGCTTGGGCCGGCAGCGAAAACGTGAACACGGTGCCGCCCGCCGGGTGCGGCGCATGGCTCAGGGTGCCGCCGTGGAATTCGATCGCGGTGCGGCAGATCGACAGGCCCATCCCCATGCCCTCGGCCCGGGTCGAATAAAACGGCGAGAACAGGCGCTCGGCCACCTCGGGCGAGATGCCGTGGCCGCGGTCGACCACCGAGACCGCCACCTGATCGTCGGCATGCACGGCCTCGATGCGCAGCACGCGCTGGTCGGGCACCGTGTCCTGCATCGCCTGGATCGCATTGCGGGTGAGGTTGAGCAGCACCTGCTCGATCAGTACGCGGTCGGCCAGCACCGGCGGCAGGCCAGGCGGCAATTGCACCCGCAAGGCGACGCCGGCCTGGCGCGCCTGCAGCTCGATCAGCGCGTGCACGCTGGCGACGATGCTGCGGATCGTCACTTCCTGGCGTTGCGGTTCGCGTTTCTTGACGAACTCGTGCACGCTGCGGATGATCTGGCCGGCGCGCTGGGCTTGCTGGCGCGCCTGTTCCAGCGCGTGGCGCAGCATGCCCGGCTTGACGTCCTCGCCCGAACCGGCGGCGCGCTCGAGCATATTCAGGGCGCCCACCGTATAGCTCGAGATCGCCGCCAGCGGCTGGTTCAACTCATGCGCCAGCATCGACGACAGCTCGCCCATGGTGGCCAGGCGCGCGCTGGTCTGCAGTTTTTCTTCCTGCTGGCGATTCAGTTCTTCGACGCGCTTGCGGTCGGTGATGTCGAGCACCGAACTCATCCAGCCGGTATGGCGGCCGTCGATATCGACCAGCGGCGCTTCGAACACCAGCACCGGTACCCGCACCCCGTCCGGGCGCTGAAACACGGTCTCGAATTGCGGCGTGACCTTGCCCGACAGGATGCCCTGGAAGCGCTCTTCGTACTCGGCCGTCGCTTCCGGCGCCCAATAGGCCATCGGCGGTTTCTTTCCGATCAATTCTTCCTGCGGCAGGCCGACGATCTGGCAAAAGGCGCGGTTCACATAGGTGACGCGGCCTTCCAGGTCGCGCGCGCGCAAGCCGGTGAGCAGCGAGTTTTCCATCGCGGTGCGAAACGCCATCTGCTGGCGCAGCGCGCTTTCCGCCGCCAGGGTGCGCGAAATGTGGCGCCACAGCGCGGCCAGGCTCATCAACAATCCGAGGGCCAGCACGATCACCGAACCGACCAGCAGGTTCGGCAGCAGCTGCGGCGCGCGCTTGACGCTGTCGGTGGCCAGCACCAGCTGGGCACCGGGCAGGTCGAGCTCGCGCTGATGGGTGTACACGCCGCGGCCCGGGCCGCCGGCGGTGCGGCGCGCCACGGCGCGCTCCTCGCGGTCGATCAGCGACAGGGCATTGTCTTGCGCGAACCACCACGGTACGGTTTCGTCGAGCAGTACCTGCAGGCTGTAGGTGGCCACCAGGCTGCCCATGAACTGGCCGTTGCGAAACAGCGGTAGATAAAAATCGATCAGGCCGTGGGTGGTTGGCGTCGCGCCATAGGGCTCGCTATAGCGGCCACGGCGGATCGAGCGCGCCATCTCGCCGGCCAGTTCGGTCGTGGCGGGCAGGCCGGCGGCAGGTGGGTCGCTGCCATGGGTGGCTTGCACCACGCCATCGGCATCGCTCCACACCACGCGCACCAGTTCCGGACCGTTGATGAACATCTGGCGCAGGCGCGCCTGCAACTTGGCCGGCGGCAGGGGCGTCACTGCCAGGTCGGCGCCGAGCGCACTGAGCGCTTCCTCGCTGCGCGCCAGCTCGAAGCGCAGCGTCTGCTCGACCCACAGGGTGTCGGCAATCAATTGTTCTTGACGCTCGGTGCTTTCCATCTGGCGCGCCTGCCAGGGCAGCCAGATCAGCACGGCAAGGAATAGCAGCACCAGCAGCATCGGCACCAGCCAGCGCCAGAACCGCCAGGCGCGGCTGCGCGCGCGCGGTTCCGGTTCCGACAAGGGCTGGACGATTGGAATTGTCATGCAAGATCCTGTACTTGGTTAAACTGACGAGCTATCCTGCCCAGCCATTGTGGAAGTTCACAATGGCGGCCGGGCACGGCGCCTTCTAGACTGTGCAGGCAAGGCATCCGGATATATCGGCAATCCGCCAGTGTAACGTTTCACCAGGAAGAATCGAACCGTCATGCAGATCAACGCCCTGGCCGCCAAAGCGCTGTTCGCCGCGCTGGCCGCCACCGCCAGTTTCCACGCCTGGGCCCAGGGGCCGATCGTCATCAAGTTCAGCCACGTGGTGGCGCCCGATACGCCCAAGGGCCGGGCCGCCGAGCGCTTCAAGGAGCTGGCCGAACAGATGACGCGCGGCCAGGTCAGGGTGGAAGTGTATCCCAACAGCCAGCTGTACAAGGACCGCGAGGAGCTCGAGGCCCTGCAACTGGGCGCGGTGCAGATGCTGGCGCCGTCGCTGGCAAAATTCTCGCCGCTGGGCGTGCGCGAGTTCGAGGCCTTCGACTTGCCGTATATCTTCCCGGACAAGGCGGCGCTGTACAAGGTGACGGAAGGCCGGATCGGCCGCGACCTGTTGCGCAAGCTCGAGCCCAAGGGCATTACCGGCCTGGCGTTCTGGGATAACGGCTTCAAGATCATGTCGGCCAACCAACCCCTGACCTCGCTCAAAGATTTTCAGGGATTGCGGATGCGTATCCAGGCGTCCAAGGTACTGGACGCGCAGATGCGCGCGCTGGGCGCGCAGCCGATGACGCTCGCCTTTTCCGAGGCCGCGCCGGCCCTGCGCGACGGGGTGGTAGAGGGCACCGAGAACACGCCATCGAATATGTACACCCAGCGCATGCACGAAACGCAAACACACCTGACCGTGTCGAACCACGGCTATCTGGGATATGCCGTGATCGTCAACAAGAAGTTCTGGGATGGCTTGCCGGCGGCCACGCGCAATACGCTGGCGCGCGCCATGCGCGAGGCGACGGTGTACGAAAAGCAGATTGCCCAGCGCGCCAATGACGATGCCATGGAGGCGATCCGCCAGGCCGGCACCACGACCATCCACACGCTCAATCCGGCCCAGCAGGCCGAGTGGCGCCGCGCCATGCAGCCGGTAGCAGAAAAGATGGAAAATCGTATCGGCCGCGACACGGTTCGCGCTATCCTGCGCGAGGTAGCGCGCTAAGAATGAGCCTCTCTTCAGCGGGCTTATGCGCTACCCGAATGGTTGATAGGCGTTTTGTTTATAAGTAAAATAATTTTGTGAATTTGTGGCTTAAAGGATACATTTTCTACAAGCATTTGCGTTATCATGGGGCCCATACGCACTGTAACGGTGCGAGGCAGTGCCAAGAACTAGCAGAACTGCGTACAAAGGTTTTTGGGGGGAGCATTGATAAAATCACGGTAATCCATACCGGAGAACATTCGAGGAGACACCACGTTTGACAGAAGTCGTTGGCACCGCCAAACGACCGGAACGTGACCCGAATTGGAGCGCACCCGAGGGTGCGCTTTTTTTTCGTCCCTGCGGTTCAAACGACTGGTTCCCGCCTCCTGCTCCGGTTAAGATGCCTGGATGACACAATGCAGTCGACCAGCCGGATGGCGCTCTCCCGCCGCCGCACAGAAACAAGCATGAAGACCGATCCCGCAAGCCAGCTATTCAACGCCATCGTGCCGGCGCCGTTCGGCGCGCTCGGCGTCCGGACGCATGAGGACAAGCTGCGCGAGATCGTCTATCTGCCGCCATCGTTCGAAGCGAAAGCCGCCGACAACCCGGTCGCCGAACTGGTCGCGCAGCAGCTTGCGCGCTACCTCGACGACCCCGACTTCGTGTTCGACCTGCCGCTGCAGGATGCCGGCACCGAGTTCCAGCGCAAGGTCTGGCAAGAAATCAGCGCGATCCCGCGCGGCACCGTGCGTACCTACGGCATCCTGGCCAAGACCATCGGCTCGCATCCGCGCGCCGTCGGCCAGGCCTGCGGCGCCAACTGGTTTCCCTTGGTGATTCCGTGCCACCGGGTCACCGCCGCCGCCGGCCTGGGCGGGTTCTCGAACCAGAACGACGAAAACGGTTTCCACCTGTCCGTCAAACGCTGGTTGCTGCGCCATGAAGGCGCCACCGCAAGCCCATGGCAGCAGCAGTCGATCTGGCCCTGATCGACGAGTTCTGCGACACGCTCTGGCTGGAACAGGGCCTGGCAAAGAACTCGCTCGACGCCTACCGGCGCGACCTGCGCCTGTTCGCCGGCTGGCTGGACGCCAAGCGTCCGGGACGCGGCCTGCTGGCCGTGCAGCCCGAAGATCTGTCCGCCTATTTCGCCGACCGCCATCCCGATTCGCGCCCGAGCACGGCCAACCGCCGGCTGTCGGTGTTCAAGCGTTTCTATGGGCTGGCGCTACGGCGCCAGCAAATCAGCAGCGATCCGTGCCTCAAGATGGCTTCGGCGCGCCAGCCGACCCGCTTCGTGCACACGCTGACCGAAGGCCAGGTCGAAGCGCTCCTGGGCGCGCCCGATGTATCGACGCCGCTCGGCTTGCGCGAGCGCACCATGCTGGAACTGATGTATGCCAGCGGCCTGCGGGTATCGGAACTGGTGGCGTTGAAACTGGTCGAAGTGAGCCTGAACGATGGTGTGCTGCGCGTGACCGGCAAGGGCAGCAAGACGCGCCTGGTGCCGTTCGGCGGCGAGGCGCGCGCCTGGCTCGAGCGCTACCTGAAGGACGCGCGCGGCATCATCCTGAATGGCCAGGTCGACGACGCCCTGTTCGTCACCGGCCGCGGCGGCGCGATGACGCGCCAGATGTTCTGGATCCTGATCAAGAAGCACGCGGCGAAGGCCGGCGTGACGGGGCCGCTGTCGCCGCACACACTGCGCCATGCGTTTGCCACGCACTTGCTGAACCACGGCGCCGACCTGCGCGTGGTGCAATTGCTGCTGGGGCACGCCGATATTTCGACGACCCAAATCTATACCCACGTGGCGCGCGAGCGCCTGAAACACCTGCACGCCCAGCATCATCCGCGCGGCTAGCCGCACGCTGTTATCCCCCTTGCTTGCGACAAGCGCCAAGCCGGGATCGGCGCGGTAGTCCATAATGGCTGTGCAATTGCAGCAATCTTACCGAACTACTACATCGAGGTGACTATGGCACGGAATAATTTCTCTTACGAAAAACGTCAACGGGAACTCGACAAAAAGCGCAAGACCGAAGAAAAGGCCAAGCGCAAGCTCGACGCGAAAAACGCGCCGGCGGATGGCAGCGAGGCCGTGCAACAGGACGGCGAGGGCGATAAT
>Ga0265780_10004944_pt1 | contig 17030 bp, 7 predicted proteins | sample P1T30metagenome_FD_192432 | JGI IMG/M metagenome (GOLD analysis project Ga0265780, IMG submission 192432) | Plant litter microbial communities from East Loma Ridge, Irvine, California - P1 T30 | ecosystem: Environmental > Terrestrial > Plant litter > Unclassified | place: USA: California... | reverse complement strand
TTATGTTTAATAGTAGTAGTAGAAGATCCAGTTATCATTAAGTATCTACAGGTATCGTCCCTGTATTTTTCTCCATCATAGTGTGCTATGACAAAAAGGGAATTATATATAAAACGTTAAACCGCAATATTAGTATCTTATGTAACGTAAAACCTATAAGAATCAGATTGAAATATTTCTTGTAGCAATATTATTACAAGAATATGGAGTGTTAACTAATTATCTGAAAGGATTATGGATATTATGCTCTAAAATTGCGATATACAAATCTACAAAAAAGTAAATTGTATTTAATCAAAAATTAAATATTTATCATATTTTGAATTATTTATGACAAGCATTATTCGTATAGATTTATTGATTTTTGGTTGGAAATGTATCATATAACTCTTTGTGAATGATTTTTGTAATGATGAATGGTTGAATGTAGCAATGTTTAAGTGATTGCAGAAAATCATTTTATTCATTTTATTATTAACTGTAAGATTTATAAATAATAATTGAGGATTAGGTCATCTAAATTTAGCTTATATTAGTTTTTATGAAGCATCTAACAGCGATATTAATATTTATTATTTTTGCCGGCTCCTTAGTGGCGCAGCCTACTCAAAAACCCATGCTGTATGGTAATAACTGGATGGCCATTACGGGCAAGCCTATGGCGGCTACGGCTGGGTCCATGATATTTCAGCAGGGAGGGAATGCTGTTGATGCTGCATGTGCCATGCTGGCTGCCACCTGTACTATGTGGGATACCCTTAGCTGGGGCGGCGAAACGCAGGTGTTGATCTATAATCCAAAAACTAAAAAAGTAATAGCCATAAATGCAATGGGGGTAGCGCCCACAGGGGCAACTGTAGCTTTTTTTAAGGGTAAAGGGTATAATTTTCCACCCGAGTATGGCCCATTGGCTGCCACTACGCCAGGCACACCCGGCGGGTTGATTTACATGCTAATTAATTACGGTAGCATGAGCCTGGAGCAGGTATTGGCGCCCGCCATGCATATGGCTGCAGGTTATGCTATTGAAGCGCAGGCAGCCAATGCCATGGAGCGCGATAAAGACAAAATTAAACAATGGCCTTATAGTGCCAAGGTGTTTTTAACCCATGCCGGCCAAAAACGTGAAGCACCGGAAGGCGGAGAAGTTTTTATTCAGAAAGACCTGCTGGCTACTTTAACCAAAATGGTAGCTGCCGAAAAGGCTGCCCGCAAAAAAGGAAAGAGCCGCAAGGATGCGCTGATGGCAGCATATGATCGTTTTTACAAAGGAGATATAGCACAGGAGTTTGTACGGGGATGCCAGGAGCAGGGCGGTTTAATTACCATGCAAGACCTGGCTAAGTGGAAACCTATAGAAGAAGAACCCTTGATGGTAAACTACAAAGGTATTGATGTATATAAGTTAAAGCAATGGACTCAGGGACCGGTGTTGTTACAGGCACTGAACATTTTAGAGAATTTCGATTTAAAAAGTATGGGCTATAATAGTCCTAAGTACATTCACACCGTTTACCAGGCCATGAACCTGGCATTTGCAGATCGTGATTTTTACTATGGCGACCCCTATTTTAGCCCGGCCGGGCCAATTAGGGGGCTGTTGAGTAAAGATTATGCAAAGCAACGTGCCAAACTGATCGGCTTCGATAAAAACGATGCACGTATAGGTCCGGGTAATCCATACCCGTTTGAAGGCAAGGTAAACCCTTACATTAACCTGTTAAAAGAACGCGGCTTTGAAATGGATACCACCAAACGCAATTTTGCCCCCAAACATGATTTAGGAAACAATACGCCTAAAGAACTTTACGAGGACAGGCTGTGGCGCGGTACTACCTCTATTGAAGCGGCCGATAAGGAAGGCTGGGTGGTATCGGTTACGCCAAGCGGCGGCTGGCTGCCGGCGTGTATCGCAGGCAATACGGGTATAGGCATGAGTCAGCGTATGCAAAGTTTCGTGCTCGATTCTGCTTTAAACCCCTTTAACGTAGTGGCACCGGGTAAAAGGCCTCGGGTTACATTATCTCCCTCTATGTTTTTAAAGGATGGCAAGCCCTATCTTTCAGCTGCAGTACAGGGTGGAGATACGCAGGATCAAAACCTGCTTCAGTTCTTTTTAAACGTAGCCGAATTTGATATGAACGTACAAAGGGCAACTGAAGCGGCCAACTTTAACACTAACCAGCTATGGCTCTCGTTAGGCGGCACCAAAACCTCCGACCGCGAGCCCAAGCCCGGACAAATTCTGCTGAACAGCAATACTAAAGAGGAAGTACGCACAGCACTTAAGAAAATGGGCTATACCCTAAGCTTTACCGACCGCACCAGCGGCCCTATTAACGCCATTTACTTCGACTGGAAGCATGGCAGCTTTTGGGGAGGTTCCAGCAACCATGGTGAGGACTATGGGATAGGGTGGTAGTGGATACATTGATATTAGCAAAAGCCTGTAAGTTATTTATGGGCTTTTTGCTTTAAGAGACCGTGAAACGCTAAACAAAACATATATAAGTAGTTATTGCCGCTGCAACGCTATTTTAGCCTTATCTGTAACTGCTTTGATAAATTCGGTTTTTGCAATTCGGTATGCTACTCTTTCATGTTTAAAATCTTTTGCCAACTGTATCTTTAGCTGTTCATATGCCTTAGCAGTTTCCGGGTGTGCAATTAAATAATCGCGAAAAGGTATTCTGTCCCAAATAGGATGTTCTTTTGGCCCTGCATGTATATGGTATGTTTGCATTTTCGGACTCAAGAGATTGTAACCTTTAACAAATACCATATGAGATTGGCTGCCTTCATTTTGCCAGTTAAACTCATAAGATAAGGTCTTCATTATTGCTATTAGCCTGGCACTCTTAATGTCGTCAAACTCTACTTCCATTAAAATATCAATGGTGTCTTTCGATGAAAGTCCAGGTACGGAGGTGCTCCCAAAGTGTTCTATACGGTAAACCAATCCTGGTTCAAGAGTGTCTTGAATTAACCTCTTTTCTTCTGCAAATAACTTAGGCCAGCCCTTATTATAAGGGCTGATCTCAATGGGGAAAAGACGGTCTATTTCTTCTTTGCTTAAATCTTGTAAAGTCTTTTCTCTCATAGTCGCGTATCAGTTAATGTTATTATATAATTAAGCAAGTTAATTATGTTTGAGTGTTTATCAAATAAACGTTTGTATTGTAGGGAACAAATGCACAAGCCACCTACAATTGTGGTGGCTTTGTGCAATGAATTTAAGTAAAAGGAATTTAAATTTTGTCATTGCCGCATCAGCGTCGAAAACTTTTGCTGGTACTCGGCTAAGTGCTGTTTAACACGATTATTAACCGCTAATTGCTGATGCTGGCTTCCCAGCTTTGTCATCTCATCTAAAAGGGATAATCCTAATTGCACGTCGCGTAGATTAACCGTATCGGCATCGGTTTGCAGGCGATGATAGTTAAAATCTAACTGTTCTTTAACGTAGGTATCAATACTGGTCATCATTTTATTAGCCAGTTTAAGATCCTGCAAATGCAGGGCAGTATCGGCCAGGTAAAACTTACGCACGGCTACATCAATGTAAGGATATATATCGGGCATGGTTTGGTCATAACGGTGCAGCGCTTTTGCGGCAAGGTCGGGGCGGCCTTCGGCAACCAGGTTTTGGCTAAGGTTCATAAACGTGGTAGTAATAAAAGGGTAGAACAATGCGGTAGACTGCTGATCGAGGTAACGGGCATGCTTCATATTGCCCCATTTAAACTTGTTCATTACATTGTTATACATCACCAGTGTGTTAGTTTTATCAACCTGTGCTGCTGCAGTATTAGCCTTTAAAGGCAGCAGGCGGTACGCAAAACCCTCGTTATATAGGTAAGAACTTAACCCTATCGAACCCTCGTTGGGAACAGAGTTGGTAAAATAAACAGGACGTTTCCAATTGTTGTGTACCAGTATATCTATCATGGCTAAGTTTTCCTTAGTTACAAAGCCCGATGGGTATTTCCATTCCATGGTTTTGGCTATGCGGTTACTTTGGCTGGCAGGCAGGGTTCCGGTTTTAACAACTTGTGCTGAGTCAACCGTTAGTTTAAAATTTTTGGTGGGCAAATAGTTTGTGGTTGCGCCGTTTTCATACTCTAGCTTAGTGCCTTTGTCATCAGATGTCATGAATTCAAAGATGTCCTTCAACTCTACCGAATCAGGGATTTTGGCATCCTGAAAGGTCAGATAATCGCGCACGCCATCTTTAAACTGGTCATCGTCCATACTAATGGGTATCGGTGCGGATTGATTCATGCGCTGTTTCATGTGGCGTATATACCAATCGGTACCAAAAAGGCTCAGGTTTACAATGCGTACATCAGGGCGTATGTTTTCTACTTCCTGAGCGTACCATAAGGAGTATGTGTCGTTATCGCCGTACGTGAACAAAATGCTGTTTGGTGCGCAGGAATTAAGGTAATTGCTGGCCATGTCATGGGGTGTCAATTTTGTAGAGCGGTCATGCGATCCCCATTCCTGCACGGCCATCAATACTGGGGCAGCTATAAGGCATAGCGAGGTTGCCGCAAATGCAGCATATTTGCCGTTTACACTTTGCTGCATAAACTTAGCCAGGCCAACCACGCCCAAGCCAATCCAGATGGCAAAGGTGTAAAACGAAGCCACATAACTGTAATCGCGCTCGCGGGGCTGTATGGTAGGCTGGTTCACATATAATACGATGGCTATGCCGGTGAAAAAGTAAAGTAGGGCTATTACCGTAGCATCTCTTTTATTACGTTTGAAGTGGTAAAACATTCCAAACAAGCCAATAATGAGCGGCAGCGCATATAGCGGAGTATAAGATTTATCCTCAGTAATGAACTTAGGCAGATGCCTGCCACCGTCAAACCAACCTGAGGTCCAGTTGCCGTTCAAATCTACGGTGCTGGTTTGGCCATCCTGGTCGTTGTAGCGGCCTACAAAGTTCCACAGAAAATAGCGGGCGTACATTTGGTAAATTTGCCAGCTGAACATAAATTTCAGGTTATCGGCAAACGTAGGAGATTGACCTTCGCCCAATTGGAGCCATTGCTTGTAAAACTGCGGGTCTTGCCCATCGCTGCTGTAAATACGAGGGAGTATGGTATTTCGGTCGTACACTAATGATTGCTTTTTGCCCACCACTTCGTACTGTGTTTTGCCTTTGCGGTATAAGGTAGCGCCCTCTTTCTGTTCAATAGCTTGCGCATCAAAGTACGGCCCGTAAGTTAGGGGAGGGGCTATGTATTGTTCGCGGTTAAGATAGCTTTGCAGCTTAAAGGCATTATCGGGGTGGCTGTTATTTAAGTTAGTGCCTGCATGTGCCCTTATAGGGATCATGGCGAAAGAACTATAACCCAAGTACATGAACGCCAACCCAACAAACACAAGGTTAAGCCTTGGCTTGTTTTTACGAATGCTATAAACAATGCCGCTTATAATAGCACTCACCAGCAAGAGTAAGAATACCATGGAGCCGCTGCCAAAACCAAATTTTAAGGTGTTCACAAAAAACAGGTCAAAATAGGCAGCTACTTTAACCGTATACTGAATTACGCCAAACTGCACCAAAGCTAGTAATGCAATGCCTGTAAATATGGCAATGATGGTGCCTTTGGTACTGATACGGTTAGACCTGCGGAAATAGTAAACCAGCGTTAGTGCAGGTATAGTTAACAGGTTTAAAAGGTGTATACCTATTGATAACCCCATTACATACGCACTCAATATGAGGTAGCGGTCGGCACCCGGCTTATCGGCCCTGGCTTCCCATTTCAGGATAGCCCAAAACACGACAGATACGCACAAGGCTGCCTGGGCAAACACAATGGTTTCTACGGCCGAGTACCAAAAAGTATCGGTATAAGCAAAAGCAAGGGCACCTACCAGACCGGCACCAATAATGAGTGTTTGGTTTGATGGGTCGACTGCCTCTCCGCGTGTCACCAGCATTTTTTTAGCCAGCGCTGTAATGGTCCAAAACAAGAACATCACCGTAGCTGCACTGGCCAGTGCCGATGCCATGTTGGTAAAGTAAGCCACTTTAGTATTATCGCCCAAGGAGAGGAGGGAGAAAGCCTTGCCTATCATGGCAAACAGCGGGTAGCCCGGCTGGTGCGAAATTTGCAAACGGAACGCGCAGGAAATAAATTCGCCACAGTCCCAAAAGCTTACCGAGGGTTCTAAAGTTAAGATGTAAGTACATGCGGCAATGGCAAAGCAAAGCCAGCCTAAGAGGTTGTTAAGCTTGTTGTAAGACATAGAGTTAAGGGGTAAAGTGTTATCATAGTGCTAATTATCAGCAAGTTCGCACTTGTACCGCAAAAGCCCATGAACCTTAACATTCTTTAACATTAGGGCGTTAAAAGCAAAAGCCGGCTCTTTGTGGAGCCGGCTTTATTCGATCGAGTTCTTTAAACTAATGTCATTGTAAGGAGCGATAGCGACTTAGCAACCGCAAGGATGCTGATCTAAACACGTGCGGTTGCCTCGATGTTGCTCGCAATGACATGTGTTGTTTTCGGGCCCCATTGGATTCTATTTTACAACCTCTACCCATTGTCCTTTTAGCAAAGCGTTAATGCTGCTATCATACATGGCCTCGCAATAAGTAGCTGGTAAATAGTACCGGCCGGTGTACGAGGCGTTGAGCATTACGTAATAGGTAACCTCTTTATCAGCAGTTAAGCTAAAGTAGGTATTTACCCGATCGTCGCGAATGTCGCGGTAGTCTGATGGTGATGATTTAAATACTTCATCATTGTTCATCATCCGTGTGTTCAAGATTTCCCATCCTGACGGGAAGATTTGCGTGAGCGCCATATTAGCATAATTGCCTCGCTGTCCCGGATTTTTTAAGATGACCTGTGCCACAAAATCAGTTCCTTGTTTTAAGCTGGTCGGATCAATTGGCTTGCCGCTCAACGTATAGTAGTTCACCTGCATCTGTAACACATCGGGGTTAATGTTCGATGGTAATATCTGACCCAGCGCCGGTTGTCCCTGCTGTATCAGGCGGATGTAAAGCAAACCTTTGCCGTTATTTTTAACAACCGCTTTGCCGCCATTAGCGGCAATAGGCAACTGCCATAGATACGATGGAGAGTTTACGCTATTCTTCACCGTTCCTGCCTGCACATCAAAACGAAGGTTGTTACCGCTCTTGTTCTGACCACAATATTCTGCTATCGACAGCAACGAGTAAGCTGTAGTTTGTGTGCTGTACCAGCTATCTTGTGATAGTTTAGCAGCAACTGAGTAAACCATGCGGCTTGCTTTTTGGCGTTGGCCTAACAAGGTCAGGGTTTCCAATATCATGGCTTCATCGCGCAGGTCCGAACCGTAGGTGTAGCCCATTTGCGTGTAGGGTTTAACCGTGGTTGGTAAACCGGCTATCAGGCGCAAGGCAACTTCGGGCTGCCCGGCCAGTTTGTAAGCCGCGGCTAAACGCCATTTGGCTTCCGGACTTAAATATTTGATCTCTTTTAAGCGGTTCATGGCACCTAATTCGGGTGCATTGGCCAATGCCAGCAGATATAGCCTGTAGGCCTGCGTTAAGCCCGAATAGTAGAACTCGCGCACATCGGGCGACCAGTTTTGGGCAGTCCGCTTTTGGTACTGTTTCCAACCTTCTATAAAGCCTACGGGCAGGGTGTAGCCCTTGGCTTGAGCAGCCAGCATAAAGTGGCCGGCGTAGTTGGTGCCCCACTCGTCGGCATCGCCGCCGTTTGGCCAGTAACTTAAGCCGCCGCCCGGTACCCTAAAACCGTTAAGCCTGCTAATGGCTGCCTTAATATTAACCTCGGCTTCGGCTTTTTGGCGGACGTTGAGGTCTATCAACTGGCCTAAATAAAGTTGAGGGAATGCCGCCGATGTGGTTTGCTCTACACACCCATGCGGATATTGAACCAGGTAACTTAACCGCTTTGATAGGTTAAGCGCCGGGATGGACGATACCTCGAGCGTTGCCTTGTTGGTGCCACCCATGCCAATGGCCGAGTAAGCGGTGTTCCAAACCTCGCCGGGTTTGAGCTCTTTTTGAATAACGCTGGTAATAGGCGGGTTAGGGTTACGTACGTTCAGCACTACATCAAAAGCCGTGGTTTCGCTGCCGCTTTGCGCTATGATCTTTACTTTACCTACACCCACAAAGTTCTTAACATTAAGGTCGAACGATACCAGCTGATCTCCCGGTTTAGTAAAAGTTACCGTTTTTTGATAACTGCTGCCAGGGTTGCTAAACGCGTTCGATTGTACTTTTACGCTTACCGTTTTTATGTTGCTTTCCATGGCAAACACGGTAACCGGTAATTGCACCGTTTCTGACGGGCCCAGTACACGTGGAAGGGTAGCTAGTATCATTAAAGGTTGTTTAACGGCCACCGGTTTTTCGGCAAAACCATAGCTGCCATCGTGACCGGCAATAACCATAGCTCTAACCGAGCCTATGTATTGCGGCAGTTTAAAGTGTTTGGTTTGCTTTTCGCCCTTGCCTAAATGGAACGGGCCCATAAACTTAACCACGGGCTTAAAGCGGTTAACCGATACGTTTTTGCCGTTGCCTACACCGCTGCCGTCGCCGCCAATGCTCAGGATGCGTTCCAATCCGCCGCCAAAAGCACCAATTACGTAATCAAATAAGTCCCAGGTTTTCACACCCAAGCCATCGCGGGCGTAAAAAGAGTTATGCGGATCTGGGGTTTTAAAGTTGGTCAGGTCCAGCAAGCCCTCATCCACCAAGGCAATGGTATAGGTCATTTCCCTGCCCGAGGTTTCAGAAACTGTTATGGATGATTGTGTTTCGGGCTTGATCTTATCCGGCATCGCGATCACCGGCTTCAAGATGGTTTCCGGGTCTTCCACACCCAAGCCAACTGCACCGTACATGCGTATAGGCAGGTCATTCAATGTTTGTGCATGGCGCTGTAAAAGCGTTACCGTGGCAAACACATTAGGTGCCATACCGGGTTCTATTTTAAAGCTATAGCGGGTTTGCCCTTTTTTAGTATCTACCCAGGCGGTTTTTATAACATGGCTGCCATTTTCAATACTAATTAGTGCGCGGCCGCCTGCACCTGTTGGTATTGTCAAAGTCGCTTCTTCGCCTACTTTATAATCTTTTTTATCTGAAGTAAAGGAGAGCATGGCTGCCTCGGTAGGATTGCTTTGCTGTAAACGCTCCGACCAGTTTGGCCAGTCGACGTAAACCACTTTACCTGTGGAGTGCCCGGTTTGCAGGTCTTTAACTCTAACCAGGTAGCGGCCCCAGTCGTTCTTAGCAACTCTTAAAGTCCACTTGCCGCGGCCATTAACCAACCCAACCGTTTGCGTGTTTATAAGTTTGTTGTACTGATCCTGGGTAAAGTTGCTTAACTCATTGCCGCTTTCATCCCACCACCAGCGCCATTGTATTTTATAAACTTCTACTTCTACATTGCGACTGCCAGCCATTAAAAGGCCTTTAGGCGTAACGTCAACAATGTCTATCGCGTTGTCTTTATCAGTTTCCAGCATACCGGTCATGGCACTGCCCTCGGGCATTTTAACACCCACATAGCCGTTGTATACATTATAAGGCATAGAGGTTTGCTGTATACTGAAATTGCCTCCCGGCTCAAATACTTTGACTAAGAAATTGGCCCTTAACTGGCCCGGTGCTTGTTTTTCTACATTAATGTCGGCATTAATAGCGGCATTGCCCTGGGCATCGAGCCTGCCGTCGAAAACGGTTTGTGTTTGCGTATTGAAGGCAAGGGTAGGATCGTCGAAATTATACTTTTCAAGATGTTTAAATGTGGTTGTTTGGGCCGATACAAAAGCGTCAACCTTAGCCTTTAAATTTTGCGCTATGCCGCCAAACAGCCAGCGGGCATTGAGTGTGCCGTTGGTGCTGCTGCCCTTAACCAATTCGGTAAGGTTACCGAAAGACAGATTTAGCTTTAACCGGTTAGGCATAATGGTTTCTACCTTAATGTTTTTCTCAAACACAGCACCACCCACTTTTACCTTGGCTGTCCAGTTGCCGGTAGGGGAGCTGGTGGTGGTAGCGGTATGGAAACTGTAGAAACCATCAACCGCACTGGTGCGGGTTAGGCGGCTGTAAAGCTGCCCTTGCGGGTTATAAAATTCAAATTCAACGGGATGGTCGGCAGGTAAGGTTTTCTTTTTATCCTCCAAAATAAAGGAAACAAAGATAGAATCGCCCGGGCGCCATACGCCCCGTTCGCCATAGATAAAACCCTTTAAGCCTTTTTGTACTTGTTCGCCCCCTACATTAAAACGGGTTAATGGTAAGGCACCGGCATCATCCAGCTTTAAATAACCGCGTTCATCGCCATTTTTGGCTACTAAGAGGTAGGGCTTGCGTTTACAGTCAAACTTTGCCAGTCCGTCACCATCGCTTTTGGTAGTCATGAGTACCTGTTTCTGGTAATCTAATAGTTCAAGGGTTACGCCGCTCATGGGCTGGGCATCCATGATATTGGTTACTGCTACCACCATGCTGTTATCGCTGCCGCGCTTTGCAATAAGCCCAATGTTGGAGGCCAAAATATTACGGGTGGCCCAACGGTCTTTGGTGTAGTAAGACTGAGTACAGGCATCATCACGTTCATCCCAGTTGTAACTGTCGGGATAGTAATTGTCATACCTCGACCAAAACTCGTCGTCATCATCCAAACCGGCACCATCGTTACTGCTTTCATCACCTTCGTAATAATCGCCCTGACCTTCTTCGTCTTCACTACCGGATGAAGCTGCTTTTGCCTGCGACGATTTACAGTTAAAGAGTGAGTACTCCTGCCTGAAACCGATTACCACGCGGTAAATAGCACCCGGCTCCGTACGCATCAGGTGGTCAACATCCAGCATAAAGCGATTCTTTTTGTTTAGCTTCATGCTCTTATCATCGTCAAGCCTAATGGTTTTTTGCAGCACCGGCTTGCCTACCTGCCTTAACTGGTAGTTGCCATCGAAACCATTGCTTTGGAAGTACTGCGGGATGTTGTTTTCGTAGATCTTGATGATACTTACATCCACCGCCTTTAAGTTCACGGCTTCAAAAGGCATCATCAACCGGCCCGAATCTGGCAGGATGACGCCCTTGCCTGGAATAGTTACCGAGGGCAAACGATTCTCGAAAAACACATTGGCCGTAAATGCCTGCGTTATTTTTTTGTGGGTAATGTCTTCAATGCCCTCGTTGGCAAAGGCGTTATAATCGCCTTCCAAACGTTTGGCTCCATAAAGTTTAATAGTGCTGCCATCGATGGTGTAGGCAGTTTCGCCCATGTTACTGATGCCTGCCAGGCCCGTAAGTTCCTGACCGATCATGATAGGATTAGACGTTTGGATAAGCACATATTGGTCCTGATCCTGCACGGCACGGATGGCCAAAATCTTAAAATCGCCCACTTTGGGTACCTCAAACTCGGTGCTTTGCTTGCCTTCAATATTAATGGGCTCGCCGTTATATTGTACCACTAACTGTGTGCTTGCAGTAGAGGAGCGCTGAATTTTATTGATGCTAAACTCGTGCGTACGTGCGGCCGCATTGTGTTTCCAGGTAATGGGTGTGGCCGATGGATAATTGACCGTAATTACTTTTTCTATTTTGGCGGGGTCTTCACCATCGGCAGTTTGAATTATACCGGTAAACTTCATTTGCGTTAACGAAGTATTGGTAGCCGTTTGCAGTCCGTTAAATTCTACCGTAAAATCGGGCTTAATGGTTTTAAAGTCGAATTTGAAGTCGTCAAGGTCCTCGCTAACTTTTGTTACCTTTTTTAAATCAAATTCAACATCGTAGCTTTTATTGGGCTGTAATTCCTGCTCGGGTTTAAACTCTATGGTTTGTGCATCTACCCAATAAGCCTTGCCTTTAACCGATGGCGAAAGATCGAAAACATCATCGGGCAGTGCCTCATTTTTGGCATGACTGGTTTGTACTTGGTTTGACAATTTGATGCGGATAGCACTTTGTCTTGAAATAACGCCGGAGGTGTACGACTCAATGTATTTGCTAAATGCCGGGTCTATCTTTTCTTTTTTTCGATGTTTCATTACCAGCACAAGGGTGATGATGATAACAGTCAAGGTTAGGCCAATAGCAATAAGCCTTTTATGATAAGGAGTGAGATTGATAGCGCGGCTCATAATGATGCAGGTAGATTATGCCTGAAATGTAGAAAGTATTTATAAGGTTTACAACATATACGTACAGATAAACACATCTTTTTTTAAAGGCTTAATGTTGAGTTGATTGAAGTTCAGCAGAGAATTCAAAATTGAAAGTATTTGGGGTTGTTGTACGCTACAATAAGTGATTTCTGAACCTGCTCGGGGTAACTTTACAGTGAAAATAGTGTTCATGCAAAAAGTATCATAACCCATAGATAAGTTGTTAAAAACTTCAAAAAACCTTATATTTATTCATTTTAGGCCAGTTTATGGAGCCTATTAAAGGGTAAAGAAACTATAGAACCGGCGAAAAAGTGTTCACACGTGAACGCTTATTAACGCTTTTTAAACGCTTTCGTGAACACTTTTTGGTAATTGTAAAGCCTGCGAGCCGGGCCATCGGTAGGTATAATACTCGCTAAAATTACAAACGGCCGAAACGCTTTACATCTGCCTGCCCTCCTATATTGTTAAAAAAACTGTGTAAGCTCATAACCACTAAACAGCTTAATCAGGTAAGGTTTCTAAATAGTGATATTCCTCTTTACTGCACCTTTGTTGGCCCTTTTAGTCTTAATCAGGGTTAATGGCTCAAGTTGTTAGAAAATTATTTCAATTTTTTCGCTTGCTAACAAACCGTATCAGGTATTGTAGCGCACTTCTATATTATAGTTAAAACACAGGCTAATACAATTTTTTGATTGCTATTATAGCGTATCAAAAATATTATAATATACTGTTTTTCAGCAGTTTATGAATAAATTTCTCTTGCGGCTTGCAAAAAAAGCCTTTATGTTTACACCGCCAATTATGATGATTTAGCCTAAGGTGCCTACACCAGGGTATATCCCTAAGTAAGATTTATTGAATATGCTGCAGTATGCAGATTATAGGTAGCAATGCTGAAACATTGAATAGCTAACCCGTTTGCATATCAATTATTTGAAATGGATATACCAGAAAGTGTATGCCGGGCAGCATCGCCAACTAATTTATAGTAAACCAATTATGATCGAGATGAAAAAGCTAACCAGTAATACAGGCTAAGCAGCCGTGTATACAACGTTCCAAACAAATCCAAACAACCATCCGAAACGCTGCAACCAATAGCTTTCGGAACCTAAAAAATTAAGAGATATGTATAAAAGATGTACTAAAACATTTTTATCGGCTATAACAAAGCCAGCCTGGGCAAAAAGCCTCAGCCTTATTGGGGTATTGGTGCTGGTGCAAATGTTAGCCCTCACAGCAACTATTTATGCACAAACACCTGTTAAAGTAACGGGCCTAGTAACCGATAACCGTAACGAGCCGCTGGTAGGGGTTACAGTTAAAGTAAAAGGGACCAGTGCCGGCGGCGGTACGGCAGTTGATGGTAAATACAGTATCAACGTAGCTAACCCAGCCAATGCGGTACTGGTATTTACCTATGTAGGCTATACCACTATTGAAGAGCCATTGAATGGCCGTACTGTAGTGAATGTAAAATTAGCTGAATCAAGCACATCGTTGCAGGAAGTGGTAATATCTACCGGTTATGGCGGTACGGTGCGCAAGCGCGATATTACCAGTGCCATATCAACCGTTACCGATAAACAAATACAGGAACGCCAGCCCCTGAATCTTTTTGATGCCCTGCAGGGACAGGCAGCGGGTGTTTTGGTAATTAACGATAATGGCGAACCGGGTGCCGAGGGCAGTATTACTGTTCGTGGGCCATCCACCTTTTCATCAGAAGGGCAGGGTACTAACCCGTTGTATGTTATTGATGGTGTGATCACACAAAACGCCTCTTTACTCAATCCAAATGATATTCAAAGTGTAGAAGTGCTTAAAGATGCTGCATCGGCCGCTATTTACGGTTCGCGTGCGGCTAATGGCGTAATCCTGATCACCACCAAGCGTGGTGTGGATGGTAAGCCGCGTATAGATCTTCAATATGCCTTTACCACCGGCCGCATATCGCACCTCATACAAACTGCTAACTCCGAAGATGTGCGTTACTACCGCCGTTTACAAGGTGGTTTATCACCGGGTTATTACAGCACAGTAGCCGATTCATTAAACCCGGGGCAAAATTCGGACAATGACCTGCAAAAATTGGTATTGGGTAATATGAGCCAGCGGCACGATGTTAAGTTTTCCTTAGCGGGAGGCCAAAAGAACCTGACTTACGCTGCGAGTTTAAACTACCTGGACGATCAGGGAACGCTGATTAATACTTATGCCAAGCGTGTACAATCGCGCATAAATGTTGATTACCAGTTCTTAAAAGCGGTTAAGTATTCGGCCAATATCTCATTTTATCGCCAAACGGGTAACTACTCCAATTTTGCTAACCAGATAAGGCCGGTGTTCGACAGGCCGTCTAATTATTTGCTATACAATCCTAACGGTACTTTAGCCAGTTATACCAACGGTAAGCGTAACCCTATTGCCAACTCATTGTACGAGGTGAATACCCGTGAGGAATACCGTACGCAGTTTGTAAACAGCTTGAACGTTGATATTACCAAAGACCTGAAGCTGACCACCACGCTGAATACGCAACTGGACAATAGCGAAGGTTTCTTCTTTTCGCCCCGTATTGTTAATGCGCAAGACGGTACCACCAACGCTGCCCGTAACAATATGTTTCAGCGCTTTTACTATGAGGCACAGGCTTACCTGAACTATAATAGAACGTTCAAAAAAGATCATAATATTTCGGCAACCTTAGGTGTATCGCGAGACAGGGCCCGTACCGATACTACTGTGTTGACAGGTACCAACTTTGTGTTGGAGAATATTCATACCATAACCGGCGCTAACATAACCAACTTAAGGCAGCAAAGGGTACGCCAGGTGCCTATTTCTACCGGCTCTTACTTTGGGCGTATTAACTACAGCTACAAAGGCAAGTATATTGTACAGGGTGTTTACCGTAACGATGCTTCTTCACGCTTTGGTGCCGATAACCGCTCGGGCGGCTTCCCGGCTGCTTCTGCAGGCTGGCGCTTTACCGATGAAAATTTCTTGGGCTTTACCAAAAAAGTTTTGGACGATGGTAAACTGCGCTTTAGCTACGGTAAAGCAGGTAATGATCCTATTGGCGCATTCGAGTCATTAGCCTTGCTCGAAATTGGTGGGGATAGTTACAATGGTGTGGCAGGTATATCGCCAACATCTAACTTATATAACTCAGCCCTTAAATGGGAAACCACCACCACCAAAGATTTAGGTTTAGATCTCACCTTTTTAAAAGGTCGTTTAACTGCTACGGTTGATGCCTACATAAGAACCACCGACGACCTGCTTTATAACAGGCAGGTGCCAAAGGAAACCGGTTATACCGTACAGCGTGTTAACGTAGGTACTATTCAAAACAAAGGTTTGGAGTTTGTTTTAACCGGCAATGCCATCCGCAGCAAAAACTTTACCTGGGTAATTAATGCCAACGCCTCTTTTGAGCGCGGCAAAATATTAAGATTAAACAATGGCGAAAACTTTATTGCCACCGGCAGTGGCGGTGTAAGCGGTGGTAATGCCCGTTACTTAATTGCCGAGGGTACGCGCATAGGCAGTTTTTATGGCTGGAAAAACTTAGGTGTTTACCAGTATGATGCCTCAAATGCTTACACACCCAATGGAGAAAGGCTAACACCTGTTGGCATTACGGCTACTACTACCAACCGTGGCGGTACAGCGGGTGCAACCGTAGCCAGCAGCTACCAATTGAACGGCCAGCCTTACGGCGGACAAATAATACGTAAAAGAACCAGTGGCGGTGCAACACTGTTAGGTGGCGATACTGAGTGGGAGGACGTAAATAACGATGGTGTAATTGATGATAATGACCGCCAGATTTTAGGTAACGCACAGCCCGATGTTTATCTGGGCTTTGTAAACAACTTTACATACAAAAACTTCTCGCTGTCGTTCATTATTAATGCAACCCTGGGTGGGCAAGTGTACAACCAGTTTAAACAAAACTTAACCAATTTTGCCAACAACGGAGGCCCGTCGTTACCAGAAGCCATTTACGGCGCATGGACCACGCAGGGCGATATAGCTACTTATCCGTACTACCCCGATAAAGATACCCGCGGCAGCCAGCGTATAGGCGGCAATAGCTACTTTTTAGAGAACGGAAGCTTTGTAAGGCTTTCTAACGCAAGGTTTACTTACAGGTTCGACCCTAAGATTGCCAGCAGGGTGCATACTAAGAATATCTCTCTTTATGTGTATGGTGTCAACTTGTTAACCTATACCAATTACAGCGGTTTTGATCCTGAATTTACGCCATCATCGGGCCTTACCCCGGGCGATGATACCGGACGTTATCCGAAAAGAAGAGAAGTGGGTTTTGGTATTAACGTAGGATTTTAATAAGAACAACAATGAAAAAAATATTATATATATCAGTATTAAGCGTACTCGTTTTGTTTGGCAGTTGCAACAAGATGGTGAATGAAGAGCCTTTATCTGAAGGTAAGCTGAACGAGTTTTTTAGAAGCAGGCTGGATGCCGATGCCGCTATTGCCGGCATGTACGGCGAGTTTCAATCGGCCATAATCAAAACCACGCCAACCGGTCAGCATCAAAACAATATGACCTGGTGGGGCGAGGCCCGCTCTGATAACTGGGAGCGCCGCTTAGCCTACGCTACCAATAACCAGAACGAGATTGACTTTAACGGCTTAACGGCTAACAATAGTTTTGCCGATTGGACTATTTTGTATAGCTGCATTGGCCGTGCAAACCTGATTCTTAAAAGGTTGCCCGAAATTAAAACTTATGTACCGCCAGGCACTGCAGGAGAGCTTACGCCTGCTTTAGAGTCGAGCTATACCGCACAAGCCTAT
>Ga0265780_10004943_pt1 | contig 17030 bp, 14 predicted proteins | sample P1T30metagenome_FD_192432 | JGI IMG/M metagenome (GOLD analysis project Ga0265780, IMG submission 192432) | Plant litter microbial communities from East Loma Ridge, Irvine, California - P1 T30 | ecosystem: Environmental > Terrestrial > Plant litter > Unclassified | place: USA: California... | reverse complement strand
CTTGCGCCGTTCCGGCGGTCGGGGAATCAGCAGGGGGCGGCAATTGCTGAGCGGCTGCCGAAATCGACCCGAGCAGCATCACCAAACCACACGCTCTCGAGATGCTTTTGCGCACGTCACTCTCCCCCGGTCCTTGCTATAATGGCGAGACCGCATCAGAAGGGCAACGCGACATTGTGGGTCTGATTTTCTGACCCAAACAACGGCGCTTGTTCGCTCTGATCGGTGCGATGCGCCATTAAGGTTATGATACGTTGATCATAGCCAAAATGACGGTGTCCGCGAGAGCGACGGCGGAGAGCAAGTTCGTCGGTTACTGGTCGTAGCGGGTGCCGATACGCTGCCAATCTCTGGAGCGCCCGAACAAGATATCGATCCGGTAGACGCCGAGCTCGGCGACGCCTTCCCACCGAATCCGCAAAAGACCCAGAAGCAGACATTCACGGTCCTCTTCACCTTCTCCATCTTCGGCCGTTCGTTCAGTTTGCTCTTCGATGTCCGGGCGTACGGATCTCTCGCGCGCACCGGCGTTGCCCCAGACAATCTCAGAGCCGTTTGATCAGCGTTGATCGTCGCATAGGCTTACCTCCGTTTCCACGTCGGAAGGCTAGTCTATCACTGCCAGAGAGCCTATCCGGTCCGTGGCAGCCCAACCTGGGCGGTCAAGGGAGGTGATACATATAGACACCGCAACAATCGTAGCACTGGTACTCGGCGTCGCGACGCTCGTCGTCGCGCTCCTCAGCTTGGTGGTGAAAATCATCGAGCTGTCGCGCCACTAGGCCGAGTTGGGGACGTCCCGGCGCTGGAACGCCGGGGCGTCCTTAAAAAAATTTGAGCCCCGAACGCTGGAACGCTCGGGGCTCAGGGGATGACCTATAGACATAGAACATCGTAGCCCGGCTTATATACGCTTCAATCCGCAACGCTGCAAGTCTGCCCCGCCGCTATCCCCGTGCCGTTTACGCGCGATCAATGCCGTAAGCATGCAAACCAACAAACGGACATTCAGAACCGAATTTTCGCTCTCCGAAAGCCGCCATTCGTTTATCTCAGCCGCAGTTGTCTGGGGCTCAGCTGAGAGAGCCGGACACTGGCGCCTTGGGAGAACAGCAGTGTGGCGAGGACTGGCGTGCTGCAGATGAGCATCGAAACCGCCTACTTCCACGCCTGACATTCGCGACAGCTACGCTGCCGGTCGAACGCGCCTGCACCGGTGTAACGGAACTCAGGATATATGCGACCTGAGTGATCGCGGCGTGGTCAGAAATCGAAAGCTACGGCAGCGACAACGCTTCCGCCGTGATGATCCTGACCGCTGCGGCATCGGTAACGGGCAGCGAGCCACACTAGCAAGCTGGTGTCTGGGCTAGCGTAAGCGTCGGCCTTGGCTGCTATACGTAGCGCCCTCTGGTCGTATTCATGACCATTGCGATGACCGTGCCTTATTGTTCTGAAAGTTAGGTCTAAAGCACCATGCCTGAGGTCTAATAAAAATAATACCAATCTTTTAAATAATTGTATCTACTATTAATAAACAATACTTACAATAATTCTTATGGCGATTGATCGCAGTATTACTCAGATTAAATGTAGCGGCTAACGGGAGATATTTACTAACCTCGCGGTGTATAAGCATGGGTAATGCCATGCGAATAAGGTAGTGTTGCCAATTGGCACATGCAAATATATTTATTAAGACCGCCATAGGTGCACCGATATGATGCAACTATGGCGGCATTTACATTCCAGATTAGAATCTTGTTAGTGCTGAAATCTGAAAGCGACGGCCGATCTGGTCAATGTAGTTTCCGTTGAAGAGAGCAAGGTCGCCGGCGTAATTTTTGTCGGTCAAGTTATTCACTACGAACTGTAACGTTGTCTTATCCGTCACATCGGCTCCCAGCACGAAGTCGAACACGCTACGCCGTGAATAAACGATGTCGTTCGAGACCTCGACGGTAGCAGGCTGTCCAGACGAGAAAATCCGGGTGCGGTCCGACCAGTTCCAAGTCACCTGCGTATAGAGCCCCCCCTTTTCATAGCGGCCCGCAAGCTGGCTGCGCCACTGCGGCCGGTCGAACGTTCCGGCAGTCTCCTGCGCATCGGAGAAATCGCCAGCGGCGGAGGTAGTGTACCGGATCAGGTGGTACAGATTCCCGCGTAGCGTGAACTGACCAAGGTCAGAAGGTAGCGCGAACGAATAGCGTCCGGACATATTGATTGCCCGGACCTGCGTCGATGCCAGATTGATGAAGCCTGACGCATAGCCGTTCTGAATTTGGAAATCAGTACCACGAGAAAAGAAGTTGCAGGTATTGACCCCAGTTTGCGCGCTGGTGTCACCGAAAGTGGGGCTGTCGTAGCAGAACTGTGCTGCCGTCGCGAGCGACGCCGTCGAGATGATGTTCGACAGGTTCAGGCTGATATAGTCGGCGTTGAACGTCAGACCAGGAATGAAGCGTGGCGTCAGCACGCCGCCAACGGTCCAGCTTTCACCCCTTTCCGGCTGGAGGGTAGGAGCGCCTGAGAAGCTCCCTTGTAGCCCCTGGCCCAGTGGCACGAATTGGGCGAGGAACTGTGTCGCGACATCTGCCGTCGTTACCGTCTGACTACCAAATTGCACCCCCCGGCGGATCACGTCCTGCACGCAGTTCGCACGTCGGTTGGCAGCTTGCAGGCCGAGATCGATATTAGCCGGCGAGCAATATTCGGTCGGTGTCGTGAATGAGGGCTGTCCGCCTAAGAAGAGTTCAACGACCGACGGGTTGCGGACCGAGCGGGTGTAGTTGCCGCGGAACGAGATGTCGCGGATCGGTGCCCAGTTCCCTGCCAAACTGTAGATGGTGTTTGCTTCGCCCCGCGCGCGCGGGTTGATCACAGCGCCAGCCAAGTTGCGGAAGGTTGCCGCCTCACCGTTCTGTCGCGAAATTCGGATCGCCGGGCGGAATTCAAGTCTGCCGAGAAATGGCAGGAAATCGGGTCCGGTGATCGGCACCGACGCCTCGCCGCCAACTTCATACGTCTCGGTGAAACCAGAGGTATTTGCCGAAGGCGCGGAACGGCCGCGGCCAAGCTGGTTGAGCAGATCGGTGGTGAAGGTCAACTTGTCCTTGCGATACTCGGCATTGCCGGAGATCGACAGGTCGCCAGCCGGCAGCGCAAACAGCGCGCCGCTGAAGAAGGCCTGTAAAAAGGTCTGCTCGGCAACGTTCTTGAAGACGTTGTCCTGCCGGACATAGGCCTTGGCTGCGTTCGACATCTGATTGTAGCCGAACGGGTTAAGCGGTTGGCAGCCGTTGATCATATCGGCCGTGATACGAGGCTGGACGATCACCTCTGTCGGCAGGCCATCTGCTCCAGGCTGCCGGGTCAGGTTCGCAGAGGTGCCAAGCGGGGTAAACCCAATATACTGTCCCGGAAATAGTCGGGCGCGGCAAACGATGTTGCCGTTTGCTACGCCACGGAGAGCTTGCCCTTCATCGACCGCGTCGAGCGCCAACTGATATTCGATGTCGTTGATCTGCGACGTGCGAACAAAGGACGTCGATCGCCCATAGGTGCCAGAAAATTCTGCCGTCCACGGCTTGTTGAACAGATTAAATTTGGAACGCGCGCCGCCCAGCAACCTGAACGTCTCGTCGGTGGAGGTGAAGGGGTTGTTGCCGAAGATATCCTGGTTCTGGCGGGTCAGGGTGAAGTAGCCGTTCCGTGTTGCCGTGTTGATCCCGGCGGCATTGAGGGCAGCGCGATCGCCGGCATCGAGGTATGGATTATTGACGTTGAGAACGAGCGCAGCGTTCTCCGCCGTGGTCGTGATGAAATTCTGGCTAGGGCTATTGCGCAACGATACGTTACGGGTCCGGGTGAAGAAATTCTCGGTGAAGACCGTCACGTCATCCGTGACGTCAAACTTGCCGATCAAGTTCGTTACGTAGCGATCTTGCTGGGTGCGCAAGACGGTGTTCTCGATCGATCGCGAGAAGCCGCCGTTCGACCCTGGCGACTGCGAAAACGAGCCCTGAGACGTAGGCGTGAGGCCCGATGCCGCGGTATAGGCGCGCACCTGTCCGTCAGCCGTAAATTCCAGCGGCACCGCTACGAAGGGTAGCACCTGATTCATCGGCACCTGCACCGTTTGGCCGTTGGCGCCGGATCGCACGGTCACGAGCGTTGTGTCGGTATTGGCAATGCGCGGCACGTTCGGAATGAACGTACCGATAAACGCGTTGACGTTGACGTTGGGATTGGCGGCGAAAAACTCGCGTGCCGTAGGTCGATTGGCCTGAAGGACGTTGATTGCCAGATTGTTGATCTGTGCCTGCGTCGCTCCTGCGGGAGCAGTAACGCCGAAGCCGGTCAGGACCGAGGCAGCGAAAGCCGATTGTGCCGCCGCATTGGCACCGACGAGGGTCGTCGGGGCGAATGTCGTGAACGGCAGTCCAGCAGCGGTCGTGGTACGGCCGTTCAGGCCGTTACTCGATAGGCCCAGCCCCGACAGCGTCGAACCTGGCGTTCCCTGTACCAGCTGTACGCCGGTCGTAAAGTTGGAGACGGCCGGCTGTCCGATGCCGTTGTTGAGCAGAATGAAGCCATTGGCATCCGGAGTGTAGCTTGTACGCGTCGGTGCCGACAGCGTGTTCAGAATCGTGCCGTTAAAGCTCAGGGACTGGTTGATGAACCCGAAGCCATAGTCCTGGCTGGGAATGAGATCGTCGGTAGTGCGGAGAAAGGCGCCGTTGTTGCTGCCCTGCACATTGACGATCGTGCCATTCGGCGAAAAAGACGTGTTGCGCGCACCCCCGCTCGCGAAATTGGTAATCGCAGCGGGACGAAGCAGGCGGAAGTCCCGAGCATCTGCCTGCAGGCCGTCAACATGGGTATACTCTGCGGATAAGGTCAGATTGCCCCGGCCACCAGCGAAGTTCTTGCCCCACAGGAGGTTGACCTGCTGCTGGCCAGCGTCGCCTCGATCACTAATGCCGGCAAGTCCACGTACCTCGGTGCCTTCGTAGTCGCTTACCAGAATGTAATTGACAACCCCGGCGATTGCGTCGGATCCGTAGGCAGCCGCGCCACCGACGGTGACGACGTCCACACGCTGGATGAGTGATGCAGGAATGACATTGACGTCGACCTGACTACCGGTAGCATTGCCTTCGACGAATAGCGACGCCGAGTTCCCCGACACGAAACGGCGGCCATTGACCAGGGTAAGGGTCCGTTGGGTGCCGAGATCGAGCAGGTCGACGAAATTACGACCAAGGCTTGCATTCTGACCACCGTTATTGCCGTTGAAGCTGGCGCCTGGTCCAACCAAAGGGTTGTCATTCAGGATTTCGATGGCGTTGGTAAATCCGCGAGCGCGGATTTGCACGGAGTCGATCGAGACACCCGGCAGGACACCATCGGTCTCCGGGCGGCGAATGCGCGAACCGGTCACCAGGATCGTGCCATCATCGGCATTCGATCCGTCGGAACTAACCGCGGCGTTGTTCTGTGCGACAGTGGCTTCCTGCGACGCGGGCTCGTTCGTCACGGGAGGATTGCTGGCCGTCGGTGCTGCCTGACCGAATGCTGGAGCACACAGGACCATCGTGCTTGCAAGCGCCGTCGCGTTCGCCCAGCGTAGAATTCGCATTTTTGTTCAACCCCTGTTCAGCGCAATGCCTTTGCGTCGGAGCGCATGCTGCATGAACGAAAAGTCATTATCAACCAGTCTCATAGAAACTTTTGGATCGCGGTACATGAAAGCCACATTACCATTGCCTGTTCGAGCCCAACTTCCGGTGCTTTAGGATGTACAACCAGTTATGTGGCGAGAGGCTTGGTGATGTACATCACCAATACACCTGGAACTGAGGTACGTTTCTGCGTCAGGTATTCGTTAGGCCACATAGAGCGCATTTAATTGCCTCCTTACCAGCATTCTTACACGCTTATTCTTTTTGCTGGGCCTTGACCCGGTAGTGAAGACGAGCTTGCTTTGTCATGATGTTAGTGTGTGAGGATTAGCCGATGCCCTCTTTTTCGTTCCGTTTGGGCATCGCTACGCTATTGGGCAGCACTATGCTGGCCCCTGCCGTAGCGCAGCAGCGGGCAACCATATCGCCACCACTTCGCGCGGCGATCACAGTTCCGCCTGTCGCCTTCACCGAGCGGACGCTGGCCAATGGGCTGAAGGTGATCGCCATCCGCGACACCTCGACGCCCAACGTCACGACGCAGGTCTGGTACGACGTTGGCTCCAAGCATGATCCGCAGGGACGTTCGGGCTTTGCGCATCTGTTCGAGCACATCCTGTCGCGCAAGACCGTGAACATGCCCTACAACGCGATCAACAAGCTGACCGAGGATGTCGGCGGATCGCGCAACGCCTCCACCTGGTTCGACCGCACCAACTATTATGAGATCGTCCCCGCCCAGTATCTGGAGACGATGCTGTGGACCCATGCCGAGCGGATGGCACGCCCGGTGGTCGACGAGCAGGTGTTCGAAACCGAGCGCAACGTCGTGAAGGAGGAATTCCGCCAGCGCGTGCTTGCCCCGCCCTATGGCCGGTTGCGACTGGTGCTGGACGAGAACAGCTACGATACGCTGCCGATGCGCCGGTCCGGGATCGGCAGCCTCGAACAGCTCGATGCCGCGACGCTGGCCGATGCCCGCGCCTTTCACGAGGCGTTCTACGGGCCTGATACCGCGACGTTGATCGTGTCGGGCAATTTTGATCCGGCGCGACTGGATGGGCTGGTCGACCGTTATTTTGGCGCGATCCCCCGACGTGGCAATCCGATCCCGCTGAAGGTCACGGCAACGGAGGCGCCCCGCACCACGCCGCGCATCGTCACCGCCTATGCGCCCAACGTGCCGCTGGCGATGGTCGCCTCGTCGTGGCGCATCCCCGGCGCTGCCCATTCCGATCTTGCCGCACTCGAGGTGCTCGATGCGGTGCTGTCGAACGGTGAGAATTCGCGGCTATACCGGGCGCTGGTCCGCGGCCGTCAGATCGCGGCATCGGTCGGCGTCCAGTTACAGGATGTCGAGGACGGTGGCTTCCTCGCACCTAGCGTGACGCTGGCGAGTAGCCACACCGTTGCCGAAGCGGAACCTGCACTCGCTGCGGAGATCGCGCGAATGCGTGACGAGCCGGTGACCGCCGCCGAACTGGCCGAAGCGAAGAACGAGATTCTTGCCGCGGCCCTGCGCGAGCGCGAGACGTTCGATGGCCGCGCCTTCGCGATCGGCGAGGCATTGGTCCGCACTGGCGATCCGCGAGCACTCGATCGTCGACTGGCGCTGGTCGGCAAGGTCACGGCGGTCGACGTGCAGCGAGTGGCTCGCCTGTATCTGAAACCGGAAGCACGGATCGACATCCGCTACCTCGACGAGAAGCAGCGGCCGGCGGGTGCGGCCAACGGCTGGACGAACCCGACACCGATGCCGACCTGGGCGTCCGTGCCCCCGGCAGCGCGCCCGCCTCTCGCGCTTGCACCGGAAGCCAGCCGACAGGCCCCGCCCCCGCCAGGCACGGCATTGCCTGTCACGCCCCCCGCGATCGTTGAGAGCACACTGGCCAATAGCATGGGCATGGTTGCTGCGCGCACCGGATCGGTGCCGGTCGCGACGATGGCAATCGTCTTCAGGGGTGGCGCGGCAACCGATCCGCGTGACCGTGCCGGTCTGGCAGCCCTGCTGGCAGACATCGCGACGCAGGGCACCAGAAACCGTACCGCCGAACAGATCGCCGCGCAGGTGGAGGCGCTGGGTGCTAGGCTCGATGCACAGGCGGGCGCCGACGGCACCGTGGTGAGCATCACCGGTCCCGTCGCTACGCTGGCTGAGGCAGGTGCCATGCTGGCAGACGTGGTGCGCAACGCGACCTTCCCCGCTGACGAGGTCGAGCGGCGCCGTCGCCAGACCTTGGACGGACTTTCGGTTGCCCTGATGAATCCGGGGGCGCTGGCCGCCATGGCTATACAGCCGGTCAGCTATGGCGCCGCTCCTTATGGCGCGGTGGCGACGCCGGTCAGCGTCGCTGCGATCACGCGTGACGAACTTGCGGCGGCTCATGCCCGCTGGTGGCGGCCGGATCTGGCGACACTGGTGGTGACCGGTGGGATCGATCCTGCCGTCGCTCGCCAGTTGGGCGATAAGTTGTTTGGCGACTGGCGCGTTACTGGCGCTGCTTCTGCCCTTCCCACCAGCCGCGCCGGCCAGCCTACCAGGCCCCGCCTGGTGGTGATCGACATGCCCGGTGCAGGGCAGGCTGCGGTGACAGCAGCAGTACGTGGCGTCGATCGTGCCGATCCGCATTGGTTCGACCTCCAGGTCGCCAATGCCGTGCTGGGTGCCGGCTCTAACGGCCGGCTGTTTCAGGAAGTCCGGGTCAAGCGTGCGCTATCTTACGGGGCATATAGCAGCGTGACAGCGCGCGCCGACGACGGTCTGCTCACCGCGACCACTCAAACCAAGAACGAAAGCGCGCCTGAGGTGGTGCAGATTTTTCTTGCCGAATTTGACCGTCTTGGTCGCGAGCCGCTCGATGCCGGCACGGTGGACAAGCGCAAGACGTTTCTGGCGGGTGGGCTCAGCCGCTCGGCTGAAACCAGTCGTGGTCTTGGTTTGACGATTGCCAGCCTGATTCAACAGGGTCTGCCTGCTGGCGAGGCAGCCAGTCTTACCACCCGGATCAATGCGGTGACCCCAACAGGCGCGACCGCTGCGGCAAAGGGGACCGTGGCGGGCGCAAACGCTAATATCGTCGTGGTTGGTGACGCCAGGCTGTTCATTGACCGGCTACGGGGAATTAGGCCGGATCTTGAGCTCGTCCAAGCTGACGCGATCGATTTCAGCGGTCTGGCCGTGATTGCAGCTACAGCGCGGTAATGCGTGATGCCGAAACGAGCGCTCGGGAGCTATCATGAGCGGAAATATAGCTTTTCTTCGGAAGGACCCATTTGCGGACGTTCATGGCCGATTGCGCGCTCCTCAACTTCAGACATTCATTCATCGAACCCTCGACCGCGCGATCGACGTGCTGCTCGAGGCATACGCGCGCTGGTGGACGGATTAGGGCAGGCATGACCTTCTCGTCCTCGCCTGCTGCGATCTCGTCTGCTCAGCCCTCGTGGTCATAGAGGCTGTGCAGTATGATCACGTTGCCCTCCCTCGCGACCATTCGGCGGACCGAGCCACTGAGAGGCCCGATATATGTCGATCATGGCTGATCGAACGGTACAGGCACGATTGATGCGTCCAATAGGCCGTACCCGAAGCAGCACCTCGGCCCAAGAAGGCTCATTGGGATCAACACGGGGCAATTTCTAGATAGTTGCAACCATATCGGCCGCATGCCACGGGTTCGGGATAGAGGATGCCGTGCGTGGATTGCTCGATGTTGAAAGTTGCTGTCGGGCGGGTTGTACGATGTTTCCTGGCGTTTGGGGCCGCGACCCTGGTCGGGTACCCAGCCGTCGCTTCACTACCGGCAAATACCTGCTTCGCGGTACGATCTATTGCTTCAGACGATCAACTGCCTTCCATGCCCGATTGCAAGGGAAGCCCGTTTGGTTACCAGCAGGCGTCGTTGTGGCTTCGCCTACCGATCGGAAGCTCGACCAGTCAACCTACGCTTCTGCTCCATACGACCCGGTTTGATCGGCTGAAGGCGATCTTCGTGTTCGCGGACGGATCAAGCGAAACCCAGGAAATCCACCGCGGCGCCTTTGCCGCTCATTGGCGGGTTGGCGGCCAGCTTTCATTCCAGCCGCATGAGCGAAAGGTGCCACTGAGGACCGTCTGGCTGAAGATCGATCGGCTGCAAAGCTACGGGCTCCTGCGGGTTCGCATCGTACCGGTTGACATGGTGGCTCGCCAGTTCGAGCTGTGTGCCACCCTGATCGGTGCCGCACTGGCCTTGCTGGCCGTGACCGTCGTCTACAATTTCACCTTGGCGGCCGCCATCCGCCGCCGCCTGTTCCTGTGGCACGGATTATGGGCGAGCATGATGGTGTGTTGGGGGCTCATCTGGTCACAAGGCGCGCTGTTCCTTTTTCCGCAGATCGCCGGCACGTCAGCTGCCCAGATCAGCACGGTTCTCTCCTGTCTGGCGATCCTGTTCGCGAGCCTTAGCGCGCTCGACGTCCTGCAAAGGGTATTTCCACGCCGAATTCGGTTTGTGGTTTGCTGTGCCGCCATTGCTACCGTCCTGCTTGGTGGCTGCTCAGCCATACCCGGAGCGGATTTGGCGATCATCGGCACCGGCTTGGCGATCCTGACCCTGTCGATCCTTGCCATCATCGGATCAGGCCTCGTCATCGGCTACCGGCGGGGTGAGCCGGACGCACGTGATCTGCTCATCGCATGGATCTTCCCTATGCTGATGCTTGCGGCCACCCAGTTGCTCGACTTCAGCGAAAGCCTGTTTGGTGGCGGTGCCCAGATCGCGGTGCTGTTCGCATCGGCGTTCCAGGCAATCTGCCTGTCCGGATTGGCAACACATCGTCTGGGCGTATTGCGGACTGAAAGGGATGCCGCGATCGCGTCGGAGAACGCGCTGGCGGAACTAGCGGATCGCGATGCCCTGACCGGCCTTCTCAACCGGCGGGGGTTCGTACATCGGTGCGAGCAGGCATTTGGCCACCTCTATCAGGTCCCGTTCGGCTTGCTGCTGATCGACGTCGACCGCTTTAAGCGGATCAACGACCAGTTCGGGCATGAAGTCGGTGACGCCGTGCTTGTGGGGTTGAGCGCACACTTGCGGGGGTTGGAGGACCGCTACAATTGTTTGGCCGGTCGTCTGGGCGGCGAGGAGTTCCTGGTCGGGATCAGCGGCCTGCCAGCACCGGCACTACCCCAGTTCGCGGATCAGGTCCGTGAAGCACTCTGCACCGACGATGACGGTATCTACCCGGCCATGACAGTCAGTATCGGCGTTGCTGATGGCACCGCCAGCGGACCGTTCGCCACGCTCTACGGCAATGCCGACCGTGCACTGTACCAGGCCAAGACGAGCGGGCGAAATCGTGTCGTGATTGGTGAAAGCGACGTGATGGCTCATAACCGGACCGGACCGGATGTCGGACTAGGCCGCCCGGTGCCGCTGTGACCGGGCGGCCGCTCTCTCGAAAAGGGGGATCGGCCGATGACCCGATATTCGGCCCCTCGCCCGACTGACGGGCTTCAAGCGCTTTATCGGCGACGAAGCATCTTCCTTGCCGCCCTAAAAACGGAGTCGATGACTGAGCGGTTGGTATTGGGCAGTATGCCTGTCATCGTGTCACTGACATCTTGCGACGCATGCATCGGGACATCGGCGTTGACGACATCCTCCCGGGGCGAACTCAGGCCAGTCGCCCGATGTCGGGCAATGGCCACCACCTCCACGTTCGCCTGCTCTGCCCGGACGATACCTGCATCATCGATCTCAAACCCGTGCCGGCGAGTAACCCAGCCATAATCGCTCCGCCACGAACGACGTGATCTGTCGTGCCATTGCGCAAGGGCTGCATCGGCAGCTTCCCTTGCCTGATGCCTCGACCAGCCGTTGACCGTCATCATGTGGCTCAGCGCAGCGTCTTCGCGCCCTTCCACCATCGATTTGCCCCAATGGCGGACATGATGACATGGCGGGCAAAGTGCGATGACGCTTTTCAGCGTCTGCAGGTTCGTGGCATCATCATACTCCCATGCCTCGTCGGCCTCGACGGGCCATTCCGGGCCTCGACCGCCGCAGACGATGCATCGCTTGCCGCTCTCTTCATAAGCCGCACGGCGTACCACGTCCCATTGCTCACGGGTGAGAAGTGCTCGCAGATTCCTCCCCCACAAGGTCTGCGGCACCATCCAGGGCCGAATGAATGGCGGAGACAGTTCCGGGCGAAACATCCGCGGTACGAACGGCCGAAGGGCTGGATATGCCGACGTCGCCAGCACGTCGCGGTCACACTGCCAAACGCGTTCGCTGGCATGCCAACGTGCCCCGGCCTGGCGCGCTTCCTCCTTACGCGAAAACGGGACGCACAATGGGATCATCGTCATCAATGTGGCATACCTACTGCCACGCGTCACTGCATGCTGGTCTGTTAGACGACAGGCACAGTCAGCTTATGGCCAAATCTAAGCGGCTGACGGCATTTGGAGTGTCGCAGTCGTACGCTGACCGAAGCCTGACCCATGATCGGCCGTTCCACGCGGCTTGAGGCGTTACTGAAATCGGACCCTTGTTTATATGGAGTCGGCGGGGTCCTCGTCCAGCGTAGCGACACCCATCAAAGGGTGCATGACGAACGTCCAGCCGTCACCGCCAACGATCATCAGGCGCAGTGACTGGCGATCTGCGATGCAAAGAAGTGAGGCCGCTCCTGATGAAGCTGGCAACGTAACGGTCGTACCGTCCTGACGAATACCGGTTGCCCAGCCGCGACGTCCGGCGTGGATCTCGGCAGCAAGTCGCTGTAGCGCCGTTTCCAGCGCAGTGCGGGCGTGGAGACCGGTGACCCATGCATAGCCAACGGGTGCCAACACCGGCGGTAACATGGTACTTTGACTGGAAGTCGCGCGCGGCTGCTCAACAAGGCGACGGGATTGTTCCTTTACTCGATGAAGAGGACGGACGCCCTCCATATTCATCATCCGTGTAAACTCATCCATGATCTTTTTCTGGTTCCTGTAGCCGGCAAGCGGGCTGTCAATAGATGCAAGCGGCCAAGTGCTGCGATCCTACAGCGCTACGTGGAATACGCTGGGCTTTCGGGGCAATGCCCAGCTCGAATGTCGATCGTCCATCAGGATTGAGCACGATCGTCGTCCGACGTGCCTCCACCTTTGAACGTGTCGGCCATGCGCCGAAAACCATCAAGCATGCGGGCGTCCAGATCATTGATAGCCCGGCCAATCCTTGATTCCGGGCCGAGGGCCTCATCGACCTTGCGACCGATCCCTGACATCTCCTCGTAGAGTTTACTTGTCCCCTTGCCGCGCTGCCCCGCCAGATAAGCACGTGACGCGACCGCCAGGAAGCCGGATCTCGTCATGCCCTGAGCATCCGCAGCCTCGTCAATGGCCTTGATCAGACGCTCACCCATCGAGATCGTCAGGCGGACCGGCGTATCGTCAACGTCAACGTCGACCCATAGAAGTTGCGCGCCGCCTTGAGCCGCCTCGTCACTAGATGACGGGGACGGCCATTCCATGTCGGCGGTCTCGAGAGACAGCAATCGCTCCCGAAGCGCAGCCCGTGCTTCCCGCAGCAGATCGGGAATGTTGGTGGCATGGACCGCGAGATCGTCGAAGTCGATGAACGCTGCCGTCGCCTCGACGACGCCGTGCTGGAGACGTGCTGGATACGCGACCGTCGTCATGCCTGATCCTTTTTTACGTACATTTACATAAACCATTGAACCGTAGGCGAGTTCACGACGTTTGGCTGATAATTCCATGACCTCACCGTGATCCGGGCCTGAACAAGGAAACAGACCATGCGCTACGTAGCCATAGCGGCAGCCGTATTGAGCCTGGCAGCATGCGACGGGCCGAAGGAACAAACTGGCGAGGCTCAGGATCGCGCCAATGCCAACGCGGCTGGCGTTGAATATGAGGGCAATGGTCCAGCAGAGCGAACCGGTGAAGCACAGGATCGTGCCGAAAAGGCAGCCCGCGAGAGCATCGATGCCCGTCAGGATCAAATCAGGACGGAAGCCGACACCCAAGCCGACAAGCTCGAAGAGCAGGCCAAACAACTGCGCGACCAGGCCAAAGCCCGCGCCGAGGCAGTCGGCAAGACCACCACGACCCGGTAACGAACGTAAGGAAACGATGATGAAGTTGAGATTGATGACGCTGGTCGCAGTTGGGTCGCTTGCCCTGACGGCGTGTGGTGGCAAGGGCGACGACAAGCTCGGCGATCAAGCACGTCAGGCCGCTGATGACCGTGCCGAGGTCATGGACGCACAGGCCGCCAACATGAGTGGCCCGGGACGCGACGCGCTGAAGGCAAATGCTGACGCAACGCGGGAAGCCGGCGAAGCTCGCGAGGAGGCAATCGACGATGCCGATGTCAATGCTGACGCGATGAACAACGGCCAGAAGGCTGCACTCATCAACGGCAACTAAGCACCTCGTGCCAGCCCTTGACGGTGGTAAGACGCCACAAGGGTGAGGGTATAGCCAGCTTCAACATCTCTCATATTGCCACTGATGTTGAAGCTGGCTTTGAACTCCTTGCGCTGGCGCCGTGCGCCATCGAAGCCTTGATTTAATCGTAGACATGACGTATTCCGAGGTTAGATCTCCGGTTTTCAGCATTTTTTATTTAGCTTCGACGACAGTGATGCAGTCTAAGCGTGTAATCAAGATGGGCAGATGCGTGCACGTGTCGCCATTGCCGACCACTCTTCACGGCTCTCCGCCAGATTGACTTTGGTGATGCCGTCACTTTCGAACTGACGAGCGATGCGAGCGCCAGCAAGAGGAAACGGTTCATGATGACCTAGCTGACGCTATTTCCGGTGATGCTCATCGTCAGCGTAGTGGTTCACACAGCGCGGAAGGATGCTCCGCTGCCGCTGCAGCTCCTGCCCTCGCCACTGCTACTCACCGCGACACTGCAGTGGATCATCCTAGCGCGCCTACAGCAATATACTCAGTTCTGGCTATTTCAGAACAGCGCTGGCCGCTTGCAGATGTGAGAAGCTGAGGCATGATGACGACCCAGATGCGGACGTTCAGTGTTCCCGTCACCGATCTCAACTTCAGACGCTCGTTAAGGTGAGCCCATCGATGCACCCGGCGGCCGCAACTGTCGGGCTGATCGGAGCGAACGATGGATAGCCTGGTACAAAAGCTAATCGGTCTCGCCGGAGTATATTAGGTGCGATCTTCAATTATGAGCACGCTGACGCGTTGCTGCTCGGCTCCTTCGATCGCCCAGTCTTCCGCCTGGGCGACCGTCTCATGGTCGCGATCTTCCATGAACCTCGACATCGGGCCTTCAATTTTCAGGTTCGCGCGAACGCGGCCGCCATGCGCCTGAAAGAGCGTTAGGCGCGCCACGGTCGCGTTTCCGGGGTGCTTCGGGACACGTAAGATTTCCATGGACCTTGACTAGCAGAGCTGGAAGAAGTGCACGAGCGAAGCCGGTGCCGTGGCGGCACACGCTGGACCAAGCGCGGACACCTTTGAGCTGGGACAATGTTGACGCTAAACGACAGCAAATGTCGCCGACATGGCTAGTGCGCGTGAGGCATCGGTCTTCGTATCGTATTCGCATCTGGATGATGAATTCAGGAAGCGCTTCGAGACCCATATGGCGCAGTTGCACCGCGAAGGCGTGCGCACTTGGTTTGACGGCGACATAACGCCCGGGGCCGAGCTCGATCCCAATATCAGGCGGGCATTGAAGCAGGCGGACATTTTCGTTGCGCTGGCGAGCCCGAACTATCTGGCTTCGCGCTACTGCTTTGAGACCGAATATGGCTTCGCGCTCCGCAAAGCGGCCCGCAAGAAGCTCTTTGTCGTCGTCGTCCTGCTGCGCCAGTGCCAGTGGGGGCACACGCGCATGGCCCTGTACAAGCTCCTGCCGAGGGACGCCAAGCCGATCGACCAATGGGCGCGCCGCGGCGACGCCTGGGAGAATGTCGTCGAGGGCATCCGGGCAGTCGTGAAGCAATTTCATCTGGTGGCGCACGCGCCCGACGCACCCAAGAAACCAAAAGCTCCCGCGCGGACGCGCACCACCAAGGCAAAACCGGCCGGTGTGCGGCCGCGGCGGGTAACAAGCGGCAAGCCGGCAGCCGCGGCAAAATCCAATCCGAAGCGCAGCGTGAAGCCTGCTGGGAAACGGACGCGACCGATCAAACCGCGTGGATCCTAGCGTCCGTCACTCGCCCGCCCTCCTCCACAACGCCGCACAGCCTAGGATCAGCCATGCACGGTAACGACCCCGAACTGCCACCGCTCGAGGAGCCTTGCGACGCCTGCGGCGGCAGCGGCAATGCACCGCCCGGCAACGGCTATGAGATGCGCGCAAGCTTCAATTGTCCGAAGTGCAAAGGGCATAAGCTCGCCCCGACCGCCGCGGGCCGGGCGCTTCTCGATTTCGTCAAACGTCGCTTGAACCTATCCGAACCTGAAGCGACGCGATCGCTATTCGGCTAGGTGGTGTATCACCGGCCGAGCCGAAGAGCGGTCACCGCAGCCCTGCCTATTAAAAGCGGCTGTCCCGATCGCGATCTCGGTCATCCCAGCGGCGGAAGCTATTCTCGAGGCGACCATCTAGGCTTAAAGCCGTGTGCATCCATCAGCATGCCCGGATCGAGCTCACTCGACGCGGGCAGCGGTTCGACCCATACCCGGCCATTCAGCGCTGATCAGGCGCTTCCCAGAACCGGACGTTCGTTCAGCTTCGTATTTAGCCGCTATGGATGGCAGATCAGGCCACTTGGAACGACCGGCATGGACTGTTCTGCCTGTCAGCTTTGTGGCCCAACGGTCACGAAAGCTGACGCTAGGACCTGAGATCAAGGTTCTTTGATCACCGAGGCGACGGAACGGGACCGGAGTATTGGTGCGGGTGATCGTTTCCGAAGCCACCTCCCTGCGTAGCGGCCGGGAGGTGGCACCGAGCTCAGCCCTGCGCGGCCACGGAACCCGCAACATCAGCGGCGCTGATGCCTTCGAGCGCCAGGCCATAGCCGGAGCCTTCGTCGATTAGTCGGCGGAGCTGCTGGGTGAGCGCGATGCGGGTGTGACGCCGGCTTTGCCAGTGCCGTTTCCCGCCTATGTTCGGAAGCCGCTAAGCGGCGATCGCGCCGATCGGTTCGATCGTATGAAGGCGGAAGGCATCCGACCCCACCGCGTTCCGCGCGACGTCGATGAGATGGGCATGATGGCTGAAGACGATCACCTGGCTATGGGCTGTGGCCGCAGCGAGCACACGGAGAAGCGCGGCTGCCCGACCATCATCGGCGGTGATCAGCAGATCGTCGCAGACGATCGGCAATGACCCCGCACCGGCGCGTCCTTCGATCGAG
>Ga0265780_10004941_pt1 | contig 17032 bp, 27 predicted proteins | sample P1T30metagenome_FD_192432 | JGI IMG/M metagenome (GOLD analysis project Ga0265780, IMG submission 192432) | Plant litter microbial communities from East Loma Ridge, Irvine, California - P1 T30 | ecosystem: Environmental > Terrestrial > Plant litter > Unclassified | place: USA: California... | reverse complement strand
GAAGCGTGATCAACACTGCGAAATATGAATTTGACAGAACTGCCGAAACAAGTTGGACTGATCGATTTGACGAGGGGTCTTTGTATTTGGAAGGCTAATGTCAGCTATACACCTCGACAGAGTGACATACCACTTCGTTAGCCAGCCAGTCCCGTAGCGACTTGTCAAGCTTGTTGATAGTAGTTTGCTGCGAGTGTGCCCAATGAGGATCGACCACACTCTTGTTACTTGGCCGGTACAAGAGATGAGCGACCCTTCCGGATATCTTGCACAGTTTCGTCAGAGCCACGAAACCTGACATGGTCGACCCATGGGCTTCAGCGTCTGGAGTGTGGTCCCGAGATTCCTTTGCGATTTTCTGGAGGACATCATCGTCCACTTCAGATGGGTAGCCGACATCGATGTCGAGATCGTCCACTCCGAGTGGTCTTCCCAGTGCAATTGATACCATCCTGACATTAGCTTTGCCAGCATACGCAGCTTGATCAAACGTACCGTTCCAAGCCGTAAATCGCCCACCAGCACCTGGCCCGAAGCTGCCTTTCCGCATAGCTCATCTTGACCCGATTATGACGCTACTATCAGCCACCATCGTAACTGCAAACTCACGTGTAAACCCAGATCCTGAGCGACTCGGATAGCCTGTCCAGCAAGCAGCCAGGCGGTCGGCATGGCATTCACAGCAGCCTGGAACGCAGCCATCAATGTCAAACATTGAATCTGATGGATATTGACGTCTTTCAATGTGGTGTAGTGGAGAATTTGTGCTCTGGCGTGAGCTCTATACTGGCAGACCTACTCACCTTTCATACCAAATCACTCCTGCTTCTGCTTCTCCTGGGAGTACATCTCCTGAACTGGTCGTTCTTGCTCTCTGCCATGCTCGGTTGGTGACCACCACCCTCTCTCCCAGAGCAAATACTGCGAATAGGACTGAAACGAACTACCCATTAGCAACAGTACACCCAATGACAGTAAGACTAACAGTCTGAGAAGATGTTTCCACTTCTCCCCTACTCCGCCTATCCATCAAAGCATCGAACTCCTGCCTGAACTCGTACTCTAGCACCACCGGTAATGTGGGATGCACATCACTGAAGAAAGCATCCACCATCTCCCTTGCAGCTCTATGGGTCGGGTACGAGACCTCATCAACGCCAGGTAAAGCCTTGACCACACCTGACCCAGCCACTGGGCCGAAATACGGATTTCGGTCTGGCGTATGAGTGTGAGGAGTTGACGAGAGCGGGGTCTGGAGAGGTTGATTCGAGAATGAATCCAGTAGGGATAGAGTATTTGACGAGCCAATCCAGCGGTAGTTTCCTCTTTCATCCTGAGTAATTTGCCCATCTTCCAATGAATGTCTGTCACTTCCTGCATCATCCTCTCCGTCCTCCTCTTGCATCGGTGCCGGGAAAGGTGGTATAGGCGGTAGAGTACTGCCATTCCCCATCAGACTCGATCCCCCCTCGAATGCCTCCAAGACCGGTACCATCCTCCCCCAAACTCCTTCCAACGCTTGGACTCTTGCTTCCAGGTTTTGCACATATTGTCTCGAGTAAGCGGCTCGGTCCCTGGTCGGTGGGTAGATACATTCAGATCCACCAGCCACACATTGCTGGCAAGCTCCAGGACCTCCGGACGCGTCCATACCGCTCGAAGGGAGAGGTAGACATTTCACCTGCTTATCAGCTGATGTCGACATGAAGACCTATGGAGCTTACCTTCTTGACTCGACAATTCTTGCATGCGGCATGCGCACGCAGCTTCGACAAGTCTACACTATCATTCTCACTAGTCTGGACTGTTGCTGGGCGTTTCTTCTTGATTGGCAAGGACATGAATTTGGATGGTGGAGGTGAGAAACCTTCCATCTTGATAAGGTATGTTGGGTCGATCAAAGACAAGGTAGGCTCCACAGTCTACGAGTGCCAGTGGGTGAAAGGATCGTGTATACTATAGATGGAGCTGGTGTGGCCGTCACGGGTATATAGGAAGTATAAAAGGTGTGTTCTTTTTCTGTCTATGGATGACAGATAGAATATTGGAACACGCTGCCAAGGTTTCGGCAACGCCGTGATATTGGAAAATCCGGGGTCGACATGGGTCCCCTGTGTTCTTTTTTGGATTAAGCATGCTTCTGTGCCATGCTATGGGATAGCGAATGGTTCTATGATTGTTTGGCACCTTGTACGATACAGCCAATATGAGGGAAGAGCATGTGATATGGTAGTCGCTCTCAGTCACTCCCGCCTCGAAATCAGGTTTGTAACTCATCATTATACATCGTATCATCGTGATAAACAAACAGTCTAGATGTAGATATACACAATGCTAAACATCTGCGCCAGTAGCTTTAGCTCTGATAGGCTCCTCTAAGTCCTCATCGAAACTATCTCGTCCAGTTTCATTCAAGGGTACACCTTCATAACCGCTTCTATCCGTCGTAGGTTCCTTGAAGAAGATCACACACACCATCGGGGGAACCCCGAACGCCAGCATCGATATCCAGGATATTTGTCTTCCTAGGGTACCAGCTTCAAATCCAGTTGACATCGAGTATATCCACCTAACGATCAGAGGTGAGAACAATGGAGTGACATACCCAGAAAGGGAGGGGCCGATTGCTCTACCAAAGGCACCGCCTATCAGACTGATTGCGCTTCCAGTAGCGAGTAGGTCTGGATACTCCTCCAGTGTATTCATGGTCAAGATATCGCACATACTGCCATCAGCGGGGTCACTTCTGCGCAACTCACGGCCATGCAAATGCTGCAAAGCATTTTAGAGTGGAAGAAAGGGTGACGACCACCCACATCATCCATCTCATGTGTCCTGCCGCCCATTGTGAAAGCGGTATCAGGAGAGTGACAATCATCCAGAGCGCGAAAACAGCTTCAAGGAGCTTCTTGGCACCAAGGCGGTTCTGCAGGGGAGGTAGCAAGGTCGGAACGATGATGATATACAGAGCTGCTCCGTAGGAATACAGCATCCCGATAGTATCTACCTGAGTATTTCAGCTCACGCCACTCAACAGCACTTACAGGTAGACCCAGGCCACCATGTTTGACTTCTGTATAAGTGTAAACGGTAAAGATACCATCATAAGCGAAATTGGTGATTTGAAACGCTAGCTTTCAGCGTCGTCCATTATCTAGTTAGACATGGCTTACAGCAGAAAATGACAGTGATGAGCACAAATCCGGGGACTTTCAGTGTATCTGCCATACTTCCAGATCGCCTCTGCTTCTCCATGACTCCAGTATCGGAATTGCGCTTGTCGCTCACTGGCGGTCGAGTCTAATATGTCAGTTGCTACCATGAGCAGCGACGTACCTCGACCAGCGTGTAGTACGCATAGATGCACATGAAGACACCCCTTTAATCAGCGCCGAACATTTCAACTAAACTCACACGACCGCGGTAATGACATTAGGCAGGGCATAAGGCCAAGCACGCCAAAACTCGCTAGTGCCTCCCAGCCAGCTAGGCATTCTTCCGTATGGATGAGCCAGCTGTCCTCCGAGAAAGGTGCCCACCAACATGCCGGCCGAAAAGCTGGGTGAGAAGATGGAAAATATCCGATTTCGGTTTGAAGGGTTTGATATCTCGGAAGCCAGGATCTTGTTCAGCACACCAGCTGGGGTAAGGCCCACTTTTCATCAGTATCTCTTTCATGATCTGACGGACAGACTCACGAACAGCGCGCCAGAATACAACGTGCCAGACCTTTGTGCTAAATCCGACCATTCCCGCTGCCAGAATCGCGAAAAGCTGTCCCCAGATCATACATGGTCTCCTCCCCCATCGATCGGCTAATTTAGCCCATGTGGTAGCCATAGCAGCTTCCACCAACATAAGAACACCTTCTCCGAAACCAGCATAGAACCCGATCTTGTCGCGAGGAACATCAAATGAGGTGACCATATCGGTAATGATTGGAAACATCCTGTCATCAGCTTAAAGACGCTCAAATAGACCTACACAGCATAGAACATGGCATCGCTGACCCGGAATGCGACTATAGGTATAAAGAGATTCCATGGTATTGCTTTGCCAGGAGGTGGAAATTGACGTCCATCGCTTGGGGCAATTGGCGATGGAGGCCGCCTGAAGTGAGAGGTCGGCATCGCCAGTGGGGAAGGTGAGCGCGGAATAGGCTGGATTGGCACCTGCATCGTGCTACTAATCTCAGATCAGCTAGGATTATATGCAGTGAATCGCTCTATGAATGATATGTCGAGTACGTATCAACTTCCATTCAACCTCCTTTTTACCCATGTGAGTCGAATCCAACGACTTCTTTTGTCACGTAAGATATCGGTCACGGTCCCGAAAAAGCGCCGAACCCCCACTCTGGAATCAACACCGTGGGAATACTAATAAACTACATCGCATCACCGGGTAATTGGACCCGGGGAATACGCATTACGGATTCGGGATATACAAGTAAATGACGGTGACTGACCTATAGAGCTACTAACTACCACTGTTTATATTGTACATAAATCATCACTCAACAATGCCTTCTGCTTACCCGTTGCTCCCAGCCGACCCTCCTACGCCCTACGTCAAGCCGACTCTGGACAACACACATGGTGGAAAGACGTACAAACCCACTCACCCAGAGTTGTTCCGTGTGGACTTCACCTCGAGTATCGATGGACAAGAGGGATTCGCAAGCAGGCTAGTCGCTGAGCGTGTACGTCTGGCCCAAAGATAATGGATTGAGCTGACGGGCAGGACTTCAAGGCGGGAGAACGGATCTGCGGCCTAGACAACGTGTCTCTAGCAACGGAGAAAGCCTACTCCTCCGTGCAGTTCGGTACAAATGCTCAGGACCACCTTGAGCTCAACTCGGATCTCCTGTTCAGTACGTGCACACATTTATTCCGGATCAAGGCTGATAGGTAGTGAACCATTCATGCGATCCAAACATCTCTGTAGTCCTACCAGCCAACAAACCGAAAGAATGGGGAGTACAGGCATTACGCGATATCAAGAAGGGCGAGGATATGACTTTCTTTTACCCTTCGACTGAATGGGATATGGCACAGGGTTTCGACTGTTCTTGTGGATCAAGTGTGAGTTACAAGTTCTGGTTTTTGGGCTTTGAACTGAAGGGTAGAACTGTATTGGCAAGATTGCAGGTGCAAAGCATATTTCGATAGATGACCTGGAAAAGCGGGGTGGTATGAGCGAGCACATACGGACTATGAAGGAGGAGAAGTAGTAGAAATTAGATTATAGACAACATAGAAAAACTAGATTGTCGGCCAGTAAGCATGCAGGTATATCCTCGAATATCATTAGGCATAATGTCGTAAATGTGTCTGTCTCCTGTATGGTCCCTGCCCTATCCGCTCGCCGCGAGCTTGCTGACCATCCAATCCATTCCTTCCATCAATCCTTCTCCAGTCAACGCACTACATCCCATGATCTGCCATTCTCGCTGTCTCAGATCCGTCAAACCTAAAGCTTCCGAGACTTGAGCGGGTGTGAGACGTCCTTGCCCAAGTGGTAGATCCTGTTTATTCGCTAGCACTAGTAGTAACGATGATTTCAGTTCCTGTTCCATCAATACTTGGTCAGACAGGAAAAAGATCGCGCACCTCGGCTTGTGTAAGTTTATCGAGTTCGGCTTTGGCAAGTGGTAATCTACCGGCATCGCTACTATCGATAACCAGGATAATTGCTGATGTCCCAACAAAGTACTGACTCCAACTAGAGCGTAGTGAGGTTTGACCTCCTATGTCGATCAACCCGAAATTGACGCCTTTCCACTCGTATCGCTCGTAATTACTGCCGACGGTCGGGGCGGATGCGACCACGCTTCAAATCAGCTCATTCCTGACTCGTAAAGAGAATACTTACCTGCCCATGGTTATACGATACAAGATAGTTGACTATGAGTCAGTCTTGAGCCGAGGAGCTGTGCTTAATTTACCTTTCCCGCGTTATCTAGACCGAGGATCAAGACTTTGGTCTCCTTGCGCATGAATAGCTTTGCCCATAATGACGAGAATGTGACTAGCCGGGTCAGACTTGTGTCACGAGTGTATCGTTCGACTTACCACCCATGCTTGTTGATCTTCCTATGCTTTTGACTGACTATAATGTCTGCGCTCAGCAGTTCGCAAGTAAGGCAGCTGAAACGTATATAGCTTACTGGACCTCCTCCACTTGAACCCGCGCCACGCGTCTGAAACACCGCCATTCTCCGTTTAACACCCACCCGCGTACTCTCACTAAGTCCCTTCCTAAGTCCCTCCTAACACTACATCACTATCCCGGATTCACTACTCTCACCTCAAGCGATACTCAGATACGATACAGAAGTGAGACAAAATGTCAACAGAAGAACCAATGGCTGTTGTAGCCCCAGATCTCGAGAGTGGGGCAGCTGCTCATGTGCCCGAGGTAGAGGAGGCACAGAGCAGTGACGATGATGTGCCACTTGCTAAGGCAAATGGTAGTGGGGCAAATGGGAACAAGAGGGCTCCCGAGACCAATGGAGGAGGGAGTAGTAGTGAGGACGATAGACCATTGGTATGTTCACATTCTGGGTTACGTCAACTTTATAGCTGACTCGGCTAGAATAAGAAGGCCAAAGTCGGAAACGGTACGCAGAATGGAAATGGATCTGCTCGACCTTCTTCATCGTCAGCAGCTGTCAAGCCAGAGCCAGTATCTGTAAGTTGGAAATTTCGACTCATCGCGTCACTAGGCTGACATTCAGCCAAAGAGACGCGTCCAGAAACCAGCAAGCGACTCTGATCTCTCGGAAGACGACACTCCTCTTTCAGCCAAGAAGCCCGCTGCTCGCCAATCTACCAACGGACGCGCGAAAGCTAAGCCAAAGTATTCCGAAAGCGAAGAATCAGAGTCAGAGGATGAGAAACCATTAGCGAAGAAGAAGGCTGCAGCGAAACCTCGAGCTTCGACGAGTAGTGTCAAGAAAGTCAAGAAGGAGGAGGAGAGTGATAGTGAGGATGAGAAGCCTCTGGCAAAGAAGGCTAATGGAGCTGCAAAGGGCAAGGCAAAGGTCAAGGAAGAGAAGAAGGCAGTGGTCAAGCGGGAAAAGAAGGTCAAGGAGTGAGTTCTTCCTCAAAAGTCAGTATAAAGCTGACAAGTGCAGAGAAGATGAAGATCAGGTTAGCTCATTCTCGCATACCTCTAACTCAGCTCACAGACCAGTACAAATGGTGGGAACAGGGAGAAAACGATGGATCAGCCAAATGGACTACATTGCATCACAATGGTATCCTATTCCCACCTCCATATATCCCATTACCAAAAAACGTCAAGATGAAATACGATGGTGGGTCCTCTCTTCTGTCTGCAGGACAAGCTGATAGACAGGTGTGGCACTTACATTACCGCCAGAATCAGAGGAAGTAGCAGGATTCTTTGCAGCGATGTTGGAAACGGATCACGCGCAGGATGCGAAGTTTAGGGAGAACTTTTTCCGGGATTTCGCAGCCATGGTTGAAAAGTACCCACCAGTGAGTAAGCTGTCATTCGACCGAGTCCAGCCCTGATGATTGTAGAAAGAAGGTACAAAGGTCAAGTCGCTGGAGAAGTGCGATTTCAAGCCAATGTTTGAGTACTTTGAGGGAGAAAAGGAGAAGAAGAAAGCAATGACTGCTGAGCAGAAGAAATCGTACGTCCCCGTCTGATGAAATGTATCTGACGCTGACTGCGTAGAATCAAGGCGGAACGCGAAGCACTGGAAAAGCCATACCTCTTTGCAACCATTGACGGACGTCAAGAGAAATGTGGAAATTTCCGAGCAGAACCCCCAGGACTATTCCGAGGACGAGGAGAACACCCGAAGAAGGGTACATTGAAACACCGACTACGTCCGGAGGATATCACGCTCAATCTCTCAAAAGACGCACCTGTGCCTATACCAAATATTCCTGGAAAGTGGAGGGCTGTACAACATGACAACACGGTTACTTGGCTCGCTACTTGGAAGGAGAATGTGAACAAGCAGATCAAATATGTTTTCCTATCTGCTGCAAGTACATGGAAGGGGCAGAGTGATCGAAGCAAGTTTGAGAAGGCCCGAGAGCTTATCGTAAGCTCCCTGTCCCTCACTTAGGGGCTCAGCTGACAGGCAGAAACATATCGACCAGATCCGAAAGGATTACACTACCGAATTGACGTCAAAGATCATGGCAGATCGTCAACGGGCCACAGCTATGTACTTTATCGATCGTCTAGCTCTTCGAGCAGGAAACGAAAAAGGAGATGATGAGGCCGATACATACGGATGTTGTTCACTTCAATACGAACATGTTACGCTAGAACCGCCAAATATTGTCAAGTTCGATTTCCTCGGTAAAGATTCGATGCGATTCCAGCAGGAAGTACCTGTCGAGCCTCAAGTGTTTAAGAATATCAAGTTGTTCAAGAAGGAGCCCAAAACCGTTGGGGATGATCTCTTTGATCGGTTGAATGTGAGTCGTTGTGGCGATGAGAGAGACTGGAGCTGATGATAGACTGGATTACTCAACAAGCACTTGGGATCGCTTATGCCTGGTCTGTCGGCAAAAGTGTTCCGTACATATAACGCTTCGTGGACCTTCCAAGAGCAACTGAAGAATACACCCGAACATGCTACTGTTGCAGAGAAGATTGCCGCATACAACACTGCGAATCGAATGGTGGCTATTCTCTGTAACCATCAAAAGACTGTATCCAAGACTTTTGGCGAGACATTCGCCAAAATGGGCGACAAGGTAGGTATCTACCTGAGGGGTGGATCTGAGCTGATTGTCAGCTACGTGCACTCAAGTACCAAAGGATGAAACTCCGATTACAGCTCTTCACACTCGAGCCAAAAGCAAAGAAACGTCATCCTGAATTAGCGGAAGATGAATCCGACATGGACGAAGATTTCTGTGAACGACATGAAGCCGATCTACTGGAAAAAGCACTGGAAGGAGCGAAAAAGAAGTTTGACAAGGACAATATCAAACTTGAGGATTCACAGGAACCAAAGGTGCCAAAAGGTGAATTGGATGAAAAGTTGAAGAATATCAAGGCGGAATTCAAGGAACTGAAAAAGGAGAGAAAGTCGAGAAAGGTTGAGCCAAGGAAGGGTAGTAAGTTGGTATTCTTGAAGAATCGAGCTCGCCTGACAGTCAGTCACTGAGGAGAAACTCCTTGAGCAAATTGGAAAGATGGATGAGAGAATTGCTACATTCAAAGTCCAGATGTCCGATCGTAACAACCTCAAAGATGTCGCTCTCGGTACCTCCAAGTATGTCCCGTTCGCTCCACTAGGCACCGCTGACGAGTAGGATTAACTATATCGACCCTCGAATCACCGTCTCCTGGTCAAAGAAGTACGGTGTTCCCCTCGAGAAGCTATTCTCCAAAACTCTGTAAGCTACTTCCCCTAGTCCCTCGGGCAAAGCTAATTCAGTAGACGAGAAAAGTTCCCTTGGGCTGAAGCTGAAGCTGATGAAGACTGGGTCTTCTAGTTTGAGTCATTGTTCATCCTGTTTGGACTGCAGTAGCATATACATCCCCTCATCGATTCGTTGTAGTCTATATCAACAGCATTGCATAGTCCATTAGTCATGATTGAATACTGCTAAGATGATTGGTCGGAGGAATCCGGTTAATTTTGATGACTCACGGGGCCATTCGGAGATTGTGTTTAAGCGGAGAAACCGGTGACAGCCTTTAGAGAGCTCAAGATCGATCTCGTTATTCTGTATATATTACTTCACTTTATTCTACTCACTACTCTATACATACACATCAATTAACTCGCCACCACACAAGCGAGCAATATGATGCGATTCTCTAAAGCATTAACACGCTCAAGTCTTAACGGTCGATCGGCACGACAGACAAGAGGTCTAGTCGTTCCCTCTTCCAGCCATCGAGCACAGGAGGCACCCGTATGTTGGATCCTTGTATCACTATAGACTCCTGGCTGATGGACAGAGCTTCGGTCAGAAGAAGGGATACCCCATCATCGATCATGAGTGAGTGTTTCCCATCTCGCTGTAGGGCTAGAGCTGATAAACAGATTCGATGCAGTTGTCGTGTAAGTCAATTGTCCGATCCCGTCTTTCAGGATTCGAGATAAACAAGACAAATCAAGGGATATGCTGACGGACTAGCGGTGCTGGTGGAGCTGGTCTGCGAGCCGCTTTCGGTTTGGCTGAAGCTGGATTAAAGACTGCTTGTATCACGAAACTTTTCCCTACTCGAAGTCACACTGTCGCTGCTCAGGGTGGTGTCAACGCTGCTCTCGGTAACATGACAGAGGATGATTGGAGATGGCACATGTGAGTGTTGATTTGTAGTGGCAATAATAACGGAAATTGACGATCGATAGGTACGATACCGTAAAGGGATCGGACTGGTTAGGAGACCAGGATGCTATCCATTACATGTGTCGAGAGGCACCCAACACCGTCATTGAGGTATGTCAGCGGGAGTTGGTGGCGGGAATTTTGCTGACGATACAGCTCGAGCACTACGGTGTTCCATTCTCGCGTACGAAGGAGGGAAAGATCTACCAGCGAGCTTTCGGTGGACAGTCCCTCAACTACGGTAAAGGTGGACAGGCCTACCGATGTGCCGCCGCCGCCGACCGAACTGGTCACGCTATCCTACATACCCTTTACGGTCAATCCCTACGACACAACACCAACTTCTTCATCGAGTACTTTGCCCTCGACTTGTTGATGCAGGATGGAGAATGTGTTGGTGTCCTCGCACTCAACATGGAGGATGGAACACTACATCGATTCAGGTCCCACAAGACCGTTCTGGCCACCGGTGGTTACGGTCGAGCCTACTTCAGTTGTACCAGTGCCCACACTTGTTCTGGTGATGGTAACGCCATGGTTGTCCGAGCTGGTCTACCATTGCAGGATTTGGAGTTTGTCCAATTCCACCCCACCGGTATTTACGGTGCTGGATGTTTGATCACTGAGGGTTTGTTCATCGTTTGCCAGTACGGGCTTTGCTGATCAGCAGGATCCCGAGGAGAAGGTGGATACCTACTCAACTCTGAGGGTGAGCGATTCATGGAGCGATACGCCCCTACCGCCAAGGATTTGGCTTCGCGAGATGTCGTTTCCCGATCCATGACTTTGGAGATCCGAGAAGGACGAGGTGTTGGACCTGAAAAGGACCACATCTTCCTCCAGCTCTCCCATCTCCCATCCGAGGTCCTTCACGAGCGATTGCCCGGTATTTCCGAGACCGCCGCCATCTTTGCCGGTGTCGACGTCACCAAGGAGCCCATCCCCGTCTTGCCCACCGTCCACTACAAGTGAGTCACGCCTAGATCATACTAGATGAAGCTGACAAAGTAGCATGGGAGGTATCCCCACCAAGTACACTGGAGAGGTCCTCACAGTCGACGAGAAGGGAGAAGACAAGGTCGTCCCAGGTCTTTACGCTGCTGGTGAAGCCGCTTGTGTCTCTGTTCACGGAGCCAACCGACTCGGAGCCAACTCTTTGCTCGACATTGTCGTTTTCGGCCGAGCATGCGCCAACCACATCAAGGAGAACTTGACCCCTGGTACACCCCACAAGCCCATGAAGGACGACCTTGGACGAGAGTCTATTGAGGAGCTCGACAAAATCAGGAACTCCTCCGGATCCTTGTCTACCGCTACCATTCGAAGCAACATGCAAAAGACCATGCAGACCGATGCTGCCGTCTTCCGAACACAATCATCCTTGGATGAGGGTGTCAAGAAGATGTACGATGTCTACAAGTCGTACGACCAGGTTGGAATCAAGGACAGGTCTATGATCTGGAACACGTAGGTCACTTCAGAAATTTCATGATCAATGCTGACATCTAGCGATTTGGTCGAGACCCTTGAGCTCAGGAACATTATGCAGAACGCTGTCCAGACTGTCGTTTCTGCCGCCGCACGAAAGGAGTCTCGAGGTGCCCACGCCCGAGAGGACTTCCCCGACCGTGATGAGTGAGTCCCACTGCGCATTTCAATGACGATGGTGTTAATGAATAGTGACAAATGGATGAAGCACACTCTATCCTTCCAGCGTGATTTCACCAAGCCCGATGTCGAGCTACAGTACCGAAAGGTCATTGCCGATACACTAGACTCCGCAGAGTGCAAGCCTGTTCCCCCATTCAAGAGGTACGTCTTTGTCGTTTTTAATAATCGGTCTGTGCTGACAATACCAGGACATACTAAGTGCATAGCGGGACGTCTTGGAGTTTCAATGTAGTATTTGGAGTCGTGTCATGCAGGAATATCAACACCCTTTGTTGCAATTGTACTAAAAGTGGAGGTCGTCCACTCGATCGTCGTCATTTTAGTTTTACCTTTTTGCTTACTTATCTTGTATACATTGTTATAAGGGCATGGCACTCTTACCCGCCAATGTCTTTCAACCACCGACCCCCTCATTGACACTCTTGATCCCCCCTGCATCTCGATTACAATGGGTCCTCCGATTTTTCTTGCTGCAGTTCACCTTGTTGTCATTTCCGCTCATCATCGTCCTTGTCCCGGTTTCAATACTCTTACCCGCTAAATACGCACCGCTATCCCTGCATCCGCATAATCTACCGCCACACAGGTCGTTTCTGGGTGCTTGCTCGAGAGGATGGCTGGTCTATTGCCTCGGAGGGCTCATATGGGCTATCACGGGGACTGGAGCTGCTCCAGATCATCAAGTCGATGTAGCTCGGAGAATGACCGGATGGGCTCGGGCACTTGTCGAATACATTGCTCGAATCACTGGATCAGAGGGGAATGGAGGAGTGTTGAAGGTGACGGAAGAGATCATCGAACCATTCCCAAGAGAGCTTTGTGTAGGGATCATGGACCTGGATGAGCTGGACCGGAAACCGATCGTCGGCTTCAAATTGGACTGCACCCGACCCGAGACGAAGGAGATTCCGAGAGTAAAGAAAGCGGTCCTGTGGCTAAGTGGTGGCGGTTATATCACTGGATATCCACTAGTCGACCCTCCAATATTTTCGATTGCCCGTACGCTCCCCTTGGGAGAATATACGATATTCGCCCCCTCCGTTCGAAGGGCTCTGTCGCACGATCGTGGATTCCCGGTACCTCTTCTAGATGCTTTGGCGGGGTATGCCCATTTGAGGGAGTCGTACGAAGCGGAGGATGTAGTTGTGATGGGGAATTCAGCGGGATCGGGATTGAGTTGGAGTTTAATTGCGTATCTGGCAATATTGAAGGAGGGACACAGGGGAGATCTGGGCATCCCGGGCGAAGTGGTCATGATATCTGTAAGCTATTTGACACATGTACTTGCGGTCACTAGCTGACACTCAGCCTTGGTTATCGCTTCCTCCAGTACCGACTTGCAAGTACCCAGACCTAATCGATGAACCGCAACTATTTAACGCGGCTCGATGTTATCTTGCTCGATTCCCCATTGTCCCCAATCGGCCGAACCCATTCACGTCAGATTGGTACTTGTGGAAAGAATCGATTCTACTTCGAACCACAGGATCACTGAGGTGGTTGAAATCGCTACTACTGCTGCGGCCGAAGCGGTCGTCGACTACCCAGAAGATTGAGCAGAAAGTATTGGGTCCGCGGACTTTGTCGAAACCACCGAAAACTCATATTGGCTGGCTCGACGAGTCCACGTTCACTCAACTCTCATCGCACCATCCGTTACTTTCGCCTTCTTCCGACCTCTCGTTACCCTTCGTTCAGCATACACTGGAGATACTGGCTCGAAACGACACCACCTTGTTCCTCTACGTCGGGACGGCAGAATGGTTCTACCAGCCAGCTATCGACTTTAGCAAAGAGGCAGAAAAGGCTGGAGTGGAAGTCATGTTAGCTGAGGATCTGGGTGGGTATCATGTCGAAGGATGCGTTATGCCGCCTGACTTCGGTGGACCCGCTGCTAGACTACAACGAAGGTTGGTCGAGTTCCTTTGTAGGTCAGATTAGACACTAGATGCGATATGATCCCTACAAAGGAGTACCTGAGCTGATCAGGGGTTAGGAGTGATGATGAGCATGATACTCATCTGGGACTAATGGCTACGAATGCACCGACTATGCTCAAATGATGCCTCTACTGCCGGTCAATGTCTTACAGCCTCCACTACCCTTCCTTCCCCCTCGACTCTCGTCCGCCATCCATTGGCTTATCCGAGTTATTCTCCTCATTGGCACAATCTTCACGTTCCCCTTTTTTCTCGTCTATATACCAATATCAATATCCCTCCCTCAAAAGAACGCCATACTCCATCTTCACCCACACAATCTTCCGCCCTGTTGCTCATTTATGAAAGCCTGCGGTCGAGGCTATTGGGCGTATGGTGCCAGCGGATTCCTCTGGTCTGTCACTAGTATTGGCCTGGCTCCCGATTTTGGTCTGGGAGTATCAAGGTGGTTGGCCAAGCGGGGGTTGGATAAGGCGGAAAGGGTGGCGAGGTCAGCCGGCTTGGTATTAGAAGGGAGACTGGTGGTGTCGGAAGATACGATACCTCCTCTCGCCATGGCATTGTGTATCGGAGCACTCGACGGGAACGATCTTGTCCGGAATTCTGTCCACTGCTTCTGGCTCGATCACATCCCGATTTCCGAAGCATTAGATAGCAAGCCTGGGAAGACGCGAAAAGTCATCTTGTGGCTAGCAGGAGGAGGTTACGTCTCGGGACATCCACTGAATGACCGCCCTATCTTTTCCCTCGCTCGCAACCTCCCATCGGGATACCGGATCCTAGCACCGTCCATCACGCGAGCACTTTCTCTAGAGAGATCGTTCCCTGTATCTCTGCTTGATGGATTGGCTTCGTATGCGTATTTGAGAAAGGCCGGATATGAGGCAAAGGATATTACACTGATTGGGAATTCAGCGGGAGGGGGACTTTCTTGGAGTATACTCAGTTATCTGGTCGCGATCGATCAAGCGGGTATCGGATCTCTTGGAGTACCAAGGGCAGTGGCTATGGTCTCGGTAGGTCATTCCATAGTCAGGGTAAGTCTGACGGAAGCCTTGGTTGAAATTACCGCCGGCCGATGCTGGGTTGTATCCCGATTTCGTCAACACGCCACAGCTAAAGAATGCTGCGAGCTGTTACCTCGCGCGATACCCCGATACTTCCAACAGCTCCTCGACTTACAAGGAGCCAATCACTCACCTCGACTGGTTCAACGAGTCAACATTCGTCAACCTCTCGTCGCATCACCCACTAATCTCGCCTGCGGCGGACACCTCTTCTCCTTTCGTCCAGTATACTCTCAAGACCCTCGCCAAGCGTCGGACCAAGATACTTATACATTATGGAACGGCCGAGTGGTTCTACGGTCCCGGAATCGGTTTTGCTAACGCCGTCAAGGAGGCTGGGGTCAGGCTCGAGTTGGTTGAGAATGAAGGGGGTTTGCATTCGGAGGCATGTTTGAGTTGGCCGGAACGAGGTGGTCCGGCTGAGGTTCTGCAGCGGAGTCTTCTGGCTTGCCTGTCTTGAGGTGGATGATCAAGGAGATCAGCGCATCGGATCAGAATATGTGAGCGCACGAGGCCGAGCGATATTGTACATGTATCCGCAATCTAGTATCCTCCTCGTCCGCCTCGTCCACCTCCACGGTCACCGAATCCACCTCGGCCACCCCTTGGTGCGCCTCTGGAAACGAATCCTCCTCGTCCACCACCTCGTCCACCTCCACGGTCACCGAATCCACCTCGTCCACCACCCCTTGCTCCTCCCCTACCACCTCGCATGGGTGGTCCACCTCGGCTACCTCCTCGGGCACCTCCACGTCCTCCACCTCGTCCACCGACCTTCTCTGCAATCATTAGCGACGGGTATATAGAGGGAGGGGGGGGCTTACTCTCGGTGGTACCCTTGGGTTTAGGTAGGAATCGCTCTATTGGCAGTAATTTGTCACCTCCAATGTAGACCTTGTCCTCCTTTTTGAAACTGCTAGCGACCATTCCTTGTTCCATCTTGACGGTGAAGAATACTTCATTGATGGGACCGAGGATTTCATCGACTTTACCGATTTGCGTCTTGTTTTCTAGGTAGATGGGGGCGTTGAAGTATGGGATCCTTGTTGGTGTAACTAAAGAGCATAGCATCTCGGATTCGACGGGGTGTAGGAATGATCCGACCTCTAATTATTAGTTTCACTAGTATCGAAACGCTTTTGTACGACATACCCTGGACAGTATCGGGTGGTCCGTAACTCGAGAATCCACCTCGTCCACCACCTCGGCCTCCTCCTGTAACGTCAGCAATACTTCCAACAGATCCCGGCAGGCCAATGAAAGCAGACCTACCTCGACCACCAAAGCCTCCTCCTCGACCTCCGAAGCCACGGTCACTTCCACCTCTTGAGAATCCTCTGCTCATTTTCTGTTCCTGTTCCTTGTTCTTTCCGGTATATGCGCTTGCTCCTGTTTTGATTCTATTCTCCAGTCGGTCTGTCGGCTGTGAGATGCGTCGGCCAGGCAGGGATATAGGTGATGTAGGTATAGGCTATATGCTCGTGCAACCGCCTAGGTCTAAGATTTCGTTTTTCGAAAATTGATTCCGTTTAGAAGATTCCTCGGGGGCCCACCTTTGGGTTATGGATGGTTGCATTCTACCCGTACAAAGGTGATTTATAGTGCATGATGGAGTAGACCTGTAGACGATACATGACACTCATTACCATGGACGACTACAAGTCGGTCAAGGAGGCCTTCCATGCCAATAATCCAGGAGGGTCAATTTGGAGCATCAATGCCGTGACTTTAGCTGCTTTGGTGAGCTCATTACCTGAGCGGAACTAACGTCCAGTCTTCCTATGTGCTGTATGCTTGTGCTGCCCAGGAGCGCAAACCGAACCCTCTCATTGATTTTTCTACGATGGTCATACCTGTTCTACTCAGTGTCACGATATTCTCGGGACGACCATATACATTCAATGCTTTCTTGCTTGCCATTTCGGGATACCTGTACATTACAAGCCGGTCGACAAATGGGCGTTCGACCTCTTCAACCGAGAAGGGAAAGGAAAGATCGAAAGGAGAATGGCTA
>Ga0265780_10004940_pt1 | contig 17033 bp, 13 predicted proteins | sample P1T30metagenome_FD_192432 | JGI IMG/M metagenome (GOLD analysis project Ga0265780, IMG submission 192432) | Plant litter microbial communities from East Loma Ridge, Irvine, California - P1 T30 | ecosystem: Environmental > Terrestrial > Plant litter > Unclassified | place: USA: California... | reverse complement strand
GGGAAAAAATCGTCTTCAACCTGCTGTCGAACGCCTTCAAGTTCACCCTGCACGGCGGCGTCACGATCAGCCTGCGCGAACACGAGGGCATGGCGCGGCTGTCGGTGCAGGACACCGGCACCGGCATTCCCGAGCACGAGCTGCCGCGCATGTTCGAGCGCTTCCACCGCATCGAGGGCGCGCCCGGGCGCACCTATGAAGGCACCGGCATCGGCCTGGCCCTGATCCAGGAACTGGTGCGCCTGCATGGGGGCACGATCGCCGTGTCGAGCGTTTTCGGCGAAGGTACGCGCTTCGACGTCGACTTGTCGTTTGGCGATGCGCACCTGCCGCAGGACCGCATCCTGCGTGCCCCGGATGGCATGGAAGACCGCCAGCGCATGGGCGCCGCCTTCGTGGAAGAAGCGCTGCGCTGGCTGCCGGATGCCGAAGCCGCACCGCACGGAGAAGGGTCGGCGGCGCTGGTCGACATGGCCGGCCAGGCGCGTCCGCGCATTCTCATCGCAGACGACAACAACGATATGCGGGCCTACCTCAAGGCTTTGCTCGAGCCGCATGCCGAGGTGCGCGTATGCGCCGACGGCCAGGCCGCCTTCGAACTCGCGCTGGCCGACCCGCCCGACCTGCTGCTGAGCGACGTGATGATGCCGAAGCTCGACGGCTTCGGCCTGATCGCGCAGATCCGCGCCAGCGAGGCGCTGCGCCTGCTGCCGGTGATGCTGCTGTCGGCGCGCGCCGGCGAGGAAGCCAAGGTCGAAGGCCTGCAGGCCGGCGCCGACGATTACCTCGTCAAGCCGTTCTCGGCCAACGAACTGCTGGCGCGGGTGCGCACCCAGGTGGAGATGGGACGCGAGCGGCGCCAGATGGAGCGCGATGCGCGGGCGCGCGAAGCCCACGTGCGGGCCCTGGTCGACGCCTCGCCGTCGATGCTGTGGACTACCGACAACGATGGCCAGTGCACCTACCTGAGCCAGCGCTGGTATGACTACACCGGCCGCACGCCTGAGCAAGACCTGGGCCTGGGCTGGCTCGACAACGTCCACCCCGAGGAGCGCGACCGCGCCCGCGAAGCCTTCCTGGCCGCGAATACGGCGCGCGAGCCGTTCTCGTTCGACTACCGCCTGCGCCGCCGCGACGGCAGCTATCGCTGGTTCATCGACTCCGGCCTGCCGCGCGTGAACGCGGCGGGCGAACCGGACGGCTTCGTCGGCACGGTGATCGACATCCAGGTGCGCAAGACCTTGCAGGAGCGCTTCGAGCGGGTGTCCGAGGCGGGCGATATCGGCGTCTGGTACGCCGATGCGCCGTTTGCCGAGTTCCAGATCAATGCCGAGATGGCCGTGCACTTCGGCCTGGATGGTGCGCGCCCGGCCTCGGTCGATGCGCTGCTGGCGGCGGTCGATCCGGAAGACCGGGAACGGCTGGCCGCCAGCGTGGCGCACGCGGTGCGTGCCGGCCAGCCGCTCGACCTGGAGTTCCGTACCATGGCGGGCGGCGCGCCGCGCTGGCTGCGGGCGATCGGCTGGTGCGGCCTGGACAAGCACGGCCAGCCGGAACGCTTCGACGGCGTGACCCTCGACATCGACAGCCAGAAGTACGCCGAGCAGGAGCTGCAACGCCTGGCCAGCGAGCTGGGACAGAAGAACCGGGCGCAGAGCGACTTCCTGTTCACCCTGGCGCACGAACTGCGCAACCCGCTGGCCCCGATCCGTTCGGGGCTGGAGCTGATGCGCATCGGCGCCGCCAGCGGCAACGTGCAGGCCATCATGCGGCGCCAGGTCGACCACATGGTGCACCTGGTCGACGACCTGCTCGACATGGCGCGCCTGGCCGAGGGCAAGGTCACGCTCAAGCTCGAGCGGGTGCTGCTGGCCGACGTCGTGCGTGAGGCCGTCGACATGAGCATGCCGCTGATGGAGGCCCGCAAGCATGTGCTGACCGTCCGTCCACCCGACGCATCGCTGGCGCTGCACGCCGACCGCCACCGCGTGGCGCAGGTGCTGAGCAACCTGCTCAACAATGCCGCCAAATACACGCCGCAGGGCGGCGCGATCGAGATCTCGGCCCGGATCGAGGCGCAGGAAGTGGCGATCACCGTATCGGACAACGGCATCGGCATCGCCGCGCCGGCGCTCGAGACGGTGTTCGACATGTATGCCCAGGTCCATCTCGGCACCGAGATGGCGCAGGGCGGGCTGGGCGTCGGCCTGAACCTGGTCCAGCGCCTGGTCAAGCTGCACGGAGGCCGGGTGGCGGCCAGCAGCGCCGGCGCCGGCATGGGCAGCCAGTTCACGGTGTGGCTACCGTTGCCGCTGGATGTGCTGGCTGGGCTGCCCGTCGTCGCCGCGCCTGAACCGGCGGCAGCGCCGGTCCCCTTCACGCCGGGCGGCGTGCTGCGCATCCTCGTGGTGGACGACAATGTCGATGCGGCCGAGACCTTGCAGGCCCTGCTCGAAATGAACGACCACACCGTCAGTGTCGCCAACGACGGCGCCGCGGCGCTGCGCCTGGCCGGCGAAGACCTGCCGCAGGTGGTGTTCCTGGATATTGGCCTGCCCGATATGAGCGGCCATGAGGCGGCCGAGGCGATGCGCCGTATCCCGGGCATGGAAGACGCGACGCTGGTGGCGCTGACGGGATGGGGGGCGGAGCAGGACCGGCGACGTTCGAGCGAGGCGGGATTCGATCATCACCTGACCAAGCCGGCCGATTTCACGATGGTGGAGAATCTGATCCGCAACGTCGCGGCGAACCGGCGCACGACGGACTAGCCGAGTGCGGCGGGTGTAGACCTGAAAAAAAACGACCCGGCCGTGAGGGGCCGGGTGCTGGTATGGCGTAGTGCGCTACCCCGAACGCGCCCCGCGAGCAGGGCGTCGTTCGGTGGCTGGCCCAATCGATTACTGGCCGGTGGTGCCGGTCGGCGGCGTGGTGGTGGTCGCCGGATCGGTGGTGGTGGTGCCGGTGGCGCCTTCCGCGGTGCCGGTGCCCGTGGTGCCGGTGGTGCCCGTTGCGCCGCTGGTGTCGCCGGCGGTGCCGGTCGCGCCGGTGGTGCCGGTGGTGCCCATGTCGGTGGTACCGGTGCCGGTGGTGCCGGTGCCGGTTGCGCCGGTGCCCACGTCACCCGTGGTGCCGGTGGCGCCCGAGGTGCTGCTTGGCATGGTCGCCGAGGTGTCGGCCGGAGTGGTGGTGGTCGCTGCGTCGTCCTTCTTGCAAGCGCCCAGCAGGGTGGCCAGGACGGCGGCGGTCAGCAGGATTTTTGGTGCTTTGGTCATTGCATTCATTTTTAACTCCTCGTTTACGTCTATCTTCGTGCCGAAGTTTCCAGCTCATTGTGGTGAGGCGCTGGAAGGTCTGCGGCGCCAGTTAGTTCCACCCATTTGCAATTCAAGGGCGGAACACTCAGGGAACCGACGCAATACGCGGCCCCGGTGCGTACTTCAATCCAACTGTGCCCATTAGACCGGAAGCCCGGCTGCCGGTTCGTTAGATACCGCACTCTTGCGAAACTCCGTAACATTTTTTACAGAGTTTTCTTTCGCCGGGCGTCAGGCTCCCAGCTGTTCGTCTCCCGGCACGGGCCGGATGTTCCTGTGATCGGCACTGGACTTGATGTGGTCGGCGCGGCCGATCTGTTCCAGCAGCGCGGGTACTTCCATAGAAATTTCTCGCGCCAAATATCCCAAGGTGCCCAGGCGTTCTGCCAGGCGGTCGCCGGCGCGCGCGTGCAAGGCCACGCCCCAGCAGGCCGCCTGTTCCGGGGCGGCGCCGCGCGCCAGCAGGCCGGCGATGATGCCGGCCAGGACGTCGCCCGAGCCGGAAATGGCCAGGCCAATATTGCCCGCGCCTACGTGTTGCCACAGCGTGCCGTCCGGCGCCGCGATCACCGTGCGCGCGCCCTTGAGCGCGATCACCGCATTCCAGTCGCGCGCCGCCTGCAGCGCCGGAGCGTCGGGCTGGCCGACGATACATTCTTTCTCGAGGCCGGTCAGGTGCGCCATCTCGCCGCAGTGCGGGGTCATGATCACGGGCCGCTCGAAGCGCATCGGCTTGCCCGCGGGCCAGTCGTGCGGCATGTGCAGCATGACGTCCATGGCGCAGGCATCGAGCACCAGGCCGACGCCCGATGCGTCCAGGCGCGGCAGCAGCGCGTGCACCAGGCGCGCGGTGCAGGGAGCGTCGCGCATGCCGGGGCCGATCAGCACCGCGTCGACCTTGTCGGCCAGCGGATCCAGGCTGCTTAGTGCGTCGAGGTGGAAACCGTCGGTGTCGTTTTCAGTCAGGCCGATCACGCGCGCCTCGGGCATCGCCAGCGCCACCAGCTGGGCCACGCTGGCCCCGGTGGCGATGGTCAGCTTGCCGGCGCCGGCGCGCAGGGCCGCGGTGGCCGCTAAAATGATGGCGCCCGGCATCTCGCGCGAGCCGCCCAGCACCAGGACATGGCCGCGCAATTCCTTGTCGCCCTCGGCCTGGGGTTGCGGCAGCGGCCATGCCGCCAGGCAGGCGGCGTCGACGTCGTGCACGTTTTGATTGCTGGAATCCATGGCGGGGCGTCAAGCCTTGGGTGAGGTCGGCAAGTCCTTGGCGACGGTGACCGGGGTGCCGGTGGCTTCCAGCGGCGCCACGAAGTTCACCAGGCGCAGGGCCAGGTCGCCGCGCTTGCCGTGGTTGGGGTCGAATTCGTAGGACGTGACCGAGCAGTTCGGCACGTCGCCGGCGCGGTCGAATTCCAGGATCTTCGCCTCGTCGAGATGCTCGAACAGGTAGCGGAAGCAATTGACGGTGACCTGGTGCGCGACGATCAGCACGCGCTCGCCGCAAAAGTCGCGCTCGAGCGTGTCCATCACGCTGCGCAGGCGCAGGATGACGTCGCACCAGCTTTCGCCGCCGGGCGGGCGAAAATAAAACTTGCCCACGTGCTGGCGCTGCTCGTACAGATCAGGGAAGTGGTGGGCGATGCCGTGCGTGGTGAGACGGTCGAGCACGCCGAATTCTTTCTCGCGCAGGCGCTCGTCGGCCAGCACGCACAAGAGCTCGTCGCGCTCCAGGCGCTGCATCAGGATGTTGGCGGTCTCGGCCGCGCGGACATAGGGCGAATGCAGCACCACATTGGGACGCTGGTGCGGCGGCAGGGCGGCGAACCAGGCGCCCAGGGCTTCGGACTGTTGCTCGCCCAGTTCGGACAGCGGCACGTCGACGTCGCGATCGGCGATGTCGATGCGGTGCCCGGCGGCGGCTTCGGCCAGGTCACGCGCGACATTACCCGCGCTTTGCCCATGCCTGACCAGCCAGATTTCTTGTGGCCATTTTTGCTCCATCGCCGTCCGCCGAAAAGTTAACATGGCGTCATCTTGACGGATTCGGCAAGGCGTCAGCGCACGATTGCGGCCGCCCGCGACGATGTTTACAGGGGTTTACACGGCCTGTTCATCACCGTCGAGGTTGACGTCGGCGTCGTTCTGGAACACCCGCATATCGGTCTGGCCCAGCACCCGGCTGGTGACGCTGCCGGCCGCGATCGAGCCGCTGACGTTGAGCGCCGTGCGGCCCATGTCGATCAGCGGTTCGACCGAGATCAGCAGGCCCGCCAGCGCCACCGGCAAGTCCATCGCCGACAGCACGATCAGGGCCGCGAAGGTGGCGCCGCCGCCGACGCCGGCCACGCCGATCGAGCCGAAGGCGACGATCGCCAGCAGTGGCAGCAAGAAGCTTGCCGTAAACGGATCGATGCCGACCGTCGGCGCGATCATCACGGCCAGCATCGCCGGATAGATGCCGGCGCAGCCGTTCTGGCCGATGGTGGCGCCGAACGAGGCGGCGAAGTTGGCCGTGCCTTCCGGCGTGCCCAGGCGCGCGGTCTGGGTCGCCACGCTCATCGGGATCGAGCCGGCGCTGGTGCGCGAGGTGAAGGCGAACACCAGCACCGGAAAGATCTTTTTCAGGTAGCGCAGCGGGTTGAGCCCGACGCCGGCCACCATCGCCAGGTGCACGCAGAACATCAGCGCCAGCGCCGCGTACGAGGCGACCACGAAATTGAGCAGGCCCAGGATGTCCTGCAGGCTGGAACCGGCCACCATCTTGGCCATCAGCGCGAACACGCCGAACGGGGTCAGGCGCAGCACCAGGGTCACCATCCGCATCACGATCACGTGGGCCACGTGCACGAAGCCGCTGAAGGACTGGAACACTTCCGGCTTCTTGCCGGCAATGCCGACGGCCGAGATGCCGATGAAGATCGCGAACACCACCACCGCGATGGTCGAGGTCTTGCGCGCGCCCGTCATGTCGAGGAAGGGATTGGCCGGGATGAAGGACAGCAGCAGCGATGGCAGCGACAGTTGCTGCGCCGTGGCCAGGTTGCCTTGCAGGTATTCGCCGCGCGCGACTTCGGCGGTCGACGCGGTCAGGCCGACAGCCGACAGGCCGAACAGCTTGGCCATCGCGATGCCGATGGCGGCCGCGACCACGGTCGTGACGAGCAGGATGCCGATGGTGAGAGTGCTGATCTTGCCAAGCGACGCCGCGTCGCGCAATTTGAGGATGGCCTGCACGATCGAGACCATGATCAGCGGGATGACGATCATCTGCAGCAGTTTCACATAGCCGCTGCCGATCACGTCCAGCCAGGCATTGGTCGCCACGATCTCGCTCGATCCCGCGCCATACACGGCCTGCAGCCCGGCGCCGAGCACGACGCCAAGCCCGAGGCCGGCGAACACGCGCTTGGTAAACGACGCATGGCGGGCCTGCATGCCATACAGGAGAGCGCAGATGGCCAGGGCGAGGGCCAGGTTGAGGATAACGGGGAAGGTCATAACACTCGGGGTTGAAGCAAGGAATCGCGCCATTCTATCGGCAAAGTTGCCTTGCCGTAGTGTTAATGTCACATTTGCTTATGCGCTCAAAGCATATAGGGCGACGAATATCATGTTGTTCATTATCTGTTGCTGCACTGCGACGGAAGAAGAGTGATAGCGCAAGGAAATACTCAATGCTTCCCATAAAGGGAACAATGTTTCTATAATCCAATGGATATCACATTTTTTTATCCATGGGCTTAAGGCCAGCGAATCATGTTCAAACATCTCAGCATCAAGTCGCGCCTCATCTTCGTCATCGCTTTCCTGGCCGTCGAACTGGTCGCCGGCGCGGTCATTGGCATCTATAACCTCGGCATCGCTAATACCGAACTCAAGCAGATGTACGACCACCGCCTGGTCGGCCTGAGCCAGGTGGGGCAGGTCACCCAGCTGATCACGACCAACCAGCTTGCCGTCGCCAAGGCGGTCAACCTGGAGGACGCTGGCCAGCGCAATGCCGCGCTTGACTCGGTCGACGCTAACATCGTGGTCATCAGCAAGATTCTGGACACCTATAGCCGGATGCCGATGAACGGCAATGAGCAAGCGCTGTACGAACAATTCACCGAAGCACGCAAGACCTTCGTCGAGCAGGGGATTCGCCCCGCGATGGCTGCAATCCGTGCCGGCGACAATGCCGGCGCGGTGGCGCAGCTGAACGGTCCGATGACCAGGCTGTACCTGCCGGTGGCCGATCTCGGCGCCAAGCTGGTCAAGGAACAGCAGGACTCCGCGCTGAAGGAATACCTGGCGTCGCAATCGACCTTCGAGCTCGTGCGCGCGGTCTGCCTGGCCGGCCTGGTGTTCGGCCTGATCATGGCCGCCTTCGTCGGCTGGGTGCTGGTGCGCGCCATCGTGCGTCCGCTGGAGCAGGCGGTCGCGATCGCCGGCGCCGTGGCCCAGGGCGACCTGACCCAGACCATCGAAGTGACTTCGAAGGATGAGACGGGCCGCCTGCTGCAGGCATTGAAGGACATGAACGATTCGCTGGTGAAGATCGTGAGCCAGGTCCGCACCGGCACCGACAACATCGCCACCGCCTCGAGCCAGATTGCCGCCGGCAACCTGGACCTGTCCTCGCGCACCGAGCAGCAGGCCGGTTCGCTGGAAGAAACCGCCTCGTCGATGGAAGAACTGACCTCGACCGTGAAGCAGAACGCCGACAACGCACGCCAGGCCAACGCGCTGGCCACCTCGGCCTCGGAAGTGGCGGGCAAGGGCGGCGCGGTGGTCGAGCAGGTGGTGCAGACGATGGGCGCGATCAATGCCTCGTCGACCCGCATCGTGGACATCATCGCCGTCATCGACGGCATCGCCTTCCAGACCAATATCCTGGCGCTGAACGCGGCGGTCGAAGCGGCGCGCGCCGGCGAACAGGGCCGCGGCTTTGCGGTCGTGGCGGGCGAAGTGCGCAGCCTGGCCCAGCGCAGCGCGGCGGCGGCCAAGGAAATCAAGCTCTTGATCGACGACTCGGTGGACAAGGTGCACCACGGTTCGGAGCTGGTCGAACGCGCCGGCGCCACGATGCAGGAAATCGTGCAGAGCGTGAACCGCGTGACCGACATCATGTCCGAAATCACCGCCGCCAGCCAGGAACAGACCGCCGGCATCGAACAGATCAACGGCGCCGTGGCCCAGATGGACCAGGTGACCACGCAGAACGCGGCGCTGGTGGAAGAAGCATCGGCTGCGGCGGCCTCGCTGCAGGAAGAAGCGACCGCGCTGGCGCACACCGTGGGCGCGTTCAAGCTGAATCAGGCGGGCACCAGCCGCGCCAGTGCGGCGGCGCCGCGCGTGACCACGACCTTGCCGACGGTGGCGAAGGCGCCGGTGAAGGCCCCCGCCAAGCCAACCAAGGCCGCAGCGTCGACCAAGCCGAAGGCAGAAGCTGCGCCAGCTGCCGCTGTGAAGTCGAAGAAAGCTGAAACCGCGGATGTGGGTGACGGCTGGGAAGAGTTCTGATGCGGTAAGGAGGCCAGCGAGCTCGCGGCCTCCAACATTCTAGTTAGCCATAGCACGTCGTCGCCGCCATTTGCGACGCCGACTCCCCGCGCAGGCGGGGACGACGTTTTGGGGGTAACGAAAAAATGGCGTTAGCGTGGGGCGCGCAGCTTGCGTAGCCCGATCGCGAGCAATGCAAGCGCCAGCACGCCCAGCGCCAGCAACTGGCCCACCGGCAGGCCGCCTGGCACCGCCACATGCTCATACCGCGGCAGCTTCGCCAGATCGTCCTGCGTCATCGCCCGCTCCTCGAACAGATACGGATAGAAAAAGCGCCGCAGCTGCGTGTGATATGCCGCGATGCGGTCCTGGTACGCCAGCTGCCCCAGCAGGTCGGTATCGGCCAGGCGATGCAGCAGCACCTGCACGTTCACCGACGCCAGCACCAGGCCGACGCGCGCCGTCCAGCTTTCCCTCGCCTGCATGCTGGCGCGGTATTGCGCGACGTCGGCGGCCACGGCGTCGTCGCCCGCCTGGTGCATCGCGTAATACCATTTCCAGTGAAAGCGTCCTTCGACCGGCGGCGTGTCCTTCCATTCGGGATGGCTGACGAAGAACTTCGCGAACGTTTCGGGTTTGGGGATGTCCCAGCCCGAGTGCACGGCCTGGCGCTGCGCCAGCGCCAGCTCGACGCCTTTGGAGACCGGCGACAGGCGCGCGATCGCGGCGTCGGCCAGCGTCGGCAGGATCATCGTCAGGCCAACCAGGCAGGCCAGCAGGATGGCGGCGGCGCTGCTCGAGGTGCGGGCGCGCGCGGCGACCCAGCCCGCCAGGCCGAACCAGAAGGCGAGATAGAGCGTGGCCACCAGCGCGATCGCCGCGAACCCCGTCAGGGTGGCGCCGGCCGCCAGCGCGCCGCAGGCCAGCGGCAGCAGGGTGGCCAGCCACACCAGCCCATAGCGCAAGCCCACCCGGCGGCGCCAGGTGTTAGCGGCAGCCGCGGGGAGCGACGCCAGCAGCCGCAGGCGGCCCGCTTCGCGCTCGCTCGAGACCAGGTCGTGCATCAGCGCGATCACGAACAGCGGGGCCAGGAACACCAGCACGAAGGCGAAGTCGAAGCGGCCCGGCATGGCCAGCTCGGGGTTGATGGCTTCGGACTCGTACAGCTGCGAGTGCAGGCCGAGCAGGCGCACGCGCAGGGCCTGCGGCTGCAGGTCGCGCTGGCCGATCGCCGCGAAGGCCAGCGGCGATGGCGGGTTCACCGTCAGGTGCGGCAGATAGTAGCCGACCGAACCGGCTTCGGCCGCGCCACCCTTGAGCTGCTTGGCGGCGATGGCGGCGTAGTCCTGCGCGTGGCTGGCGGCGATGCGCTCGAGCGCCGCGCGCTGCTGGCTCACGGCCTGCAGGCCGGTCCAGACCGATAGTGCGCACAAGAGCGCCAGCAGCACGACGGCGCCGACCGCCAGCCTGGAATGCGCCACCTGGCGCAGTTCAAATTTCAGCGTATTCATTTGGCCTTCCTTTCGAGGCGTTTCGCGATCGGGTAAGCGGCGCCGAACAGGGCCAGCAGCCAGCCGCCCAGCACCGCGAAGGCCGGCCAGGCATGGCGCGCGGCCACCTCGGCAAAGGGTGCGGGCGGGTAGCCGAAGCGCGGTGTGTCGTCCCAGTGATGCTTGTCGATGCGTTCGTCGCCGGCGCCTTGCGGCGAGACGACGTTGGCGTGCAGGCCGTTGAGCGACTGGACGAAGGCGTAGCGGTATTTTTCTCCCTCGACCAGGAAACGCGCGTGGCTGTCTTGATTGGTGCCGGCCAGCGCCGTCGACATGCGGCGCAGCGCGATCACGGGGCTGAACAGGCTGGCCGAGTGCACGATCGCATTCTCCTGGCGCTGGCGCGCGAAGTCGGCGCGCATGAATTCGTCGAACAGTTCGCTTGTCATGCGTTCGCCTTCGGCCATCAACAGCCCGCCGTAGTTCACCGGCAGGTCTTCGACCCGCTGCACGCCGTATTTCTCCAGCGTGCGCGCGCGGAAGGCATTGAAATAGGGATCGTCCGGATTGTGGCTGTCGCCGATCGCCGCCAGGCGCTCGTGGATCGCGACCTCGGTTTCGATGCGGCTCGGCCGGCCGACGTCGTCGGCGGCAAAGTCGGGCATCACGCGCGGCAGCAGGATCGCGGTGACGATCCAGCCGGCCACCAGGGCCAGCAAGGCGTCGCGCGCACGCGGCAGGCTGCTCGACACCAGCACCGCCGCCACGACCCACAGCAACAGGTAGAGCGCATACCCGAGCAGCAGCGTCAGCGCCTGCGGCGCGACGGCCGCGTGCAGCAGCGCGATCGCGACGAGCGCGACAAAGGCCGGCGCGCCGAGCAGCAGCGCCACACCGGCATGCGCGGCCAGCTTGCCGAGCAACAGCGTCGCGCCGGGGATGCCCTGCACGATCTGCAGCCGCAACTGGCCGCGCTCGCGCTCGCGCGCCACGCTGCCGAAGGCCAGGAACACGATCAGCAAGGGCGTGAGCACCTGCAGCACGAAGGCCGGCGTGAGCTGGCCGAAGCGCAGCAGCACCGAGGACTGGCCGGCGTCGCTGAAGTTGGCGCTGTTCTGGCGGTGGCCTTCGAGGAACAGCGTGTTGCCGGTGAAGGGATCGACGCCGAAATCGAAGAAGGCCAGGGGGCTCAATGGACGGAACACGTAATGCCCGTAGTGCACCACGCGGTGCGGGTGACGGTCGGGCTGGTTGTCCCACTGTTCGTCGGCCGTGCCTTGAAAGCGCGCGCGCTCGGCGTTCACGGCGTCCACCCGTTCATGGCTGACCAGGATCGCGGCCAGCGTCAGCGCCAGCATCAGCATGCCGGCGGCCACCGCCACCTGGTTGCGCAGCATGGCGCGCCATTCGCTGCGGGCGACGGCGGGCAGCGCCTGCATCAGGGTGGCGCTCATGCCGCATCCTTTGCCTGGCTGGTTCCCGCATAGCGCCGGTACAGGTCGCGCACGTCGTAGCGTTCGTCACCGCTGGCCGCGACTTCGTGGCTGATGTGGCCGCGCTCGAGAAAGCCGATGCGGTCGGCCACCTCGGCCGCCCCCAATAAATCGTGGGTGACCATGAAGATCGCACTGCCGCGTGCACGCAGGCCTTGCAGCAGGGCGTTGAATTCGCTGGTGGCTTGCGGATCGAGTCCGGTGGTGGGCTCGTCCAGCAGCAGCACCGGCACCTGGCGCGCCACGGCCAGCGCGATCGCGACCTTCTGGCGCATGCCTTTCGAGTAGCCGCCCAGGCGGCGGCGCCAGGCCGAGGCGTCCAGGCGCACGGCGTTCAGCGCCTCGTCGATGGTGGCGTCGGTCCAGCTGCTGCCGGCCAGGCGCAGGAAATATTCGATGTTCTCGCGCGCGTCCAGGTGTTCGTACAGGGCCACGTTCTCCGGCACATAGGCCAATTGGCCGCGCGCCGCCAGCGGGTCGGCGGCGACGTCGATGCCGCATACGCGCACGCTCCCCGAGCGGGGCGCCGTGAAGCCGAGGAAGGTGTTCATGGTGGTCGATTTGCCGGCGCCGTTGCCTCCCAGGAGGGCATAGATTTCGCCGCGCGCGACGCGCAGGGACAGTTCGCGCAGCACAGGCGTGGACTGGTAGGCGACGGTCACGCCGTTCGCTTCCAGGGCAGGGGTAGTCATGGTCATCGTGGTCCTTTGTGGTGAAGCTGAAGCAGTGGGCGCACGCCGTGCGCGAATGCGCATGCGCGCCCGCAGGCCGGTTTGACGCGGCCTGCGAGGAATTCAAAGGCGGATCAGTGGCGCGGAGGCGCCTGGCGGGCAGGAATCAGGTAGCGGCGCAGGACGACCGGCGCGGGGCGCGGCAGGCGTGCAAGGACGAAGGCGATGACGAGGAAGAGCGCCAGCAGTTGTGGCGATGCCGCTGGAAGGTCGGCGGTGGAATGGGAAGCGATCTGGCAGCTGACGCAGTCGGAGAGCTGTTCGGACAGGTCATGGTCGTGGAACGAGGCGCCCACGAGTTGCAGGGCAAGGATCAGCGCGCACAGGCAGGCCAGCACCCGGCGCAGGGGTGCGCTCGCTGCACAATAAGGTGCGTGCTGACGTGTGGCCTGGAACTGCATGCGATCCCGATCGACGATGATGCGGGGCAGTATAGCCCAGCCGGCATCGAGCCGACAACCGGGCCGACAACCGGGCCGCACGCAGCATGGCGCACGGCAGGGCTTACTCGAGGTTGATCAGCAGCGCGGTCAGGCCGATGCAGGCGGCGACGATGACGCCGATGCGGGTGCGCAGGCGGCGGCCGCTGGAGACGATGTCCTTGGCGATGCCGCGCCTCGGCGCGCGTGGGTTGCTGCGGTCGACCGCGGTGGCGGCGTGGATCGAAGAATGGTGGCGTTCGGTATGTTCGGTGTTCATGGTTAACTCCAGCGCCGTCTCGCATGGAGACTGGCAATCAATGAATGGCCGGCATGTGCCGGGCGAAATATGAAGATGGTTCGCCTGTCAGGCGCGCGGTGCGCGTTGGGCGGAAGCGGATTTACTGACAACTGTGCCGGCCCGCCGCGGTCTGGTGACGCTGGCTGGAGTGAGGCGGGCGGTGGATGCGTGACATGCGGATGCCAGTACAAAAGCTTCGAAATCGGTATCCGGGACGGGAGCAAGACCTGCAAGTCGGGCTGCGTTCAGGACGTTATTTATTTTACATGTACGCCCGGTATATACAAGGGGCGCACGATTGAGACAACTGATGTTTTCACAGAGCAATAACCCATCCTAGCATGCCGTATGCGGTAGCAGAAGGGCGTATTTGCAGGTTCTCAGCGCTGACGCAACAGCCCGTCCAAAATGATGCGCTGCGCAATCGCAGTGCGCCATTTCCGCCATTGCGCGGTGCGCCGGCGGTGCTAAATGACGGCGCGCCACTCTGCGTGCTCGTTGGCATGAAGATTGCGTAATCATCGTCAGCGCAATGGAGCGCTGCGTGCGCCGCCAACGAAGGCAGCGCCCACCAAGACAACGACGTCTACCGGGACATGAATGCGTTCATGTCGGGTACGCGTCTTTTTTTTTGCCTGACTACATTGGGATTGCGATGAAAAATCAGAAGCTTGAAGCGAAGAGCGTAGCGACGGCGGATGTCGGCGAAGTCGACGTCACGCGCAGGAAGGTCATTCATGGCGCAGGTCTGGTAGCGGGAGGAAGCTTGATGGGGCTGGCAACGGGCGGCGTGTGGGCGGCGGGTTCGGACAAGCCGGAAAAGACCGAGATCAGGATCGGCTTCATTCCACTGACCGATTGCGCGTCGGTGGTGATGGCCTCGGTGCTGGGCTTCGACAAGAAGTACGGCGTGAAATTCGTGCTGAGCAAGGAAGCGTCGTGGGCCGGCGTGCGCGACAAGCTGGCCAACGGCGATCTGGATGCGGCCCATGTGCTGTACGGGCTGCTGTATGGCGTCCAGATGGGCATCGGCGGACAGCGCAAGGACATGGCGGTGCTGATGGGCCTGAACAACAACGGCCAGGCGATCACGCTCTCGAAGCAGCTGGCGACCAAGGGCGCCGTGGATGGCCAGTCGCTGGCCAAGGTGATGCGCACCGAAAAACGCGAATTCACCTTCGCCCAGACCTTCCCGACCGGCACCCACGCGATGTGGCTGTACTACTGGCTGGCGGCCAACGGCATCAACCCGATGAAGGATGCGAAAGTCATCACGGTGCCGCCGCCGCAGATGGTGGCCAATATGCGGGTCGGAAATATGGACGGCTTCTGCGTCGGTGAACCGTGGGGCCACCGCGCCATCATGGACGGCATCGGCATCACCGCCATCACGACCCAGGATATCTGGCGCGACCACCCTGAGAAGGTGCTGGGTTCGACCCTGGAGTTCGCGAAGAAGCACCCCAACACCTGCCGCGCCATGATGGCCGCCATCATCGAGGCCGGCCGCTGGATCGACGCCTCGATGGCCAACAAGAACAGGATGGCCGAGGTCATCGCCGCCAAATCGTACGTCAACACCAGCAAGGACGCGATCGACCAGCGCATCATGGGCCGCTACCAGAACGGCCTCGGCAAGACCTGGGACGACCAGAACTACATGAAGTTCTACAACGACGGCGCGGTCAACTTCCCATACCTGTCGGACGGCATGTGGTTCATGACCCAGCATCGCCGCTGGGGCCTGCTCAAGCAGGATCCCGACTACCTGGCCGTGGCCAGCGCGGTCAACCAGGTTGCGCTGTACAAGGACGCGGCGACCCTGGCCAAGGCGCCGGTGCCTGCGAGTCCGATGCGCAGCTCGAAGCTGATGGACGGCGCCGTATGGGACGGCAAGGATCCGAAAGCCTATGCCGCCTCGTTCAAGGTCAGGGTCTGATTTTCATTTGCTGTCATCTTGTCTGAATAGGGGAATGCCATGAACGCTATCCTGAAATCCGAACGCCATGCGCCGCCCGCTGGCGGCGCCAACGTCGTCACCTTGCCGCTCGCCGTCGATGCGCCTGCCGCCAGTGCCATGCCTCCTGCGCGCAAGCCGGCGTCCGCCGTGCGCGGCGCGCAGCCGTTCGCCAGGGCGGTGAAGGCGGTCTTGCCGCCGGTGGTGGGCCTGGCATTCGTCGTGCTCGTGTGGCAGCTGATCGCCACCCGCAACGAGGCCTTCCCGTCGCCGCTGATGACCTTCCAGGAAGCGCTCAAGCTGTTCGCCGATCCCTTCTATCACAACAGCCCGAACGACCAGGGCATCGGCTGGAACGTGCTGGCATCGCTCAAGCGGGTAGCGGTGGGCTTCGGGCTGGCGGCGCTGGTCGGCATTCCGCTGGGTTTCATCATCGGGCGGGTGAAGTTCGTGAACGGCATGTTCGGGCCGATCATCAGCCTGCTGAAGCCGGTGTCGCCGCTGGCCTGGTTGCCGATCGGGCTCTTGGTGTTCAAGTCGGCCGATCCGGCGGCGATCTGGTCGATCTTCATCTGCTCGATCTGGCCGATGATCATCAATACGGCGGTCGGCGTGCAGCGCGTGCCGCAGGATTACATGAATGTGGCGCGCGTGCTGAACCTGTCGGAGTGGAAGATCCTGACCAAGATCCTGCTGCCGTCGGCGCTGCCGTACATCCTGACCGGCGTGCGCCTCGCCATCGGCACCGCGTGGCTGGTGATCGTGGCGGCCGAGATGCTGACCGGCGGCGTGGGCATCGGCTTTTGGGTGTGGGACGAGTGGAACAACCTGAACGTGGCGAACATCATCATCGCCATCGTCGTGATTGGCGTGGTGGGGCTGCTGCTCGAGCAGGCGCTGGTGGCGCTGGCGCGGGCGCTGACGCACGAACAAGTGGCTAACTGATTAAGGAGCGCGATCATGGATGACCTTCAAACCAGATTCATCGACATCACCGGCGTGGAGATGGCGTTTCATACGAAGAAGGGCGTGTTCCAGGCGCTGCAGGGCATCGACCTGGCGGTGCGCAAGGGCGAGTTCATTACGCTGATTGGGCACTCGGGCTGCGGCAAGTCAACCTTGCTGAACCTGATCGCCGGCTTGTTGAAACCGACGGCGGGCGTGCTGCTGTGCGCGAATCGCGAGATCGCCGGGCCGTCGCCGGAGCGGGCGGTGGTGTTCCAGAATCACTCGCTGCTGCCGTGGCTGACCTGCTACGAGAATATCTACCTTGGCGTCGAGCGGGTGTTTGGCGGTGCCGAGACGCGGGCCCAATTGCGCGAGCGGACCATGGCGGCGTTGGCGCTGGTGGGCCTGACCAGTGCCGAAGCCAAGCGGCCGCATGAAATATCGGGCGGCATGAAGCAACGGGTGGGCATCGCGCGGGCGTTGGCGATGGAGCCGAAGGTGCTGCTGATGGATGAGCCGTTCGGCGCGCTCGACGCGTTGACGCGGGCGCATTTGCAGGACGAGCTGCTCAAGATCGTGGCTGCGACCAAATCGACTGTCGTGATGGTGACGCACGATGTGGATGAGGCGGTGTTGCTGTCGGATCGGATCGTGATGCTGACCAATGGGCCCGCGGCGACCATTGGCGAGATTGTCGAGGTAGGGCTGGAGCGGCCGCGCGACCGGGTCGCGCTGGCGCAGGATGCGCGCTATACCGAGCATCGCAAGGCGGTGCTGGAGTTCTTGTATCGCAAGCAAGCGCATCCGGCGGCGGAAGCGGCGTAGCTAGCCAGGCGCCGGTCGCGGATAGAACTTCCACAGGAAGGAAGGTACCGACTGGCGCCATTCTTCCT
>Ga0265780_10004939_pt1 | contig 17034 bp, 17 predicted proteins | sample P1T30metagenome_FD_192432 | JGI IMG/M metagenome (GOLD analysis project Ga0265780, IMG submission 192432) | Plant litter microbial communities from East Loma Ridge, Irvine, California - P1 T30 | ecosystem: Environmental > Terrestrial > Plant litter > Unclassified | place: USA: California... | reverse complement strand
GGGCTTGGCAAACATAACAATCTGATCAGTACAGCAATAGCAAAAGCAAGATAATTAACTCTTAAACTTTTGTCAATGCAGCAAAAGTACGCAATATGCATTAACTCGCTTTAAAGAAAAATGATTTTTGCATTGCACTGCAGCTGCAGCTGCTGCTGCAGTTGCAAGTACCCGAGGTGTCCCACCGGTGCTTCTCACGTGCGGTACTCAATCTATCTCTCTAGATGGGATACCCGTCTGCCGAGCATGACTATCTTGGCTCCCGCTAGCAACACTGTACTCGATCCACGCTTCTCCACAAAGAGTCATGGCGTCCTCCAATTAGTCCTACCTGGATGTGCTGGTGTGTTGTTAGAAGGTTATTGCATTAGAATTGTTTGACCCGTGTATATATACTCCTTCCTGACCATCAGGGTTTATCGTCTTTCACTGAATAGCTTTGATCGCAATGAAGTACATCGCTCCAACCCTGGCTTTTGCCACCGCTGTTGCGGCTCACGGTTTTGTCGACACTGCCCTGATCGGCAGTCAAAACTACAAGTTCTACCAGCCGTACGCCGACCCATACGCCAACCCGAAACCCCAGCGTATCTCTCGCCCAATTCAAGGCAACGGCCCTGTCGAGAATGTCCTACTCTCCGACCTACAATGCGGTGGCTCCTCGCCCGCTGCGCTCCACGCCGAAGTCGCGGCTGGCACCGAAGTTAAGCTCTACTGGACGCTTTGGCCTGACACACACATCGGTCCTACCGTCACCTACATGGCCAAGTGCCCTGACACTGGCTGCAATGACTGGATGCCTGGAACTGAGTAGGTCGCCAGATGTCTTGCATGTACAAGTACTGACATATATAATCAGAGCTGTGTGGTTCAAGATCCAAGAAGAGGGCCGCAACGGCGACACTTGGGGTGCAACTCCCACTATGAAGACTGGCGGCTTTGTTACATACACAATCCCCACGTGCATTTCGTCTGGAAACTACCTCGTTCGCCACGAGATCATCGCTCTGCATTCTGCCGCTTCGTACCCAGGAGCTCAATTCTACCCAGTAAGATCGCATGAACTACATTTCATAACTCTTCACATGCTGACGTGTCCTAGGGCTGCCATCAACTCAAGGTTACCGGCGGTGGTAGCACTACGCCCTCCGGCCTCGTATCCTTCCCAGGCGCATACAAGAGTACTGATCCTGGCATCACTCACGATGTTACTAAAGGTGAGTTCATTTACTGCGTTACGACTCGTCGATTTTCCTTGCTGACTATATTTAGGCCAGGCATACATTGTCCCTGGACCGGCAGTTTTCACCTGTTGAGAGTGGCGGCTGAAGCGCGGGACGCATCTTTAATTCAAGATCTTCGTTGTATATATTTGAACCGAATGACTATTTTGTAGAAGCTATTCACGCCAAGTTGGCTTCGAAATGATTGCTTCATGTCAGTTTCCGTTGTTGTGTCGGGTCATGCTCATGACTCATTGACATATTGTATCACCTGTGACTGTGAAAAGCTGAGTACGACGTAATTAATACAGGCCAAAATCGACAGTATAATCTTGACAGACTCACACGATACCCTGACTTGGTATTTTGGCTGTGACTATGTGGCTACGAAAGAACGACCATGGTGTTGCAGTAGCCATGACGCGATGACTAAGAAGTACGACTGTAGAGCTCTAGTCAGATTACTCTGCGACTCTTATAGAGCGTTGTAAAACCAGGACTGGACTCCTAAAACACACAGTTGTTCATTGATAACTTCGACTAAAATACATTATAAGCTCCACAAACTATTGAGACAATCATTCTACTCACACAACTAGTAACATGGCTTCAGGGTGCTTCTTTTTCGAGATCAAATGCGCCAAATGCGGTGAGAGCGAAGGATCCGACGGGGAATGTTACTACCGCGTAATGTTCGACCCGGATTATCAATGTTGCGATCCAGTCCGTCTCACAGCGCTGAACTACCCAAGAACTCAGAATGCGGAAAGCATAAGCAGCAGCATCCACTGCGCAATATCTTGCAGCGGTTGAAGGACGAGAAGATAGCGGAATTTAAACAAGCGCGGGTAGATAAGGCGGAGAAGGCTAAGAAGAGTGATGAGAAGTTTCGGGTGTTGGCAGAGGAGAAGGAACGGAAGAAGTACAAAGATGACTGGTATAAGATGGCAGAGAGGAGAATGAAATTGGATGAGGAGGAAAGGTCAAGGGGAGCGAGAGAGCAAGGGGAGCGAGAGAGACGGAGATGGAGAGGTATCATAGGGCCTGGGAGGAGATTAAATACCTTTGGCCGCCACAACTACGGTAAATGAGTTATAAGTTACATTTTTGTTATCACTTTCTCGGTAAAACATGAGAGAATTGGAAGAACGTGAGGGACTTAGGCAGAAGCTTGGCCAGTGTTCATTCTATGAAGCCAAGATCAATGCAAGCTTCTGACACACTACCACGAGAAACTCGTATACATTACCATGTAATCACTACACTTCATGGATATAGAAATCTTATAAGCTAAAAGCCTGAAGAGAGGTGGTCAGCCTACACAGGATAAATGGATGCGGCTCCTTAATGCACTAGGTATGATATCAACGGAAGGTCTGTTAGGAACAGAAAGGTATCATCAGTACAACAGATTATGTATATAGGTATGGAGTTCCGCAAGTTTCAAATCACGCTGCATTACTCAATGGTGATACGGTCGATGTGCAGCTGTAGTGATGTGAAAATCTGGACATGTACTTGTGTAGTCTATGGCTCCACAGCAATGCATTACACGAGACGTAATAGTCTAGAATACTCTCGTTTCTAGCCTGGAGCAACACACTGTTCAGCCGCATAATTACAGATCACACCTTGCGCCTCTGTATTGTATATACAATACTCAAGAGGAAAATCCGATATGCGAAGTATCGCGGCCCCTGACGATGGGTAGTGTTATTGTATTCAAGATGTGTGCATATCCCCTAGCTGAGCCAGATAAGAGGGGGAGGCGCCTCTATATGCCCCTATTGATTGGAGATCTTCGTGAAGGTCTAGAAAGTCGTCACTAGGGTCTAGATAGCTGTTGACAGATGCCACTTTTAGGTTGTATTAGATAATTCCAATCCCGGAAAATGCTGCCTGCTTATAATATCATGAAGCCTATCATTTTTCTTCGTAGGTATTCGCTATGATAGATACCTCAGGGGGATTGCACTTCATCTGAATGGCATCTATGACAAATTTTCAACAGGCTAGTCTGATCCCCTGCCACAGTGACTTCAGTATCGACAAAGTATAGCTGTAACACCACCATTTGTGAACTCTCAGATATGGCGACCGAAATTGTATAGATGTGATCTATTGTGTCATCGTCACGCGGTAGACAGCTTATCAGTCTCATGCTACCACGAACGTATTCCTATCACTAACTCTCATGGCTGATGTGATCTTGTTGGACCCCCATCTCGGAAGCTTCGCTATGGTATTTATTTCCGACATTTAGAATATATTTCTCTCTAGTTCCGATCAAATTAGCCTCGGTTTGCCTCCAACTGGTCCGCTCCTTCACAGGCTTACCATGTCGACGTTTTCACTCAAACTGATACAATAGGTATTGTGTCGCATCTGAATCAGCGTTAGTCGTGGTTGATCGTCGAGTTCATTTGTTCCTACTTCAATGTAGAAGTTCCCTACACCAGCCTGCTCGGTAACGGCTTGCAGAAGCATCCTCGGGCTTGCTACCCGTTTTGTAGGCAACTGAAAGTGGTGCTCATATTTTCTCTCGACCCTACACACTGATTCATGAGAGTTCACCATCGTGCGGGCTTTGCAGGCTTCGAAAGAGGTTCGAGGACGAGAAGAATGCACGAGGAGCGAGACGGAAGGCCGGAAGAAGTGAGTTTCAGAGAGCAAAGTAAGTCAGAAGGAAGAGAAGGCTGACGTCACATCACAACACCTACAAGAGCACCTCAAGTACTCTAAATAACTGCGACACCCCCCTCCCGGCAGCTCAAAGTAGCTTCTAACAGATGACACAAAGCCACTGATTGGTGGCGGTGGTCAAGGGGTCATTCAGCCTGGCCATAGGACTGTCGTACCGCTCCTGCAAAGCAGAAATCGCTTATGCTCACCGGACCATGCGCAGTGGCGTCTGTAAAAAGAATTGATCCTTCTTCGCTTGCTGACTGCAGCTCCAATCAACTTCAGCGCCGCACACCATCTTCAGGATGATCCGCCTCCACACAAAATTCGAGTCCTTTCATATTCCGCATGTGTACACCAATCACCGCTTAATTGACGCCTTTGTCGTTGGTGGCGACGGCTTGCTAGATATGACTAGATTGACTAGGACCGTCACTAGGCCGACCAAATTTCTGGCAAGACTGTTTCTCAGATGCATTTCAGGTCTAGTTTTGCGATACTTCCTATCTCATTCGGCATGAAATTACAAGTATACCTGAAAGTCATCGTTGCATACCGTTGGTGAACGAAGATAGCGGGCTCTTGGCTTGTTTCCCAACAAGTAGTGGCCCCGAAATTGTTGTTCTGGCCCCCGACCCACAGCTACCCGAGGTTGCGTAGGTGATGGACGATGGCTGACTGTTTAAAAGACTAAGCGAACAGATGATCAAAGCTTTCGAGATGGTGGTGTCCCTGGGGAAGAAGCAATCTGGCATGTGCGGCCCCTCGGTAGCCATGCTTATGGTAGTTCCCTACCACTAGTAAAGATCATGATGCTCCAATTTGTCTTACATGTACGCTTACATTAGCACCATATTTGAACGCTTGAGCACTTGGGCCGAAACAATTTTGCACACTATCGCATGCAATACAACATGCCGCATGAAACGGAGACACAGTCTAATGCTTCTCTGATTGGTGATAATGCAACTGCATCTTTCCAAGACACAGGGCCCTACCTGGTATGGAATTTTTCTTGAAGCAGAAAACCTTTGCTCATATGTACAGGCGTCGAACGAGAGCGTACAAAATGGCGATCGTGCGTCGGCTATGCCAGAAACTGTCTTTTATGGCAATAATGACTTCAACGAGGATTTCATGGCACAGCTGCCAACTAAGCAGCTTCCAGAGAGCTCTTTGGGGGACCTGATCAGCGATGCTGGGTACTCTCTAAAGTCCACAGACAAAGCCGACGAAAGGCCTCCGGACCCCAGTCTTGATTTGACTGGGTTTGGCACGCAGTTTGATGCTGAACATGGACAGTCAACGGGTTTGATTCATAACCTTGAAGACTGGATCAGAAAAAGACGAGTAGCTTCTGCTGAACCTAGAACGCTGTTTCTTCCAATTGATCAACTAGAAAGATGCATGACAGCAGAGAACATCAAGCTACAACTTCGTCACGCTGGCGTACACGAAGACGTTAACAAACTCTCAGACAGCTTAGTCAAGCGGGGAAGAGACTCTAGACAAAGGATATTCGCAATACTATGTATGATCGAGCTGTCTGCGCAAATTGGCGCATTCATCAGGGAAGGTATCTATGATACTGATCTTCCGTTCATCTTCAAGGACAACAAAGTATACAGCGAGGTAACCGAGGGATCTGAAAGGCAACTGAAAGCTAGGCTGGCACTCAAACCCGCCGTTTGGCGAACTATGTACTGCGAGGCATTTGAAAAACACCAGGGAGAAATATCACCTCCCATTTTCAAGTTCACCTGGGCAGCCAATGAGAAAGTCCTCCATTTTTCACTCAAAGACGAATTGGTCCTACCATTTATGGAGGTTAAGGAAGCTTCTCAAGAGGGCGCTGTCGATGAAGATACCGAGTGGGAAGGCGGAACATCTTTTGTGCGGAAGGTGAAGATACATGCTGCACATTACAATGCACACACAGACGCGGTGAGTATCACATTGCCTAGTAATCGGATGCTACTGACTACTGAGAGGCTGAAAAGAACGACGCTTACTTTGCAGTTAAGGAGTTGAAGGTTGTAAATGATTCAAAGAAAAGGCGCGGCTACAAAGAAGATCGCGAAGCCGTGGCACTAAAAAGGTTCCACGACAAGAGTCACCCGCACCTGATCAGACTTCTCGCAACCTACACTTATCGAAATCATTTCAATCTCATCTTCCCGTGGGCGGATGGAAATCTTAAGGAATTCTGGGAGACAGGCTGTCCGGACCTCGGGATCGCCCGCAGAGACCCAAATATCGTAAAGTGGGTTTCTGCGCAGATACTTGGCCTGTCCAAGGCACTAAAACTCATCCACTACTGTGAAATAGATGACACAAACCGTCAAGGCTTGACTGCCGACGAGCTTAAAAAGCTACATGGGCGGCACGGTGATCTGAAGCCAGAGAACATCCTCTGGTTCAAGGACCAGAAGAGCGTTCCAGAGCAAGCAGTAACAGGTGTGCTTCAAATCGGTGATCTCGGCTTCGCAGATTTCCACAGCAAGAAGTCTAGATCCCTGGTTCGTCGGAGCGCCGTCAACGGTGTCACCGAAACTTACAGCGCTCCCGAGTTTGATGTCACACGACAGGTGTCCCCACAATTCGATATCTGGTCCTTCGGATGCATCCTGCTACAATTCGTAGTGTGGTATATGTATGGGTGGCATGGTATTGAGGACTTTTCAAGCGAACGAATCAAGGACTCCAAAATACTCATTTTCCCATCCGATAACTTCTACTCGCTTGAAGGGGGCGGGGCGAATGGCTACAAAGGGCGCGCGAAACGTTCTGTCGTGGAAGTAAGTATCATCAGAACATAAAACCGATCGTAACTAACACTTTTTCCACAGATGTTCAAGCGACTGAAGTGGGAAGCCTCTAACGATTACATTTTGGATCTAGTCGAGTGTATAGAGACTGATCTTCTGCGAGTGGACAACGCCAAACGTGCGAAGATTGGAGGAATCGTTGACACGCTCACCCGTCTCGATCACTGCTGCCAAGAAGCAGAAACTTATTGTACTTCAAGAACCAAACCAGCCTCCAGGACCGATTCGGGGTTATCTGAAATTGTCGAACTACCAGAGTTTGCAGGCGTGGCGACACAGGGATCATCACATGGACTACCAACAAAAGGAGACTTCGGTGCAGGGAGCTTCAAGACTTTCAGCAAAGATACGACACCGCCCGAGAGGGAAGTCGCCAATAGCACAAACGGTGAAGTGATGCCTTCGGAAGAGAGCGCATCAACTGTAGTACACGTGGCAAATATCGAAACGGTGGCGCATGCGCCCTCGACAAGTTTAGAAGACAGCCTGGGCAGCGCTGAACTCATGGAGAGTACAACTCCTGCGTTAGCTGATCGTATTGCGAAATTAGACTCATCGTCGTCCACGCACGAATCCTCACCTGCTCTAAATGGCCGAATACAACAAGCGCATACCATATTTGAGCTAAACAAATCCACGCCCTCTCAAGATAAGGCCACTACTCTGGATCCTAAAAACAACACCTCGCTTGGTCACTTGAGCCCCACAAACTCTATTGTCCCTCGAAACGAGACCTTGCCCGAGACCTCTCAAACCCAATTCGGCAATGAACCAATAGCAATTGCACCAGCTCGAAAGCGCGATCGTTTTCGCGCACGCTGCAGGAGGATGTTGTCGAGAGGCGCAGATTTGTTTCTTGGGAAAAGAGAGGCGTTGCTGCCAAGGAATTAACTGAGATGTCATGCATTGCCAGCGCGATCATGCCCAACGCATCTCCTCTTCGTCGCTCTTGACTGGTCGGCTGCGACGAAACATAACGAAGAAGTACCAAAGCCCGATAGTGATCGCTGTAAAGAATACAGTCACAACCACGTAGATCCAAAGGTACTTGGACACCAGTGCCTTACCCTTGTCATCGTTCCAATCGAAGAATGTCATGGAGAAGACAGTCTAAAAGGGTCAGCGAGAACTCTTTAAGCACAAGCTACGGATAAATTTGTACTCACAGCAAAGAATGTCCCGGGAAGAAAGACCATTGTGACAAGAGAGATTGATCTCATGACTTTGGAGTCCTGGCTAGTCGCAAGCGCAATCTCAACGGCGGTCTCGCCTTGCGACTGAGATGGTCAGTGTAGAACTAGCAGTGGGAAGAAGTGACTGCTTACCCATTGCGTAGCCATAGCCATGCCATCCACGCGCATGTTGCAGTCTCGTATCTTTTCGTCGTAATCATCTATAATGGTAGAAAGGCGGGCTGTTATTTTCTGTCCGACCCCCCTCACGTGGTCGTCCCAAACTAATCCATCTTTGCGCTCGTGTAACTGTAATGGGTATTCAATACAATTCTTGTTCATACCAAAACTTTCAGAATCTTGCATGTGACTCCACGAATGGCGTGGGCCATGCGCGTTCTCGACGTTCAGCTCGTTTGGCCGTCTGTCGAACAACGGTATCTCTAGTGATGTTCCGTTGTGTGTAGGGTATCCCAGCTGAATGAACTCTCGTCCATATGTTGCATTTACGCAGCGTGCATCATGGGAGACATTCCCTGGGCCATTCGCTGACGCCGCTGGACTAGCATGGAGTGAATTCGCGTGCTCAATGATCTTCAGTAATTGAATCTTCCATGTCATGATTGAATTGCGAAGGTAGCTGAGGTTTAGCCATGTTTCGCGTTTTGATTGATTCCGTCTTTCAACGTCAATCTGGCGATGATCACGCGGTTTGCTGGTCTGCATGTCCAACTCGAGGATTTTTGCTTCCACCTCATTGATCATGGAATCAACAAGCCCAGTGTGTCTTATGAGTTCTATCTCTGCGAGTATCCCTGGAATCAGTAAAGGATGCGCAGCCTCATGTCGCACATTTCGGAGTCTTTCAAGCATAGCCTTTTCTGTCTTAATGGTTGTCCCATATACTATTGCACATGTGAGACCATGCTGCACATCGTGAGTTGCCGACAGGGCCAAATCCGAATCCCAAGAGTTTGGAGTCCGGCAACTGTACACTCAAAGGCACGAAAGCAATTAGCAAAGGCTGAGGTGGGACAGGAACTTAATCTCACCAAACGCAGGACCACCCATGTCCACATTATCGCATGAGAACGTCGGTACGTCGGTGCGCGTCAAGGTTCGAACGACTGAGTTGTGAACCTGGAAACGCTTGCAGATTTTTCCAAACGTGGCTTGCGAAAATGGCAGATTCAGCAAACTCCGCGGTCTTCGCCTGACCGCTTCTTGTGTCAATGTTGGTTTCTGAAACTCATGGCCTTTGTGTAACTTTTCCTCGAAAGGTGCAAAAGTCGTCTCACGACGTATTCCCCGTTTACATGGCATGCTTTCTTCCGCTTCTGCTAACCAATCTCCGATCGACATTGGAAATGATGCAGCTGAATGTGGCGACTCGTTATCCGTACGATCGGCTAATCTTTGAGTTATCACCGTCAGATTACTTCTCAATGCTATGTTCTCTCGATTTCTTACATCAAGATAAGACCTCTATCAGAGCGATCGCTATACTTTTCATATTTTAGCATTTCATTCGTCATGGCATTCAGTTGACACCTCTTACCTTGTGCAGCCATGCATCCCAGTCCTCCTCTGATTTCAGGGACCATACCTCGGCTCGATACTGGAACACTCGTTCAGTAAAAAGGTATCTGATTGAGAGTAATGACATACCTTATTTGTGCTGACAATTCTGACCACCCTTGAAGGACGCGAATTGTACTTGAAAATGCGTCGAAGCAATACACCATTGTCGCTGAGACATGCATTATCGCCAGGCCAATCCATCGGAGAAAGGCGATAGAAGTATCGGGAATAACAGGTAACTTCTCTTCGAATCAGGCTGGGGTGGTTCTGCCTATAAGCTGCATGGCGTGGCGAGGCTGATTCGAGGCTCTGCAGTGCGACATACGGTGAAACGTGATTAGTTCACCGGTCGGTCAGCCGCTGCAAATGGGGGCAATTTTCCGCCCTTCTGTGAGGAATAAAGCAAAAGAAAGCAGCTTCGCGTGCGTGCCCACCTTCACCGCAAGACCCGCGTCACCTGCCTTCAATAGGCTCAGTGAGGCTGAATCCTCTGATCTCAACAACGCGGTGCAGCGACGCACTGCCAGCAAATCCACTGACGAAAGCGGGGCATGTTTACACCCAATAACGAAGCGAAATCACATCTTTACAAAAGCCGCAGCCCCCAAGGCTGTGCCGGAAATCTCTGCGTCGAAGACCAATAAATTGCTTTTCCTCGCGAAGTCTTCGAACCGAGTTTACCGCCACTGCGCTGCCATTGCGCTTCGTTCATCGATATGCAGGTCGTCTTCGTCTCAGCCAGGTACACAGAACAAAATGCGCTAGAAGCGTTTTTCGGGCAAGTCTTTGGCTATGGACAGGCTCGAGTCACCGTAGGTCAAGCACTTCACATTCTTATATTCAAGCTCCTAACTGCAATGCAGTGGACACGCGGACGTTTTCAATGCACTTTGCCACGGGCTTTAACCTCGGTATGAGTTCCGCACCACGACCATAAATGCACTATGCACTAACGTAAATGTGGAAGGCTGAAGTGACGTCGATGAAGGCAGCGGTGGACGAGACTCACTATTAAAAGTGATGGTGGGGCAACGTGGAAGTAATGATGAAGGAGACGTGGGTACCAGACACTGAGCGAAAACCCTAATCTGTTCTTATGGAATATAGAAACTATTGTGTTAAGTTGTTGTAGTTCTTGTTTCGCCATGATAGGAAGACATGCGGTGAGATGAGAGAGCCGTTCTCAACACCCAAGTACCCATATTCAATTGGGCACATCTAGCTCGAGCCGGCTGATCGCGTCTCTCTTCGATTCCTGGACATAGAATTCTGCCTGGAGTGGGGGAGGAAGTCTCACTTCTCGCGTTGTTCCGCAAGGAGTATCATGATAACTGGAATCGCGCTCTCCTCTCTCAGTCATTTTCTTGAGCTCTACATACAACTCATGGGCGCTAATTCGGTGTTCCGCACGTACAACGAGCATTTGGTCTTCTATAAGCCACAGTAAATCGTGGAATAGCTGTGTGCAGTGCTTTGACCGGTGTAATCTGGCAACCCTCTAAGATCGTATTAGCGCAGACAAAAGAAGTAGCCGTTGCAGGTTTCTCACTTTAGCGACAGCCCGGTTGACAGTCACATCGATAACTTTGTTCTGTTTGGGCTCCATCTCAAAGTACAGGTCTGTCTGGCTTCCGGAGGGAATGGGTTGGAATAGGTCTCCGAGAAACTGCAGCCGCGCATCATTTCCCTCTAATGCCCAACAGACCCATTCAATCAAGACACAACCAAGTGCCCAAACATCACAAGACCGTCGGATCTTGAAACCCTTCATGTTAAACTCTGGCGCTTTGTACCGTGGAGCACAACTCGTTTTGGTGTTTGATTGAGTTCGGCTCACGACAGAGTTCAGTGTTGCTAGACCCAGGTCCGCCACAACAACTATGCCGCGACGATCTTGAGGCGAGTCGCACCAAAGTAGGTTGTCGGGCTTTATATCGCCATGTCTGCCGTACTTCCTGTTATCAGGTACACCCAGTGTATCTGCTGGTTGAGAACCTGATGGGTCATGGATGTACTCCACAGCTGCAGCGATACCAGTGATTTGCTTCAGCATCCAACGAGCCATATCTGGGCTCAATTGAGGAGCTCTGTAATAACTCCAGTAGTCTTCAAGGTCATAGCGGGCCAGCGGGAAGAGTAGATAATACTGGTCGTTGAGTGTCCAGGTCATCAGCAATGTGACGAGGTGATCGCAAACGAATCCGTTGAATCGCTCTCCCGCTGTGGCTTCTCTCTGGAACGCTGCAGCGTCATGCTTGAATAGACGTTTTAGGGCGAATTCGTCATCGGTTTTGATCTACACTGCTCATCAACACTAGGATTCACTGAAGATCGGTGATTCTTACCAACCGTAGACGGTCGTGAAACCCGTGACATGTTGGCGCAAGTTTGATCTTCTTGATTACACCATAACCTCCTTGATGTCCTTCTTCCTCTTTCGTTATTGGTAGAACCACCCCGGGACTGAACTCTTCATGCTTCGGGGTGCGCCCATCAGAATCGAATCCAAGAAACTGGGGATTCATGGCGTACTGAGATGTGAAAAATGTTTCCCTATGTAGAGTTCGCCATCCTCGAAGAGAAAAACAATTCACTTTGCGATTTTGGGAATTAACGACTCGATAGAGCGAGCATGACGAAGATCCATCCGTGTGCAGTGGTAGATCTTTGTCGGTCAGTCCTTCCGCTATGACCTGTTCTATGCACGCGCCTTTGTCCAGGAGTGCAAGAACAGCGAATATCTTCCTTCGATGTGTGATGATATCGTCTGCAATTCTCTCGATCGATGTTGCAGCAAAAGGGGCGCGGTTCTCTTCTTGGTATCTCTGCAATTCCGCTACGATGCAGGGTTTTGTCATTGTCTCCACTAACACATCATCCGTCCAGAAATATTTGACTCTGATATCAGAGTGTCGGTGTCCAACTTTGCGGAGAACATCCCCAAGGCCCTCATCCTCGTCCTGTTGCTCACTGTCTTCGATTACTTCTTCTTTATGATTATCCAGCTTCCGCGATATGGGCACGATTCTTGTTCTTGACTGGCTGACAGGGTTCTGTATGAATCGAGCGATCGATTTCTTGGTCGGCTTCTGGGCGCTCGAGCGTACTGTTGGTGTCGCCGTTGTACATCTCCTATCATCAGAAGAGCGATGCAAGTTTTCGTGACTGCTGGGCGTAACAGTCTTTCTTTCCGATTCAGACGCTGAGTAGTCGATAACAGTGAGCTTTGGAACTTCACCGTTGGTAAGAGGTATTCTCTGTGGTATACTCATGTTGCCGTCTTAGCTTGGAGGAAAAGGCTCGAACGAAGCCGAAGATAGCGAAACACGAAAACTACAAGATTATAGCAAAGGAAAGCAGGCGCTTGAAAGAGGGACTCGAGCATTCATACCCAAGGATACATGCATACAAGGAGGACCTCCAGCTGCGCCCACTACCATATCAGCGGCCCTCAGAATATCTCAAGGGCACCTGCACCTGCACCTGACGAATGATGCGCAGGCAGCACGAACGGTGCAGTATCAATCGTGCGCCATCTCGGCATTTGATTGCTCGCGAACAATCATCCATGCGTGGAGGACCTCTTGGTACAGCCCGTGGTGGCTGACCTGGGCCTGTGCCGTCGCAAGGCTGAACACGGAAGAGCCGATCCGGGCCAGAATGGCATGCGAAAACTGATCGGCACGTGTTGGAGGACCTCGCATTGCCCCATCATGTAGGCGCCCAAAGGACGCCCTGCTTGTGTGAGCAATACCCCAGTCCAAGGCTGCCCGAAGCGAGAAAGGGCACATCTGCTTTCAAGGGTGCGTTATCTGCCCGTATCGTCGCTGGATACTTATTTATTTCCTACCTATCACGATAGTGGTAATTATGACCGAAGGCCAGGCCGTTGCTTTGTGGAGCCGAAACTCCTCCCAGCCTCATGACATCCTTACCTACAATAGCTAGGTATGAGCTCCGCGCCACTTCCCAAAACAGAGTCCTTGTCTGTTACTGCAGATTTACGATATTTCATATGTCCGAAGACAGTCGTTCCCTAGGCAAGGTTATGAGCAAAACAGATTTTGTAGTGTAAAGAATAAACTACTGTTCCAAGACATGCTCATCCACAAAGTTGTACTCCTATCCGGGACTCCCTCTCCACACAATATCCGGTATGATGTCGCTGCACAGAGCAACAAGATAATTATTTTCTTGGAAATGGCAATGCCGAACAGCTGTCAGGCCCCGCCTTCGATTAATCAATCTGTCTAACGTATTTTCTCTTGTTCAATAGCCACCGTGTTTAGTAGTTGGACTTATAATTGCAGAATTAGTAGAGCTAGACTTCTTGGGGGATGCGCAACGTGAGAGAGTACCTATTATCAAAGCCGCTATGGCAGCGACAGGCACACCGATAGCTATTGGCCCGGGCAATGTGGCATTGGAAGCTAGTACGGCGCGTGTTACTGTCAACGTTTTCAGGGCTAAGACAGGGTCCAGAAGCATATTCACTTTGGAGCTCCAGAATGGCGGAGCAGTGAACGAAAGTTTCTCTTAGCTGACGATGGTCCGGACTTTCTCGACTCATATTATCTTCTCGATGCGGCTACGCACTAGCCGTTAATCAGTATCTCAATGGCGTCCGCATCAGTGTGTTTGAAGAATGTTATCGGGCTCACCCATCGATAGGCTTCTGTAGGCGCCGACATCATCCTCAGCGTGTATTTCATGCCTATAGGACTCCACGGTGCGTACTTCCAGCCCCAATCTTTCCAGCCCCTCGATTTGACGTAGCCAATCATGAAAGCCCCGACTGCAACTGCAACAGGCGTTGCATAAGATGTGCAGCTTTGGTACCATGTCTTCGAGGACTTCTTCAGGTCGCTACGTCCCCATATTGGAGGTATCCCTTCGCCAATGAAGCCCATGTCAATTCCCTCATGAGACAGCGAATTACACCTGGAGGAAGATCCTTGATGATCACATGAGCCTACACTTATAACGCCGGTGAACTTGGCTGGGTAGGTCCGCGACCCTTCGGCACCGTCATTACATGCGGACGCAAACATGATAATATCTTACTGCAGACATGAGACGACCTCTTCCTGAAGTCCGTCTTCTGGCGAAACTTGCTCAAAGCCAGATGAAAGTGATATAATGTCCACCTCCCATTTGGTCCTTGCATACCGCATGGCCTAGTCGTTATCAGCCAAGGCTTTATGTAGACTGTTTCCACGCCACAAGAAACCTACCCACTTTCACGGTTGCCGTTTTACTGGGTCTATCAACGTTTGTGATTTTGGCGATATACAAATCCACATTGGCAGTCAGTCGAAGAATGATCCCAGCGATGAAAGTGCCACGGCCAACGTTGTCATTCTTGAACTCGTCATCAACGAACGATTCGATGGCCTTGATTATCCCCTTTTCGTCGTTGTTGAAATCGGCATCCTGCAAGTCAATTCCGGAGTCGAGTTCCTTCAGTAAGTCGAGGAAATCATTGAACCAATCATCGGTACTTCGCTGTCTGCCCACTCGTCAGCTTGGCTTTGTCCAAACCTCGTATCTTCTGGTCACACTGACTGAGCTCTCAAAGGGTCAGTATCTGTTGCTCCGCCAAAAGGGAGGCCGTCAGATGACTTGACCGAACTCGGTGAAGGTTTTGGGATCTGTGAGTCCGCGCCATGATCAATGGCATTGCTCGGTGCCAGATCAACGCTGGGTATAAGTGACAGATGTTTGCAGTGTTCTAAATACTCCCTGGCTGATACTGTGGTGTGATAGTTGCACACGTGATCGGATGATGAAGGAAGCAGCCAGTATATTAGATAGGACCACCCTGAGGACTTAAAACCTCACCGACAACTATCGAAAAGCTAGCTAGATGCTGAAATCTATCATTTTCTCACCGACTGCGGGTCGGTCCCTGGGTATTAGTGCTGTTAGGAGATGGCATTACAACAATACTTTTAGGACATCTACGTAGAGTTCCTTGCCGCACCACTAAATAGGTTATCAATTGTTTGCTCCTTTTGCTGTCTCGGCGTGATCACCTCCCACATGATCCGCGTCTGATCGTCCCCACAGGATCGATGTCCTTGACTCAAGGGCCACCAGTCGACTGGCGGAGCAAACATGCGTTCAATCTTTTCTTTGATGTGGTCGGCTCGTGTGACAGGATACAGGCGTCGGGCCTCCTCTGGGCGAATCAATTCAACCACTCGCGTACCATCCCAGAATGCAAGTAGGACGGGAAAAAGCCCACCAGAGTTGCCTACGACAACGGACAAAGCCAGACCACCCCGAGATTCCCTACAGTTCCCCAGCCTGCCCACATCTGCACAACTGGCTCTTCAACTTCACATGAACACACACACCAATGGTGCCTGGGTCCATTTCAGGAGCAACCACCGATGGAAATGCCACTGTTGTCTTCAAGCCACGGCACAAGTCGTACTCCAGAGAAAGGCCCAGACGCCAGGTCATCTACAGACAAAAGCCCAGAAGCCCACGTGACCCAAGACAATAGCCCAGGTGTCGAGTCTCCTCCAGCCGAGAACGCAGACGCGGGACAGGCCCAAGCCCCAAACCCAGACGCAATACCCCAGACAGAGTTATTTTACATTGTCAGCAAGGCTTGGGACCATTCCCGGAGTCAAGTCCAATCCATCTACGAAATCACCGACGCAATTGACGACAAAGCCTTGTTCGAAAAACTGAACGAGTTGTACAAGAAGGTGCGAGGACCGGCGGGGCGATTTCTCTCCTGGAAGAGTTGTCAGGATATTGCCTTCACCTAGGTAATGTCCACACCTGATCTAGCGAGCTAGACCTGTCAATTTGCACAGTTTGTTACTGTGCATAACGATGAGTTCCTTGTTGCCCGTACTCAAGACGAGAATGGCCTACCAGCGAGCGGGTCGAGCCCAATTCTGCCACGATATGAATACAACCTCCAGCTCTTGGATAAAAGTTACGAGGAGATGGGTGAAGTATCGAAGAACGTGTGTGAAGTACACAAGATGATGACGGCGATGCAAATCATCCATAGAATGAAGGGAAAGGTGGATTTGGAAGAAGGAGCCAAGCATACTTTGCACGCGATCCCAAAGTTTATTTTTGACCTAGGTGTACCGCCAATCAAAAATTCCTCTGGAATCTGCGTGAGAGAAACATTGGGGTGGGGAATCAGTGCGACTGAAGGCTCTTCATATTGGAAGGTGATCACGTCAACAGGAGTCGTGGATGTGTATGTCTGCGAGTAAGATAGCATTGCCGTTCCTACCTATCCAGATGTGTTTCTCAGCGACGCTATTCAAGCCGGTGCCTCCTGAGCGACGACACTCCTCAGCCGACCAACCTCCTCATGCTCCACCTTCAACGTGTTCCAGTTCAACTTCTCAAACGCCGCGCTCCAAATCTTCTCAGCGCTGCCCCTGTCCTTTGAAGTCTTGACGTCCTCTCTGCCCACGTGCTGGACCAGGCTGGGCGTGACAGCGAATCGTAGCTCGTCCCGCTCGTTCGCGAAGTCCTCAATCAAGAAGTCCGTATAGCCGACCTGCCTCT
>Ga0265780_10004938_pt1 | contig 17035 bp, 18 predicted proteins | sample P1T30metagenome_FD_192432 | JGI IMG/M metagenome (GOLD analysis project Ga0265780, IMG submission 192432) | Plant litter microbial communities from East Loma Ridge, Irvine, California - P1 T30 | ecosystem: Environmental > Terrestrial > Plant litter > Unclassified | place: USA: California... | reverse complement strand
GTCGGCCTGGCTGAAGGCCGGCGGCCCGCCGGTGTCGACGCCGCCGCTGCGCAGTTCTTCCATGAAGGCGCGCATGGTCAATTGCTGGGCGATGGTGTCCTTCGTGTAGAAGTCGCCGCGCGGATTGAGCGCGTAGCCGCCCTTCTCCAGCACCTGCGCCGCCAGCGGAATGTCGCCGGTGACGACCAGGTCGCCCGCAGCCAGGCGTTCGACGATCTCGGCATCGGCAACATCCGCCCCGCTCGGAACCTGCAGCGCGCGGATGAACTTCGACCCCGGCACGCGCATCAGCTGGTTCGCCACCAGCGTCACCTGGATCTGCGTGCGCTCGGCCACCCGGTACAGGATGTCCTTGATCACGCCGGGGCAGGCGTCGGCATCGACCCAGATCTGCATCACTGGAGGTTGTCCCAGAGGTCGCCGGTCGGGCTGATGCGCGGCGCGGCCACGCCGAAGTGCTGGTACGCCGCCGGGGTGGCGATGCGTCCGCGCGGGGTGCGCTGCAAATAACCCTGCTGGATCAAATACGGTTCCAGCACGTCCTCGATGGTGTCGGCCGCTTCGCCGATCGCCGCCGCCAGGTTGCCGATACCCACCGGGCCGCCGCTGAACTTGAACAGCACCGCTTCCAGCAGTTTCCGGTCCATGACGTCGAAGCCGACCGAGTCGACGTCGAGCATCTTCAGGGCCAGGTCGGCGATGTTCTTGGTGATGTCGCCATTGCCCTTCACTTCCGCGTAGTCGCGCACGCGGCGCAGCAGGCGGTTGGCGATACGCGGCGTGCCGCGTGCGCGCATTGCCACCTCGCGCGCGCCTTCCTCGTTGATCGGCGCTTCCAGCAAGTGCGCGCTGCGCGTCACGATCTTGGTCAGTTCTTCGACGTTGTAGAACTCGAGGCGGGCGACGATGCCGAAGCGGTCGCGCAGCGGATTGGTCAGCATGCCGGCGCGCGTGGTGGCGCCGACCAGGGTGAACGGCTGCAGATCGAGCTTCACCGAACGCGCGGCAGGACCCTCGCCGATCAGGATATCGATCTGGTAGTCTTCCAGCGCCGGGTACAGGATTTCCTCGACCACCGGCGACAGGCGGTGGATCTCGTCGATGAACAGCACGTCGTTCGGTTCGAGGTTGGTGAGGATGGCGGCCAGGTCGCCCGGGCGTTCCAGCACCGGGCCGGAAGTCTGGCGCAAATTCACGCCCATCTCGCGCGCGATGATGTGGGCCAGCGTGGTTTTACCGAGGCCCGGCGGGCCGAACAGCAGCGTGTGGTCGAGTGCTTCGCGGCGCTTGCGCGCGGCCGAGATGAAGATTTCGAGCTGGTCGCGGATCTTGGCCTGGCCGACGTATTCGTCGAGCTGTTTCGGGCGCAAGGCGCGTTCGATCGCCTCCTCGTTGGGCGAGGCCGGCGCCGCGTCGATGACCCGCTGCTCGGTGAAGTTGTCGGTCTGGATGCTCATTGCGAATCGTATGAAACTTCGTTGTAAAACTTATGCCTTGGACAGCGCCTTCAGGGCGAACTTGATGCCGTCGGAAACGCTCGCGCCTTCGGGCAGGTTCTTGGTCGCGAGCAGCGCTTCCTTGTCAGAATACCCCAAAGCGATCAGGGCGTTCATCACGTCGGCTTGCGTGTCGTCGCGCGGCGCGCCGCCACCGACGATGCCGATGTCGGCGCCCAGTTTACCCTTCAGTTCCAGCAGCAGGCGCTCGGCGGTCTTCTTGCCGATGCCGGGAATCTTCACCAGGCGGCCGGCTTCCTGCAGCGTCACGGCCTGGGCCAGGTCGGCCACCGACATGCCGGACAAAATGCCCAGCGCGGTGCGCGCGCCGACGCCGGTGATCTTGATCAGCTGGCGGAACAGGGCGCGCTCGCTGGCGGTGCCGAAGCCGAACAGCAAATGGGCATCCTCGCGGATCGCCTGGTGCGTGAACAGCACGACCTTTTCGCCGGTGTGCGGCAGGTTGTAGTAGGTGCTCATCGGCACGTCGACTTCGTAGCCGACGCCGTTGCAGTCCACCAGCAGTTGCGGCGGCACTTTTTCGAGCAGGATTCCGGAGATGCGACCAATCATGTTGGGCCTTTTATTGTTTAGTTAGACCAGGCGGCCGCGTTTCATGCGCAGGCCGGTCATCTGAGGACCGAGCGCACCGAGCATCGCCAGCGTGTCGTAGTTGTTCGCATGGCAGATCGCCACGCCGAGGGCGTCGGCGGCGTCGCTGCCGGGCAAGCCGGGCAGCGTGAGCAGGCGCGAGACCATGTCCTGCACCTGCGGCTTGGCCGCCTTGCCGGTGCCGACCACGGCCTGCTTGATCTGGGTCGGCGAGTACTCCGCCACGTCCAGGTCGAAGCCGACCAGCGCGCTGATGGCGGCGCCGCGCGCCTGGCCCAGCAGCAGCGTGGACTGCGGATTCACGTTGACGAACACCTTTTCGATGGCCGCGCAGGCCGGCTGGTAGGTGGCGACGATCTCGCGCACGCCATCGAGGATGATCTTCAGGCGTGGGGGCAAGGCCCCTTCCAGACCAGTCTTGATGGTGCCCGAGGCGATGTAGCGCAGTTTGCTGCCGTGCTTTTCAATGACGCCAAAGCCGGTCGTGCGCAAGCCAGGGTCGATGCCGAGAATAATCATTATCGAATGTTATACCGGCCAGCAAGGTTCGTGGGAAAAATACTGTGTATAAACACAGGTTACAGTCGATTGCTGTCGAATACGTTACAACAAAACGCAAACGCTTGAGATGGTGTTTGTGTCCGACACCGGGCCAGCCTGGATGCGACAAACCCGCCAGGAGGCGGGTTTGTCTTGAATCCGGGTGGTCCCGCATGCGGGACCAAAACTAACCTAGCGTCATCACCAGTATGGAGGCTGGGAGAGGACTTAGCCTAGGGCTGCATGCACAGTATATCATCATGATTCGAGATGATCAAAGATGGTACTCAATGAACTGGAATGACCTCGAAAAGCATTTCTCTGCGGCTCGCCTCGGCCGCTATCGCGCTTCGTGCGGTGGCGACGAGACCAGGGCAGCCAAGGCCTACGTGAGCAATATACTGCTTGCCGAAGCCATGATGCCAATGCTGAATGTTCTTGAGATCGCGTTGAAGAATGGCATCCATCGCCGCCTTGGCATTTTATATGGCCGCCCAGACTGGTGGGACGCATGGCATGGCGATCCTGCCTTTCAATGGCAGTTACGAGAAGTCGCCAATGCCAAGGCCAAACTACAGCGCCGCGCTGAAGCGGCTACACCGGACAAGATCATTGCTGAACTGGCGTTTGGTTTCTGGAGTTCTCTTTTCAATGTTCACTTCCAGTCAGTACTGTGGAAAGACTTGCGCTTGGTCTTTCCTCGCTGCCCGAAACCGAAACCGCAACGGCAGCGACACACGATTTCATCTGCCTTGAATGGCGTCCGTGATTTGCGCAACCGCGTCTTTCATCATGAACAATTGTTGTGGTTGAACCCGCCGCTGATCGACCTCCACGAAAAAGGCATGGAGGTCGTGAGCTGGCTCGATCCGCAATTGTCGCAGTGGTTGCAACAATTTGACCGTCTTCCAGCCACATGGGCAGCTGTCCAACCTATCTGATTTCAAAAAGCGCCAGTTTCAGACACGGTGCCGCTGCGTGACAACGCAGCGGCACCGTCATGTTGCGAAATCAATGACGGAAGTGACGCGTCCCGGTGTACAGCATGACAACACCGCGCTCATCGGCCGCATCGATCACTTCCTGGTCGCGCATCGAGCCGCCCGGGTGAATGACGCAGGCTGCGCCCGCATCGACCACCACGTCCAGCCCGTCACGGAACGGGAAGAAGGCATCCGACGCCACTGCCGAACCGGCCAAGGACAGTCCGGCATTCTGCGCCTTGATCGACGCGATGCGCGCCGAGTCGATGCGGCTCATCTGCCCTGCGCCCACGCCCAGCGTCATGCCGTTACCGCAGAACACGATGGCATTCGACTTGACGAACTTGGCCACGCGCCAGGCGAACATCAAATCCTGCAGCTGCTGCTGGGTCGGCTGCTTTTTCGACACGACGCGCAGTTCTTCCAGGCCCACATTTTTCGCATCCGGCGACTGCACCAGCAGGCCGCCGCCAACGCGCTTGACGTCCCAGGCGTTCTGGCCCAGGCCCAGAGGAATTTCCAGCAGGCGCACGTTCTGCTTGGCAGCCATGATCTGGCGTGCCTCGGCGGTGAACGACGGTGCGATCAGCACTTCGACGAACAGTTTCGCCAGCGCCTCGGCCGCACGGCCGTCGACTTCCACATTGAAGGCGATGATGCCGCCGAAGGCCGAGGTCGGATCGGTCTGCAACGCGCGCGAGTAGGCGTCCAGCGCATCGGCGCCGATTGCCACGCCGCAGGGATTGGCATGCTTGACGATCACGCAGCCGGCCGGGTGCTCGAAGCCGCCCAGCGACTTCACGCATTCCCAGGCCGCATCCGCATCGGCAATGTTGTTGTACGACAGTTCCTTGCCCTGCAACTGGCGGTAGTTGGCCAGCGCGCCGTCGATGGCGACGATGTCGCGGTAGAACGCCGCGCCCTGGTGCGGGTTTTCGCCGTAGCGCATGTCCTGCACTTTTTCAAACGACATGTTGATCGTCTGCGGGTAGCTCGAGCGGGTGGCGTGCTGCTTGTCCTCGCCCAGGCTGGTGAGATAGTTGGTGATGGCGCCGTCGTATTGCGCAGTGTGCGCGAACACTTTCTTGGCCAGGCGGAACTTGGTGTCGTAACCGACCGCGCCGGCGGCAGCACCAGTGCCCTTCATTTCCGCGAGCACCACGCCGTAATCGGCCGGGTCGACGATCACGACCACGTCCTTGTGGTTCTTGGCCGCCGAACGCAGCATGGTCGGGCCGCCGATGTCGATGTTCTCGATCGCGTCTTCCAGCGAGCACTCGGCTTTGGCCACGGTCTGCTGGAACGGATACAGGTTGACCACCACCATGTCGATCTGCGGAATGCCGTGCTCTTCCAGCTTGGACACGTGCTCAGGGAAATCGCGGCGCGCGAGGATGCCGCCGTGGACCTTCGGGTGCAGGGTCTTCACGCGGCCGTCGAGCATTTCCGGGAAGCCGGTGTAGTCGGCAACTTCGGTCACCGGCACGCCATTGTCCTGCAACAGTTTGGCGGTGCCGCCGGTCGACAGGATGTTCACGCCGAGCGCAGACAGCGCGCGCGCAAAATCGAGCACGCCGGTCTTGTCGGAGACGGAAATGAGAGCTTGTTTGATCATGGGAGTGGCCACGGTTGATGAAAATTCTGTGCGGAGTGGAGGCACGCCATACTGGCCGCGCCCGCGCACGGCCACTCGTGCCGGCAAGCCTTAGAGCAGTCCGTGCTCTTGCAGTTTCTTGCGCAGGGTATTGCGGTTGATGCCCAGCATCTGGGCCGCGTGCGACTGGTTGCCGTCGGCGCGCGTCATCACCACTTCGAGGATCGGCTTCTCGACGGTCATGACCATCATGTCGTAGATGTTCGTCGGCTTCTGCTCGCCCAGGTCATTGAAATAGTCCTCGAGGCTCTTCTGGACAACTTCCTGGATACTCTCTTTGCTCATGTCTGCTGCTTCATCCTGGTTAGTGTTTGCTTCGCCGCGCACGACGGCGACGTCCCCATTGTTATTCTTTTTGTCTGACTATTTTTATGCTGCAATTGCCTCAACGGCAGGCTGCGCGGGCCGGTATTGTAACCGCTCCCCGAACCCCAGTTGAGATTGGAAGAATTTATCCACCGCATCCAGCTGCTCGCTCGTGGATTCCATCCGGTTCATGCGCTGGCGGAATTCCTCTCCGCCAGGCAAATCCTCGACGTACCAGCCGATGTGCTTGCGCGCCGTCCGTACGCCGACATACTCGCCATAGAAGGCGTAATGGGCCGGCAAATGCTCGTTCATCAGGTGGCGCACCTCTTCCACCAGCGGCGCCGGCAGCAATTCGCCGGTGCGCAGGTAATGGTCGATTTCGCGGCAGATCCAGGGCCGGCCCTGGGCGGCGCGGCCGATCATCACCGCGTCGGCGCCCGTGTAGTCGAGCACGAATTTCGCCTTTTCCGGCGTCGTGATGTCGCCATTCGCCACCACCGGAATCCCGACCGCCGCCTTCACGGCGCGGATGGTGTCGTACTCGGCCTCGCCCTTGTAGCCGTCGGCGCGGGTGCGGCCATGCAGGGTCAGCATCTGGATGCCGGCCTGCTCGGCCATGCGCGCGATGGTCAGCGCGTTCCTGTTTTCGCGGTCCCAGCCGGTGCGGAACTTCAGCGTCACCGGCACGTCCACGGCCTCGACCACGGCGTGCAGGATGCGTTCGACCAGGTCTTCGTGCTGCAGCAGGGCCGAACCGCACCAGCTGTTGCATACCTTTTTCACGGGGCAACCCATGTTGATGTCGATGATCTGGGCGCCGCGCTCAACGTTGTGGCGGGCGCAATCGGCCAGGTCCTGCGGGTCGGCGCCGGCGATCTGCACCGCCTTCGGCTCCATTTCGCCTTCATGGTCGGTACGGCGGCTGGTCTTTTCGCTGGCCCACAGGCGCGGGTTCGATGCCGCCATTTCCGACACCGCATAGCCGGCGCCGAGCTGCTTGCACAGCTGGCGGAACGGACGGTCGGTCACACCCGCCATGGGTGCGACAAAGACATTATTGCGAAGTAAATACGGACCGATTTGCACAGCGGGAATGGGGAAAGAATTTGCGGGAACCTGCTATTTTACCCGAACCGCTGCTCAAATTATCAGCAAAATTTGTCGCAAACTGTCGCGAACGGCAGAATCCGTTGTAGACAGCAGGAAAAAATTTGGCTACAGCCGCTGCAATGCAGACTAAGCGAGCTCATCCATTACAGCCGGACGCAGGTGACCCACCTCGCCCCAGCTCACCAGCTCCAGCTTGCCGTCGCGTACGATGAAGCGGTTGATGCTCGCATTCAAGACCTTGAAGTCGCGCGGGGTTTCCAGCGGCAAGCCGAGCGCAGCGCGGTAGGCGCATTCGAGCACGCCGCCGTGGGCCACCAGGGCCAGCGACTTGCCCGGATTGTCTTCGGCCCAGCCAATGATCGCCGGCACCACGCGGTCGTAGAACTGGCGAAAGGTTTCGCCGCGGTTCGGGCCTGGCGGCAGCTCGGCATCGATGTCGCGCGCCTGCCAGGCGGCGAATTCCGCCGGAAAACGGGCCTCGATCTCGGCATACAGCAGGCCCTCGAAGCCGCCATAGCAGCGCTCGCGCAGGCGGCCGTCGATATACAGCGGCTGGTCGCGCGATTCGCCCAGCGCCTTTGCGGTCTGTGCGGCGCGCGCCAGGTCGCTCGCGACCAGCACGTCGAAGTGCTCGTTGGCCAGCGCGGCCGCCAGGGCGCGCGCCTGGCGCTCTCCTTCTGCGTTCAGGTCGATGTCGAGGTGGCCTTGCAGGCGGCGTTCGGCGTTCCAGGCGGTTTCGCCGTGGCGGATCAGGACGATCCGGGTGGGGGTGTCGTTTTGCATGGAGAAAGGAAAAGCCCCGGCTGGCCGGGGCGGTGTTGGTTACTTCGAGAGCGTAGGCGCGATCTGTGGATTGAGCGAGTACACGCCGAAGATCTGGGCTTCGTCGAGGATGTGGCCGCGCATCGCGAGGCGCGCTTCCTGGCCGGTGAAGGTGCCTTCGAGCGGCAGATGGACAATGTCCAGCGCGTAGAGTGTAAACACGTAGGTATGCACGCGCTCGTCGTTCCACGGCGGACAGGGACCGTCGTAGCCGAAGTATTCGCCGGCCATGTCAGGATCGGCTGCGAACCAGCCGGTGTAGTCGTTGGTGCCCTGGCGCAGCTGGTGCTCGGTGCCGTTCTTGACCAGGAAAGGCAGATCGGGACCGGATTTGCCGCCCGGGGTGACCATGTCGGAGAACTGCCCTTCTCCCAGCGTTTTCAGGCTGGGCGGAATGTCGACCAGGGTCCAGTGATAGAAATCGGCGCGCTTCAGGTCTTCGGGAACGGTCTTGCCTTCCTTGTTGACATTGCTGCCGTCGGTCGGCGCATCGCCATCGTGGCAGAGCAGCACCAGCGACTGGGTGCCGGCCGGCACATCGTCCCAGGCCAGGTGGGGATTGCGGTTGCTCGACAGGCGCACGTGGGTGGCCGGGTCGATGACGGCAAAAGCGCATTCCGGCGGAATCAGGCCGCCTTCGGTAAATGAATCACTCCAGATTTTCATCGCAATCTCCCTCGTGGGACTCCTTTCTATTGACCGCCACGAGGCGGTGCAGGTTTCAGCGCTTGACGTCGACCGGATCAACGCGCAGCCAGATCGTCACCGGACCATCGTTGGTCAAGGACACTTTCATGTCGGCGCCAAATTGACCAGTCTCAACTTTGCCATGCCGTGTGCATGCCTGGCGCACGAAATAATCGAACAGGCGCCGCCCGTCGTCCGGGCTGGCGGCCGGCGAGAACGAGGGACGGGTGCCGGAACGGGTGTCGGCCGCCAGCGTGAACTGCGGCACCAGCAGCAAGGCGCCGCCCGTGTCCGTGACGCTGCGGTTCATCTTGCCGGCCTCGTCGGAGAACACGCGATAGCCAAGCAGCTTGGTGAGCAAGGCGTCGGCCTCGCGCTCGGTATCGCCCTTCTCGGCGCAGACCAGCACCATCAGGCCGGCCTCGATCGCGCCCACGGTCGCGCCATCCACCACCACGCTGGCGTGGCTGACGCGCTGCAGCAGGCCGATCATGCAGCGGTGAAGTTCACGCGGGCGAACTTGCGCTTGCCAACCTGCATCACGAAGCTGCCGGCCGCCACTTGCAGGCCCTTGTCGCTGACCACCGCGCCATCGATGCGCACGCCGCCCTGGTCGATCATGCGCATGGCTTCCGAGGTGGAGGCGCACAGGCCGGCCGCCTTCAGCAGCTGGGCCACGCCCAGCGGCGCACCCGCCACCGCCACTTCCGGCACGTCGTCCGGGATGCCGCCCTTCGAGCGGTTGACGAAGTCGGTCAGGGCGTCGTCGGCGGCCTGGGACGAATGGAAACGGGTGACGATTTCCTTGGCCAGGGCCACTTTCGCGTCGCGCGGGTTGGCGCCGCCTTCGGTGGCCGCCTTCAGCGCCGCGATCTCGTCCATCGGGCGGAACGACAGCAGCTCGAAGTATTTCCACATCATGGTGTCGGAAATACTCATCAGCTTGCCGAACATCATGTTCGGCGCCTCGGTGATGCCGATGTAATTGTTCTTGGACTTGGACATCTTGTCGACGCCGTCCAGGCCTTCGAGCAGCGGCATGGTGAGGATGCACTGCGGCTCCTGGCCGTAATCCTTCTGGAGTTCGCGGCCGACCAGCAGGTTAAATTTCTGATCCGTTCCACCTAGCTCAAGGTCTGATTTCAAAGCAACCGAATCGTAGCCCTGCATCAAAGGATAGAGGAACTCATGAACAGCAATCGGTGTCCCACTCTTGTAGCGCTTGGTGAAGTCGTCGCGTTCCATCATGCGCGCCACGGTGTAGCGCGAGGCCAGTTGGATCATGCCGCGCGCGCCCAGCGGGTCGCACCACTCGGAGTTGTAGCGCATCTCGGTGCGCTCGGCATCCAGGATCAGGCCCACCTGGCGGAAGTAAGTCTGGGCGTTTTCCTCGATCTGCTCGCGGGTCAGCGGCGGGCGCGTGGCGTTGCGTCCCGACGGGTCGCCAATCATCGAGGTGAAGTCGCCGATCAAAAAGGTCACGTTGTGGCCGAGGTCTTGCAGCTGGCGCAGCTTGTTCAGCACCACGGTGTGGCCGAGGTGCAGGTCCGGCGCGGTGGGGTCGGCGCCGAGCTTGATGCGCAGCGGTACGCCGCTTTGTTCGGAACGCGCCAGCTTTTGTGCAAATTCGCTTTCGATCAGCAGTTCGTCGACACCGCGCTTGGTGATTGCAAGCGCCTCTTGCACCTTGTCCGACAGGGGCAGGACGGCTTTACTTGCTAAATTGCTACTACCTGAAGTCGCGGAGGAAGTCATAAAAATCTTGTAGGAGTTTGGCTAAAACGGTTGTAGGAGCACGTAGTTTGGTATAATTCTCGATCCCATCAATCTTGCCTGCAGAAAACTTTTCAAAATAACAAGAATAAAATAGGTGAGAAGTTCAAGCGGCAAATTTTAACTGATTGCATGAACCCTATACAAAAACTCACTCGACAAGGCTGGTCCCTCCTGACTCAAACGAGTCGCAAGACCCGCATTGTTGGCGCTGGCGCGGCAGCCCTGGCACTCTGCGCTTTCGGCGCAGTCGCCGTGGCCCCGGTTGCCTCCGAACCCGACGACGTTGAAGTCAAGTCGGTTGCCGAAAACCTGGCCCTCCCCAACCTGGCCGACCAGATCGCCGCGCTGCAGGAAGACGAGCAGCAATTCATCCGCCAAGAAAGTGTTCGTTCCGGCGACTCGATCGGTTCGACCTTGAGCCGCATGGGCGTTGACGACGCCGACGCGCAAAAGTTCATCCGTACCGATAAACTCGCCCGCCGCGTGCTGTCGCTGAAAAACGGCAAGCGCCTGCAAGCCGAGACCGACGAAAACGGCCAACTGCTGTCGCTGCGTGCCACCATCCCCGGCAAGGATAGCGCTCCCACGATCCTGACCATCGCACGCAAGGGCGACGGCTTCGTTGCCAGCGAGGCGCCTGCCAAGCTCGAGCGCCGCGTCGAAATGCGTTCGCGCGAAATCCAGTCCTCCTCGCTGTACTCGGCCACCGACGCCAACGTCGACGGCGGCTCGATCCCGGATTCCGTGGTCGGCGAAATCGTCCAGATGTTCTCGACCAACATCGACTTCCGCAACGACATCAAGCGCGGCGACCGTTTCAACGTCGTGTACGAAACCTTCTGGCTCGACGGCGAAATGGTAAAGACCGGCCGTATCCTGGCTGGCGAATTCATCAACCGCGGCACCAGCTTCCAGGCCGTCTGGTTCGAAGACCCGGTCAGCAAGCAAGGCGGCTACTACAGCCTGGACGGCAAGTCGCTGAAAAAAGCCTTCCTCAAGTCGCCGATCGCCTTCTCGCGTGTGTCGTCGGGCTTCTCGAACCGCATCCACCCGATTTCGGGCAAGTGGAAAGCGCACAAGGGTATCGACTACGCTGCACCAACCGGCACCCCGATCCGCGCCGCCGGCGACGGCACCGTTGACTTTGCCGGTATGGGCAATGGCTACGGCAACATGGTCGTCCTGAAACACTGGAACAACTACAGCACCGCCTACGCTCACATGAGCCGCATCGGCACCGGCATGCGCAAGGGCGCCAAGGTCAGCCAGGGCCAGGTGATCGGCTACGTCGGCTCGACCGGCTGGTCGACCGGCGCCCACCTGCACTACGAATTCCGCGTGGCGAATGTTGCGCGCGATCCGAGCGCACTGAAAGGCCTGACCCAGGCGCCGCTTACCGCTGCAGAACTGACCCGCTTCAAGATGGCCGCTGCCGAGATGAACCATCGCTTCTCGCTGCTGACCCCGGGCGGCAACGCCATGGCTGCACGCTAAGACGTCGGCACTCCCCTGAAAACGCCTTCCGCTGCTTGCACGGAAGGCGTTTTTGTTTGGGCACGCCCTGCAGGGCTTCGTTTATGATGGGCAAATGATGACGACTTCCACTCCCGGCTCCACTCTCTACATTGGCTTGATGTCCGGCACCAGCATGGACGGTGTCGATGGCGTGCTGGCGGATTTCGGCGGCGGTGCGATCCGCACGCTGGAGGCCGCCTTTGTACCCTTCCCGTCCGCCTTGCGCACCGAGCTGATGGCGCTGCAAGCGCATGGCGATAATGAAATCGAACGCGAAGCGCTTGCCGCCAATGGCCTGGCGCGCTGCTATGCGGCGTGCGTGCAGAAGCTGTTGCCGGCGGCTCCGGGGCCAGTAGCGGCCGTGGCGGTGCACGGCCAGACCGTGCGCCACCGGCCCGAGCTGGGCTTCACGCGCCAGACCAACAACCCTGCCCTGCTGGCCGAATTGACCGGCATCGACGTGATTGCCGACTTCCGCAGCCGGGATATTGCCGCCGGCGGCCAGGGCGCGCCGCTGGTGCCGGCCTTCCATTCGGCCGCATTCGGCCAACCGGGCACGGCGCGGGTGGTGGTGAACATCGGCGGCATCGGCAACATCAGCGTGCTGCATGCGGATGGGCGCGTGACCGGTTTCGATACGGGGCCAGGGAATGTCTTGCTGGATGGGTGGATCGCGCAGCACCAGGGCAAAGAATACGATGCGGACGGCGCCTGGGGCGCAAGCGGCCAGGTGCACGATGGGTTGCTGGCCGCGCTGCTGGAGGAAGCCTATTTCCACCAGCCGGCGCCGAAGAGCACCGGGCGCGACTTGTTCCATATGGAATGGCTGGACGCGCGGCTGTCTGCGTTTGCCGGCCTGGCGCCGGCCGACGTGCAGGCCACGCTGGTGGAACTCACGGCGCGCTCGATCGCCGATGCAATTCGCCAGGAAAGCGCGGCAACCGACGCCGTGTACGTTTGCGGCGGCGGCGCCTATAACAGCGCCCTGCTGCGGGCGCTGGCGGCTGCGCTGGGCGGGAATGTGGCAGTGGAATCGACGGCAGCACTCGGCGTGGCGCCGAACCGCGTCGAGGCGCTGGCGTTCGCCTGGCTGGGATACCGTTTCCTGGAGCGCGAACCCGGCAATATGCCGGCGGTAACGGGCGCTGCCGGGCCGCGTATCCTGGGTGCACTCTACCCTGCCTGACGAAAAGCCCGATCATATTCGAAAGGAAGCAGACATGCGCATTGCCACATTGATGTTGGTCTTCGCCAGCCTTGGATGTACGCCACTGGCTGCGACTGCCCAGGAATGGGACATGCTGGAAAACTACATCGCCACCTTGTATGCCAGTGCGGATGACTGCCGCGCATCGATGCCGAATGAAGTCGCCAGGGGTCTGGCGGCGCTGCGCGCTGCCCTGGAAGCCGAAGGAAACGACATCGAGGCCATCCAGGCGACCAGCTTGTACCAGGAATTCCACGCCAAGGCCCTGGCATCGGAACGTGCAAGGAGCGACGAGGAGCGCCAGTCGGGTTGCAAATGGGATTGGGGAAGTTTTCGCGAGGATAAAGCGAAGCCGTCGATGGAAGAGCAGCGCACATAGCGCGCCATCGGCAGCTTGAACAAAAAAATCCGGGCACTGCCCGGATTTTTTTTTGCGTCAATTCCTGTGCCGGCACATGCGCCGGCCGGGCCATTACAACATCAGGCCGAGAACGACGAACCGCAGCCGCAGGTGCTGGTGGCGTTCGGGTTCTTGATGACGAACTGGGCGCCTTCAAGGTCGTCCTTGTAGTCGATTTCCGCGCCGACCAGATACTGGTAGCTCATCGAGTCGATCAACAATTGCACGCCGTTCTTTTCCATCGTCGTGTCGTCTTCGTTGACGATTTCGTCGAAGGTAAAGCCGTACTGGAAGCCCGAGCAGCCGCCGCCCTGCACGAACACGCGCAGTTTCAGGTCTGGGTTGCCTTCTTCTTCAATCAGTTGCGCCACTTTGTCAGCGGCGCTGTCGGTGAAGACGATCGGGGTCGGGATGGTGTCAAAGTCTTGCACTTCGGCCACTGCTGTCATGGGATAAACTCCTGATTAATTTCGATTTATGCCCATTATAGACGGTTCGCGCCGGTCATGCTTCGGCCCTTGCCGCTTCCGCCAGGTGAAATACCGGCTCACCCGCCGGCTGGTGCGTCAGCTTGCCGGTGACCAGGGCGCCGCCGTGCATTTCGAGCAGTTTATAGTGGACATCTCCATGTATGCGGCCTTTCGGCTGCAATTCAAGTAGCTCGGTGGAATGCACGGAGCCGGCGATGTAGCCGTTCACCACCAAATTGGCGCAGCGCACGGCGCCTTCGATGCGGGCATGTTCCGACACGATCAGCACGCTGTCCGGCCCCTCGCTGGCCAGCACATTGCCATGCACCTCGCCGTCGATGCGCAGGCCGCCGGAGAAACAGAGGTCGCCTTCGATGCGGGCGGCTATGCCGATCAGGCTGTCAATTTCGCTTTTCGCGTTGCGACCGAACATGGTGGCACCCCTGTAGATAGATGGAAGTTGCGTCTCGTAAATTAACCAGCGCACCGGCCAATTTACCGCCCTCAACAGTTACCACCTTGATCTAGCTCTGGTCAGGCAATGCCTGTAGGAATCACCTGACCTCCACACGGCACATGATGGCGGCTTCGATCGCGGATGCATTATCGCAACCGTCACGTATCACAGCGTGGAGTCATCGAGTCCGGGGGACTCGATGACGTGTCCACCCTACGGCAGCAAGGCGATTTGTTGCAATCCAGTAGTCTCGTCCAGGCCGAACATCAGGTTCATGCACTGCACCGCCTGGCCCGAGGCGCCCTTCACCAGGTTGTCCTGCACCACCAGGATCACGACGGTGTTCGTGCCTTCCGGACGGTGCAGCGCCAGGCGCAGCATGTTCGAGCCACGGGTCGAGCGGGTTTCCGGATGCGAGCCGAAAGGCATGACGTCGACGAAAGCCGAATCCTTGTACTCGGTTTCGAACAATTCCTGCAGCGCGGCGTTGTCGATTTCTTTTGTGAGGCGCGCGTACAGGGTCGCGTGCATGCCGCGGATCATCGGCACCAGGTGCGGGGTAAAGATCAGGCCGACCTTCTGGTCGGTGTAGCGCTGCAGCTGGGCCGAGGTTTCCGGCGTATGGCGGTGGCCGGCCACGCCGTAGGCCTTGAAGTTGTCGCTGGACTCCGAGAACAGCGTACCGATCTCGGCCTTGCGGCCGGCGCCCGAGACGCCCGACTTGGCATCGGCGATCAGGCTGTCGGCCTCGATCAGGCCGGCCTTCAAGAGCGGCACGAAGCCGAGCTGCATGGTGGTCGGGTAGCAGCCCGGGTTGGCGATCAGGCGCGCCTTCTTGATGGCGTCGCGGTTCAGCTCCGGCAGGCCGTACACGGCTTCCTCGATCAGCTCGGGCGCGGTGTGCTCGATCTTGTACCATTTTTCAAAGACGGCACGGTCCTTCAGGCGGAAGTCGGCGGCCAGGTCGATGACCTTCACGCCGGCGGCCAGCAGGGCCGGGGCTTGCGCCATGGCCACGCCGTGCGGGGTGGCGAAGAAGACCACGTCGCACTGGGTGAGGTCGGCCTTGTCCGGCGCCGAGAACGCCAGGTTCACGCGGCCGCGCAGCGAGGGGAACATGTCGGCCACCGGCAGGCCGTCTTCCTTGCGCGAAGTAATCGCGGTCAGCTCCACGTCGGGATGCGCGGCCAACAGCCGCAGCAATTCCACGCCCGTGTATCCGGTTCCGCCAACGATGCCAACTTTGATCATATTGTTTCCTTCGTAAAATAAGTGCCCAGCCGGGCCGAGGCTGCAATTTTAACAGCCTGCCGGCATTGGGGCGGCGCACAGGGACTTCGGCGCTTTGCACAGCCATGCAAAGAATATTTGCACAGGAAGCGATACCTGCAAATATTGCATGGCGGGTGTTTCAGGTACCCGTCAGCCGTTCCGCTTCATGCACCGGCACCGGATCGAGGGTCGACATTTTGCCGATGTGATCGAGATTTTCCTCCAGCCAGCGTTCGGCCGTCGCCACGCCCAGCGCATGCAGGCGCAGCAGGAAAGGCCATTCGGTATTGAACTTGCTCGACAAATCGAGTTGCTGCAGCTCTTCGTTGCCGCTGATCAGGTGCAGGCGCACGCCGGCCGCATGCGTGATATTGCTGTCCTCGGCATCGACCACCCCGCCCAGGTGGCGAATAGCGCTCACCTCCCGCACGAAGGCGATGTTGAAGGCGATCTCGCTGGTGCGGCCCTGGATGTCGCTCATCGTCATCGGCAAGCCCGGCCGTGCGATCGGATTGTTCTGGATGATGACGATGTCGGCCGGGCCATGGTCCACCAGCGGAGACAGCGAAGGATTGCCGACGAAGCTGCCGTCCCAGTAGGCTTCGCCGTCGATCACGACCGGCGCAAACACATAAGGCAGGCAGGCCGAGGCGGCGACCATGCGCGCATCGAGTTCCTCGCGCAGGAAGACCCTGCCCTTGCCGCTGCGGATATTCGTCGCCGGAATGAACAGCGCGATGTCCTCGCAGGCGCGCACGCGCTCGAAATCGATCAGCGTGGCCAGCAGCGGCTGCATCGGATTCATCGACAGCGGCGAGGCCGGCGGCGCCAGTACGCCGGCCAGCAATTGCATCAACTGGTAGCCGGGCGAGGTCGCGAGCGTGCCGCCGCCCATGGCCCAGTCGAAGGGCGATGGCCGCACCGGGCTGACCGCCGAGGCCGCGGCGCTCAGGCCATGCCAGAAACGCTGCAATGCCGCACGTGCGCCTGCGCGCCCACCGCCGCGGGCATAGCCGTCGGCCAACACCGCCGCGTTCACGGCGCCGGCGCTGGTGCCGCTGATGGCGCCGATCTCGAGCCGCTCTTCCTGCAGCAACCGGTCCAGCACACCCCACCCAAAGGCGCCAAATGCGCCGCCGCCCTGGATCCCCAGGCTGATTCGTTTTACGCCATCCGTCACAATCATGCCCCTGCAAAATTTATCTGTTTCAGCCTACCCCGCACGCATGTGCATGGCCGTGCGTTGCCGAACATTCGGCAAGAACCGACAGTAAAAATTTTGCAGTGCACAATATCGGTGCGTAAAAGGTGCAGAACCGGATGCGGAAAAGCATGTGGCAATGAAAAAAGCCACCCGAAGGTGGCTTTCTTGTCCAGCAGTATGCAGCTCGAAAGCTGCAAGCGATTAACGCTTCGAGAACTGCTTGGCGCGACGTGCTTTACGCAGGCCGACTTTCTTACGCTCGACTTCACGGGCGTCACGGGTGACGAAACCGGCACGTGCCAGGTCAGCCTTGAGGCCTGCATCGTAGTCGATCAGAGCGCGGGTGATGCCGTGACGAACGGCGCCAGCCTGGCCCGACTCACCGCCGCCATGGACGTTGACCTTGATGTCGAAACGCTCGACGTTGCCGGTCAGTTCCAGCGGTTGACGGATGACCATCAGGCCGGTTTCGCGCGAGAAGTATTCGTTCGCAGGCTTGCCGTTCACGACGATCAGGCCGG